>Ga0153972_1000163_pt1 | contig 19317 bp, 16 predicted proteins | sample TSGA056MetaG_FD_104732 | JGI IMG/M metagenome (GOLD analysis project Ga0153972, IMG submission 104732) | Attine ant fungus gardens microbial communities from Georgia, USA - TSGA056 MetaG | ecosystem: Host-associated > Fungi > Mycelium > Unclassified | place: USA: Georgia, George L Smith State...
ACGGCGATACTTTCAGCACAACTGTGCCGGTATAACCGCCATCCTCCGTAGTAACCGTTACCACAACCATTCCGGAAGCTTTCGCAGTGATCACACCATTTTCATCAATTTCAGCAACACTGGAATTGGATACGCTCCAAACCACGGCTTTATTGGTAGCATCCACAGGCGTCAAGGCTGCTGTTAGTGTCACTGTATCGCCTGCCTTCAAGGACACCAGAGAAGCTCCGTTAACCTTTACACCCGTAACGGCTACTGCCGAGGCTGCTTCGGCCACTCCCATCACTTCCCGGTATGCCGCTTTGGGAGCAAAATACCTGTCAAAGAGTGTCGGGCGTCCTTCAGATCTCCAGCTTTGTGTATCTGCTTTACCCCAGAAGGTAACCCGCTCAATATTATCCGCGTATTTACAGTAAATCTCAAACAATTGTTTGTAAAGTTCTGCTTGAATAATCTGTTCCTCTTCTGTCAGATCCGTGGTTCTCTCTCTGTAATTTGCGTAAGTACCCCAGGGGATATCCAGCTCGGTAACACTGATTTCACATCCTGTCTCAATAAAGCGGACAATAGCTGCTTCCACACTATTTATCAAATTGTAATCCTGGGTATAAAAATGGGACTGCATGCCGATCCCTTCAATTAACAGACGCTCTGGCTGGGTATTCCGGCTATCTGTCTTCCACATGGCGTTCAGTTCCTCCACCATCGTGGCAATGGCTTCCCTCTTTCCTGCCTGGTTTTCATTATAATCATTATAATACAATACGGCATTCGGATCAGCCAGGCGGGTCAGCACAAACGCATCATAAATATAGTCGGCGCCACTTTCGCCTTTGCCGGAATCAGCCCCATTAGCATAGGCCAAATACCATGAGGAAGTATCCGCACTGCCCTCATCCTTACGCAGCGCGTCCCGCCAGTCTTCCGGCACTGCGGAAACGCCGGATCGGAAAGCCTCGTTAACCACATCCCAGGAGATAACCTGCCCTTTAAAATGTTCCGCAACGGTGTTGATATACGCTTCCATATTCTCTTTCGCCTCAGCTCGTGTGAGGATGCTTCCGTCACTATTATATGTCAGCCAGGCAGCCGACTGAGAATGCCAGATAAGGGTATGCCCATGGACATCTATTCCATTCTCCTTTGCCCAGCTTACTATGGTATCGGCTTTGTCAAAAGTATATACACCCTTAGCACTGGTTAGATTAACCGGCTTCATAGTGTTTTCAGTAGTGACAACGTTATAATAATGCCTATACATGGCAGTAAGTTTTTCATCTGTTGTCTGACTGGGCTCCATGACATTACCCATCAAAAAATAATCCGCATATGCCTCTTTCAGGGAACCAATAGTGAGATCCCATTCCGGAATAATCACCTCTTTCACTTCTCCAATCCGGCTGATTACAATATCATCCAAATACCATATATCAGCATGGCTTTCCTCAGCATTTGTCACAAGCCGGAAATCAATGCTGGTCAATGGAGTTTCCATCATGGGAAGGGTAATTATTATCTGTTTCCACTCACCGATAGGAAGGGTGCCGGCGTTTGCCGGAAATTTACTTTCTCCTGTAGCTCCTTCATAATAATCATTCAGTACTATCCCTGGTCCGGCAAGTGTTCCTTTTCCCAAATTCCCTTCCGCCGGAGCATAGACCCACGCAGAAACCTGATAGGTTCCTCCCGCCAAAAGTGCAGTAGGCAGAAACAATCGTACGGCATTATACATGCTGGTATAGCTTGTGCCGCTTGTATGGGTAACCTTCAGTACCGTATCATCCCCATGTCCGATTCCTGCTTCAGTGACCCACGCAATTTCAGACGAAGATGCTACAGTAAAAAGCCCGTCCTGGTCAGCTTCATCATCAAACGTAAATCTCAGTAATTCAGTAATTTCCGGATCTGCTGCATCCTCTGCTGCCTGTACCGTAACCACAATATTGTCAATATAAAAAGGTACTATTTGTGATGTCTGGATTCTGAAATTATAACCCAAAGATGCCATATCCACAGCATTGATATTATTTATTGTATAGGTCAACTGAAATCTCCCATTGCTATCCGTAGCCGCTGAAGTCAGTTCTCTCCAAGGGCTTTCGGTCATTCCCAATACAAACTTGATCCCTTCCCCCGCTCCTTCCTGCGCCACACGCCCTTCTACGGTAAAGGTATAAGTGCCGGTCAAAAATAAACCGCCTGTCTGCAGTGCTTCACGCAGAATATCAACGCCATCATAGCTTTTCGACCTGTCCTCCACCAGCAATGATATACTCTCATCTCCTCCTGTTACAAAGTTGACAACACTGATGGACGGACTGCCGGAATTGACCAATGTCAGACTTGCGCCAAATCCATTGGCTTTTAACTCCGCATCCTTCTGCAGATCATAGAGTACCACCTCACCGCCCGATTCTGCCACGCTTTGGGTGCCGCTTATCGTGAACGATGAAAGGGCAACCGCAACACTCATTAGTATGGCTGCAATTTTCTTACCCATGCTAATACCTCCTTCCAAATAAATTGTGAATCAAAGCGAACTGCGGCTATCCTTCCTGCGCCTCTTAACCGCCAATCGATAGCTTTTTTCAACACTCTGATCAACTATAGATAAATGGATTATATCAGACATGCCGCTTATATGCCTTGCAATTTGTGCACGGGAAAAATCATGCTGTATTTTAACCACGCTTCTTAATCGGAATCCAAATTTCAATAATAAATTTCTCTCCTTTTCTGCTTCTTTTGAATATCTCAAATTCCGGTCCTCCCGCATGCACATAACCGGTGGTGGGGAACCATTCCAGGAAAATACGGCGGCGTATCGACCGAATCATCTGAGTGTTCTCCTCTCCCTCATGCTCAGGGGTGAAGAATACGGCCCACGTATATGCCGGGACATGAAGCGTGAAATAGCCTGTGCTTCCTCCGAGAGGTACTTCATAACAGATCATATAGGAAAACCTGTTCTGTTGATAGTCAAAGAGTGCGGCATTCATACAAACATCATATTCCAGACCAATGTCGCGGTGAAACTTTCCAATAACGCCGTTCCTGATATTCTCTTCCCAAAATTGAGTGATCAGGGTATTTGTAAGTTCACTGCCGGATGTGATCTCTGTTTTGATCCCGCATACTTCATAAGGCTGCTTATCCACAATGCGATAATTAATAGGCACATCTCCTTCCATTGATAAGCCAAACATTATCCTGGGATATGCTTTAATTACCGTTTCCGTATTCCGGACCGACATAGGCATCACGCCATGCAGATTCTTAAATGCACGCGAAAAAGCTTCCGGTGATTTATAGCCGTATTTCGCCGCCAGATCCACAATCTTCATACTGCTGTCACGTAACTCAAATGCCGCCAAGGTAAGCTTTCTGCGGCGTATGTATTCGGAAAGGGGCATATCGGCAATATAGGAAAACATCCGTTGAAAATGATCCACCGAACAGCAGGCCTTTTGCGCAACTATATTATAATCAAGTCCTTCCGCAAGATTCTCTTCGATATAATCCATTGCATTATTAATTTTTTTCATACAGTCCATATACATCCCCCATTGTACAGCAGTCTATATAAGTGGTTGTAATCAATTGCAGCAAGCCGCAGACAAAAATGGGGATCCGGATCATCTATTTATCATTCCGCAGAATCAGCATCTTGGCATAATGCGGTATCTTAAATGTTTCTTCATCGGTCAAAGTATCCAGCATTTTTAAATGACTTACCTCAAAGGCGGCGGTTTCCTCAGGCGTAAGGGAAGCGCCGACGCCTCTGCAGGCCAGCATTCTTCCATTCCATGAACTTTTGGTAAATTCTATATCAATATCAAATCCAATGTTATGTACCGGTGTAAACGCAAATGTTCCGGCCCATTCAGGGATTTTGAATAAATTTCTTTTCATGTTTGCCCCGGTCCAATCGGGGTTAAACCGCAATACCAATTCTTCCGAACATTTTGCAATCTTGCTTTCCTCCGGCAGCCAGGCCATAAACAAAATTCCCAGTCTGCCGCCCGGTTTCAAAATATTCTTCAACACCGGCAGCAGCTTTGCGGTATCAAAATAAAAAAAGCATTGGCAGGCAGTCACTGCATCAAAAGAATCAGGGGAAAATTGTACCTCTTCCACCGGAGTGCAAAAATATGTAATATTCATATGATTCTCGGCCGATAACCGTTTTGCTTCTGCTATCTGCGGTTCGGCAATATCCACCCCAACAAATTCCGCTCCGTACCTACAAAGATTTCTGGGAATAACACCCGTTCCGGTGCCAAGGTCCAGTACCCGCTGACCTTTTATACCCAGACCAAAATCCAGCATCCGCTGATAAAATTCCTGGGGATAAATATCCCGATACAAGGCATAATCTTTTGATGCCTTCCCCCAATCAAAGGCTTTTCCTTTATCAATATTCTGATTAATCATCATAAACCTCCGTGAAAATAAGTTAGCTTCGGCGTATCCCCCCACTTTTAGGAACATTGTACATTCAAAATTACTAACTGACAAATCTAACAAAAATATCTTAACATACAAATGAATAAAAATCCATGCCATAAGGAAAATGTACAAAACTCTGCCGCTGATTCATAATGTTCATCAGGCAGCAACGGCAATCGCGAAAACCAAACGTTAGCCTATAGTTTGCGAACATTTTACTAACTCAACTTGCCGCCGTCCATTTCGTATACATGGTCACACAGCACCTCAATATCCTCGTGATTGTGACTGGCGACAATCATGGTCTTGCCATCGTCTTTTAGTTTCAGAAATAAATCGCGCATTTCAGCCACCCCGCTATTATCCAAGCCGTTCATCGGTTCATCCAAAAGTAAAATGTCAGGATTCTCCATAATTGCCTGTGCAATTCCCAGCCGTTGACGCATTCCAAGCGAATAACAACCAACGTGCTTACGGCTATCGGGGTCAAGCCCGACCTTTCGTATTGCTTCACGGACTTGCGTTTCCCCAATCGTTTTGCTGATAGAAGCAAGGTATTTCAAATTGTTAAGTCCCGAAACGCCGCGCAGAAATCCGGGCGATTCGAGAATAAAGCCAATGCCTTTGGGAAAGTTTCCGCCATATCGGACACGCTCTCCTTGCACAAATATCTCGCCATTGGTAGGCGGGACGAAACCGCAAATGCACTTCATCAGCATGGTCTTTCCCGAACCGTTACGCCCGACAAGACCGTAAATCCCGCCTTTTTGAAAATCCACGCTGATATTGTGTAATACTTCCTGTTTATTAAATATTTTTGAAATTCCTTGAACGGAGATAGCATTATCCATGAAGAGTCCTCCTATTTCTTGCTTTGTGAATAATCTGACTTGCCGTGTGCCGGATGCTATCGCCAAAAGCGCAGATACAAAATAACGCGCAGATGGAGATAATGAAGAAACGCACGGCGTAGTCAAGTGTAATTCCGTAGCTTTGATTTTTCCCCGCGAAGGAGGAAAGCTGTGCCAGTGTAATGGGCGAAAACGCATAAGCAGCAGGCGTCCACTCGTTATAAATCGTAACGTCCAAAAGGACAAAGCCTGCGGCAAGAAAAGTACCTATCGGTTTTTCCGTCAACAAGTTTCCCGCATAGCTCAAATAACCCAGCCAGACAGCGCAAGCCCATTCAAGCAAAAAGCTGTAAATTGTCGCTACTAATGGCGTATATGTGCCAACCAAATAGTCACTTATGGAAAAGTTAATTCCATACTGATTTCCAAGCGTAGTTTTCCCGAGAGATCCCCAGATTTTTCCCCAACCGTCTTGAAAATCAAGCTGGGGCAGCAGGGCGAGTATACTGACAACTTGAATTAGTAAAACGAATATAAATGAGATGACCGCGATATACAGTGTATGGCCTACTGACCAAGGAACACGGCCAGAGCGGTATTTGAAATATATCGTTGCTTCGTCTGTAAACGGCGCATCGCAAAACAGCACAACAGCCGCTGCCATGAATACAAGCTGACAGATCAAATCGTTTACAAGGTGCGGGAACGCCCACGGGCGCACCGGGATTTCCATAGCTGCCGACATATCGGCAATCGGAGATACGTTGGAATAGACGAATACACCAACCATAATCAATAAGAGCGATAATCGCACAGATGAAAAGGCGGAACGGAAGCGGAATTTGAAAACGCGGAAACTTTTTTCAGCAAAGTCCATCTTGTACCCTCCTTTTCACACGGCAGTAAAATATAAATGTCAAGCCCACCCATATCAAGGCTATAACCAATCCAATCAAAAACAGCGAAACGCTATCGCTCCCCCATTGCGCCCGCCCGCATAAGAGGAGTTCCAGTCGTGCCGTATCGGGCAGTTTCAAGAGCCGTGAAAACTGCATTTGGAGAAAACTGATTAAAAAAGGAGACGCAATGACAACATACGGGTCAGATGTAAATGCTGATACGCACATTGCTACACTTGCCCATAATGCGCCCGTAAGAAACATTAAATATAAAGCCGCCGCAAAATAAGGCACACCTCCGCCCGAGGACAGAAGGGAACAGTATGGCAACCATACAAATTCGGTTAAATTCAAGGGAACAATGAGTTGTAATCGTGTGGAGAGTCCCGCTACAAATATCAGGCTTCCAAGGCAAAGCGCCAGTCCCCCTGTCAAAGCGGCGGTCAGCATTTTGGAAATGCAATAGTTTCTTTGACCGCTCCTGTGAATAAGGAAAACAGTCATGCCGGACTGCCGTTCCCTCGCATATTGCGCCCCAAAAGGAACTGCTGCTATCAATACGAATAAATACCGTGTGAACATACCGCCGAAAGAAACTGCATTGAAATAGTAGTAAAACACGCTGATTACCTCTTTTGCGCGTTCCGGATTTTCAAAAGCCACAAGCAAATCGCCGTAGTTATCCAAAATAAAGCTGAGAATCACAACAAGTATCGCAATAAGAATGGGGAATCGTAAAGCACGTTTAATATCTGCTATTACGGTACGGGGAAACGTTTTAGCCGCCATAGGTAAAATCATCTCCTGTAATCGCGTTAATTCTCTCTGCATTTACTATGCCGTATTCCCTGCCAAGTTCTGTATCAATCATCCCAAAGCACCAGTAAGGCTTTAAGGTTACAGGCGCATCTATACTATGGCTATTCGGGTCTGAAATCGGGATATATTCGAGCCAAACCTCGATGATGCACTGCGTGCCAAACGTGATTGTGTTTTCGTATTTCCCGATCAGTTTTTGAAGGGCTTGTTCCGAAGAGATGAGGTTTTGGGATTCCGACGTGTTGCCATCTGCGTTCAAAGCATTTTGGAGCGAGAAGTACCGCAATCCTTTTGCGGTAATTAACATATCAACTTTCATGGACATTGGCGAGAAATTGTCACTCGCGGACGTAACACCCGGCTCAATATCTTGATTAAAGACATGGACATCCGAATAAATAAAAGAAAAGGAAATAAGATAGGCGTCGTCCTCGTCCGTCAGATCTTCAAAAATCCAGGTTTTCCCGATGTCAGTCCAACTTTTATAGTTATCATCTTTAAGCAGAGCGCTTTGCCAAGCCATGATGTCCTCTGAAGACAAGCCCACAATTGTTTGAACAACAGACTCTCCAATTATGTCCAGCTTGTCAATCAAATCTTCACCTTGCTTGATTGCCTCCTGCGGTGACATAAATGACAGGATATGTGTTTCTTCTTCGATATGCTTCTCCTTATAGCGAAAAAGCAGGTCGAAGATTTCATCATCCTTATCTGCAGTTTCAGACCAATAAAGCAGTCTGCCGCTTTGGTGATAAATTTCAATGCCATTCTTCAATTTGAGCTTGAATCCGTTTGGGTCATCGCTGTCTTTTTGGTTTGTCTCAATTTCTCTTTCCGATTCTTTGACCAGCAGGGAAACGGCATCGTCCGATGATATATGGAACGGCTTTGCTTGATAGGTGGAAAGTGCAGAGGATACCGGTACAGGAATATCTGCATCAATTTCAAATCCATCGCACAGGGTTTCTGTCATGTGTTTTGATATGCTCTGTGATCCAGAGTCACCCCGCGGGGTTTGAGCAGCCTGCTGATTGCCGCTGTTTGAAGGTGTTTCCTGCATTTTCCCGCAAGCACATAGGGCAGCCAATACCGCAGCCATAAAGAACATACAAATGATTTTTTTCATAAAAAAGTCCTCCGTTTTTGTTTAGATGGCTTCATGATAGCAAAGCCATCTAAACAAAAACGGAGAGCAAACCTTATCGTTTTCTTAACTTTTCTATTTATCAATAATCGGCAGGCAAATATCAAAGGCCGTGCCGTCCTCGGTCTGTCGGGCAGTTAATGTACCGCCGTGAAGCTCCACAATGCGGCGGCTGATGGAAAGCCCTAACCCCGTGCCGCCCGTTTGGATTGCGCGGGATTTTTCAACTCGGTAGAGTTTATTAAAAATATGTTCCAAGTCGGGAGTGGGGATGGGGTTAGCATGGGTAATGAATGAAATTTTCACATCATCCTCGTCCTCGGCGGCCTGTATGTCTATTATCTTACCCTCTTTGGCGTATCGAATAGCGTTAATAATCAGGTTATCAAAAACGCGAGCCATCAAGTCGCCGTCAACATGAATAGAATGCATAGCGGCTGGAATATCAAGGCACACTTCCATTTCCGCGCTATGAAGCTGGGGGAACATTTCATCCTGCTTTTGCATGAGGAATTTTTTGAGATTTATTTCCTCCCTCTTCACTGTGACAGTATCCAGTGTGAGATGTGCAACTTCAAACAGGGATTCTACCAAATTTTCAAGCTGCTTGGATTTCTCATAGGCAACGGCCGCGTATTTTGCAGAAATTTCCGTGTCAAGCTCCCGTTCGGTCAAGAAGGCTAAATAGCCTATGATAGATGTAAGCGGGGTTCTCAAATCGTGTGCAATATTGACTATAAAATCGTCCTTAGACTGTTCGATTTCTTTCCGTGTCATAAAAGAATCTTCTATCTCCATTGCCATTGCGTTGATGTCATTTTCCAGAACACCTAAGCTATCCTTCTTATCGTTTGGCAGTAAAACACGGTATTCACCTTTACGAATCTGTGCAATAGCCTGTCGGATATCATCCAGTCTTTTAATGGTGCTTTTTGTTAGTAAGAAGTAGACAAGCGCAAGGATCGTAATTATCATGCCAAGCCATAAAATCCATGGCATTTCTCGCAAAAAGTCCCGAAGCTGGTTGTAAACGAAAATCATATGATAACGCCCGCCTGCAAAATCAAATACTTTGTATAACAAATAATAAATAAGGGCGGTTGCGACTGCTCCTGTGACGAAACTTATTATCGAAAAAAGCAAAAACTTTAATATGAGCTTCCAGCTATTATTTTTCAATTTTATACCCCACTCCCCATACCGTATGAATGTATTTCGGCTTGCGGGCATCATCGCCCAATTTGTCGCGCAGTTTGCGGATATGAACCATTATTGTGTTGTCCTGCTCGAAAGCGGCTTCTTTCCAGACACTTTCAAAAATAGTTTCCGAACCGAACACCTGCCCTCGATTTTGTGCCAACAGAAGCAGGATGTCAAACTCTTTGGGTGTTAGCTGACACAACTCATCTCCTTTTGTTACAGTATGTTCGTCTGTATTGATAATCAAGTCTTTAATGATGATTTCTCTTGAAGTTTTCTCATAATAAGGGTTTAGCTTCGTGTATCTACGCATTTGTGCCTTGATTCGTGCCACCATTTCTAACGGATGGAATGGCTTTGTTATATAATCGTCCGCGCCGCCGGACAGTCCCTGTACCTTGTCAAGCGGGGCAGTTTTCGCTGTCACAAGGATAACCGGTATGTTGGAGTTTTCCCTTACACTTTTGCATACTGACAGGCCATCAATGTGAGGCATCATAATGTCAAGAACTAAAAGCGAAATGGTATGCTCTTTTAATAATTCCAAACATTCTTTCCCATCGTATGCTTTGAGAATGTCAAACTTTTCACCTGCGAGATATAAGGCTATCAGGTCAACAATATCTCTGTCGTCATCTGCAATTAGGATTTTGGGATTTCCCATTTCACACCTCCTGCTCAGGAGCGCAAGAATATCACAGAATTGCACTCCTGAGCATTTTACTATATGTCTCTTAAATTATTTAAGTTAAAATCCTTAACTTTTTCTGTCCTTGTTTGGCTTATATACTGGTTACGGTACTCTCTTGGAGTCAACCCAACACCTTTTCGAAAAACCTGTGTAAAATAGCTGGGGCTTTGAAACCCGCAAGCCATTGACACCTCTATGACAGACATATTGGTTGCCTTCAACATTTCGAGGCTTTTATTGATACGGTACCGTGTCAGATAGGCGTTCGGCGCTTGGCCGACATATTCGCTGAAAAGCCGACAGCACTTGCTTCTGCATACGGAACCCGAATCGGCAATATCATCAAGCGTTATCTTGCTGTCATAATTTTGCTGAATAAAACCGGTCATGTTCCATACGGACAACCATGAACGTTCGGCGGCGTGCCCAGTTGATGCGGGCTGTATATTATCGCCTATACAGGCACAGAGAGATGCGATTTGTGAGACTAGGCACAGCGGGTTGCGTGTTTTGCTGTGCATTTCTTCATATATATGGCGTACTTGTGTGAGCGCCGTACTTTGCCAGTCGCTGCGTCCGGTCAATAAAATATAATCTTCTGTATCTGAGCCAAACTTTGATTTGATATACTCGCCGCCCACATGAGTTCCCTCGCCAAGCAATTCGGGGTGAATGACGATGACAAGAAACGAGCAATCGGAATTGTCCTTGGAATAGCCGTAATGCAGACGCTTACTGTTGACGAATATACCATCGCCTGCGTTCATGTGTATCGTTTGACCATTAACAAAATAATCCATCCCTCCGTTTAATATAAGGATAAATTCTAAATCAGGATGCCAATGACAAGCGGCGGCATATCGGTCATAATTGCGGAGTTCACCTCTGCGCGCGTATAAAGGAAATCCCGGCAGATTATAGTTAAGTCGCTCGGACAAATCCGAAAAAACTTCCAAGACTTCAAGAGCCATACAATCATTCCTTTTTGATAAAAGATACGATATTGATAGTATTATATCTAAATTTTATAGAATTATCAAGTAGTGTCTGATACTATAGTGATAGAATCAGGTTTAAGGTGAGGAGAAAATTAGGATGAATCAAAAAGATAGGATGCTTTCCGGATTGCCTTATAAGGCTTGGCTGGACGGTTTGTGCGAAGCAAGAATGGAAACCAAAATGAAAATCCATGAGTACAATTTGCTGCGTCCGAATGAAGCGGATATGAGGGATCGATTGGTCCGGCAAATTCTTGGGAAAGCCGGCATAGATGTATATATCGAAGCCCCGTTCCACTGTGATTACGGATGGAATATAGAGGTAGGAAATAATTTCTACGCCAATTATAACTGCATTATTCTTGACGTCGGCAAAGTCGTTATCGGTGACAACGTCATGTTCGCACCAAATGTATCGATATTGACGGCAGGGCATCCGGTTCATCCGGCTTCGAGAAATTCGGGATATGAGTATGGAATGCCCATTACTATAGGAAATAATGTCTGGATAGGCGGTAACGTTGTTGTCAATCCCGGCGTTACAATCGGAAATAACACCGTTATCGGAGCGGGCAGCGTTGTGACCAAAGACATCCCGGACAACGTAATCGCCGTGGGTATCCCTTGTAAAGTTGTAAGAGAAATCACGGAGGATGACCGTAAATATTACTTCAAGAATAAAGAGTTTGACGTGCATGATTTTCACTAATCACGATAAATAATGTGCTTGATAACAGGGAGATGTACGGTATGGAAAAGCAAGAAAAACCCATAAGCAATTGTAATAACGGCTTTAACCGTACACTGATAACACTCGTAGCGCCTATCGCGGTACAAAACCTGATTTCGGCGGCAGTCAGCTCGGCGGATATCTTGATGCTGGGCATGATAAACCAATCCGCCATGTCCGCCATATCCCTCGCCGGTCAGATAACCTTTGTCCTGATGTTGTTTTATATGGGGTTGTCCGCCGGCGCGGGTATTCTCACCGCCCAATACTGGGGGAAAAACGATACCGGCGCGATACGGCGGGTTTTAAGCATAGCCTGTATGTTCTCGGTTTGTGTATCCATTCTGTTTTGCATAGCTTCAATATGCTTCCCCGACACGTTAATGCGCATGTTTACAAATGATACGGAGCTGATTTCGTACGGCGAGGGATACCAGCGGGCGGTTTCGTTTTCATATCTTGCGATGAGCCTTTCTCAAATGTACCTTTGCGTGGTCAAAAGCATGGGAAAAGCGCATTTTAGCGCAGTTGTCACATCCATGTGTTTGATGCTTAATATTGCGTTAAACGCTCTAAGTATATTTGTGCTTTTCCCTGACAATCCCGAAAAAGCCATAATCGGCGTTGCCGCGGCAACCGTCAGTGCACGTGTTATCGAGCTTGTGTGTTGTGTTATCCATTCATTGAAGCAAGGTAACATCCGGTTTTGTCTGCCGCCGCGCGATAACGTACAAAAACTGCTCTTAGGTGATTATTTCCGTTACACAGCGCCCATTCAGGCAAATTACATCGTATGGGGATGCGCAGTGGCGGCGACGGCTGCAATCATCGGACATGTAAGCTCCGATATGGTGGCGGCAAACTCCATTGCCACGGTTGTCAAAAATCTGGCGGTCGTTTTATGCAGTGGTATCGCCGCCGGAGGCAGCATACTTGTCGGCAAATATCTGGGAAATGGTGATATGCAGACTGCGAAAAGGATTGGTAACAGATTGTATCTATATGCGTTGGTGTTCGGAGCGTTGGCGGGCGCTGCGATACTGCTGATAAAACCATTGGTGTTCAATGTAGTTGATTTAAACGATGCAGCACGAGAAACTCTAAATGGAATGCTTTACATATGTGCCTATTATTGTGTTGGCAAATCATTAAATTCCATGTCTATCGGCGGTATATTCTGCGCGGGCGGAGATTCTAAATTCGGCTTTTGGTGCGACGGTATCGTTATGTGGGGCATCATTATACCATTGGGGTATCTATGCGCTTTTATCTGGCATGTTCAACCGGTCACGCTTTACATGGTGCTTTGCCTTGACGAACTTATTAAGCTCCCTGCAGCCACGATTCGATTCCGTAAATACAGGTGGCTCCATAATATTACAAGAGATTTATCTTAAAAGAAAGGATGATCATTATGACGATTAAAGAACGTATGGCTTGCTGTCAGCTTTTTACCGACGAGGATGCAAATTACCCGGAGGAAGCGGCAGAGCTTGCGCGCGCGCGTCAGCGCGGCAAGACGCTCTGTTATGAAATTAACCGCCTGCACCCCGATGATATCGAGGGACGGACGGCATTGATGAAAGAGCTTTTTGGCAGTATGGGTGAAAACGTGTGGTTAGAGCCTCCAATCCGCATGGCTTATGGCTGCAACACAACGGTGGGTAATTATGTATACATCAATTTCAACTTAACCGTAGTTGACGATTACAAGGTGACGATTGGAAACTGCGTCATGTTTGGCCCAAATGTAACCATTGCCGTCACAAACCATCCCGTGCATCCTGACCTGCGCGGAAGTATGTTTGCCTTGCCGGTAGTGATAAAAGATTATGTTTGGGTCGGCAGCGGCACGATTATCGCACCCGGTGTCACGATTGGCAGGGGCAGCGTTATCGGCGCGGGCAGCGTGGTTACGAAAGACATACCCGGCAACGTGATTGCCGCCGGGAATCCATGCAAGGTACTGCGTGAGATTACGGAGCGCGATAAGGAGTATTATTATAAAGACATGCGTTTCGATCAGGTCGAATGGTGATATAGCGCAATTATCCAAAACAGAACGCCCCGCTGCGGATTCCGCAAATGCGGGGCGGTAAGCTTTATGCTTATTGTACCCGGCACGGCTTATGAGAAGTATAACAGTCCGGAATTAAAGCTGCCATACCCGGATATGATCCTGAATATGTAAATTCACAGTTTTTTCATCCCCATCATCATAATATTGTTCATAACAGGCCCCCTCTTCCGCTAAATGATACATGGTAAGGTTATCGAAGTCCGTTTCCGCAACATTACGGCCGCCGCTCCCTAATGGTAAAATCTGCCCTTTGCGGATAAACACCAAGACTTCATCCAACTCCATGGACAAATAATGGTGTCCCTTTTCCAGAAGCCGTTCCTCTGTCACATCACCGCCGCGGAAACGCAGAAGCTTCATTTCTTCCGGACAATAAACCACCCGTCCTTTTTCATTTTGCTTATAGATCGGGGCAATCATGATACTGGTACCAATCAGTAATTGATCCTCAATCCTTCTGGCAATATCATCCTCAGGGTAGACAAATCCCATGGGCCGGCAATACATTCCATCTGCCAGCGCCGCTTTCATATACTCACTATAGAGATAAGGCAGCAGCCGGTACCGTAATGACAAAATATCCCGGAAGGCACCAATATCATCAAATGTATACGCCTCCTGTCTCCTGGTTCCGACAGCGGAATGATTCCTCATCAGCGGCGTAAAGATACCCAGCGCCAGCCAGCGAAGCATCAAATCCTGGGTTACATCCGCCCCAAAACCGCCGATATCGGCTCCCGTATACAAAAAACCGCACATATTTAAGCTTGGCAGCATCTTCATATTCATCTCCAGATGGGACCACCAGGAAAGATTATCTCCCGTCCAGATCCCCCCATAACGATGCATGCCAATAGAAGAAGCACGTGAAAACATCAGAATCCGCTTATCCGGAACCAACCGGTCAAAGGCCTCCGCAGCGGCCCTTGTCATATAGTAGCCAAACAGATTGTGCACCTTGTCATGCCGGATGCGCTGACCCCTGTAACTATGATAAAAGCTTTGATAATCCTCATTGTTGTTTGATAGAGTGTTGACCAAATCCTTAAACTCAAAATAGGAACGGATATCAAGATCCTGCTTCTGATACTCTTGCAGCATACTAAAAACTTTATTTAACCTTTTCTCCGAATAAAAAACAGCCGGCTCATTCATATCATTCCAAAATCCGTCAATCCCTTGTTCCAGCAAAATTTGATACTGACTGCCGAACCATTTTCTTGCCTCCTCATTCAGCATATCAGGCAGCACACATCTGCCGGGCCATACCCCGATGACAAAGTCCTCACCGTCTTCTCCTTTGCAAAAGTAACCCTTTTCCCGGCCCTCTTCATAAATATCATATCCGTCTTCAATCTTAACCCCGGCATCAATAATTGGCACCAAATGAATTCCTTCCCGGTGCATTTCAGCCACAAACCCTTGAAAATCCGGAAAAGTTTCCTGATTAACGGTAAAGTCCTTATAGGCTTCCATATAATCAATATCAAGATAAACACTGTCCAGCGGCAGGCCATTATCCCGGTGGCTTTGCACCACTTCCCGGACTTCATCCGCCGACAGATAACTCCATCTGCTCTGGCCGTAACCAAACGCCCATTTCGGCGGAATGTAACTTGACCCTGTCAGCTTCCGGAAGCTTGTTACAATCTGGTCCGGTGATTCTCCTTCCATAATATATAATTCATGGTCTTTATTTTCTAAGGTAATAGAAAGAGTATCCATACCGGTGTAACCAATATCAAAAGTTACTTTGCCGGAAGTATCCACAAATATCCCAAAACGGACGGTTCCATCAACAATCAGGAAATTATGCGCTCCGTACAATGATCTGGTATCCTCCCGGTGAGCGGGCTCATCGCTGCAATTACTGACATAAACCCAGCCTCTTTTATTAATGCCCCGGACATTTTCACCCAGCCCATAAACAATGTCATGCTCATCCATCCGAAACGAATAACCAAAGGAATACCCATTATCAATCTTTGTCAAATAAGGCACTTTGAATCCATCCGGTACAACTTCCGGCTTTTTCAGTATTGCTTCCGTCTCAATAGGTTTTCCATAGATAAATCGATAAACCATATCTGATTCCTCACCCTTTCAATAATAATATTTCCAAATATTCCGTTTATTGTTCATATTATATCGTATAATTGGAAAAACACAACCGCCTTTTCGCAGTTGTGTTTCTTTTTGTTATTTTACAGCCGTATATAGAATATCCACGGTTGAATCAACCCCCAGTTTACCGCTGTTCAGGCATAGATGGTAAGTACTCTCGTCTTTCCATTCCACACCCGTGTTGGCTTTGAAATAAACCGATCTGCGTTTGTCATAACGCCGTAAAACCGATTCCGCGGTATTGGAGGCATTGTGATAGACCTCTACCGCTCTTGATATTCGGGTATCATAATCCGCATGAATAAAAACCTTTAGTACATTGTCTTTTCCCCTCAGCACCCCTGCTGCGCTTCTCCCGACAATCACGCACGGATGGAGCGCCAGATCACGGATAATTTCCGATTCGGCAATGGCAAGCTTCTGTGCTGTTGTCAATCCGTCACCTCCGCCGGTAGTAATGCTTGCGAGCATATAAAGATTGTACATAAAGCTGCCGGTCATGCTTTCTTCCAAGTCTTCCAGTTCGGAAACGGACAATCCTAACTTTGTCGATGCTCTTTCCAGAATTTCTCTGCCATAACAGGGAATGCCCAGCTTTGCTGCCAGTTTCTCTCCTGCTTCACTGCCGCCGCTGGCATATTCCCGTTCAATGGCAATATTATTAAAACGCATACCAATCTTCCTTTCTTACATTTTTATTATGAAGCCTCTTCAAACTGGCTGTTATAAAGTTCTGCGTAAAACCCGCCTTTTTCAAGCAAGTCATGATGATTGCCGCTCTCAATAATGTCGCCGTCCTTCATTACCAGGATCAAATCGGCGTTTTTGATAGTAGAAAGCCTGTGGGCGATAACGAATGAGGTTCTGCCCTTGGTCAGCTTATCCATAGCCTCTTGGATCAATATCTCGGTTCGGGTATCGACTGAGCTTGTGGCTTCATCAAGAATAAGAAGCGGCGCGTTTTGGATCATGGCGCGGGCGATTGTGACAAGCTGTTTTTGCCCTTCCGATAAACTGGCTCTGTCACCCAATACCGTGTCATACCCCTCAGGCAGGGTACGGATAAAGTGGTGCAGTCCCACCGCCTTGCAGGCGTCTGTAACTTGTTCATCAGTAACGCCATTTTTGCAGTAGACGATATTCTCCTTAATAGTACCCTCAAAGAGCCATGTGTCCTGCAGCACCATGCCAAATTGTTCGTGGACGTTTTCACGCTTTACTTGGTTAATTGGCGTTCCGTCCACAAGAATTTCACCGCCCATGGGCTCATAGAAACGCATCAGCAAATTAACCATTGTGGTCTTGCCCGCGCCGGTAGGCCCGACAATTGCGACCTTTTGCCCTGCCTTAACACTTGCCGAAAAATCATGGATAATTGTTTTATCTTTGTTATAACCGAACCGGACATGGCGAAACTCAACATTACCTTTTACATTGGATAGCGTTTTTGGCTTATCACTTTCATCAGCCTGTTCTTCTTCATCTAAGAACTCAAACACTCGCTCACTGGCCGCGGCGGTACTTTGCAAGCTCTGGAAGGATTGTGCAAGCTGCGAGAGAGGCTGGGTAAACAGCCGGACATATAACATGAATGCCACAATGACCTCAAAACCGATAGTTCCATTCATGGTAAGTGCCGCGCCAACTACACAGACCGCTACATAGCCGAAGTTTCCGATAAAACTCATAATGGGCATCATTAAACCGGACATGAACTGGGATTTCCAGCCGCTTGAAAAAAGTCTCCCATTGATTTCTTCAAAGGTTGATTTTGAGTCTTTACCGCCATTGTATGCCTTTACAATATTATGACCCGTATAAATTTCTTCAATATGGCCGTTAACGGTTCCCAGACTGTTTTGCTGCTCGGTAAAGTATTTTTGAGACCTTGACATAATTACCATCATAAACACAAACCCGATGATGCTGGCGCCAATTGCAGTCAGAGCCATGATATAGTTGGTGCAGAACATCATAATCAGGGAACCGATAAGCATGGTACCCGACGTCACCAACGTACCGATACTTTGATTGAGCGTCTGCCCGATGGTATCGACATCATTCGTAACGCGGGAGAGAACATCACCGTAACTAACCCTGTCAAAGTATCTGAATGGCAGCCTGTTGATTTTCCTGGAAATTCCGGTGCGCAGCTTTTTGGATACCCTGGCGGTAACCGTTGCCATAATATAACTCTGCGCAAAGCTTAGAATAGCAGCCAGCGCGTAATAGAATACCAAAATCACCGCAATACTTACCACTGCGTCCATATCAATTGCGCCTGATACAGGCACGCCGTTTACAAGCGCGGGGAGACCCTTCATAATTTCTTTGGTCATATCGGAGAGTTTATCCGGACCGAGCACCTGTAATACCGTTCCAACGGCAGCCAACACAAGAGCGATGACGATGACCGGCAAATAATTTTTACAATACGCAATCAGTTTTACCCATGTTCCTTTAAAGTTCTTGGCTTTTTCACCGGAACCACCCATACCGTGGCCTCCGTGGCCTCGTCCGGGAGGCCCTCCCATTGGTCTGCCTGTTGATCTTTCTAAATTATTACTCATGATACCAATTCCTCCTCGCTAAGCTGTGACATGGCAATTTCCTTGTATACCGCGCAGGATGCGAGCAGTTCTTTGTGAGTACCAATACCTGCAACTTTGCCTTCGTCCAGAACAATAATTTGATCGGCGTCCATAATTGTACCGATGCGCTGGGCAACGATCATACTGGTAACATCTGCGGTTTCCTTTTTCAGCACGCTGCGTAAAACCCGATCAGTCTTATAGTCCAGCGCTGAAAATGAATCGTCGAAGATATAGATTTCCGGCTTTCGGCAGACAGCTCTGGCGATGGCAAGACGCTGCTTCTGCCCGCCGGATACATTAGCGCCGCCTTGTGCAATATTCGCCCCATAATCTCCTTCCATCTTCTCAACGAAGTCGGTACCCTGCGCGATCCGCACCGCGCTTTTAATTTCATCCTCTGTGTAGTCATCCCCGCCGTTTTCGCCGTAGGACACATTGGAACTGACGGTACCCTTGAACAGTACCGCTTTTTGCGGCACGTAACCGATTCTATTATAAAGCGCATTCAGCTTGTAGTCTTTTACATTGACGCCGTCTACCAATACCTCTCCCTCCGTCGCGTCGTAGAAACGCGGTACAAGGTTTATCAGAGTTGACTTTCCGCTGCCGGTAGAACCAATAAATGCAACGGTTTCACCACGTTTCACCGTAAAGCTGACATCCTGCAAAACATAATCAGTCGCGCCGGGATACTTGAAGCTAACATTCTTAAACGTGACTTCTCCGGTCATGCCCGTG
>Ga0153972_1000165_pt1 | contig 19245 bp, 19 predicted proteins | sample TSGA056MetaG_FD_104732 | JGI IMG/M metagenome (GOLD analysis project Ga0153972, IMG submission 104732) | Attine ant fungus gardens microbial communities from Georgia, USA - TSGA056 MetaG | ecosystem: Host-associated > Fungi > Mycelium > Unclassified | place: USA: Georgia, George L Smith State...
TCAGATTCGTATGTCCCCAGTACAGCCTCAAGCATCGCCTTCTGGTTTTTAATGGACGTATCAGTGAACAGGTTAGATACCTTAAGAAGCTCAGGATACTCTGTGGCAAGCTTGGCAAGCTCAGAGACAGTGAGCGCAGTACCGCTTTTAAGCGAATCCATAGCGCTTACCAGACTGCTGAATTTCCCCTCCAAAGTATCAAAATCACTAAACAACCCGGAAAAATCCCAGACGTCAGGGTAATTGCTCCAGCTGACTCTTACCTCTTCTAGCTTTTCCAAGAGCCCATCAAATGTCATGCTGTTGGGCTCTGCCGAAATCTTATAATAAATATCCAGAACGTCATTTAATGAAAGATCGGCGACCATATCGCCATACTCGTCTTGCAGTAGATTCTTGGCGTGTTCGATTGCTTTTGATACATCTTCATTCAGGGCATCTGTGCCGGCCTCAATTCCTAAAACAGCCTTGATCTTAACTTGGACATCCTCATCGAATGATCCGATTTGCTCAATGAGATCCTTGACCTGCTCTTGATATTCTGCGACAGTTAAATCTTCGCCGTCTATATCTTTACCGGCTTGTAAGGCAAAGCCCACAGTAATTACATTTTTGAGATCGCCATTACCAGCTATAAAGTTGGTGAAATCAAGGATATCCTGCTTCATTTGAATGATATCTTCTGAAGTTGTATCAGTGGCAATCGTAAAGTTATTAATGTATCTGGCTAAAAAATCTTTCTGCTCGTCTGTGAGGCTATAATATGAGGTTAATAGTTGCGGGGATTGTTGCAATATTTGATTTAATTCAGCCGAGGAACTATCTACGGCGTTGGTGACTGACAGGATATAATTCTGTAAATCCTCAACCTGCTGATCCGAAAGAGCTTGCCACTCGTTCCCATACTCATCCGTGAAGTTTGAACTTGCATTGTTTAATATGGCACCGATATTCGATTCGATCAGTTTTGCGTTGTTCTGTATATATTTTGGGATACTATCATTCCAAAAATCATATTCAACGCCAATCGCTTTTTCAAGGTAATCGCTTATACGATTTATATACCCCTGTTCGAGTTCGCCACTATCTAAAATTTTTACTCCAGAAAAAGCTATTGAACCCGGAAAATCAATTGCCTTGATCTTTTCCTCAAGAGACGCCAGCATTCCATCTACAATTGTCCCCATACTATCATCAGAGAAATAGTCCTGAAGCTTAAGGCGCTGTTCCGCCTCCATTAATTCGATGGACTTTTCAAGCAAGCTATTCTTATTGGCGATTGCCTCGCCCTCATTGTTGTAACCGGATATCAGGGATGGGGATATACCCAGGATGGAGCTAACGATCTCTTGGTATCTTTTATAGTCATCCGTTGCAAGTGAGATATTGTTCCCATAGTCGTCAACGCCGGCAGAAAGTTTTTTAAATTCATCCTCTACCCCGTGCAGGGTAGATAAATTAGTCGAAATCTCGTCAAACGCATTGTTATAGGACGTCTTTAGGTCATCTGCGTCTTGGATTAATTCTTCGTTGGACTTATGTACGCCTTTAACCAGACTAATAATCATTGGGATAAGACTGATTACCGTTAATATCCATCCGACCGGATTTGATAATGCTAACGCCTTGAGGCTGATGTTAAGACCATCAGTTGCAACCTTCGCGCCAGTTGTTGCTGTGGCCAGCCCAAGTTTGGCCGCAATATTTGCATACTCTGCTTTGGAAAGCGCACCGGTTGTAACGGCATCCTGCAACTTCAGCGCAACGCTTTTCCGCTGGGCTAAGCTCAACGCGTTGTATGTTGCAATCGAGCTGGTCATAGCGGTCTTTTCTGCGATAAGACTGCTGACAAGCGAGTTCACGCCTTGCGCCAATTTCATCGATTTAATGAAAACAATCGATGCAATTACAGTGGGAATGAGCATGTTTATCTTTGCAAGCTCGTTGCAAACAGAAAGAATAGCGGTGCCAAAATCGATAGCAGCCTTAACGGCATCAGAGCCGATTAGGGACGTGGACAAATCTTCAAACGTTGCCTTGAAAACAGATAATTTACCCTCAATGCTTGCTAAGACTTTTTCATTTTCGCTCAGAGCGGAACCGGTGGCGTTTGCGGCTGTCTCAATAACGGCTTCCGCTGTTTCAAAGTTTGTAAGAAGAGCGGATACGACGTTGGAGTTGCGCTTGCCGCCAATCATCTCAAGTATATTTGCCTGAGAAATATCCGTTAATTCTTCCCACACCTCGGAAAGCTCTTTGATAATCTGATAAGTCGATTTAAAAGTATCGGCGTCAATCTGTATATCTAACTTGCCGCCAGTCAAGCTGAGCAATTCAGCCCTCAGCTTAGACACACTTTCTGCCATGCCATCGGTGCTTTCACCTGCATCTTCAGCCTCTGTTTTGGCGGCACGCAAGTACATGGAAACGGTTTTTAGGGCTGTGCCCACTTTATCGGGGTCTTGAATGACGTTGTTTGCCGTTGTAACAAGCGCGATGCTTTGATCCAATGAGTTGTTTGCGGCAGCAAGGGAAGAGGCAGAGCGCAAAAGCGCATCACCAACGCCTTTGGAGGAGATGGCGAAATTGTTGCCCACTTCATTAAATCTATCAACAATACTCATTGCATCTTCCGCCTCGATACCAAAGGCTTTCATTGTTGATATTAGACTCTCGGACGCATCGCTGATATCCTCAATACCATCACCGACATTTTTATATATTAGTGAGGAATCGGCGAGTGTAGTTGCCTCGTCAAGGGCGTATCCTAACCTTGAAAAATCAGCAGTAGCTGTAACCGTATCGGCGACAGTGGCGCCTAGCGTTTTTGCGCGAGAGGCTGCATTTTCAAGGAATCTGATGTATGTAGTTTCGGTTTCATTTGTTACCTTCCGAAGCTCAGTCATCGCCGTATCAATTTCTGTAACGGCTGAAACCATCTGCTTGAAGAAACGAACAGCAGACATCATGCTTCGAGTGACAAACGCCCACCCACCGAATTTTTCATATGCAGTCTGCAGCTTCTCCCATAAAGATTTCCCGGTTTTCCCGGCTTCCTTAAGGGTTGTGGTAAGCTGAGTAACATCAGACTTCGTATTATTAAAATCCGTCTTAGACATAGAGGTGAGCTGGTCTCCGGCATCCTGTGCGGCAGACGCGACTTCAGATAACCCGGCTCTTATATTTGTTAATTGATTGTACTGGTCGGTACCAATGATATTTTTGTTGTTCAGGATATAAGAGTCTATCTTGTCGTAGAGAACTAAAACCTGACTTAGTGTGGCGACTTCCTTTTTGCTGGCAGCTGCCTCGGCACTAGCCTTCTTTTCTGCCGCCTCGGCAGCTTTGCTCTGAGCGGCCTGTTCGCTTTGGATCAGTGAGATTTTTTGCTGTATGCCGATACCTTCGCTCTGGAGTGAACTTAACTCCTCGGCGGATAATGCGCTTCGAGAAGCACGCGTCGCTTCGACTTTTTGCTGCCAATCGTTGTAGACGGAAGTAATTTCGTTTATTGACGTAGTATCCGCAATCATGTTTTTCCCGGAAAGGCTGCTTTTGTAGGTGTTTGCGAGAGACTTTGCGATAGCATCGAGCACTTTCATCTGCCCTGCCCATGAAGCGGCTTCCGTTTTGGCGGAATCCATTTTTGTAATGACACCGTCAACTTCCGCAGACGTCTCTTTCAATGCTGAACTAATCCCGTCCGCACCAAGGAAATCAGATAGTCCGGTTATATTTACTCCGTTTGAGACACTCAAAGAGCTGAGCATGGACTGAAGCTGTTTCTTTACGTTATCGATGGCGGATGTGGCATCAATATTAGCGATCTTCAGTTTAAATTGTTTTTGGCCACTCAAGTTGCTAGTGATTTCTTTGAGCCCGGCAGAAAACGCACTCTTTGTTCCTTGAGTATCAAGGCTTAACCGGATGCGCCTCTGGTTTGTGTTTGTTGTATTGTTTAAGCTTCCGACGATTTCCTCAAGCTGGGATTTAATGAGCGTGCCGCTTTCGCCGCTAATACTACCGCCACCAAGCACGCCAAAGAGTACGGAGAGCCCCTGGCTATCTACTGCCACCATTCATCACCATCCTTATAAAGAAAAAGACATGACCGAAGTCATGTCTCATGTTTTAATGCGCTGTATAATCGCTGCCCAATTCGACGACGATTCCATATTTAGCGCCGTATGTTGCATTGAATTCTGCCACAGCGTCTTGCATAAAGCGAAGTGGTTCACGCTCTTTTTTACTTTGCACCCAAGCATATGTATCGCCGATTGCCGATTTATGGCTATTCCACCAGCCATAAACGTAGTTGCGAGCGTGATACCCGTTATTAAATAGAGCAACGATGTTGTCAATACCGTCGTATCCAAGATCATTTCCCAAAGAGTCGCGCCGCAACGCGCTTTTATCGAATTGGATCTGCACCTCGTAGCCTCCGTCCACCTTCTTAGGCGGCGTGCTCTTTAACGTGTTTCCAACCTGCGCAATAGAATCGGGTAACCTCTTTTTTATCATATCCATGAGCGCAGAGACCATTTCGGTCATCTCCGCGACGGTCAAGCTATTGGCTTTGATATACTCTTTCAATTGCCGCTTACCAGCCGGCGTTTTTATGTACTGGTGTAACATTTTTAAAATCTTATCTTCGCTAATCATCGCATCACCATTGGACAGGGAATTATTCGGAGGGGTCTTGTTTCGCGTGCTTTACGTACGCGGATACAATTTTGTCTTCATTTAGGCCGCTTTCATCTGCCGCGCTGAGGAGCGACTTTACATCATCTGCTCCAACGCCGTCAAATATGGAAGATGCTGTTTCACCCATGGCGCTGAATACATCAGCAAGCTCATTAAGCTTACTTCTGACCGCCACGATATCGGTATCGCACATGTACCTTATCTTGCGGTTTGCGGCTTGGCTGATTTCCTGAAGCTGCTCTTCGTTGATATGCTGCAGCACGACATTCACAGCGTCGGTACCATAAATAAGCTGGTATTGTTTCTCCGGGCTTTGGGGAAGGGTAAAGTTCGCATAATGCGTTAAAATCCCGCTTTTAATAGCGAAATCCATGACCTCCGGTATAAAGGAACCACTTTCCAGGAAGCAGAGGTCTGTGATCTCTTTTGAGAATTGGAACATCTCAGCCAGAGGCAAGGAGCGCTTAATCGTTATTTCCACGCCATACCAGTCTGCGGTTGTTATATCATTAAAGTGATCTTTGGCGATGCGCTCAAACGCATTAACAGATATACGCTTTTCTTTATTAGCCATAAGTAAATCTCCTTCAATCCATTTTAAATCTCGATGTTCTTAACATATATTTCGGTTCGGGGGTGCTCTTTGTCGTACTCGCATTGCAATGTGAGGATCTTGAGGTGTTTGCTGTCATCATCAATGATGAAGCCGCTATCGACTAATCCATCCAACATGAATTTTGGGACACAATTATCTGTGTCATGACGGATTTTGGTTTTAAAATATGAGACGAACACCATGTCGCACCCATTAATATTCAGTTGCGCATAGCCCTCATGTTTTATAAACCAAACCATAAAATCCTTCCATTTTTGTTTCAAGGCGTTCATCATAGGGCGCTTCATTATCATCCATTTGTTTATGCTCGGATGATGGGGGGCATCCAACGGTTTTTTCTTAGCCTTGGGGTGAATAGAAAAATAATATTGCTCATACTTCTCTAGCACCGAATCATCAATTACCAATTTTATATCTTTCAATGAACCACCAATATCGGGGAAGGGACAGTCAGCTGACTGTCCCTTAATCCCGTTTCAAAAAATTTAAGTGTCAATTTCATCAAGCTGCGTGCTGGAGGGTGTTTCTGTCTCCACAGGAAGTTCCTCAGCAGCCTCTTCATTATTTGCAGTGATTGGGATATCGCGCTTGCTGCTCTTACCCTTACTCTTCTTGATTAATCCACGCGATTCGTTTACTCTGCGTAAATACTCAGAACCGCACTCCGGAGAACAGGCGACTTCTTGCCAGTTAAAAGCGGTAGAGCCATTCTTTGCGCTGCGGCACGCCTCGTAGGACGCACCGCAGATTCTACAAGTTTTCTTTACTGCCACGATGTTTCACATCCTTTACGCGTCGCCTTCGTCTGTTCCGAAAACAGTGTAAGTAAAATATGTGCCGTTTGTTCCACACGCCCCGGCAAGAGCCTCGGCCTCAAAAGCGTGTACAGTCTGGTTGTCACCCATCGCCAGCTCGAAGTTGCCGTCAAAGTCGGCTTTCGAGATATAGAACTGAATATGATATGTGTTGCCACAAGTATCTTCGCCGAAGGCATCGATATATAGAGTACACTTTTCGGAATAAGTGTCACTCTCATTATCAAGGACGCTGCCCTTAATCTTACGCGTGTAGAACGCAACGATCTCAGTCCCGTCGTCGATTTCACCAGCGGAAAACTCGATCTCTTTTGTGGCCGGGTCATAGGTAAATACGCCAGCCGCTGTCGCAGAGCCCTGAGTCAACACAGTGCCGAGAGTGCCATTCGTATTCTTAATGTAGATGGATTCGATTTCGTTGCCAGCCGTACCAACCGCAATGAAGTTCGTTGCGGATTTGTCGCCAGTAACGGTAAGGTAATCAGTCCACTTGACCGGAGTGGCCTTCTCTTCAAAGGTGCCACCAGTCTGCAGCTCCATCAGACCTGCCGAAACAAGACCATTGGTGCCACTAATCTTAACGGCTTTATTCTTTTTCAGGGAGTTTAACTTTCGTCCCTGCTTGCCTGTAATGTCGGTCTTCTCCTGGCTCTGAGAAATTGTAGCACTCTGCAACTCGTCAAGCATAAATTTAAAAGCACCTGTTACAATGTCAAATGCAGTGATAGTTTCGATGCTGGTGATTGTAATATCGTTGGTGTTGATATTCATAAAAAACCTTCCTCCTTTATTTGTGAGTGATCCAATTCAGGTCTTTGGGATCTAAATCTTTTGCGTTAATCGTTCCGGCATAGATGCCATGCATTCGATTATCAAAATCGATCTTCTTTATAACCTGCTGGACGCTCTCGTTAAATTGGTATATTGTCAAATCGGGTACTTTACTGAAGTCGTAATGGAATTGCTCTGTGTTCACAAGGGCAACAATCAGCTCTTCTAGCTGAGAGGACTCAGTGCAGTTTTTCCTGCGCCTCATTTTTTCCCTGGCTCTCTGGAGCATAAATCTTTTGGCTGCCTTGTTCGCTGGGTTTCGCCTGTTTCGTGTTAAGTGGTGTATTGTCCGGACGGCTTGCGCTATTTGATTATGTATCCCACGGTCGATGACGATGTTTCGTTCCGTATCCCGAAGGACGATCATGTTATTTTGAGTGTTAACCACCGTTTGGAATGCCGCTAAGTCAAGGGAACCGAAAATCAGTGATGTATCCCATGATTTCAATTGATTGAATATCAGTAAAAACACCTCATAATCATTGATCTCGGTGAAGTCGATGCCCATATCGTCAAGTTGAACCATCATGTCGGCTGGTGTGGCTGTAATTAAAGACACCAGGCTATAATAATTTTCTTCTTGTTTTAATACTTCCCCAACGGTAGGTATTGCTATCTGGATCGAATCATTAACAGGATACTGGCGTTCATATAACAGATTTCGTATCGGCATTTAACCACGCTTCCTATTCGCAGGAATTGGTTTATTCGTAGGAGAGAGCCGATTAAAGTCTTTTGCGTAAAAAGTGAGGGTTCTCCCCTGATAGTCTGTGATTGGAGAGAATCTCTTTACGGAATATAAATTCAACTCGCCGAGTCCATACATCCTGCTCCCATTGATAACGCTTGTAATTTCAGCTGCAAGTTTGTCCGTTCTCACGCCACCCTCTGGCAGGCGGATTTTGCTCTTGTGGGTAAATACCCATATGTAAATGGCCGGATCAAGAAATGTTTTATCCGTAACCTCCCTAATATCAACCTCGCAGCAGATAAAAGTTTTCGCCTGTTCTGTTACGTCCGGAACATATTCAAAGGGAAACACCTGGGTGTAGACGAGGGAGTCAGCAGATGTCTGTGATTGCGCATCGCCAGATAAAAGAGAAATAATTTTTTCGTTTGTGAGTATATCCTCCATAAGCTGATTTTTGTAATCAAACAGCTCATCTAACCCCAAAAAGGCTTCACGGCTCAAAACCACACCTTCTTTCCGTCACTAAGCGATTGCTCCTGCTCCGCCTCGGAGGATTCCGGTGTGCTGCTACTGCGCGGAAAATATTTGTAATAATCCGCTATATGTAGCTCAAGGTTATCGTCATCCTCTGTGTTCACTTCGGTGAGAACAAAACTCATGACACCATGTCCATTGTACACACCGCCAAGCTTAAACGGCTTGGTCAGTCTATAAGCAAGAACGGTGGGAGAGTTGTAATCGTCAATGAGGAAGCGATTATTTCTGTTTAGCTGAACCGTATAGGAATCTCTTGCTATCATCATGGAGATACGGGTGTCGCCAAGAGACATGCCGTTATCGTTATATGAGCTGATGGTTTCACCGGTCAGATACTTTGTACCGTCCGATATGATGCACCAACGCTCAACGATAGTGCCATCTGATGCAATCCATCTCAAAAGATAATTACATTGCTGCATTACGGCTTTTTTATAAATCTCATTGTTTACATCCTCACCGATAACAAGCCATCGGTTATCTTGCCACTCCACGAGGGCTCCGTTCAAGATATCCTCCCCGGGTAATGCGCATAGTGTCTTGATGTCGAGGTTGTCGCTGTTTATAACGGCAAGTTGTCGCGCGACGCCATCAACAACGACTGTGTGATATGATAGAGAGGACGGAAGCTTTCTATTGATATAGCGCTGTTCGCGTTGCAGACGTGCATCTCTCAGGGTTGTCCCCTTCGCGTCCAGTCTGGACTTATACGAATCCCATACATCCAAGCTTACCCCTCCTCGCCACTGATAGCTTCGGCGTACCTCGCTTTCAGCTTATTACAGATTGATATTGCTTTGAAAACCTCACGTCTGAAAACCGCGACATCGCTTTCCGTGTGGTCAATTAGGTATTGCAATATCGAAACGAGCGACAAAAGCATTGGGTCTGCATTTATCACCTCGATTAAAGCTTCGCACCCAAGCAACTCCGCCTGTAGGCTTTCCATATACGTCTTTAGCGATGGCTCTTCGCTTTCTCGAATGGGGAGAATCTTAAAGAAAAGATTAACGAGATTGCAGAGATAGTTTCTCAAAACGGTTGAATCAAAAGGTGTACCTCTTTTTGTTCGTATTGTCATATATGAAGCACCGTTAAATCACCATGATTATAGGAGTAATCCCGTATCATATTGGTAAAGTCCTTCTTCGCCATTTCATAAGCTTCCCTGACTCGATAAAGCAGCTCAGCGGGAGAATAGCTACTGAAATCTTTCGTGTTTAAAATATTCTGAAGATTCTCCTGTTGATACATATATGGTTTCATCCACTGGACAAGCATTCCTTCCGAAACAATGTCCACAATCTCATCCATATCTTCGTCGCTTATATCGATGTCAAAAGTACGGATCGCGTCATCCCTGGTTGTAGACAAATCATATTTGCATACATTCTTGAAGGCGGAAATAGCTCGCCGCATATAGCCGTCAATCACGCCATTGCGCGTATAATCTTTAAGTGGGAAATCGTAATCCACCACTTTGTTTAGGAACGCTTCGGCAAAAACGTCATAAGAAACGCTCATCATTCACGCTCCTTACCGCTCTATCAATTCAACGCCAAGGATGTCCTCTAACGCTGTAATCTTTTTATTTGAGTCGATAGCGCCCTCTGTAATCAATTGTTTTGCGCGGTATGTGACAGATTTCTTTTGCCCTGCCGATAGGGATGAAATGATATCTCGCATCTCATCAACATCATCTGCTTCAAACAAGCTATCAAAATCCTCGATTTTTAGAGCAAATTTGTAATACTGCTTCATACCAAGATAGTCAATAATCTCGGGATCATCAAACATCCACCAATTATTAACAAAGAAGTCCTTGCAATAACTTTTGGCGCTTTTTAATTCAGAAAGCTCCATATCTTGCTCTGAACCAAATTCATCCCATATAAAGCGCTCTCCCGTTTTCTTGCTCCGATAAACCAAGCGCCCTTGAAATCCATTCCGAACAGTAACGATCTGATTGGGGTCAAGGGACTTGGGGATAATAGTCTTGCACTCCGCCTGGGGACTTTCTGTAATAATGGTTTCGGCAGCAAGATCCGCCGACGTGGATTTCTTTGTTTTTCCTGTGTTTTTTGTAGCCATATTCCCCTCCTTTAGTTCAAAGCGGGATCTCCGGATGGAGACCCCGCTTAATCTATTTACTAAATTTACTTAAACAATTTCGTAGCGACCGATGCCAGCATTGCCGCCGGCCAGAACGATACCCATACCATATTTCTCGCCATATAGGTAGCGCTGCGTGAGGTCACCGTTAGTCAGCGGGTCACCCATGAGCATGATCGGCTCGCCCTCATATACGCACTTGATCGGCTTATCATCGCCAGCAATAATTGTCAGCATATTGTCTGCCAGGACAAAATCGGTAGAATTGATCTTATGGCGCTGCGGCGTCACGACTACCGGAGTCCCATAGAACTTGCCGTAATAGCCAAGGTTGTAGATGTCGCTCTTCGAATCAGTCCCCTGGATAGAGGGGGCAAGGTTTCGTATGCCCTTCTTAGTACCAACGATCGTAGCAGATTTTCCGCCAGCGGCAGCCTCGACATGCGCGATGAGGTCAAGCAACTCGTCCTCGTCGTAAGCACCTGCGGTGGGGAAGTATGTAACGCCGCCGAGCTGATCGGCGGTTGCAGCGCTCCAGAGCATATAGATATCGTTCAGCAGCTTCTGGCGGAAAGAATCAGAAACAGCGGCGATCATCTTATTGAAATCCACACGGCCAGAAAGAACGCGGTTGAGCTCCTCGTAAATTTCGATAGTCTTCAGCGTAGTGGGGATAGAGGTTTCACTTACTCCGCCCAGCCGCTGACGCCGGATACCCTGTGTTCCATCCGCAGTGTCGGAAACAATGAACATGGTATTGTCTTCGACCTCGAATACGTTCTTGTCACCCTCGGGAATATTGCGGAAGTCAACCAGAGCGTTGAAATATTCATCGCCCTGCAGCCCTTCAACAACGGTACGACTCAGGATTTCCTCAACCAGCGCGAACAACCCGTTACATTTGCCATCGCGAATATTCTTGTAATTCAAAACGGTGCTACCACCGTTAGCCTCAACCAAAGCCTTATGCAGCACTTCCATGGACTGGCCTACGGAATATTTCTCGACATTGCCGCGATATGCGTCAACGGCGACCTTTACAATGTTTGTCATATCAGCCATTAATTTTCCCTCCTTTATTAAACTTCAGTTTTGCCAATGCGAATCGTGTAATAAGTGTATCGCCCAGCAACTTCAACATCAGAGCAGGTGCCAAGGCCGCTCCCGGTTGCGTCAATCTTGCCATTAGCCCCGATACCAACACTGTCGCCCTTAGCAGGAACGATACCGCCAACAAATCCTTCTGCGGTTACAGAAAACGAATTGCGGCTGCGAGGGATATATCCCCGAACAAGACTCCCGGCCTCGTTGATAAACTCGTCGAGGTTCTTCTTGCGTTCGTCATACATCACCTCAACACCAGCAACAATTGCGCAGTCGTTCAGGTCATCGCCGGCAGAGGCGGCGATGGCCTTCATAACCTCACGCTCACCGTCCTCATAGCCCTCCAGTTTCACAATAGCGCCATTTTCTACTTCCGCCTTTTCACCGGTACCATCATAGAAACGGAGAGATACCAGGTCGGCGCGGTTGCTCGTCCCACTCATTAGATCGGTGCGAATAACACAATATTTATCTGCCATTATTTTTTCCTCCCTTAAACTTTAATCTGTGCTCTCAATCCCGTACTTGGCAAAGATGCCGCCATACGGGTCAGTAGCTGTATTACTTTTTTCAATGGGCAATTTCGGAGCCTTAGTCTGCAATGAGAATTTCCCGGATTGCTTTCTACCTCGGATAGAGAAGCACTTTTCCTCTAAATCATCAGTAGAATATTTTTCACAACTTTCACGCAGCGCCTCAAAAGCTTCGATACCAGCCAAATCTTCAAACTGAGCAAAAATGTCTTCACGCGCTTGCGCCATTGCACTTTGCTCAGTCTCGTCCTTAAATTTGCGCAAGCTATTAAGCTCACCCTCAAGAGTGGCGATAGTGTCCGAAGCGGTCTGATACTTCTCCGTCCACTTTGACTCGCTATCTGCGTACTGCGTGGATATAGCAGAAAATACGTCCGCAAAGGCCGCCTGCTGCTCACCCTCGTCGAAGTCAACGACAGCCATCTTCTTGCGCTTTTTGCTATCAAAATCAACAATTACATTGTCGCCGTTCATGGAGTAAGAAAAGCCATAAAGCTTCCAATCCTTTTGGTCGTAGCAATATACCTCCATTGCCTCGCCGTCATAATCCATATACCAATAACGGCTCATTTCTCCGAAGCAGGTCTCTACAGTTTCCTTACTCAAAGCTTCAGTTAACTCGCCTCTAAATTGCTCAGCCAACGCAAAAGTTTCCTCTACACCAGCATCGTCGTCGTTCTGGTCAGCGGGCTGCTCTTCTGGGTCGCCAACGGCAGCAGCCGTAATCGCTTCAAATTTTTCGGACAACTCTTCCAATGTAAAATCCTCTATACTGAAGTCCAGCATATCCTTGCTCAGTCCATACTGAGCCATAAGCTCTTTTTTCTGATCCAATACTTTGTTCTCTCCTTTCGAATAATTTTGAACGCTATCCTTAAATTCACGCATCATATCGTCAAGTTGCGCCTTGAAATCTTCTTTTGAAAACATCAGCAATGACGATGAAGGGAAACATGGCTCAACGGTACCCAACAGACAGAACGCCGTGAACTCGAAGTTCTCAATAACAAAGACGCCATCTTTCATGGTGCCTTCCTTTATAGATATCTCCATTGATTCCTCTGTAATGCCATTCGCTTTTATTTTTTGGTATGCCTCTTGGCGTTTCCAGAGTAATACATCCACGCAAAGGTATTCATGTACCGACCCGTCTTCTTCTTCGATATTTTCCCAATATACTTGGCTGGACTCAGGAATAATCCCCACTGGCTGTGTGACGTTTATTATCTGTAACTGCCCGTCTTTTTCTGCAAGCTCAAGATCATGCCCGCCAATTTCATCGGTTTCTCTGTCATATCTGCAAACGACTGGGCAGTTATATATGCTCTGCATACAACGCTCAAATGTTGCTTTAGATATGTAGCTTCCATTACGGTTGCCGTTCGTATGGGCAACCCTTAGAACCCCGCTATCAAAAGATGCATTAGCCTCACACAGCTTTGATAAAGAAGATGAGTAGGTTAGGTTCATAAATGTATCAATACTAATCACCCCCATAGGCTCAGGCACATGCACCCATCACACTGATGAGCTTATCCTCACTGCCTTTGCAAAATAATAAGACCCGCCAAATCATCTGGCGGGGCACTAAAAGGTCAATGTGTCAGATAACACATAGCCGGTTTTCGCGCAGGAAAAATCCCTGCGGTCTTTGTTCACGAAGACATATATCTTCTTATCGTCATCGCTCTTCAGTAGTTCATACTTCATACTAAGAAGGGTGTCGCGTGCATCCACGTCAAATACATAAATAAAGTTTTGCACCGCAATCACCTCCCTTATGCATCCTCACGATTTTGTTCACCGCTTTCTGTCAAATCATCCACGTCTTTTTCTGGCGCTCCGCCCTCATCGCTGGCCGCAGCGCTATCTCCGCCTTGTGTTGACGAACTCTGCAATGGGATGAACGTGTCCTTTATGCTGAGAACATCATTTTCTAGGAAGTTCATGCTGTCCATTTCAGCTTGGCCTAAGCCTTGCGACGCGCAGTAGAACGATACCATTGGGACGCCATATTGACATGCCTTCAAATAGGTATCGCCCATCTCTTTTCGATTCCAAGGGCTACAATCGAGAAAAGTCACTTTAAAACTTTTTCCATAGCTTTGTGATTGAATGTAACGGTTGACCATATCTTCGATACTTTTGACAATGCCAAAGGTAATCGCCTGATCCGCCTTGATAGACAACGACAAAGCGTTCGCCGAAGCCTTGCTATTGTTAAAGAGAAGGCTAGACACCCCGGCTGCGGTAAACAGATTTTGTTCCGCATCGGCAATCGTATTCGTATCGCCTGAATTAGATTTTTCAAAATCGATTTTCTCTATTTCCATTGGAGACAGAACTGAGCCGACTTCTTCAGGAAGAACTGAGTCGAGATTCTTCCAAAAGTTGACCGCCTTATCATAATCAGTTGTCCATTCTCCGTCACTATTGACGCCCAGATTCATGACGAGTATTGCATAGTTTTCTAGGGCGGTCTTCGTCATTTTTAATTGCTTATAATCCTCGATATCATATATTTCACGAAGGATGCCGGCAAAAGGCGGAATAGAGTAATCAAGGATGTCATTGTTGCACTTTATAGCAAACGAAGTCGGGGAGTCAAGCTCTTGCCATTTTGCGCCTCTGCGATTCGCTTTATAGACATCATATTTGGCTTGAAACTCTGCCGGGTATAAGGCGAGATATGACGAGTTACTATCGAAATAGGAAAAATTGAACGTAACGTTTAATACATTCCCCTCAATTGCAGATATTTTGCAATAATCAGAAGGGAGCTGTTGAATTGTGATACTGTCATTCGTTACCCATAACGTCCCATAAAAAGTATCCTCTCGTAAACAGACCGTTAGAATCTTCGGGAACTGTGTTCTAATACTCATAGCAGAAAGTGAATTCAAAACCTTACGGTAGTTTCGGTTTACCGACTTCTTGTTAGCGCTCATCGGATCGACGCGATATGGAGACACTACATATGACAGATCGGAAAGCGCGGTAAAATATTGAATCAGCCGCCTGAAATGCGAACTAGCGCCGTAGATGTAAGTGACCGCCTTACGCAACTGCGATTCATAAGAATACGGGTTCGAGAGATATGTAGTAATTTCATCTTTCGAAAACCGCGAGAATGTTGGCGAGGTGTATGTACCGTTCAAGTCTCTTGTGATGAGCTTGTTTAGGGCTGCGAATCGTTCAGGTAGCCTAACATGGCTGAAATTCATTTTTGGGGCAGATGGCACCTGCGCGGTCTCGGTCAATGTAGGCGAGGCTCGCGCGTTCGTTGTTTTGGCTTGATTTTTCTTTCCTCTGGATTTACTCAATTAGCATCACCGCCTTTCTACTTGATTTTGGGAGCGCGAAACATAAGCTGCTTACTAAAATCTATGTCGGCATTATCATGTTTTCGCATCTTGCCTTCGAGCTGCGTTGCAACGTAGTAGTTGTAACTTAAGCTTGAATATCTATCCTTGCGCATACCACTTTTTTCGAAAACTTTTACCTTGCCGCCAGACTCATCATGCTGGAGCTTTACAAGTTCATTGATAAGAAGTGTTGTATGTATGTACGGCATTTGCAGACTAAGCTGCTCCGATTGGCTGAGGGACGCATACCCTCTCATCTCCCCAAGTAAGCTCTCAGCATCGTACTCTGTGACAAGCAATCTGATTTTGCCGCTACGGAAGCCCTCACGCAAGAGCACAGCACACTCCGAGTTCAGTGTTGAGTTAGCCTTTATCGCCCAGATAACTTTCTCAGCGCCCTTTACTGTGCAGCGATCAGCCATCTCTGGGTTGTTATAACAAGAGAGAGCTGGGTATATTTCTCCGCTCTCCGGGTCTATTATCTCACGCACAAGCGCGTCAAAGACGCCAAGACCGATGCCGGAGCAGTCAAGCACGATGTAGTCGCACTGGTATTCTTCGTAAAGCCTCCGTATCATCAACGCCTGATCTTCAGTATGTAGTCCCTCAGACGCATCGCAGTAAATGATGTTACTTGAATATCTACCCACTTTAGACGGCAGGAGCTGGTTAATAAAGATTGCCGATGCGTCGTTGTTGTTCTTTTTACTTGACATCAACGCTATATCCGCAGATAAGACGCGCTTTTCACCGTTCTGTTTTGGAGCAATGCGAACCTTTTGGTTATTACCCAGCTTGGATGCCAGCTTGTCCGGCAGCATGGGGTACTTGATACGGCGGTTCTTGGAAATGGAGTTGAAGTCGAAGAAGGTGCCGTCTGAGTCACCGAACCAAATGCCCTCCATCTCCATGCCCCACTTTATTTCACTAAAGTCGGATTCCGACATCTGGTCGAGTATCGTTTCTTCCATCATCAATCCACAGTCTAACGCTAATTGGTACGGAAGATCGCATACAAAACTTTTTGATACGCCAGTTACCATCGCCTTAAACTTATCCATTGTGCGGTCATAAGACCAGTGGTCTTTGAAATAGGCGGACGACAGATAAAAAGTTTTATTGGGCTCTCGATATTCCTTCTTATTCTTATACTCTGGCAGTTTCATGAACCCCGGAATACGTGGGTTGCTTAAAAACTTTCGTAAAACAGTATCAATAACGTCTTTAGGTACAAGTCTAAACTCATCAACTAATACAATGTTAGCACGATTAGAACGCGCCGTATCACTAGATGTTACCACTTTGATATAGGAAGTATTTTTGAAAACGATCTGCGCGTTAGTGCCATTTATTTTTGTCTGTTTATCATCAATTTCATTAGCCAGCTCTGGAGAGTCCGGCTTCAATTCCAGTATTATTTTTTCTAAAACATTAATACCTTGCCCTCTTGTTCCGGACGCAATGCAAATTTTAGTACCCGGATAGAGGATACATCTTACGCAGCAGAACACGGCACTGAGGTATGATTTGCCAAGGCCACGCGAAGCAATAAATACAAATGTATCGCTCCAGTTCATCATTGCCAGGAGAATTTTCTGAAAAAGATGAAGTTCAATATGTAAGTAGTCGTATGCAAAACGATGCGGGTTAGCACGATAATATGCAGCCCACCTCGCGATACCCTCAAAGACGGACGCGTCTTTTGTACTCACTCTGACTCACCGTCCTGCTGGAACTCACCAAACACATTGTTCAGCAGTTCATCATCTTCTTCATCCACGAACTCTGGGTGCTCTACTCTGAGCCGTTCAATCTCCTTTTCATAAAGCTTGCTATATGTATTCTTAAGACCGGCTGCTTTAGCCATATGGCCGTAATACCATACGGTGATATGTTTAATAATACCATCAACATCCCTGAACTCTGGATCAGGTTCAGGAACAGGTCGAGTATTCTCCCACTTCCTGATGCCAACTCCAAACGGCATGTTGTCGAGCTCGGCGTCTAAATCATCATTCTTCCTCTGCGCTGGCTTTAAGTTCGCACTTCCAAGTAAGGTATTTAAGGCATTAACGTGCTTGTCAATAGGCTTCCCGGCAGCGCTATCCCTGTTAATCGTGGTCTCAAGAATGCAGATTTGCTTATAAATAGCCCGCTCGCCCGGGTCTAGTGTACCGAGCCCAGTTGTCCAGCTACTGTATTTTTGCTCTAGCTCAGCATAGAAGTCTGGGCTAAACCCAACGCCCCAGAACGCTATAACTTCTGGCGCTACCTCAGCTACCTCAGTATCTTCATCAATCAAGTCGAGCAATGCATTGTGGCGTGCAAATATGCTCGCATCGTCCCAAACGGCACCTCCCTCGCGTAGCGTGTCGTCATAGCACTTGCCGGCATACCTGATACTATTGGTCTTTGAGATATAGCTGGTCATCATCGAACGTGTGGTATTTGTTCTTTCTACGCTATCGAAAATCGACTGGCTCCAATATAGATCAAGCTTCCGGCACATTTGATGGACAGCGTTCTTGGCATCTTGTGATTCCTGAAGATACGCGTTATATAGGCCATCAACGCACTTCATACAATAGGGCATATATCCGCTTCCCTTATACAGGGTGCCATAACTTACAAGAAAGTTGCCCTTCTTCCTACCAAACGCATCTCCGCATTTGCAGCAAATATGATTTACCCCGCTCACTTCAATGCCCGCCATTACACCTCACCACCCTTTTTGGATAGCTCCCATAATTTAACGGCCATGCGAAGATTTTTACCGGGAGAAAACTTAGGGACATAGCGCTCCTCTACCTTTACACTCTCATCAGTGCCGGGTATGATGGTGCTCCTTGCCGCTCTGTAGTGCGGCTCTAAAACGCCGAATCCATAGATGGAAATCTGCTCACCGCGTCTGAGCGCATCCTCGATAGTGGATAAAAAAGCATCGGTGATTACGGCAACATCCTGCTGTGTGTAACTTACGCGCTTATCTACCTGCTTCACATGAAATTTACATTCATTCCCGTCATTATCAGATATTAAGAACGTTCTTCTTGGTATAGTGACTGGCTTTCCTGCGCCCTCATTCTTCAACTTCTCGCAGGCATATTCCACTAACTCCTTTTTATTCATTTATGTTCTCCCCTTATAAATCAGACACAGACTTTGTGGCGTCCTTACGAATCTCTCCGTCGTCATCGAAGTATTGCGCAAGCTGTTCCTCGGTACTTATATCCTTGTACACGCGCACCATATCAGCACTATCCCAACCAACGATTTCCTGAATCACTCCATCAGGAAGACCCGCTCTTGCCAGATGGGTTGTGAAGTAGTGACGCAGAGAATGCCAATAAAAATCCTCGCCGGTCATTAAACTAAATGTGTTTGCCCAGCTATTCATCGTAGTCGGGTTCATCTGACTGGAAGGATTATTGGCGTCCGGGAACAACCATTCGCTCTGGACGCCGGCGGCACTGCGCTCATTCATCCAAGCGTCATAATATGGCTTAAACTTTTTTGCGAGTGTGTAGCAGTAGATGAACTTACCCAACCCAAAGCCCTTGGTCTGTATTGTGTCGCTCGTTTTGTAAAGAGCTCCACCGCACACGATGTTTTCATCTTTGAAGTCATCAACCTTGAACCGTAAGAGTTCAAGCTTACGTCTACCGCTACACATCGCAAGCGCCAAAAGACAAGCCTTTTTGTGATGACCTAGTTTGGTCAGCTTTTCAAGGAGGCTGTCAAGCTCTTCATCGCTCCAGACCGTTTTCTTGCGCACAGGCTGTAAGGCCGGATTCTCAATCTTCCTGACGATTGATTTATAATCCTTGAACTCCGGTTCATCATCCAGTATGTTAGATATATAATTGCTTAAGGAGGATATTGCGGCCTTGACTCGCCTAACGCGGGCGGGTGAATTGTTGTTTTCGTTTATAAGCCA
>Ga0153972_1000166_pt1 | contig 19219 bp, 22 predicted proteins | sample TSGA056MetaG_FD_104732 | JGI IMG/M metagenome (GOLD analysis project Ga0153972, IMG submission 104732) | Attine ant fungus gardens microbial communities from Georgia, USA - TSGA056 MetaG | ecosystem: Host-associated > Fungi > Mycelium > Unclassified | place: USA: Georgia, George L Smith State...
AAATGTAGACAGGACTTTGTCTAATCCAGGTTCAGTAAACCTCTGTTCTTTGTAAGATCAGAAATTTCTGCAATTCCACTTGCAGAGGCTATCACGTTACTTATAGTATTTAATAGGCTTTTGCTTGATTTATCAGCTTGATCCATAGAACCAGTACCAAGAGCCTGATCCAGGTTCAGATTGAAATTAATCCCTTGATTCAACGTATTTTCCAATGATTTATATTCAGTTTCCACTTGTCGCAGCTGATTTTGTATTTGGGCCAGTCCGCCGGAATCCAGCCCGGAAATCTGCAGCTTCGTTTTGCTTATCTGATTGGTCAGATTCTGAATCTGCTGAATCTCACTGCTAATAGAAGCCGCAGCACTGCTGATACCACCGGTATCAATCTTAGGTTTAATGATTACATTCGACAAAGAATTCAGTTCAGCCCTGGCCTTAGCCACCGCCGAAGTATCCAATGTCAATTTTGTTTTATGCGCAACTTTCAGAAACTCATTCATCTGTTTTTGGGCCTGAGATAAATCGAGTTCTGCTACGATTTTTGTTTTAGTATCACTCATAGTATTTTATATCTCCTTGTGATTATTTGGGCTTTAAGGGATAGCCCATAACCTTGAGTGGCTGTATACTTAGCAGATCGAGTGCGTTAGTATACAGGTAAGAATATGACCGGTAAATCAGATCATATTCTTACCTGTATACTAATTAGGAACTGAAGTGTTTTTGTAGGCGTCGTCGTAGGTTAAGTTATAGGTATCGGCTAATTTATCTAAGCTGGCTTTCAGTAGAAAAAGTGTTCCCATGGCCAGGCCGGCTTTAACGGAAAATTCATCAAGGGAAGATGATAATAAATTTAGAACAGTAGAGAAGGCACTGCCCCAATCTCCCGCCGAGAAGTTCTTACTTATTTCTTGAACTGGAACTTTAAGTGACTAGATTACTATATAAATATGATATACTATGTAAAAACTTGCAAAAGGAGGAGGAGTTATGGCATTGATTAACTGTCCAGAATGTAATAAACAGGTTTCAGATAAAGCAGAACTTTGTATTCATTGTGGTTATCCCATTCAAAAATATGAGAATAAAAAGTTTGATGAAGATATTAGTGAAGGTAAACATGAAAATATTGAAAGCTTGTTGTATGATGTTATGATTTTGGATATAGGTACTTCGTGGATCGATGTAGCAATTCACTATGGGATTATTACTGGAGTTAAATATAAAGAGGCAAAAAAAATACTTGAGAAAAAAAGAAATATCTTAGTTGTAGAAAGTGTTTTGAAAGAATCGGCCGAGCTAGTGAGGAAGGTTATAGAAGCCTGTGGTGCCTTGGTTGAGGTGAGACCTAATACGACATCAATGAAAGAGAATGTTATTGATACTAAGAATATTCTGTTTAGGGGAGAAAGAATTTTGCATAATCCTTTACCACCATACCGTGATCCTTCATTACCTCCAGTATGTCCAAATTGTGGCTCGACTGCCATAACAGCTGGCCCTTTGACATACAGGTGGTCATCGGGGAGAACCATAAATCGCTGTGCTAATTGTGGATATTCTTGGGAGCCAAGATAACATTTAGTTATTATAAAGTGGACTTTTATGGTTCGCTTTATTTTTATCCTATATTCACGCCAAACAGCATTAGGACAATACTGCTAGAAACATATGATTAAATTATATGATTGGTTCACGACATGAACTTGCCGGATGGTTTACCATCATTTTTATATAGCTACCTTGGAACATGCATTCAAAGCATATGAAATAAGGTTTCCATATACTTCTGAGGAAGGGTGCTCTCTCTACGCTTCCCTGCTTTAGTATTCTTATCCCATCACTGCGATTTAACGTGGCTGCTGCTAATGGATTATGCAATACGACTGATTTGTAGCAGGGTTGGCTCGTACGTTACCACGGAACACAGCTATCTGTGTTTTTATTTCATCCTTTTTCTTCGCCGAAGCGAAATAGTGGTTTCAACGAATTATTCCTCTCATTGTTTTAGAACCCGCTTCTCACCATATTGTTCATTGCACCATAATGCAATGTTCTCTATGATAATAGACTCACATATTATAATTATATAAATGTAGACAGGACTTTGTATTTAATAGGCTTTTACTTGATTTGTTAGTTTGATCAATAGAACCAGTACCAAGAGCCTGATCCAGGTTCAGGTTTACCTGCTTGAAACAAACCATTTATATCATTTGCATCTTCCAGAGAATCATATTTGGCTATACTTTTTAGTGACAGAGTATGCTATAATATACAAAAATTCCCGTTATTATTGTATTTGTAGGAGGAGACTATGGAGTTAATAAAATGTCCGGAATGCGGCGGAAAGGTTTCAGACACAACAGAGGATTGTATACACTGTGGGTTTTCATTAAAGGCTATACGGGATCATTATGAAAGGCAGGAGAAAAAGATTTGTAAAATAAATGGTGTGGATTATGATTTTACTATTTATTTTGCGCAATTAATGAATCCGGAATTAACAATCGAAGAAATGGCGGATATAGCAATGGACATGCGTGAGCTGACTGGTGTATGCGGAATGGGTGTATTATGCCTCCATATAAAAGAAATGCAGGATGTACCGCCTATGTATGATGACGATACGATGGAGCAGTTTGATAAGGAAGTAGCCAGAATAGAGGCAGCGAAAAACAACCCATCCTGTCCTAGATGTGGATCAACATCCATTACTGCAGCAACCAAAGGTTTTACATTATTAGAGGGAATTTGGGGGAGTAATGATCCGGTTAATTACTGCAAAAGTTGCGGTCATAAATGGGAGCCGCGGAGATAAAAGAATAATGTAGGATGAACTTCAATGGAAGTTTCCATTCTTACTTTGTAATTATAGGAGGAGATTATGGCGTTAATAAAATGTTCGGAATGCGGCGGAAAGGTTTCAGATACAACAGAGGAGTGTATACACTGTGGATTTTCATTAAAGGCTATACGGGATCATTATGAAAGACAGGAGAAAAAGATTTGTAAAATAAATGGTGTGGATTATGATTTTACTATTTATTTTGCGCAATTAATGGATCCGGAATTAACAACCGATGAAATGACGGAGATAATAAGGGACTTGCATGAGCTGACAGGTGTATGCGGAATGGGGGTATTATGCCACAGTATTAGAGAAATGCGGGATGTACCGCCGACGTATGATAATAAGACGATGGAGCAGTTTGATAAGGAAGTAGCCAGAATAGAGGCAGCGAAAAACAACCCATCCTGTCCTAGATGTGGCTCAAAATCCATTACTGCAGCAACCAAAGGTTTTACATTATTAGAGGGAATTTGGGGGAGTAATGATCCGGTTAATTACTGCAAAAATTGTGGTCATAAATGGAAGCCACGGAGATAGAAGGGCAATATGAGGTTGCTTTGTGTGTGTCCTATATCCATACCAAACAGTATTAGGACAATACCGGTGGAAACATACGATTGTATGATTGGTTCACGACATGAATTTGCCGGATGGTTTACCATCATCTTTATATAGTTACCTTGGAACATGCATTCAAAGCATATGAAATAAGGCTTTCATATACTCCGGAGGAAGGGTGCTCTCTCTACGCTTCCCTGCGATTAGTGTTCTTATCCCATCACTACGATTTAACGTGGCGGTTACTAATGGATTATACAATACGACTGATTCGCAGCAGGGATGGCTCGTACGTTACCACGGAACACAATTATTCGTGCTTTTTTTCATCCTTTTTTACCGCAGAAGAGGATAGTGGTTTCAACGAATTATTCCTCTCATTGTTTTAGAACCCGCTTCTCACCATATTGTTCATTGCGCCATAATGCAATGTTCTCTATGATAATAGACTCATTTATTATAATTATAAACCTCTGTTCTTTGCAAAATTATCTAAGCCGGATTTCAGTAGAAAAAGTGTTCCCATGGCCAGGCCGGCTCGGAAAATCTATCAAGGGAAGATGATAATAAATCTAGATCAACGGAGGCGGCGTTGCCGAATTGACTTTTCACAAGGTGCCCATTGATTTCATTATATGCTTCGTTAAGTGACTTTTTTATATAAATATTTCTATTATTTATTTAAATATGCTATATTAAATACAAATAAAAATATGAGGTGTACAATCATGGCATTAATTAACTGTCCTGAATGTAGTAAACAAGTTTCGGATAAGGCAGAACAATGTATTCACTGCGGTTATCCCATTCAAAAATACTTAGATAACCATAATAACAAAAATTCTGATTGTTGTCCAAATGATAATGTTGAAGGCCTGTATTATGATGTGTTTATCTTGGATGTAGGGAAGTCGTATGTTGAAGTATTAGTGCATTATACTATGATAACTGGGATTAAACCTAGAGAGGCCAAGAAAACTATTAAAACCAGAAAAAATATCTTAGTTGTAGAAAGTGTTTCAAAAGAATTGGCCGAGTTAGTAAAAAAGGTAATGGAAGCCTGTGGTGCTTTGGTTGAGATGAGATTGAACACTACGTCAATTAAAGAGAATGTTATTGATATCAAAGATATTAAGCGGCATTTGGAAAAAACTTTAAACAATCCTTTGTCACCATACCGTGATCCTTCATTACCTCCAGTATGTCCAAATTGTGGCTCGACTGCCATAACAGCTGGCCCTTTGACATACAGGTGGTCATCGGGGAGGACCATAAATCGCTGTTCTAATTGTGGATATTCTTGGGAGCCAAGATAACATTTAGTTATTATAAAGTGGACGTTTATGGTTCGCTTTAATTTTTCCTATATTCACGTCAAACAGCATTAGGACAATACTGCTAGAAACATACGATGGTATGATTGGTTTACGGCAGGAACTTGCCGGATGGTTTACGATCATTCTTATATATTTACCCTGGAACATGCATTCAAAGCATATGATATAAGGCGCTTATATACTCCGGAGGAAGGGTGCTCTCTCTACGCTTCCCTGTTATTAGTATTATAATACGACTGATTTGTAAACAGGGTTAGCTCGTACGTTACCACGGAACACATCCTTTTTCACCGCGGAAGCGGTTAGTGGCTTCAACGAATTAAATTCAGTTCAGTCCTGGCCTTAGCCACTGCCGATGTATCCAATGTCAATTTGGATGCATACTGAAAGATAAAGATTATTAAGCATACAATAATGGACATGTATAAAAGATATGGTATGCTGCGGAAAAAGTTATTTCCGCAGCATAAAAACATGACTATTTACTGTTCGTAATTAACATAACGGCATCGGATAAATGACCCAGGTTTTATCGGTTGAAAGCTGCTCAGGATGCCTGGTCATATAGTCAAATATTTCGTGAAGGTCTTTTAGATTTACATCTGTGTGAATGGTTTTCTCAAGGGGTGAGACCGATTCGCAAATCAGTTTAAAGTATACGTCTTTCATAAGTGCATCTCCTTTGCTTTTCATAGTGAAAATATGTCGTCAACGGGTACATTGAGTGCGTGGGCTAATCGTAGAACTGTCCGTATGGATGGATTGGTCTCCGGATGGTTTTCAATTTTGGAGATAGTCTGCTGTTTTACGCCTGCACACAGGGAAAGCTTTGCTTGGGAAAGATTTCTTTCCCAGCGAAGTTTTTGTAAATTGTTTTTCATTTTCATTCCTCTTTTCCGATAGTGATGGAAATGACGATTGAACAGTTTGTAATATCCATATATTACCACATGTGGCTACAATTTTGAGGGGTAATTTAACCAAAATTAAGAAAGTTTTCCATTTTAAATGCATTTCAAATGCGGATTGCGAATACCCGCTTGATCAATAGCTAAAGTTCCTGCTGACGGGCATAATCATCCTGTATTTTCTCCAGTTCGATATTTTGTTCTTGAATAGTCCGCTGAGCTTCGGCAAGTTCTTCGGTTTGCTTCTGAAGTAGGCTGTCGAAGTATTTATCGGCCAGCATGCTGGTGATGTTATCCGGATCAAAGTTTACTGCGGCCATATCACGAGTCAGTTTCGCCTGCTCTTCCGGTGAGAATTGTTCGGCGATCTGATTTTGATAGGTGAGCCATTGATTATACTTTGTCATTGTCTGCTCATTCAGCTTATGGGTTTCCAACTGGGCATCCAGCTGGGCAGCTTCTTTTTCCAGAACATCCAGCAGCTTTGTACTTAGTAAAGCGAATTGCTGATTCTTAATCTTAGCCAGTTCTTCCTGTTTACGGTAAGTAACCTTATCAATAGCGCAGTTTATGATAAAGGCAAAGAGTTCCTGATAAGACCGGTTAATCTGATTAAAACTATCATCGCCGATATAAAAGCGGTTGATGATTCCGGTTAATTCTTCGTCCGACATAATGGATTCGTATATATTTTCACCGTCCTCAAAGGTAATGCCATCCAGAAAATATACAGCAATAGCTTCTACTTGGGCTGCTTCGCTGAAATATGGCGTATAGATGAGCTGTTGATTTTCATCAGTGGTAAAATAAGCAGCGGCAATGAACTCGATGGCATTGATTTTATCCTGAAAAGATATCTGGTCTTTGATTTTTAAATTAGATTTATGCATATATGGTTTCTCCTTTTATTTTTGCTTGATGATTATAGAAGGGGCGGAAGAGAAAGCGATAATATGATCGCCCCAATTCAGATCATAATTGCGGAACCGGGCCAGCAAAGCTTCGTTCTGACTGTTCTTTTCAAACACATACACAAGGTTGTGTTCATCTTTACACTGCTCATATGAAACATAACAGCCGATCAGCGGCACACCGTGGGAGAGAAAGAGCATTGCCTGGTATCGGTTAAGAAAACGATAATTTGATTTTGCGTATTCTTCGAGAGTCAAGAGGGGGTTCTCCTTTTCTGTAAAAGTAAAAAAATGGGCATATATCAGTACTCATTTTTGAATATTGACATATGCCCATCTTTTATCCGATGACTAACCTGCCCTAATACCCCCGCTTAGGCGGCGGGATAAGGGCAGATATGTCCCTGGATAAGTTCGGCTAAGCTCAGCGGCGGGTTTAAAACCCACCGCTGAACAAGTCTCACTTTATCAATATTCAAATCAGTTTGAAGAGAGCGCAGTGAGCGCTCCCCTCAAGCATTAGCAGGATTGACTATTCAGCCATCTTACTCCATCTCATCATATTGCCGTCGGTATCGGACATGATATCCCATGTTACTTCCAGACTGCAGGCGTTATCAACGTCCATAGCCAGAGTTACATTGGACTGCGGCTTAACATTTAACAGCTCAAACTGAACGAATTCATCATGCTGATCCGTATTGCGCAGCGCGGTGTCGCCATAGATAACATATCCGCCCGGGAAGGCAACATCATCAACCATGAAGGTCTGAGCTTCTGCATCAGTCATGAAATAGCAAACCACATATTCGGAATTGTCCGGGAAAGTGTCTGAGCTGAGGGTCAGATTTTTACCGGTAATGCTGTATGTATTTTCTTCGCTTTCCGGCGTTCCCGGCAGTTGTTCTTCCAGATTTGACTTCATATCACTGGTATCCAGTTTGAAGACCGCCAGAGTTCCGGCTTTAATATCATATTCTGATTCGATAACTGCCTTCCCGTCTTTCACCGGGCATACCACTCTCTTCATGAACGGTACGGATTTGTTTTCCAGATCGCTGCCGAAAAGCATCGCAATGATACTCATATTGAAGATTTCCATAGTAGTTTTGAAAGTACCTTCACGGCTCTTATCCCAGCGGACTGCTTTTGTATTTTTGTTGTATGCATAGATTGACTCTGAAGTAAATTCAATAGTCGAAGTTTTCGCATAGTCGGTATATAATACCACTTTATCAGTATCCTTAGATTTCACTGTGAGATTGGCACAGTCTTTTAAACCATATAACATATTTTTTTCCTCCTAAATTTAAGTGTGGCCGCATTTTAATTGCGGACTCTGAATTTTTCCAGCCAATGCCGGCCTTTAGTAAAGCCGGATGTATCACCGACCATCGGATGATACAAGCTGATACTATCGTCGTATTCATTTTTGGCAACAATGTTGTGAAAGCATCGTTTGATTTTCCAGGGGCTCCATGTTTCTAAAGTTTCAACCGGGATGTGAAATTTACCGCCGAATTCACAGACATTGAGCTGGTCGGCAATGGTAATCTCATGCCTGCGGCGATCCCGTTCCCGCCCATCCCGTAATTTTTTCCAGACATCTAACTGACGTTCGGAGAGATTGGGATCGGGCCGCTCAATCTTTATCTTATCAATGCCGGCAATGGTCAGAATGATTTCCCCGATTTCCATGAAACTAGCGGCAGTAATATGAAATATATCATCTTTACTGCGTACTATGGCAAACGAGTCATCGGTGATGCCGCATTGCTGAAAGTCTTCATCCGGGCAAAATACTTTCAGGCATTCATATAGAAGGTATAAAAATGATTCATCCTGCAGGATTTTATCCTCAAACAGGTGAATCGAATGATCATGTTCACTTTCAAAACAGTCGGCGGTCATCCGAAAAGGCAGCAGGAGCTTGTAAAAGTTTTCTTCACCGATCTCGTCATAGATGCGGCGAAAAGAAATGGGATAAAGTAGAAGTCCATCGTAATTAACCGGACGGTTCCGCATCAGACAGATAAGATATTCTTTTTTCATTTTAAAACACCTTACGGAAATCTTTCATAAAGTCACTGCCGGCATAGGATAGTATTTTCCCATGATACTGTCCGGGATTTTCTTCCGGGATGTAAGACCGAACCGGATTTTCCAAAGCGGGTTTAAGACTTCCGATACCAAAATCTTTACTGCCGTTTAACAGCCGCCCTACAGATTGTACAACAATATCGATCGGATTGCCGCTGTAACCTTTTTCTCTGTACTGAGCCTTTAATTCATCGGTGATTGCCATGTTGTTTTTGGGAAACATGATATAGATATCAATACCTATTTCTTTTATGGCTGTTCCGCCGGCTCTGATAATATAAGAGTCTACGCCGATAAAATTATTTCCGTCCGGTATGACATCAGGGAAATAGGGAAGATCGAGACAACAATCCGGAGAGATAAAATTCGTGATATCTTCATCCGCTGTTATTGCCTTCAATATCTGTTCTTTGTAACTGCCTAATTCATAAAATTCCATCAATTGCCACCTGCTTTCTGTTCTGACGATTCGGGATTCAATTTTCGGTTGAAATATCTCGTAAGCTTGGGACGAGCCCAAATACGGGATTTACATGTAAGTGTTTCATATCTTTTTATGGTCCGTTCCGGAATATAACTACACTCGATACGAAGGCCTTTTAAAACCTTTACAATAATCGGGTTGGTTGGAGTGGTGGAAGATAAGTGTTCCAGTAAAGTGTTTTCCAGAGCCCGGAAAATCCTCCTTACAATCGCTATATCAATATCTTCCTTCGCCGCGATTTCTTTTATCAGCATTTCCTGAGTAATGGTCAAATCGTTTTCTCCTTCCAATTATTTTGGTTATGTAATACGACGTGTCTTTTCCATATATACACAATTTATCGTCCATCTCAGATGGGATTTTTTGCATCGCATGAACTATAAAAAGGCCATTGGCAATGGACGAAAAACACCCTTTTAAGATCTGCGGAATTTGTTTTTTTGCTTCCGCTGCCGGTCAAGTATCCGCCGGTGTTCGCACTGACAGGCTGCACAGCGGGTGCTTCGGGAACGGGTGGGTATTTCGATCCATTCGCCGCACGCGGCGCATTGAATATATTTATTGTAAGTTTCGCCAATATTGCTGCGAAGATTTTTCACCAGATAATGGCCAAAGCAAAACCAGAGCAGTTCCTTGTATCTTTTTTCATTGCCATAGAGATATTGAACCAGCATATCCGCGATGGTTTCCTCAGAATAGCCGATAGCTGTGAAGCGGTTCCTAAGTTCACCCATAACATAGGGAACATTTCCCGTTTCTTTCCCAAGCAGGTTTAATTTGTAACGATACTGCCGGTTCAGCTGATCGAATAATTCCTGCACCTCTTTGGAACAGCGTGTTCCCGGATTAGACATCAGCTTGTGGTAATCAATCGGATCTAATTTTAAGCGGTGGGTATTAATTGGCTTATTGGGAATTACATCGTACAGCCGGTTAACGAAGCTGCCGTTCGGCGGAGCGACCTGTTCAGGTTCTTTATCCTTAGCAAACATAAAGAAGGCAGGTAATTTTGTCCTGGTGTATTTGGCGATGGTTGTGTGAATGCGGGCAGGACGCTCCGGTTTGTATAAAGTTTTGGCAAAGTCGATGGTGTAATTATTTTCACAGCACAGCAGCTTCACGATATTGAGTGCTTTGTGACGCTCATCCGGCGTTCCGTTTACGAATACATCACTGTTCCAGATCTTGGCGATATCATTGCTATAGACTCCGATATTGCCGCCGGTGAAGGCTGAGATCAGCCCATCATATATGGTCTGATTATTGAGCTGTACCGGTTTCGCTTTTCGCATATGGTAGTACAGCGGAACGATATCCTCCATATTGCGTTCGGCAATTCTGATAAATTCCGGATCAGCTACAACCAGCGCCTTGTCTCCATCTGCATCAAACTGGAGGAGTTTACTGATTAGATCATGTGAACTGGTATAGAGCGCGGGAGTATGAAACCACCGGCTTCGCAGCCCGGCAGAGTCAGATTCTTTGGCAGCGGTATTATAGCGGACAGCATGCTCTTTATAGAGGTGCGGGCTGCGGAGACAGTCCAGTTTATCGTGCTGTTGGTAGAGACGGCAGTAAACCTCTTGATCGCGAAGCAGCCCAGCCGGTTCCTTTTCATGTTTGAACCAATATTCGCAGGCAGCGTAAAAGTCAGGCAGGATGAAAGTATATTTTCCCTGTAGTTCTAATTTACCGCTGCGGTACTTCTTAACCAGACTGTTTTTGATATTACGAAGCGTATCTTTGGCGTAAGGGTCATTCAATAAGGCCGGGTATAACTTGACAGCCTGCTGGAACGGCGTCATATGGGTGTCATATGGAGTGATTCCCAGCGCATCTTTGATGCTTTCCACAGAGGCACACAGATTATTGAGTCTGTTAACCGATTTTTCGGCCAGCAGTTCTATTTCTTCAGGGGAGATATCGGTCAGAGTCTGCAGCATTTGATAATTAATTTTAGCATTTTTTATCCGGTCTTCTTCCTCATTGCACAAACCGGCGGTGCAATTGTATCTGCGGAAATTATCTTTGTATTCTTTCCAGGAGTGATAGAACTTGTGCATTTTAAATTGGCTGCGGGTGAATATAATACGGATATCATCTTTTATGACGTCATATTCTTTACCATAAATATCTCTGATTAACGGTGAACATCCATGCTCGGCGATAAAGGCGTGAAAATCAAATACCCCCAGAAGTCCTTTTATCCACGGAGCACGGAACATAACGTTTTTAGTTCGTACTGAGGGCAGAACCATTCCCGCACCATCAGTATGATTGATAGGAATGGTTCCATTTAGCCGGGTGGTCGAATAATTGATCTCATCAATGTAATCATAGGTACCGGATACTTCGGTTTCAAAATCATCAATTACAATTGAGCGTTCTATGTCAAAGTCTGTCCAGGGTTCAGTGGCAGAATTAGTCAGAGCCATGTATGCAAGATGCTTATTGACATTATTTCCACCCAGGATATTGATTTTTTCAATGGTCAGACCACATAGTAGATTCGTTTCATATTGCTTCCAAATATCAACCTGCATGAATACCGCTTTTTTGGTTCGGATCTGTCCGGCTGAAGAAGTAAAATAGCGATAGCGCTTTCCGTTAAAAGTAAATCCGGATACAAGTAGATCTTTAAACAGATCAAAGTAGTAAACCTGAACAATCATAATTGCATCAGTCCGTGTATCAGGCATCACACCCAGTGTCCGGGTGAGAGCAGAGTCAAAGGAAGAAACAACACTTTGGTCATTGAGCAGTAATGGATTCAATTGTCTTATATGATCTTTACCATCGGATATTTGATTTTGATCAGCTTTGTTTTTCAGTATCGTTAATAAGCGTTCCTTAGCTTCTTTCGCCTTTCTTTGTTTATGTTCTATAAGGTTCTGCCAGCTTTGGCGTTCAGTCTCTGTGCCGATGTTGCTTTTCAATTTATTTTGAATATAGTTGCGTTCCTGACGGCATTTATGATTCAGCCGGTGCAGTCTGGCTTCCCGCCGGCTGTAAAAGTGGCCGGTATCGACAGAGTATAAGTGAATTTGCTTATCCAGTGCTATTTCGTCCCCCTCCTTTCAGTGATGCTATAATTCGGCAGTTTTCGCTCGGTATTTGTAAGTGGATAGAACTTCCGTGGATTAGGATGCTGAGTACAGAAATCGTCGGCTCTGATTTCTCCGGCATACTCCTTGTGAAAGGTATGGCGGGAAGGAATAGTAAAATGATAATTGCCTGCTTTTTTCAATGGTGTTGTCCTCCTAAATTAGTTTGTTCGCTTATTAGTTGTAAATCGTTTTTGGCTTGATTAAGGACAGAGGAATTCTGAAAGTGGGGAATGCCAAAAAAATGGGAACACATGTTCTAATAAAGCGATTGACAAAATATGGGACAGAGGGTATAATTTTATTAAAACAGAACAAGTGTTCGGAAAATGTCAAATATAAAGGAGATAAAGGGTGCAAAACAAGAAAGAAAAAACCCAAAAGCTAAATGAGCAGCAACGAAAACTGGCAGAACAGCATTATGATCTTATTGATAAATGCTTGCGAAGGATAGATTGTCGATATCGGATGGAATATTATGATACAGCAGCTATTAAATTGTGTGAGATAGCCAGAGATCGCGCGTGGCTGCCGGAGGCAGAGTTTCGCAGATATGCCGCGCGTTCGATTATGAACGAAATTGCGAAAGAGCAGGTCAAGAATCAAGCGGCGAAACGCAGCGCACCACTGATGTCATTGATAGAAGAGGGTACAGATAATGAGGTCACACAGTGTATGGTTCGTAATGAGGGAGCAGATTTGTTTTCGAACTACCAGGCTAAAACTTTCTATCACATGCTTAATGGACGGGAGCAAAGAATTCTAGGGAGCATCATTCAAGGCTATACATATGAAGAAATTGGAAGAAGTGAAAAAATATCACGATCCCGCGTTAAGCAGATTGTTCGTAAAATCAGGGGCAGATATGAGATGCAGGATATTTGAAATGCAGCAGGCTGTATGTTATGATGTTGGGGACAAAAGGCAGCAAGGTTACGAGGAAGCAGCGGAGCAGATTCCGCGTAACCGCTTTGACAACGTTGCAGAGAGAGGGAAAAGCAATGAAACGATATAAAGGCATAATATTTGACTTGGACGGCACATTACTGGATACCATTGAAGATTTAGGTACCAGTATGAATGAAGTTCTTACATATTATAATTTACCGGAACACCCGATTCAAGAATACAAGATGCTGGTTGGAAATGGAATGAAGAATCTGCTCTTATCCAGCATATCACCCGATCAGCTGCGGCGTATTGATACCGATCAGGCGTTTCAGATGTTTCGGGAAGTATACGGGAAACGATATATGAATGCAACAGGACCCTATGAAGGGATTGCAGAATTGCTGTCATGGTTTACGGCCCGCGGTGTGAAGCTGGCAGTAAACTCCAACAAACGGGATGATTATACCGAAGTGCTGGTAACGAAGTTCTTTGCTTCCATACCATTTGTCCGGGTATATGGTGAACAGACCCGATTTCCCCGTAAGCCGGACCCGACAGCAGCATTAGAGATTGCATCAGCTATGGGGGAAGCGCCGGAGGATATTCTCTATATCGGCGATTCGGAAGTAGATATGGCGACCGGTAAGAATGCGGGCATGGATACGGTGGGGGTGCTGTGGGGATTTCGCAGCCGATCCGAATTGGAGGCCAGTGAAGCGGTGTATGTCGTTTCCGAGCCGAAGAATATTCGCCGTCTTTTTGACGAGGTATAAGGTAATTAATTAAGAAAGAATATCAAATGTTAAAAAAATGACAAAATTAATCAATAAGAATCAGATAATTTGAATAAAAATGAAAATAAATATTGCTATTTAATGACAATTCGTGTAAAATATGTTTAAGCGATGTAGCAGAGGTGGTATTTAAAAATAGATATTACGCTCTGCTATAATTGTTTGCATTAGGAAGCGCATAATTAGAAACAAAAAAGAGAAGGGGGATTTCATTATGCTTGATACTTTGCAATCATTTATTGATTCCGTTAACGGAGTGCTATGGGGCTGGGCGATGATTATCGTGTTATTGGGTACTCATCTGTACATGACTATACGTACAGGTTTTATCCAACGCAAGACCTGGACAGCGATCAAATTATCCGTTACAAAGGATCCGGATGCTGAAGGAGAGGTAAGTCAGTTTGGCGCATTGACGACCGCTTTGGCATCAACGATTGGTACCGGTAATATCGTCGGTGTTGGTACCGCCATTTTTCTGGGAGGACCTGGTGCCGTATTATGGTGCTGGCTGACTGGTGTATTCGGTATTGCAACCAAATATGCAGAGTCTCTGATCGCCGTCAAATATCGGGTCAAAACTTCTGACGGCCGTATGCAGGGTGGTGCGATGTACGCTCTGGAACGCGGATTGGGAATGAAATGGCTGGGGCTGATCTTTGCTGTGCTGGCCGGAGTAGCGTCCTTTGGTATTGGCTGTGCGGTGCAGGTTAACGCTATTGCCAATATCGTGGAAACGAATATGGGTATTCCAAGATGGATTGTAGGAATTGTAGTAGCAATAGCAGCAGCGCTTGTTATCTTTGGTGGTATTAAGACGATTGCAAGTGTTTGTGAAAAACTGGTTCCGTTTATGGCTATCTTCTATGTATTAGGATGTCTGATTATCTGTGGCATGAATTATGATTTTATTATTCCGGCGATCGTTACGATCTGTAAACTGGCTTTCGCACCAGGTGCGGCAGTTGGTGGTCTTGTCGGTAGTGGTATCATGGCAGCGATGCGTTACGGGGTTGCCCGGGGATTATTCTCCAATGAATCCGGTATGGGTTCTGCACCTATCGCAGCAGCAGCGGCACAGACAAGAAATCCTGTTCGTCAGGCATTAGTGTCTTCAACCGGTACCTTCTGGGATACTGTAATTGTATGTTTGATGACCGGTCTGACTCTGGTTACAACGCTTATGAAGAATACGAATATCAACATGGATATGGTAAAAGATGGTTCTGATCTTACCAGTATGGCATTTGGTCAGATTCCGGTATTAGGTCCGATCATTCTGGTTGTTGGTATTATCTCATTTGCATTCTCGACAGTTCTTGGCTGGGCTTATTATGGAGAACGCTGCGTGGAATATTTTGCCGGCAAGAAAGGTTTGATCCCTTACCGAGTTCTTTATATCGCAGTTGCAGCGATTGCACCGATCGTAACCGTAACATTGGTTTGGGATATAGCAGATGCTTTAAATGCGCTGATGGTTATTCCGAATGTTATCGCCGTATGGGCGTTGACTAATGTAATCGTGAAAGAGACAAAAACATACATAAATGATCTGGATAAGAAAGATGATACTCCGGTTCCGGTCGTTGACAAATAGAAATTAAATTTTAGTTGACAAATTTGTTTGATTGGAATAAAGTGATAATAGCAAATCGAAAAACCGTTGAGAAAGAAGAGTAGGTTATCAGGCAAAGTCAAAGAGAGCAGCAGATGGTGGGAATGCTGTACGGAGCTGATAATTGAATGGCCTTTCGAGGGCAGCCTGAAATCTTAGGAGAGTATGGTATGCCGGGAACCGAACCCGTTACCAATCCGGAATGTATGTTAGTACATCAGAAAGTGGACGATTCGTCAATTTGAGTGGTACCGCGATAATAATAATCTTATTAGCGCCTCAAGCAATATATTGCTTGAGGCGCTTTGTGCGTGCACCGCCGACCAGATAATTGAATAAATTTATCAATGAATGTATGAAAAAGAAAAGGAGAATCAACTATGAAAAAGAGAGCAACAGTATTCTTAAGTGTATTGTTAGCAACTGCGGCATTAGCCGGATGCGGCAGCAAAGGAAACGAAGGGACCGGCGATACAACCGGAGACAACGGCCCGGCCGGGACAACCAGCGAAGTTCAGCAATACACGATCGGTGTTTCCCAGTTTGCTGAACATGGTTCTTTAGATAACTGCCGTGAAGGCTTCCTGCAGGGATTAGCAGAAGAAGGCATTGTCGAAGGTGAAAACTTAACCGTTTCATACAGCAATGCTATGGCAGATATGGGGATGGCAGGGCAGATTGCTTCAAGTTTTGTTTCCGACAAAGTAGACCTGCTGTGCGGAATTGCGACACCGAGTGCGCAGACTCTGTACAATGCAGCAATGGATACTGACATACCGGTTGTTTTTACCGCAGTTACTGATCCGGTAGCAGCTGAACTGGCAGGTGAAGATGGTACACCGGTAGGCGAAGTAACCGGAACCAGTGACAAACTGCCGATTGAAGCACAGCTTAAAATGATCCGGGATATCCTTCCGGATGCTAAGAAACTGGGGATTATGTATACCACCAGTGAAGTGAATTCAGTATCAGCCATTGCGGAGTACAAAGAGCTGGCTGGTGATTATGGATTTGAAATCGTAGAAAAAGGAATTACCACTACTGCAGATGTTTCGATGGCAGCAGATGACCTGCTGAGTAAGGTGGATTGTGTTACGAATCTGACAGATAATACAGTGGTAAATTCTCTTCCGACTATATTAGAAAAGGCGGATGAAAAAAATATCCCGGTCTTCGGAAGTGAGATTGAACAGGTGAAGATCGGCTGTCTGGCGGCAGAAGGAATAGATTATATTGCATTAGGAAAAGAAACCGGTAAGATGGCAGCGCAGATTTTAAAGGGTGAAAAGAAAGCTTCGGAGATGGAATACCTTTCAATTGCTGAAACAGGATTGTATGTCAATACAAAAGCAGCTGAGAATCTTGGTATTACTTTAGATGAAGAAATGGTTAACGGAGCGTTAGAGAGTTTTAATGAAATCTCAGAATAGGAAATAAACGGAGGCAGATATGGATTTTATAATTTCTTTTATTGAACAGGGGCTTATATATGGAGTATTGGCTCTGGGTGTTTATATCACTTATAAGATATTAGATTTTCCGGATTTATCGGTAGATGGGACCTTTCCGCTGGGGGCGTCAGTGACCGCGACACTAATCGTGCGGGGAGTAAATCCATATCTGACTCTTTTAATCGCGTTCGCGGTTGGAGTAGCAGCAGGTATATGTACCGGTCTGATCCACGTAAAATGTCAGGTCAGAGATCTGCTGGCGGGAATTATCATGATGACCGCATTGTGGACGATTAATCTGCGAATCGCCGGTACTGCTAATGTACCGATGCTTTCCCAGCAGACTATCTTTAAAAATGATATGCTGAATTCGATCATACCATCAGGGATATCCGGGTATGTGAAGATTCTTATGATCGTAATCCTGGCACTGGTTTGTAAGTTGCTCATGGACGGTTACCTGAAAACGAAATCGGGTTATCTGCTGCGGGCGGTAGGAGATAATGATATTCTGGTCACCTCACTGGCGAAGGACCAGGGGAATGTAAAGATTCTTGGTCTGGCGATCGCAAACGGTCTGGTAGCTCTGGCCGGCAGTATGTTTTGCCAGTATCAGAGAGTATTTGATATTTCTATGGGAACCGGTGCGGTAGTAATCGGTCTGGCCAGTGTTATAATCGGCACCAGCATTCTGAAAAAGCTGATCTTTTTTAAGCCGACAACAGCAGTGCTTTTAGGTGCGGTTATTTACATGGCGTGTGTGGCTATGGCATTAAAAAAATGCACGCCGCAGGATACCAAGCTGATCACGGCGATATTGCTGCTGGCCGTACTGGTCATCAGTCACGGCAGGAGAAAGAAGGTGAAGACCAATGCTTGAGCTGAATAATATCCATAAGCTATATAATCCGGGAACGGTAAATGAAATCTGTCTGTTTGATAATTTTAATCTGACTGTAAATAAAGGTGAATTTGTTTCGGTCGTGGGCAGTAACGGTTCCGGAAAAACCTCTATGCTGAACATTATCTGCGGCAGCATCCCGATTGATTCGGGCAGCATTCTGGTCAAAGACAAGGATATTACCAGAGAAAAAGAATATAAACGCAATGAGCGGATTGGCCGGGTGTATCAGAATCCGGCGATGGGAACCTGCCCGTCCATGACCATTTTGGAAAATATGTCGCTGGCTGATAATAAAGGAAAGTCATACGGACTTAGCAGAGGAACAAACAAAGACCGGATTGATTATTATAAGCAAATATTAAGCCAGTTGAATCTGGGCCTGGAAGATAAAATAAATATAAAAGTCGGCTCGCTGTCGGGTGGTCAGCGTCAGGCAATGGCTCTGCTGATGTCGACGATGACACCGATTGAGTTTCTGATCCTTGATGAGCATACGGCAGCCCTGGATCCGAAGACAGCGGAATTGATCATGGAATTGACCGATCGTCTGATCCGGGAAAAAGATCTGACGACCATCATGGTTACACATAACCTTCGCTATGCGATTGAGTACGGCAGCCGGCTGATCATGATGCACCAGGGAGAATGTGTATTGGATAAAGCAGGCGAAGAGAAGCAGAATATGTCAACCGAAGATGTTCTGCGCCTGTTCAATGAGATTAGTATTGAATGCGGTAATTAAGTGTTTCACTTACCGGGATGCCACACTTTATCTCTCTTTTGGAATGATTTCAATCCAATAACCGTCGGGATCGTTGATAAAATAAATTCCCATTTCCGGGTTTTCAAAACAAATGCAGCCCATTTCCTTATGTTTTGTATGAGCGGCATCAAAATCGGCTACAGTAAATGCCAGATGGAATTCATTTTCCCCCAGATTATAAGCGGTATCGCGATCCCGCATCCAGGTCAGTTCTAATTGGTGATGGGTGGTGCCGTCACCCAGAAATACCAGTATAAAACTATTATCGTCTGCTGCTTCCCGGTGAATTTCTGATAAGTACAGAGCCTCGGCATAAAACTTCAGTGATTTTTCCAAATCCAATACATTAAAGTTATTGTGTGCAAATGTAAATTTCATAATATGCATCCTTTCTTAATTAAATAGTAAAGGCTTCACCTTCCTGCTGCAGACGGATGACTTTGTCACGATATCCGTCCGAGACTTCGTGCTGCAGCAGCTTATCGATGACCGGGAAATCCTGCCAGAAATGCATCGGTACGGCAGTCTGGATATCTACATGT
>Ga0153972_1000167_pt1 | contig 19189 bp, 34 predicted proteins | sample TSGA056MetaG_FD_104732 | JGI IMG/M metagenome (GOLD analysis project Ga0153972, IMG submission 104732) | Attine ant fungus gardens microbial communities from Georgia, USA - TSGA056 MetaG | ecosystem: Host-associated > Fungi > Mycelium > Unclassified | place: USA: Georgia, George L Smith State...
CAGCCAGGTTTTCTATTAGCGTACAAATTCTCGCATGGGCATACTGAACGTAATACACGGGGTTTTCGCTATCCTGTCTAACTGCGAGCCCCAGGTCGAAATCCATCTGAGTATCGCTTTTCGCATTGAAGAAGTATCTGGCAGCGTCAACGGGTATTTCATCAAGCAGGACACTTAGAGTTATCATTTTGCCGGTGCGCTTTGACATTCTGACAATCTCGCCGTCACGCATCAGCCTTACAAGCTGCATAAGCACCACATCAAGCCTGTTTTCGCCATCAAGTCCGAGAGCATCCATCGCAGCCTTCATCCTCGCAACGTGACCGTGGTGGTCAGCTCCCCAAATATCAATGACTTTATTAAAGCCACGCTTTTCAAGCTTGTTGCGATGATAAGCGATATCTGCCGCAAAATAGGTGTAGATTCCGTTTGAGCGGCGCAAAACATCGTCCTTTAGGCCAAGCTTTTCTATCTGCTCCTCGCTCTTGCCCCGCTTTCTAAGTCCATCTGCCAAAAGCTCCGACGTTTTAAGCCAAAGCGCTCCGCCCTCCTCATAGGTGCGGCCACGCTCCATTAGCTTCCCGACCGTTTCTTCGACATATCCGGTATTATGAAGCGTTGACTCGCAGAACCATTCGTCATAGTTCACCTTGTACTTCTCAAGATCCTTTTTCATCTGAGGAAGATTTTTAGAAAGCCCAAACCGGGACATGGCCTCGTGACGGTCTTTCTCGTCCGCATTTAGGTATTTATCACCATGCTCTTCATAAAAGGCCTTTGCAAGGTCTTTTATATCCTCACCCTGATAGCAATCCTCCGCAAAAGGAACATTTTCTTCGCCGAGAATTAGCTGCCGGTATCTAAGGTCGATTGAAAGTGAGAATTTTTCGATCTGGTTGCCTGCATCATTCACGTAAAACTCACGCCAGACATCTGCTCCCGCCCAAGAGAGGGTTTCCGCAAGGCAGTCGCCCAGAACGCCGCCACGGGCATTTCCGATGTGCATTGGCCCTGTAGGGTTTGCAGAGACAAATTCGACCATAATCTTCTGGCCCTTAAGGTCATCGGTCTTGCCGAAGTCGGATTGTTCAGCTTCGATATTTTTGAGAACCTCTTTATACCACGTCTCGCCAAGACGGAAGTTTAGAAAGCCTGGCCCTGCGACCTCTACGCTGCCGAAATAGCTGCCATCGAGATCGATATTCTCGGCAAGTATTTCCGCAATTCGTTTTGGCGCCATGCGAAGTGCCTTTGCACCGCTCATGGCATGATTTGCGGCATAGTCGCCGTTTGAATCGTCCTTAGGAATTTCGACGATGCCTGCAAGGCTCGCGCCTTCGGGCAAGAGCGACCCTGCGGTTGCTTTTTTACAGGCATTTTCTATGAGCACTTCTATCTGTTCTTTTGTAGTTTTTATATAGTTCATTCTGGTGAATGTTCCTTTCCGATCAGCTGAAGCAAATGGCATTTTTCAGCTGGTTTTTTGCGTTTTTACGTCTATAATAAACTTGTTTCGGCTAATCTGAGCTGTTTCAAAATTGATATCGTATTCGATTTCAAGTCTCCCGCCGTTCTTTTCAAGCTCATTTTTAATATGAAGAGTGTCAAGTCGCATTGTCATGGTTCCGTATGCTGTTTCATACATAAAGGTATGCTTCTGGCCTTTATGAAAAATCATCTGGGCTGTAACCGTTCCCTTGCGTGATAGTATCACTTCATCGGCTTTAGCCATAAAGGTGGTTTCAGTTCCTTCAAGGCCCGTAAGCTCGCTTTCAGAATAGGACAGCTCTACATGCTTTTCGGTGAACCTATATTTCCCTTGGGTTGTAAGCTCATTTACCGGACTTGCCTCACCGTCAATCTGCTGGTGTCCTTCTATTCTTATAATTGCGTTGTATTTCATATTGATTTGCAACCTTAATTGTTGTATTATTTTATCCTGCAGTACAAAGCATTTTTATTTTATGACATTTGCAAGAGAAATACAAGGCTAAATTGAGTAGATTTTCCTTGCCATATTTGATATACTATGTTAACAAAAGTTTTGTGTTTCGTCGGAAGGAGGCTTTATGATGAATATTGAACTTACCGACAAGGAGTTTCGTCGGCTGCTAGATCTTGTCTATATCGGTAACTGGATACTGAACTCTACCCGTGGAGAAGACCGTTTTGAGGATTACGATTATTTGCAGGAGAAATTTTTCGCCATGTGCAAACAATCCGGCATGGATAGCTTGATACAGACCTACATGGGCCACATTTTTCCTTCGAACGCCTACGAAACAGGCGGAATCCACGAGGCAATTGCCGACTATGAGGATGCTGTGTTTTTTGACATTCTTGCCGAAGAGCTTGCAAGGCGAGACATGGTTGAAGACAACCTGAGCCAAGATGATATTTCAGAGCTTGCCGCCAGAATGGATGAATATATCACAGAATTTGAGAAAAATGGAATTGACAACGTCTCAATAGACATCAGTTAAAAGCAGTAAAATAATGTATAAAACACCTCCATGGTGGCAAAATAAGCTTAAATGGAGGTGTTTTTCTATGAAAATGACAAACGAAGAATATATCGAATATGTAAAAGACAAATCTCCCAAATCGCCTATGGGCAAAAATATGCTGATGGCATTTCTGATTGGCGGAATAATCTGCACGCTTGGACAGGGAATTTTGGATATTTACAAGTACTTTGGCCTTTCTGCAGAAGATAGTGCCACTGCAACATCGATTACACTTATCCTCATCGGTGCTGTGCTGACAGGCTTTGGGGTATATGACGACATTGCAAAGTTTGGAGGCGCCGGAACCCTCGTACCAATCACGGGATTTGCAAATTCTGTGGTAGCTCCGGCTCTTGAATTCAAGGCGGAAGGCTTTATAACCGGTACGGCAGCTAAGGTATTTACTATCGCAGGACCTGTCATTCTTTTCGGTATCTCCGCAAGTGTTATATATGGCGTCATACTTCTGCTTTTTGGTCTGGCATAATTTAAACCCCGCTTTATAAACGCCTTAGCGTTTTTTAAGCGGGGTTTTGTAGTTTTTTGTGAAGCTAGCTTGCTTTATACAAGCTCGATAATTGCCATCTCCGCAGCATCACCACGGCGTGGTCCTATGCGGTAAATGCGAGTGTATCCACCCTCACGCTCTGCATACTTTGGCGCGATTTCATCGAATACCTTCTTTGCCACATCCTCACGCGTTATAAAGCTGAGAGCCTGACGGTAAGAAGCCAGTGTTTTCTTCTTGCCGAGGGTTATCATTTTCTCGGCCAAAGGACCAATTTCCTTGCAACGGGTAACAGTTGTTTCCATGCGGCCGTTGTCCAGAAAATCCGTGACCTGCTGTCTAAGCATTGCTTTGCGCTGGTCAGTTGTCTTGCCGAGTTTTCTTGTTCCAGGCATTTCAGTAATTCCTCCTTGCTTTAAGAATTAGTTAGTCTCTTCGCTTGCCAGACCCAGTCCCATCATAGAGAGTTTATGCTCAACCTCTTCAAGTGACTTGCGTCCCAAGTTGCGAACCTTAATCATTTCATCCTGCGTTTTAGCAACAAGATCCTCAACCGTGTTGATGTTTGCTCTCTTCAAGCAGTTGAAGCTTCTGACGGAGAGGTCAAGCTCTTCAATTGTCATTTCAAGCACTTTGTCTCTTGGAGTTTCAACCTTTTCAACGACTGTTGAACGGCTACGGATAGACTCGCTCAGGTCGGTGAAAATTGTGAAGTGGTCGCAAAGAATTTTTGCGCCAAGGGACAGGGCATCACGTGCAATGATGGTCTTGTCGGTCCACACCTCGATAGTTAGCTTGTCAAAGTCGGTCTTGTTGCCGACACGGGTGTTTTCAACCGTATAGTTCACCTTTAGTACAGGTGTATATATGCTGTCAACGGGAATAGTTCCAATTGCTGCCATGGACGATTTGTTTTTGTCCGCAGTAACGTAGCCTCTGCCGTGCGAGATTGTCAGCTCCATGCTGAGCGACGCATCCGCAGAAAGGGTTGCTATGTGATGCTCAGGGTTAAGAATATCAACCTCTGCATCGGCCTTGATGTCTCCGGCTGTAACTTCGCCTTCACCTGAAGCCTCAATGTAGACTACCTTTGGCCCGTCGCAATGGAGGCTAGCTATTATCGACTTGACATTCAACACAATTTCCGTTACATCCTCTTTAATGCCAGGGATTGATGCAAACTCATGCTGTATGCCGGCGATTTTGATTGCCGTAACCGCAGTTCCGGGAAGTGAAGAGAGAAGTACTCTGCGCAGAGAGTTTCCCAGTGTGGTGCCATAGCCTCGCTCAAGTGGTTCGATTACATACTTGCCGTAGGATTCATCCTGTGGAGACTCGACGCACTCAATGCTTGGCTTGTTAATCTCTATCATATAATGTTACCCTCCTTTTAAGTTCGTGTGCTTATGCACATTTTAGGTTCAGCTTACCAATTTGAGGGTTTTCGCCTTACTTAGAATATAGCTCAACAATAAGATGCTCTTCGATTGGAAGGTCAATATCTTCTCTAGCAGGCATTGCCGAAACCTTCGCCATCAGATTGGATACATCTACCTCAAGCCAGCGTGGTGGGTTGCAATAAACGCCATCCTGCTGAATGCTCTTGAACTTAACGGAGTCGCGGCTCTTCTCACGCACGGCGATAATATCACCCGGCTTTACGAGATAGCTTGCAATGTCAACACGTCTGCCATTAACGGTGAAATGTCCGTGGCTTACTGCCTGGCGTGCATCACGTCTTGTGCTGACAAAACCGGTGCGGAAGACAACATTGTCTAGTCTGCGCTCGATAGTTGTCAGAAGAACCTCGCCTGTCTGACCCTGTGCTTTTGCTGCATTCTCGTAATATGAACGGAACTGCTTTTCCATGATTCCGTATACAAACTTTACCTTCTGCTTTTCATTTAGCTGAAGCGCATACTCGCTCTGCTTCCTGCGCATTTGGCCCTTGGGATTGCGGTTTGTCTGCTTCTTGTTGTATCCCATAGCCGCAGGAGAGATGTTAAGAGTTTTGCAACGCTTAGCAATCGGCTGCATATTCTTTGCCATTAGTCATTACCTACCTTTCACTAAACGCGACGACGTTTGGGCGGCCTGCATCCGTTGTGTGGGATGGGGGTTACGTCCTTAATCATCGTTACCTCAAGACCTGCTGTCTGCAGGGCACGAATTGCTGCCTCACGACCCGAGCCCGGGCCCTTAACAAAAACCTCAACTGTTTTGAGGCCGTGCTCCATAGCAGCCTTTGCGGCTACTTCAGCTGCAGTCTGTGCGGCAAAAGGAGTTGACTTCTTGCTGCCACGGAAACCCATTCCGCCAGCAGATGCCCATGAAAGAGCATTTCCCTGTGTGTCAGTAACGGTCACCATTGTGTTGTTGAAGGAAGAGCTGATATGAACCTGGCCCTTTTCAATGTTCTTGCGTTCTCTTCTGCGAGTGCGTGTCGTTCTTTTCTTAGGTGCTGCCATTTACATATCCCTCCCTTACTTCTTCTTATTTGCAATCGTACGCTTTGGTCCCTTACGGGTGCGTGCGTTCGTCTTACTTCTCTGGCCTCTGACAGGTAGTCCGCGACGATGTCTTGTTCCACGGTAAGAACCAATTTCCATCAGGCGCTTGATGTCAAGAGCGTTGTTGCGGCGCAAGTCGCCTTCGACAGTGTAGTTCTTGTCAATGCACTCACGGAGCTTGCCCTCTTCCTCCTCGGTTAGGTCCTTTACACGGGTGTCGGGGCTGATGCCAGTTTCTTTTAGGATTTTTGTTGCGCTGGTTCTGCCTATACCGAATACATAGGTCAGTCCAATCTCGATGCGTTTGTCCTTTGGTAGGTCAACGCCGGATATTCTTGCCATACTTTTGAATCATTCCTTTCAATGATTTTATGCCTGCTGTAGTGGGTGATGCGCTGAGAGGTTATGGCACAAGATAATCTCTCCCCATGATATGTGGCTTTTTAACCCTGTCTTTGCTTATGCTTTGGGTTTTCGCAAATTACCATGACCTTGCCCTTACGTTTAATGACCTTGCATTTTTCGCACATTGGCTTAACGGATGGTCTGACTTTCATTTCGTAAACCTCCTACTTGCTTCTCCAGGTGATGCGGCCACGGGTTAAGTCATATGGTGACATTTGAACCGTTACTTTGTCGCCCGGTAGTATCTTGATATAGTTCATTCTGAGTCGTCCAGATATATGCGCCAGAATTGTATGGCCTCCGCCGATATCAACTTGGAACATGGTATTGGGCATTGCTTCTGTGACAACACCCTCTAATTCAATTACATCATCTTTTGCCAAGATTCAATTCCCTCCTCGGATTATATGTCATCCGCAATTGTTAGTATCTCCGGCTCGCCATCAGTGATGGCAACCGAATTCTCATAGTGTGCAGATAAGCTTCCGTCAGCTGTTAACACAGTCCAGCCGTCAGACAATACTTTGACCGCCGCAGCGCCGATATTGACCATCGGTTCAACCGCAATTGTCATACCCTTTTGAAGGTGCGGTCCGTGTCCCGGAGCGCCGTAGTTGGGAACCTCAGGCTCTTCATGCATTACTGCACCGACTCCGTGTCCAACATATTCACGGACAATTGAGAAACCTTGAGCTTCAACGTATTGCTGTATAGCTGATGAGATATCAGAAATCCGATATCCTTGACGGGCAAATTTCATACCCTCGAAAAAGCTCTGCCGTGTAACGGCAATAAGCCGAAGAGCCTCATCGCTGCATTTTCCGCAGGGGATTGTCATAGCGCAATCGCCGACAAAACCTTTCCAGGTCGCCCCAACGTCAATGCTGACGATGTCGCCTTCTTCCAGCTGTCTTTTTCCCGGGATTCCATGAATTACTTGGTCGTTTACCGAAATACAGGCGCTGGCAGGAAAACCACCATAGCCCAGAAACGTGGGTTCGGCACCCGATTTCTTGATGAAGTTGAATACCTCTTTGTTAATTGCCTGCGTCGTAACTCCAGGCTCAATCATCTGGCGAGCAACGCTTCTTGCTCCGGCAGCGATTTTTCCGGCTTCACGCATCAGGTCAATTTGCCGTTCACTTTTTATTACAATAGCCATGTTTTAAAGACCTAAAACCTTTACTATGGCTTCGGTGGTGCCCTCAATCGTCTCCTGGTTGTCGACACAGGTTAGCTTTCCACGCTCTTCGTAAAAATCCTTCAGCGGCTCGGTTTGTTCGTGATATGTTGCAAGTCTAACAGCAACAGTTTTCGGACTATCGTCTGTGCGGGTGATAAGGTTTCCTCCGCAAGCATCGCACTTACCGCTTTCTTTGGGTGGGTTTGTGACAATGTGGAATGTTGTGCTGCAGGATTCGCAGGTGCGACGTCCTGACATGCGGTTGATAATCGTCTCATCAGAGACTTCGATTGAAAGCGCACAGTCAATTTCCACACCGATCTGCTCAAGTGCTTCTGCCTGAGGTATCGTGCGGGGCATGCCGTCAAGAATGTAACCGTTCTTGCAGTCCGGCTCTTCAAGACGTTCCTTCACGATTCCTATAATTACATCATCCGGTACAAGCTTGCCGCTCTCCACATACTCTTTGGCCTTCAGTCCTACGGGCGTGCCATTTTTCATGGCGGCCCGTAGGATTGTGCCGGTGGAGATAGTTGGGATGCCGCACATACGGCTAAGGATTTCCGCTTGGGTTCCTTTGCCTGCGCCCGGGGCGCCTAATAGTATGAGCTTCATATATTTCCTCCGCCCTTATTCAAGGAAGCCTTTGTAGTGACGCATGAGCATCTGGTTTTCCAGACTCTTGATGGTTTCAATAGCGACACCTACAACGATGATTATGGATGTTCCGCCCATTGAGATGCCCGAGTTTGCAGCCTGTTCGCTGATAACACCAACGATGATCGGCAAAATTGCAATGATGCTCAGGTAAATCGCACCAAACAGTGTGATTTTGTTAAGAACCTTCTGGATAAACTCGCTTGTTGGCTTGCCGGGTCTGTACCCCGGGATAAAGCCGCCGTTTTTCCTAAGGTTGTTTGAAACCTCAATTGGGTTAAACTGAATTGTAGAGTAGAAATAGCTGAAAAATAGAATCAGCAGGAAGTACAAAAGCGCATATAGCAGAGTACCTGAGTTAAACGCAGTTAAGAATGCGCCTGCTGCTCCGCCGCTATCCTTCGTCTTACCCATCAGCATCATAATAGTTGCCGGAAGGGAAGCGATTGACTGGGCAAAGATTACTGGCAAAACGCCCGACATATTCACCTTCATAGGAAGATGAGTTGACTGGCCGCCATACATCTTACGTCCAACAACACGCTTTGAGTATTGAACGGGTATTCTACGCTCGCCGTTAGATACAAGCACGATCAGAACGACCATAATGAGCGCACCAATTAGCATTAGAACAGCGATCCACCATGACAATGTTCCGCCGATGACATTGTTAATTGTCTTATAAATACTTGTCGGGAAGCGAGAAACGATAGAAGCAAACAGAATTATTGAAATACCGTTTCCGATACCGAACTCGGTGATCTGCTCGCCCATCCACATGACAAGCACGGAGCCTGCCACGAAGGTGCCCACGATTGTGAAGCCCTGAAGAACTGCCAAGCCGCCTGTCTGAAGGTTAATAATGTTGAACTGGCCAGACAGCGTGTAGCTTCTGAGCATCCAGAAGTATGCAAAGCCCTGAAGGATTGCAATGGCAACTGTGGAGATACGAGTGATTTTTTCAATCTTCTTCTTTCCCTCTTCGCCGCCGTCCTTTGCAAGCCTCTCAAGAGCAGGAATAGCAATGCAAAGAAGCTGAATGATAATGGATGCATTGATATATGGCTGAATTGAGAGCGCAAAAACGGTTGCTTGCGAGAAAGCGCCACCGCTCATAACGTCAAACAGACCGAGAAATGTGTTCTGAACTGTCTGGAAATAAGCGCCTAGTGTAGCGGTGTTGATGAACGGTACAGGTATTGAGTTGCCTATACGGTAAAGTAGTAGAATGAAAAGTGTGAACAGGATTTTCCGACGTAGCTCTTCAACTTTCCAAGCATTACGGATTGTTGCAAACACTTAAATCACCTCTGCCTTCCCGCCCGCAGCTTCTATTTTTGTCTTTGCGGATTCGGAGAACGCAGATGCTTTTACAATAACATTCTTGGTAAGTGTGCCGCAGCCAAGAACCTTAAAGCCGTATCTGCACTCAGAGAGAATTCCCTTCTCCAACAGAGCGCTAGCATCAATTACTGCGCCACTTTCGAATTTCTCGAGTGAAGAGACGTTAATCGCCTCATAAGGTTTTGCGAAGATATTGTTGAAGCCCCTTTTTGGCACACGACGTGCCAAAGGCATCTGTCCACCTTCAAAACCGATGCGGACACCGCCGCCGCTTCTGGAATTCTGTCCCTTATGCCCTTTGCCGGCAGTTTTGCCGTTGCCTGTTCCGTGTCCACGGCCCTTGCGCTTTAGAACATGAGTGGACCCCGAAGCTGGTGAAAGTTCGTTAAGTTTCATATGGGGCCTCCTTATTCTTCTGTAACCTGTAGAAGGTAGCCGATTTGAGCAACCTTGCCACGGGTTTGTGCGTTGTCTGGCTGCACGGTTATATTGCCGATTTTGTGCAAACCAAGGCTCTGCGCTGTTGCAATATGCTTGTCTTTTCTGCCACTTAGGCTCTTGACGAGCTTAATCTTTAGATTTGCCATAGTTTAAGCCCTCCTTAACCTAAAATCTCGGCGACAGACTTGCCGCGTACGATTGCGATTTGCTCCGCATTGCGAAGAGATTTAAGTCCTTCCAATGTAGCTGCGACAACGTTCTGTGGGTTGTTTGTGCGCAGGCACTTTGTTCGGATATCCTTAATTCCGGCAGCTTCAACGACCGCACGAACTGCGCCGCCAGCGATAACGCCGGTACCAACGGGTGCAGGCTTAAGCAGAACTCTGCCGGCGCCGCTCTCGCCAATTACTTCGTGAGGAATTGTTGTCCCCTCCATAGTGATTGTGCACATATTCTTCTTTGCATCCTCAAGCCCCTTGCGGATCGCTTCGGATACTTCGTTTGCCTTGCCTAGACCAAAGCCGATTTTGCCAGCCCCGTTTCCTACTACGCACAGTGCGGAAAACTTTGATACACGTCCGCCCTTTACAGTCTTGGAAACACGGTTCAAGGAAACTACTTTCTCGATATACTCACTCTGAGCTTCTTCGCGCTTTTTGTTGCGATTATTCTTATTGTCATATGCCATTTTTTCGTTTCCTCCTCCCTAGAATTTCAGGCCGCCCTCACGGGCACCCTCAGCAAGCTCTTGTACACGCCCGTGATAAATATATCCGCCACGGTCAAACACAACATCTTCAATACCTGCTTTAACAGCACGCTCTGCAACAAGTGCGCCAACCTTGCGTGCGCCATCTTTGTTTGAGCCTGATGTATCGAAGCCCTTCTCAACAGAAGAAGCAGAAGCCAGTGTTGTGCCTGCTACATCGTCGATAACCTGAGCATAGATGTTGTTTGTGCTTCTGTATACGCAAAGGCGGGGTCTTTCGGCTGTGCCGGAGATCTTGCCACGCACTCTCTTATGGCGCTTTAGGCGCTGTTTATTAATATCAGTCTTTTTAATCATTTAAGCACACCTCCCCTTACTTTGAGCCAGTCTTGCCTTCTTTGAGGCGGATTGTTTCGTAAGAATACTTGATCCCCTTGCCCTTATAAGGCTCTGGAGGTCTCTTGCCTCTAACATCCGCTGCAAACTGGCCGACTTGGTGTTTATCGATTCCACTAATTACTATAGCATTTGCGTTTGGCACTTCGATCGAAATGCCCGGCTCCTCTTCAACGGTGACCAAGTGGGAAAAACCAACTGTAAGAACCAGCTTGTTTCCATCTTTGGCAGCTCTGTAGCCAACGCCGTTTACTTCCAAAGTTTTGGAAAACCCTTCGCTTACACCCTCAACCATATTGGCGACAAGTGTTCTTGAAAGGCCGTGCAAGCTGCGGCTCTCTTTTTCATCGTCAGGACGCTTTACATTGATGACTGAACCATCAACCTCGATTTCGATTATTGGAGCGATATCTCTCTCAAGTGTGCCCTTAGGACCCTTTACTGTGACGTGATTGTTTTCGTCAACCTTTACCTCCACTCCTGTGGGAATGGTGATAGGTGCTCTTCCTATTCTAGACATATTATTGCACCCTCCCTTACCACACAAACGCAAGGACTTCGCCACCGACATGGGCAGTCCTTGCCTTCTTGTCGGTCATGATACCCTTGGATGTGGAGATTATTGCTATTCCGAGTCCCTTGAGGACACGAGGTAGCTCGTCTGCGCCTGCGTAAACACGAAGACCCGGCTTTGATACACGGCGAAGTCCGGAAATGGCCTTCTCCTTGCCAGGCAGATACTTTAGTGCTATACGAATAACGCCCTGAGTGCCATCCTCAATAAGCTGGAAGCTCTTGATGTAGCCCTCTTCAAGAAGGATCTCGGTTATTGCCTTCTTCATTTTTGATGCTGGGATGTCGACGGTCTCATGCTTTGCGCTGCCAGCGTTACGGATACGTGTCAGCAGGTCAGCAATTGGATCTGTGATTTGCATTTTCTTTCCTCCTAGTTTAGAGTTACCGCCTTGCGGTTAAAACGGCGAGGTTCCACACCAATACATGATTGGCTGCGGCCTTTCGTCATTTCGAGTCTTGTGCTTAGCATTTTGCCGGGCACGGTCGTGCATTTTTGTGAGTCTTTATAAAAGGGTCTCAGGCCGTCCCAGACCGAAGGGTCTTGAGCCGACCTGTGTCCCATTTTACCATGATGCCTTTCTTACACCGGGGATTTGTCCCTTGTAAGCCAGCTCTCTGAAGCAGATACGGCAAACGCCGTAGTTGCGTAGGTAAGCATGAGGCCTGCCGCAGATTTTGCAGCGGTTGTAGGCGCGAGCGGAGTACTTAGCCGGGCGTGCCTGCTTAACTTTCATTGATGTCTTTGCCATAACTAATTTCCTCCTCCCTTAAGACTTTGTGATAAACGGTGCACCCATAAGCTTCAGCAGCTCACGAGCTTCCTCGTCTGTCTTTGCTGTTGTTGTAATCGCAATATTCATGCCACGAAGCTTCTCAATCTTGTCATATTCAATTTCCGGGAATATGATCTGCTCCTTCAGGCCAAGGCTGTAGTTGCCACGGCCGTCAAAAGCGTCGGCTGAGATGCCACGGAAGTCACGAACACGGGGAAGCGCTACATTAAGTAGTCTGTCAAGGAATTCCCACATACGCTCTGCACGAAGTGTAACCTTCACACCGACGTTCTGGCCTTCACGAAGCTTGAAGTTTGCAACTGACTTTTTAGCAACTGTTGCAACAGCCTTCTGACCTGTGATTGCTGTGATGTCCTTAATAACTGCTTCAAGGGCCTTATTGTTGTCCTTGCAGTCGCCGCAGCCAACAGAAACTACAATCTTGTTGATTGTTGGAATCTGCATGGTGCTCTTGTACTGAAATTTCTCCATTAGAGCGGGAGCGACCTCGTTAACATATTTTGTTTTCATTCTTGCCATCTTGTGTCACTCTCCTCTCTTATAAGCTTGCGCCGCATTTTTTGCAGACGCGGATTGATTTGCCGTTCTCCAGCTTGTGAGCTACTCGGGTTGGCTTTGAGCACTTTGGGCACACTACCATTACCTTGCAGGCATAGATCGGGGTAGGAGCCTTGATAATTCCGCCCGGATCGCCCTGCTTACGAGGCTTAACATGCTTTGAAGCAACATTGACACCCTCGACCAGCAACTTGCTGTTTTTTGGATCTGCTGTGAGAACCTTGCCCTCTTTGCCCTTGTCTTTGCCAGACAGAACAATAACTTTATCGTCTTTTCTAATATTCATTCTTTGACGTCCCCCATCATATTACTTCGGGAGCCAGAGACAGGATTTTCATATAGTCCTTGTCACGAAGCTCACGAGCTACAGGCCCAAAGATGCGGGTGCCACGAGGGTTCTTATCCTCTTTGATGAGTACTGCCGCATTTTCGTCAAAACGAACATAGGTTCCGTCTGCACGGCGAACGCTGCGGCGGGTTCTTACGATAACTGCCTTAACGACGTCGCCCTTTTTAACCTGACCGCCTGGAGCAGCCTTGCGCACGGAAGCTACGATCACATCTCCGATGCTGCCGTATTTGCGCTTTGAACCACCCAGTACACGAATGCATTTAATTTCTTTGGCCCCTGTATTGTCGGCGACCTTCAGAAAAGATTCTTGCTGTATCATATTGGCGCCTCCTTACTTAGCCTTTTCTACGATTTCAACTAAACGCCATCTCTTGTCCTTGGACAGCGGGCGAGTTTCCATCACTTTTACTGTATCGCCGATGCCGCACTCGTTTGCTTCATCATGTGCTTTAAGGCGATATGTCCTCTTTATGATCTTTTTATATCTCGGATGTGCAACACGGGTTTCGACTGTTACGACAATTGTCTTGTCCATCTTGTCAGAAACTACCTTGCCAACGAGAGTTTTACGTGATGATGTTCTAATTTCACTCATTGCTCTTTACCTCCTAGCTCTGCTTCTCGCGCAGAACGGTCTTTACGCGAGCAATGTCACGGCGCGCTGCAGAAATCTTGATTGGGTTTTCAAGATGATTGGTAGCGTGCTGCATACGGAGCATGAAAAGATCTTTTTTGAGCTCTACAAGCTTGGTTTCAAGCTCTTTTTCGCTCATTTTGCGAATTTCTACTGCCTTCATCTTATTCACCACCGTTCTCAGTCTCTGGCTCGCGGACAATGAACTTGGTCTTGCATGGCAGCTTGTGGCTGGCAAGACGCATAGCCTCACGGGCAACTTCTTCGCTGACACCAGCGCACTCAAACAAAATGCGACCTGGCTTTACAACTGCAACCCAGTACTCCGGAGAGCCTTTACCGGAACCCATGCGGGTTTCAGCAGGCTTCTTTGTAACCGGCTTATCAGGGAATATTTTGATCCAAACCTTACCGCCACGCTTCATATAACGTGTCATTGCGATACGGGCTGACTCAATCTGATTGCTTGTAATCCATACAGGGTCGGTTGCAACAAGGCCAAAATCGCCGTAAGCAAGCTCGGTTCCTCTTGTAGCCTTACCCTTCATGCGTCCACGGTGTACGCGACGGTATTTAACTCTCTTTGGTAGCAGCATTATGCGTCGCCCCCTTCCACTGGAACTGCAGGAGTTTCAGGTGCAGCCTGTGCAGCTGGTGCTGCAGGTGCAGAAACATTTCTCTGCGCACGGTTATACTGGCGGTTGTCGTTTGCGCGATTGTCTTTGTTGTATCCGCCGCTTCTGTTATTGTTGTTGTAGCCACCGCTCTGTCTGTTGTTATTATAGCTGTTTGTGCGGCGATCGTTTGGCTTGCGGCGATCGTTCTGCTGGCGCTTGTTCATGTCCATGACACGAGGAGTTGTGCGAAGTGTCTGTGAAAGAACCTCACCCTTGTAAATCCATACTTTGATGCCAACCCGGCCATAGACGGTTGCTGCCTCAGCAAAGCCATAGTCGATGTCTGCGCGGATGGTCTGCAGAGGGATGGTGCCCTCGTGATAGCACTCGCTACGTGCGATTTCTGCGCCACCAAGGCGACCTGCGCACATAACCTTTATGCCCAAAGAGCCTGAACGCATTGCGCGGCCTATAGCGTTCTTCATTGCACGGCGATATCCGATACGCTTTTCAAGCTGCTGAGCGATATTCTCCGCAACAAGCTGGGCGTTTGTATCAGGTGTGCGAATTTCAACGATGGAAAGAGCAACAGGCTTGCCGATCATCTTTTCAACGACCAGTCTGATTCTTTCAATCTCTGTGCCGCCCTTACCAATAACAACACCCGGTCTGGAGCAATGGATAAAAATGCGAACCTTAGTGCTGTCACGCTCTATCTCAATTTTGGGAACGCCTGCTGAATACAGGGTTTCCTTGAGATATTTGCGAATATTGTAGTCCTCAACGACAAGGTCGCCGACCTTGTCAGGCCTAGCATACCAACGTGAATCCCAGTCTTTAATTACGCCAACGCGCATTCCATGAGGATGAACTTTCTGTCCCATATTTTGCCTCCTCCCTTAAGCTTTCTCAGCCACTACAATGGTAATGTGGCTGGTTCTTTTGTTGATGCGGTACATACGTCCCTGTGCACGGGGCATACCGCGCTTGAGGATTGGGCCTGGATTTGCGAAAGTCTCAGAGACGAAAAGTTTCTCGTGCTCAAGACCGAAATTGTTTTCTGCGTTTGCCACAGCACTCTTCAGGAGCTTGGTCATAAGCTCACTTGCAGCCTTCGGTGTTGACATTAGAATCGCCATAGCGGTATCAACGTCTTTGCCACGGATCAGGTCGCAAACGATTTTGACCTTTCTTGGAGATATGCGGGCGTATTTCAGATGTGCTTTTGCTTCCATTAATATCTCCTCCTTACTTACCGGTCTTGCTGCCTGCGTGTCCGCGATATGTGCGGGTAGGGGCAAACTCACCTAGTTTGTGTCCAACCATGTCTTCAGTAATGTAAACCGGAACATGGCGGCGTCCATCATGAACGGCGATTGTGTGTCCAACGAAGGACGGGAAAATCGTAGTTGCACGGCTCCAAGTCTTGATAACCTGCTTGTTGCCGGACTCGTTCATTGCATCTACCCTCTTTAGCAGCTCAGGCGCTGCGAAAGGGCCTTTTTTAACACTTCTGCTCATTACTCAATTCCCCTCCTTACTTCGAATTTCTGCGCTTGACTATGAACTTATTGGTTGGGTTCTTAGCCTTACGAGTTTTGTAACCGAGCGTCGGCTTGCCCCATGGAGTAACAGGTCCTGGACGACCGATCGGGCTCTTGCCCTCACCACCGCCGTGAGGATGGTCGCATGGGTTCATAACGCTACCACGAACAGTTGGACGAACGCCCATGTGGCGCTTACGTCCGGCCTTACCGATTTTGATGTTGCCATGGTCAACATTGCCGACCTGACCAATGGATGCCATGCAATCAATGCGAACCTTGCGGTATTCGCCTGAAGGCAGACGCACCTGAGCCATTGAGCCCTCTTTAGCCATAAGCTGGGCAGAAACGCCTGCTGATCTAACAAGCTGAGCGCCACGGCCGGGATAAAGCTCGATATTGTGGATGATAGTACCAACCGGGATATTTGTGATTGGAAGCGCATTGCCCGGCTTGATATCGGCATCAGGACCGGAGTAAACTTTATCCCCACTTTTTAGTCCGACAGGAGCAAGGATGTAGCGCTTTTCGCCATCTTCATACTGAAGCAGTGCAATAAATGCGCTGCGATTTGGGTCATACTCAAGGCGAAGAACTTCAGCAGCCATGCCCGGCTTGTTACGCTTAAAGTCGATAACACGATACTTTTTGCGGTTTCCGCCGCCCTTGTGGCGAACGGTGATTCTGCCGTAGCTGTTACGGCCGGAATGCTTTTTCAGAGCTTCTACCAAACTCTTTTCTGGCTGTGCGTGCTTATCAACACCGTCAAAGCCAGAGACTGTCATATGACGTCTTGAGGGAGTGGTAGGTCTGTAGGTTTTAATAGACATCTCTTACTTCCCCCCTTATGCCATATTCTCGAAGATTTCGATATTCTTGGAGTCTCGGCTTAGCTTAACTATTGCCTTTTTCCACTCCTTGGTGTAACCGGAAGGCTGAGAACCAACACGCTTCTGCTTACCGTGCATTGTGATGGTGTTAACCTTGATTACGCGAACATCGAAAATTTCCTCGATAGCTTTTGCAATTTCAATTTTGTTTGCGTCCTTCGCTACTTCGAAGACAAACTTTTTAATATCCATATCCTCCATCGATTGCTCAGTGATGATAGGTCGGATGATAATATCGTAAGCTGTTTTCATTATGCGAATACCTCCTCGATAGTCTGGAGGGCCGCTTTATCCACTACAAGGAGTTTGTTATTCAGCACTGTGTAAGGACTAATGATAGTCGAAGTGGTGATTTCAATCCCCGGAATGTTGCGAGCGCTCTTGTATACAGTCTCGTTAACACCTTCGGTGATAACAAGGGTCTTACCAGTTGATCCAACCTTTGCAAGGAAGGAGGCGAAGTCCTTTGTCTTAGGAGCGTTCATCTTCAGGTCATCAATAACGATTATCTCGCCGGCGATTGCCTTTGCTGAAAGTGCACTCTTTAGAGCAACTCTTCTAACCTTCTTGTTAAGTGAATAACGGTAGTCACGGGGCTTCGGAGCAAAAGCTACGCCGCCATGCGTCCACACTGGAGAACCGGCATAGCCTGCACGGGCACGGCCTGTGCCCTTCTGGCGCCATGGCTTCTTTGTGGTATAACTAACTTCACCCTTTGTGAGAGCGGACTGTGTGCCCTGTCTCTGGTTTGCGAGGTAGTTCTTAACAGATGCGTGAAGAACAACTTCGTTTGGCTCGATACCGAAGACGGCTTCGGAGAGCTGGCATTCACCGACGTTATCGCCGGCCATGTTAAACATTTTTGCTGTAGGCATTTATACTCTCTCCTTTCCCTTACTTCGCACGAGCAGAAGCCTTCTGAGGATTGACTCTTGCAGATGCCTTCTGTGGATTTACAGAGGTTCCTGCTTCGCCCTTTGCCTCGGCTACGTTCTTGACTGAATTCTTTAGATAAACAATTCCGCCCTTAGGGCCCGGAACTGCGCCACGAACAACGATCATATTAAGCTCTTCGTCAACCTGAACAACATCAAGGTTCTGAACCGTGACCTGCTCGTTACCCATCTGTCCGGCTCCGATGTGTCCCTTAAAGATACGGGACGGAGTTGAGCAGGAGCCCATTGAACCGGCGTGACGGTGAACAGGGCCACCGCCGTGGGTCATAGGTGTGCGCTGTGCGCCATGGCGCTTGATTGGGCCTTGGAAACCGTGGCCCTTGCTGATACCGGTGATATCAACTCTGTCGCCGGCTTCAAAAGTGCCTGCCTTGATAACGTCGCCAATGTTTAGGCTGTCGCAATCTTCAAGACGGAACTCTTTTAGATATTTCATGTACTCTGTGCCCGCTTTGTCAAGATGACCTTTTTCAGGCTTGGTGAGCTTGCGCTCTGCAAGATTTTCAAAACCTATCTGTACGCAGGCGTAGCCTTCTTTCTCCTCCGTTTTTTTCTGCACGACCACGCACGGGCCTGCCTCGATAACGGTTACGGGAACGACCTTGCCTGCCTCATCAAAGATCTGCGTCATGCCGACCTTCTTGCCGATGATGGCTTTCTTCATGGAATAAATCCTCCTTAAAGGTTATTGGTTACCTCGCATAGCCCGTCGATATATAATGTATATACTCGCCGTCCAGAGGCTGGTAACTTAACCCCTCCCGCATACGCAAGATGCAGGAATTGGGTTGTTGATAAATTTGTTTGCCGTAAGTCCTTACAGCTTGATTTCAATCTCTACGCCTGCCGGAAGCTCAAGGCTCATAAGTGCCTCAACTGTCTTCTGTGTAGGATTGATAATGTCGATAAGGCGCTTGTGTGTGCGTCTTTCGAACTGCTCACGGCTGTCCTTATACTTATGGACTGCACGCAGGATGGTGATGATTTCCGTCTTTGTTGGCAGCGGAATAGGGCCGGAAACCTTTGCGTCTGTACGCTTTGCGGTCTCGACGATTTTCTCTGCCGATGCATCGATCAGCTGATGGTCATACGCCTTCAGGCGAATGCGGATCATTTTCTTTGCTGTTGCCATGTGATTTTTCCTCCAAATCGTACGAATAATTTTTTCGTACGGATGAGCTTTTTCTAAACACCATGCCGTGTGTATCAGACTTGTGCCGAAAAACAAACCGGCCATTTCCGCCGGTTTCGCCCTCCGCCTTCAACGATATACACAGATATCGGCAATGTCAAAAAGCTCAGCCGCCCGATTATATGTGACATATTCATGCCACAACGGACATACTCCACGATAGTTACCGGATACTTTCCGCAATCTACCGCTTCATCGCATTTTGCACGGTTTTTCAGCGCATTTGCGCTTAACGTGCTTTAGTAGAATAGCAAAAATCTCTCTTGTTGTCAAGAGAGATTTTTGCATTTTGTAATAAAAAATAAACATTTTTTTAGTTAAATCATCAAATTGTGTTTCGTAGAGGAACCATAACTATATTTTGTGGTCTGTTTCATCCAAAGGTCTGGCATTATCCGCCTGACGACAGAATGCTA
>Ga0153972_1000168_pt1 | contig 19164 bp, 9 predicted proteins | sample TSGA056MetaG_FD_104732 | JGI IMG/M metagenome (GOLD analysis project Ga0153972, IMG submission 104732) | Attine ant fungus gardens microbial communities from Georgia, USA - TSGA056 MetaG | ecosystem: Host-associated > Fungi > Mycelium > Unclassified | place: USA: Georgia, George L Smith State...
GATTTAGACATAGATAAAGTAGTAAATGAATTGTAGTGACTTAGCCTGAGATGACTTAACTGCACTCCTAGTCTGAGTTGACAAGAAAAACTCAGTGGAGTTCTTGTTCAATTTTATATACTACTTATACATTTACTATATGGCTTATATGCTACTTTTTCTATACTTATTATGTGATCTTATCATATTATATCATCTGACTTTGTGATATATTACTTGTGATATGTTATGTGATACTTTCCCATACTCCTTCTTATATAGTAAGCTTAAATAAGAAAAGAAAAGAAAAATAAAATAATAACTTAGCTGTTTTGCCAAGTTATAACAAGATAGACATTATACTTATCAAGGTTTGACTTTACATTAAAATATATTCCAGGAAGCAGAATGGAAAAGACAGATAGTCTAAGCAAGAGGCTAGATTGGGAAGTAGAGATAAAAAGAGACAACAAAAATGAAATATTAATGAAGCTAGAATAGCTAGAAGTAAGAAAAACAAAAAAGGTAGAAATCATCATAGAAGGAGTAGATTTGTTAGAGGAAGTAAGATAGTCAAAGGTAAAAGACAATGAGATAATGAGAGCAGTTAAAAAAATGAAGTAGGCAGGAGTAAAAATGTTGAGAGATAAGGAGTAGAGAGAAGTAGATAGTATTATGTACAAAAAAGAAAGGATATATGTACCTAAAGATAATAGGTTGAGAGTGGAAATCATTAGGCTACACTATGATATACCAGTAGGAGGACATAGAAGGTAGTAGAAGATGGTAGAGCTGGTCATTCACAATTTTTGAAGACTAGGAGTAACCAAGGAGATAAAGCAATATATAGAAGGGTATGATTTCTATCAAAGAAATAAAAACTGCATAAAGTAGCTAGTAGACAAGTTAATATCCAATTCAATTCCAGAAAAACCTTGGACATATATTTCAGCAGACTTTATTACTAAGTTGCTGCTAGCCCAGGAATATGACTTAATCTTAGTAGTGGTAGATAGATTAACAAAAATGGTCTACTTTATTTCTACTATAGAGAAAATGTCAGTAGAAGAACTAGCTAAACTATTCAAAAACAATATATAGAAGTTGTATAGACTACCCAAGAGTATAATTTTGAACAAAAAACTATAGTTCACAACAGAATTGATAAAAGAGCCAAATTGAATATTAGAGATTAAAAGTAAATTGTCAATGGTATTCTACTCTCAAATGGATAGGTAAACAGAGAGGGTCAACCAAAAATTGGAGTAGTACTTAAGAATGTTCATAGACTACAGACAAGAATAGTAGCTAGATTAGTTGGAAACAGCTGAGTTTATGTACAACAATAAGATATATTCTAGTACAAAAATATTGCTCTTTAAAGCAAATTGTTACTGATAGACAGTGAATGTCCTTAGTGATTACTCTAGGTGGATGTTCAAGAAGAACTTGATAGAGTTCTTTGTTAGATTGGACTACTACTTATACTACTTTATAGTAGCTGTACTACTATTAGCTCACAATCATATGTCCTTCCAGAATGTTCTACAATCATCTGATCTTGTCATATGATCTGATTACCTAAGTTTTCATGCTATTTATATCTTGACCCCATTGTATAATTTGAGGTTTTAGATCGAGTATTTAACTGCACAGAAAACCATTTCTATTTTTGGGGCTCTTATAATACAGTTCTTAAATATATGATTGTGGTGGTCTGTGCACCAGAACAGTCTACCATATGATCACTACCTATTGTTCTATATATAGAAGTGCTATTGTTCTTGAAATAGAGATAACCTAACCATCTTAGGGCAGTTCTTTGTTCTATTCAAGGACAGATGATAATCTATGGATAAAAATCAGTTGTCATGTGCAAACATTGAGGACCTTGTATCTCCATGGGATCTTATCGCCTCGGGATCTATTTATAGCCGAAAGAAGCGCATTGAAAAGAGCTTCACGATAGTTATTGAAGCAAGCAATTACATTAAGCAGTTCCCAAGATATTAGCAATTTAGTGTCTGGTGACTTGGTAATCATAGACTGATCTACTGATAACTCGGTGAATACTGATTGCTTTGAGACGTTTTTTGATACCATTTGAAAGGTCTTCTTAAGGGCTTTTGTTGGCCATTTAGATCATCAAAATTGGTCAAGTATTCCTGGAGTTATGGTCTGAATAAAGTTTGTGACATTATGACTTGGCAAAATGGCTAAGTCATTATTTTATTTTATTTCACTATCTTTTCTTTTCTTATTTGGACTTACTATACAAGGAAAGAGTACAGAAAAGTATTACATGACAATGTTGTATATCATAGTCATATATCAAGATGTTACAAAGTCACATCACATAATAGTGTTACATAATGGTGTTACATGATAAGTATGGGAAAGTAGTACATAGACCATATAGTAGTTGTATAAGTAGTATACAGAATCAAATAGAAACTCTATTGAGTTCTCTTTGTTAACTTAGACTTAGAGTATAATTAAGTTGTCTTAGGCTAAGTTACTATGGGAGAGCAAGTGGTAGGGATAACTTAGATGACCTTTTGGCAAGGTAGCAGACTGGAAAAGCCTGGCTAGTCATCCACTCAGACTGTATCATATCTATAAGGTTTGGTATTAGAGGTGTAGATAAAGACTTGGTTAAGATTGGTAAGACCCATGAGTGGTATACTAACTATACTTGCTAGTAAACTCATTACAGTACGTAAAAGTTGGTACCTTAGGGGTATCATGCTAGGCACAACCTAGATTAATCTCATAATCATTTCAACTATTTTTACATTATAATAAACTGTACTTCTTTATTTTAATTTCTTTCTGATACCTCCGCTACCTATTCATCCCCACAAACCCTTTAGCATACAATTAAGGACTGTTACTGTCCTCTTTTCTATTTTGCTCATCACAGTAAAAACTTCTTTTGCTCCTTTTAGTACCTAGCCCTAGAGCAGTTTAACTTGGACCTAGAAAGAATCTTCTGGATGCTCACATTCTTCAAGAGCAAACAAGCAGCTAAATATTCCAAGAACCTCTTCTATATAGAGATAGATACCAGCATTTTTCCTATTTCATTTTGGTCAGTCTTCAAACAGCAGTTCCAGGCTTAGTTTTATTCTGTCAATGTAAAGATAGATACCACTAATATCTTAAAGAAATTCTTTTATTACCAAAATAGCCAGATAGTAGAAAGCTATCTAGACTCCTTCTAGACCTTGGTCTCTAACACTAGACATACAGATCCTTAAACTCTTGTTGTTAAGTTCTGCAGTTGATTGTGAACTGAAATCCAAAACCAGATTGTAACTATGCCAGTAGGATGCTCTAGAGATATAGACCTAGAAGTCTAGTATAAGGCAGCTCAAAGAATTGACCAAGCTTGACTAACAAATGAAGCTCTATTGCTTAGATGTAAGACAATTAATAACAGAGTAGCAGCAGGAGTTGATAGAAGATTTTCTAGCCTTGAAGAATTCTATTTCTAAGAAAGAGAACTCTCTAGTAGAGGAGGATTTTGTGTAGAGTGGCCAGCAAAGAGTGCATCCTAGTTGCTCCTAGTAAATAGGTTTAGTATACTTGCTATAGAGAAAAGTAATACAAGTATAGATGAACCCACAAACACACTTTTCTCTTCTCTTCAATTCTGATATCAAAGCCCCTGTTCAGAGACCAAAATAGGAAAAAAAAACTACCTAAGTGACTCTCTATGAATATCTAACATATTTGTGGAGTATTTCTTATACTGCCTATAGAACTCCTTACAACAGACACTACTAAAACCCACTCCATCAAAACTCTATTCAACTATAGAGCAACTGGTAGCTTCATTAACAAGGACTTTGTTCATGCTAAGAGGATTAACACTCAGAGCATCTCTTGCTCTATACTAGTATTCAATATGGACAGATCTTCTAACAAAATAGGCCAGATTTCTGAGGTAGTAGATATCATTCTCTAGTACAACTCCTAGTCAGAACAGATGCTTCTTGCAGTCTCTAGCCTAGAAAGGCAGAACCTCATACTTGGTTACTTCTAGCTCAAAGATCATAACCTAGAAGTTAACTGGTAGAAAGGAAAAGTACTTATGATTCAGTACCTGTCATAATATAAAGGATATCAAGTGCTATGAAAGGAGTATACCTTGAGGAAGAGACAGCAGGTCTAAGCTATAAATACCTATTAGAGTGGTTCCATGCCAGAACTTACAGAAGAGAAAGAAAAGATACCTAGTAGTATAGATGGAAAAGATTGAGAACCAGAGGATTGCCTGTTTATAATCTGACTTCTACTGGTCCTGGAACAGAAAGAACTTTAAACTACTACTACTGCTTTATAATATCTGGTGGAGAAAGCCTATTATAGTATAGAGATACAAGCAGGTCTTACCTCTATACCAAACTATATCAGAGGATTTGAAGCAGTATTTGCAAAAGAAATTTTCAACATTCTTCTAGAGTATTACTGTTGGGATTATGCTATCAAACTCCTTTCTAGATTGGAACCCAAGTTGTTCAAGATATATCCTCTGTCTTCTATAAAACAAAAGAAGTTAGATACCTTCCTTAAAGAGAACTTGTATACCAGATAGATCCAACTTTTTAAATTCTCTATAGCTGCTCCAGTCTTTTTTATTAAGAAAAAGAATAGTTTGCTTTACCTGGTCCAAGACTATTGGTCTTTTAATGCTATAATAATCAAAAACAAATATCCCCTTCTTCTAATCTCTGAACTCATTTCATAGCTTCATAGAGCCAAGTATTTCACCAAGCTTGACATCTGCTAGAGCTTTAACAATATACATATTAAGCCCAGAGATAAATAGAAGACTATGTTCTGTACCAACTGTAAACTATTTGAACCATTGGTAATATTCTTTAGTATAATTAATAGTTCAGCCATATTCCAAATGATAATGAATGACATCTTCTAGAACCTCATAGCAGAAGATATTGTAGTTGTCTATCTAGATGACATTTTCATCTTTACTAGGACTATAGAAAAATATATAAGAGCTGTCTGAAGAGTACTTGAGATCTTGGTAGAACATAAGCTATTCCTTCATCTAAAGAAATGCAAATTCCAGAAGAAGTGGATCAAGTACCTAGACCTAGTCATCTCAGAAAATAAAGTCTCTATGAACCCCATCAAGGTCACTGGAGTCTGTAAGTGGTCAATCCTAAAGAACAAGACCAATGTTCAAGTCTTCTTGGGGTTTATCAACTTTTATAGACAATTCATACAAGACTTCTTGACCATAGCATATCCTCTCTTTGGCCTGACCTAAGCTAACCAAGCATAAACCTGGATAGATAAGGAATACAAGGCCTTCAATGTCCTTAAGCAAGCGATAACCTCTGCTTCAGTACTGGTATTGCTGTAAGACTTAAACTCTCTTTAGGATCAAGGCGGATAGTTTTGACTTCACTACCAAAGCAGTTCTATCACAACAATTGCCCATGGATAAAAGGTAGCATCTAGTGGCCTTCTATAGCAAGTCATTATTTCCAATAGAACAAAACTACAAGATTTACAATAAGAAAATACTAGCTATTATCTAGGCCCTGGAAGAGTGGAGACATTTTCTCAAAGAAGTGGTCCATCCAGTAAAAATTTGGATAGACTATAAGAACCTTGTTATGACTTGGTAAAATGGCTAAGTTATTATTTTATTTTATTTTATTTTATTTTATTTTCTTATCTAAATTTACTATACAAGAAGAAGTATGAGAAAGTATCATATGATATATCATAGATAATATGAAAGTCAGGTGATACTATATGATAGAGTTACATGATAAGCATAGGAAACATAGTGTACAAACTATGTAGTAAATATATAAGTAGTGTACAGAACTGAATGAGAACTCTATTAAGTTCTTCTTATCAACTTGAACTAGAAGTGGTTCTAAGATGTCTCAGTCTAAGTTCTTACAAATCTCAAGTACTTCATGACAGCTAAAAAACTCAACTGTTGTCAAGCTCACTAGTCTTTGTACTTTGCTTGTTTTGACTTTACTTTCTGCCACTACTCCAGACAGTCTATAAAAAAGTCTGACATCTTGTCTCGAAGGCCAGACTATAGGACTGAAGCTAGCAATAATAAAGGTATTATACTTCTCTGACCAGAATTCTTTGCCATCTGGGCATTGAAGAGGATCAAACTCACTGAAATTGAATAAAAGGTATTTTCCAATATCTAACAGAGTAACTGAGACAGAAACTTAGAAAAGCCAGTTGCTAAAGCCACCTTAGAGCTATGATAGTCTGCCAATAAGTCATTACACTCCTCAGAGTAGTCTAATATAAATAGCTTGCTCTGATTCTGAGGCAAAATATATATACTCTGGAACCTAGAACTGCAAAGGCAAATCATTTTTCTATATCATGACTTCAAGATAGCAAAATATCCTAGATGCTGGAAGATACTGGAATTAGTATTATGAAACTACTAGTAGTCCTAGATATTGAGGTATATAGGCCAATATATCAGTACTTGCAACCTGTACTTGCACATCAAGTCTACAAGTGTTATGAGAGCCCCAAAAAGGAAATAAGTTCCCACACATTTGAGCACTTAATTGTACAAAGGGGTTAAGATATAAATAGCATGGGAACTTAGGTAATCAGATCATGTGACAAGGTCAAGTGATCATAGAATATTCTGGAAGAACATGTGACCATAGACTAATAGTAGTACAGCTACTGTAAGAATAGTATAAGTAGTAGTCCAATCTAACAAAGAACCCCATTGAGTTCTTCTTGAACATCCACCTAGGGTAATTACTAAGGACATTCACTGTCTATTAATAACAACAAGATATTCTCTGGTAGACAAGTTATATTCTCTTCCAGTCTCTGGAATATGCTAGGACACATTCAGCATTAACTTTGTTATAGAACTCCCCAAATTTGTTGGCTGTGATGCAGTTATAACAGTGGTAGACTTAATATCCAAGAAAATACACTTTATTCTAATACACAAAACAGTGACTACAGAAAGAATAGCATAGTTGTTTTTTTATCATGTCTGGGAGCTGTACAGGCTACCTCAACATGTTGTGTTGGATTGCAAACCTCAGTTTGTAGCTCTGTTTACTAGAGAACTCTACAGATTACTAGATATATAGTTGGCCTCTTCTATGGCCTGGTATCTGCAAATAAATAGACAAATAGAATGTGTCAACCAGGAGTTGGACTAGTATCTCCAAATCTTTGTTAATAAGTATTAGAATAATTGGTATGACCTTTTACCCCTGGCTAAGTTCCAATATAATAACTATGTTTATGTCTCAACCCAATAAATACCCTTCTTGCTTGACATAGGTCAAAACCTCTAGATAAGCTTTGAGCCAAAGCAATGATCTTCTAGACTAGAAACTGTCAATGAGTTTATGGAGCAGATGAGAACAGCTATTGAAGAGGCAAAATCTATGATCTGAAAAATACAAGAAAACATGGTATACTACTATAACCAGAGAAGAACCTCTGTTTTTATGTTCAGCTCTGGAGATAAGGTATTTCTAGATGTCTTAGATATCAAGACCACATACCTCTCTACCAAGCTATCATACTGAAGACTCAGACCCTTTATAGTAGAATAACAGATGGAATCTATAGCCTACCAACTAAAGCTATCTTTAGCAGTGAAAAAACTCCATTCTGTATTCAATATAATAAAACTTTCTGCCACTCTAACCAACCTGATTTTGAGACAAAGACCAAACCCTCTATCTCCACCAATTATTATCTAACATTTAATTAGTTTAGTTAGCTCTCTCACTCTTCACCCTGACTACTAAGATGTTCTAGGATAGCCAAACTAGTATATATACTATAGAGTACCTCTCCAGGAGCCTTATCCTATTCTCTAAAAATTCTTCTAGAAGGTAAGTTGTAACATACTCTAGAGTGTATTTATAGACTGAGAATTCTCCTAGAAGCCCACTTTGCTCCAGTTGCCTTTATATATATGTCTTTCCAGCCCTTTTTTTTTCTAAAGAAAAAAAAGAAAATATTGTAGATCTTATAACTTCTTCTCTATCATTACTATCTATCAACTCTCCTTTATACACTCTCACTTTAAACAAGCATTCAACTTCTACAATACTAGTCAATTATCCTATAAAAGGTTAGAGAAGTTCTTTTATAGATATACAGGATCTATAGAAGTAGAAAATTCAACCAGAAGTTGAGTTAGAGATAAGTATATCAATTCCAAAATATTTGTATTTTGTGCTTATTTTTAATTAGAAACAACAAATAAAGGTTGTTATGACTACTTAACCTTTACTTTCTAAACTAAGACCTATAAAGAAAAAGTCTCAAAAGATAACCTTTGAGAAGAATTTTGAAAAGTAAAAATATAATGAGATAATAGAAGTTGTTTCAAAAGGTAAACAAGTATCTTATTATATCAAACTGTCTAAAGTGGTAGTTAAAATTCAAATTCTACCACTACCTTCTACTAGATGGAACTTAAGAAAGAGAAAGGGTCTAGTTTAATAAATACTATAGTTAATTTAATATATATATCAAGAAAATTGAAGTTGAAATAATTGAAAATTTAAAGGCAAATCATTTTCATCAACATAGTGTTCAATCTATAATCTTATCTTTTTTCCTAGTACTGAATTTTGTCTTGGATAATCATTGGTGACTATAAATATATAAGATAGAGGACAAAATATTTTTTTTTGTTCACAAATAAGATTATGTAAGGGAACTATACTAAGTTATACTTCTGACATACTAGTGGTGGCCCACCAGAGTAACCCTGTACTAATTAAATAATAATTATATAATATTTAATTAGTTGCCTACTTCTGTATTTCTGACCCTGATCCTTAGAACATTTCATAGCTAAGAGGACTTGTATATATAGTGTAGAGCACCCTTTTAGAAGCCTTATTCTATTCTTTGAGAATTCTTCTAGAAGGTGAGTTGTAACATACTCTAAAGTATATTTATAAACTGAGGATTCTTCTGGAAGCTCCACTCTAGTTGCTTTTATAGATTATTGTAAACTTGAGTAATCAGTAGCAATTCTTTACAATAGTCAGTTGATATAACAATCAATATGTTCAATAATATACCTAGATAATAGTCTTTTTCTTTTTTTCCTTCTACTAATTTTCATCTATTTAAAACATGGCAAAATTTACATGAATGAGTATAAAGGTTACTAAGTGGTCTATATAGATGATTAGACCATTTTAAAAAACAAATATCCTGTTTTTTATGCCAAATGATCATAATAGACTCTGTTCCAGCTCCAAGATTAGAATTAGCTAGAAGAAGACTTGGAAAAATAGCAGGATTCTGAAAAACAAAAATATTTCTAATAAAATTTATTAGAAATAAATGGCATGTAGTTGGATGAAAGTTTGTATTAATAAGTGCCATTTTCAGCCAGAAATGACTACTGAATAGTAATGAGCATAGTTTATTTTATTTTGAAAAAAACTTATAACTTTGTAAATTTATATATTTGTTGTAGTAATTTCTTTTGTTTAAAAGGACCATCATAAGAAATAAAAAAGAAATGATTAGTCATCTCTCTTCAAGTGCTCTATAATAGAGAATAGAAAAATATAGATGAAAAACTAAGAAAGAAAGTTAAGTCAAAAAATTGTATTAAATAAAATTTATATACTTACATCCTAAGGGTGAAGTGGTCATATATTTGGTTTTGGCTGAGTCCAAAACTCTCCTTCTAGAGTTGCATAAGTATATATAAAAGTAATAAATCAGTTGAATCTAAAAAGACTTAGTAGTTGTTATAAAGTAGTTAAAAAAGCATATTGTAAAAGTCATTGAAGAAGTTTATTTATTTATGCTTTAAACTCTTCAGTACCAATATTAACCTCTACTTCAATCAAGCTAATGTTATTTTCTAAAGATCCTTCTAGAAAATAGGACTTGATATGGCCATAAATAAAATGAGATATACATAAAACTAGATCAAATCTAAAAAGTACAAAGATTATTCATTAAGATAAGAGAAAGTTGTGTTCTTGTAGGATTAGAATTTGAAATCATAAAAGATTGTTGGAGAAGAAAAAAAGGCTATTTTGAATTATTAGCAGAAAATAAATAAAAGGTGTAAAATCATAGTTAATATTAAGTTGCTAAATTTGCTAACCAGCAATAAGGACAAGTAAAATCACCAAGTTCAATATTAGTGGGAATATAGTTAAGGTATTTTGTACAAAGATTTTAGCTATAGTTGCAATTATATAGGCTACTTCCTTTAGTACACCAACTACAAAACTAATATTTCAGAGATTAGAGTTGTCAAGTAAGAAGGGAATAGCAGTGTGGGAAGGCTATAATATACTGTAGATTACTATGAATATACTATGAGTACACACTCTGGATTCTGAAAAATAATGCAATAAATGAAGTTAGAGAGTAGAATATGCTACTAGATAAAATGATATATATTGCTTTCTGGTTCCGTAGTTTTACAGTTGGTCTGGAGGAAATGCAATGATGACACAGAAGTAGAATGACCTTGGTCTCAGCTTGTATATTATGCCTTGATCTTCTGTCATGTGTGTGGTCACTTATTTTAGAGTAGTGGACTATCATCCAAGAAAGAAGTAAATTCAGGAGTAAGGAGTTATATAGCAGAGAGAGCACTACAAGAATATGGAGAAAGTAGATTTAGGACTTTAAAACTTTAATCTATGAAACTAGATTGTTACTATGTATTTATCCCATATATATACTATAACTAGAGTAAAAAGGAGCCAGTCTAAAATATAATACTTTTAGTCTAAAATGTGATATTTCTGTAGGAAATAAATAATAATAATAAAGAAAATAAATAAAAATATTAATTTATACTAAATTTTCCAGTATATAATAAAAGTATAAATTAACAGTATTTTCAAGTTTGAACTTACAGTATTACTTTTTTTATTGAAACCTGACTCTGAACTAATATTATCTTTAATTAACATATGAATATCTACCAAGTTTTGTAAAGAGAAAATTAAAAGGATTTCTTGAGTACTCTTTTGTAATATAATTTGAAATCTTATTGAATAAGAAACATTGGAGTATATTGATTTGTTGAAGTTAGTTTTTTTTGTAATTTTAGACATAGTTAAAAATTGTAAAAAAGTAGATAATACTAAGTAAAGTAAATATTATTACCAAATACAAAGTCATATATTGATTACATGACTTCAAATCAAACTTTTCTTATATATATTTTGAAAAAAATATTAAGTTCATTGTAAAAATATATATATACATCATCTACACTATAAAGTTACCTTTGATATCTGTCAGAGAGACCTCTTCTAACAGATTTCAAAAGTAACTAAAGATTAAATAAAAAAATAAGAAAGAACTACTTAATAAAAATAATATCTAGAAAACTCAGTAGTATTAGGTTCAAAAATACATTAGAAAACAATCACTTAGCTTTACATAAAAAGATGGCAGAAATGTGTCCCATATACATCTTTTGTTTATGTATGAGACAATGAGTAGTTTATTTATATATAATATAAATTAATAATTATCAAAAAATCAAAAAATAACATATAATAGGCATAGCAGGTACACTACATGGAGTTGTATTGTATGTCCCTGGGGTGTCCTTCAAATGTTAAATGGAAAAGTAAGGTAAATGATATATAATAATCTATAAAGGTAGAAAATCAGTAAAAATAGATGTAAAATCAATAAAAAAGAAATTCATATCTTACATGTAGCAAGCACACCTTCAGGAGACACCTAGCATTTCCCTAGAGTGCTTGTTAAATGCTTGAAGAGGAAGAAAAGACAAATGATACATAAGTTATTTATAAAGCTAAAAAATAAGAAAAATTAATGGAAAATTGATAAGAAAGTTTACATACTTTGCACACAGCAATAATAGCTCTAGAGAATGGCCAGTATGTCCTTGGTGTATTCTTTAAACATTTAACAAAAAGGAAAGATAAGTAGTATATAGTGATATATAAAAGTAGAAAATCAATAAAAATAGACAGGAAATTAATTAGATAAACATATATAGAGTGGTCATGATATAGGCACCTCTAGGGCATGTCTGGTATATCTATAAGGTGTTCTCCAAATATCCAATGGAAAGGAGAGATAAACAGTATATAGTGATCTATGAAGATAGAAAATCAGTAAAAATAAACAGGAAATTGATTAAAAAGACATATATGGAGTGATCATAATATAGGCACCTCTAGGGTATGTCTTGTATGTCCCTGAGATGTTCTCCAAATGTCCAATAGGAAGAGAAGACAAACAGCATGTAATAATCTATAAAAGTAGAAAATCAGTAAAAATACATGGAAAATCAATAAAAAAGTTTATATACCTTGCATATAGGGGTAACACCTCCAGAGGATATCTAGTATGTTCCTAAGGTGTTCTTCAAATGTTCAACAAAGAGGAAAAACAAATAGTATATAGTAATTTCTAAAGGTTAAAAATCAGTAAAAATATATAGAAAATTATTTTAAAAAAACATACATGCAGTTGTCATAGTAAACAGAAACATCTGGTACATCCCTATAGTATTCTTTGAACATTTGAACTAGAGGTTGAGCAAATAGCATATCTTGTGCTAACAAAAAAGAAAAATTAGAAAAAAAATACAAATTTGTTGAAAACAAACTGTATATACCTTAGATATCATTGGTTGCTTTTTATACAGCAGTTGGTATCTCTCCACAATGTCTAGTAATAGATTAAGACAAAGGATGGCAAATAGCATATTGTGTCTATATAAACAGCAAAAAAATAAGTAATAAAAAACAGTTGAAAGAAAAACAACTTATCTTGAATATAGTTTACAATTTTATATACCCCAGATACCTTAGATATAAGAAAATGGCCACAAACTCTTCTCTCATAAGAAAACATTGTTCTGTGTACTTTGGCCAGTAGAAAAATGGATGTTAAGGGTACAGACTTAGGACTGAAGCTTTGACCCCAACCAATGATGATTAAAAGAAAAGAACTTAATGAAGTCCTTTATTGGATTACTTCTACTACTTATACAAATATGCCATAGTCTATGTACCAATTTTCTATAGTCATAAGACTATCCCTAATAACTATATAGTTCTTATATAATCTTGTTCCATACTATTTATATCTTTCCTATGTTATATCTCTGGAAATTTTCTATTAAGTTAATAAATGTATAGGAAATATTTTCCTTCTTTGGAACTAACTCATAACAGTAAAAAAGAGTATAGAATAGTAGAGAATCCCCTGGATCCCTTTAGGGAAAAGGATATAGCAAGCATTCCAAGCTCCAAGCCCTCTCTAAACTATAGCTATCAAAGACCAAACTACTAATATAGAGGGAAAAAAAGATCTTCTTTTGCCTAAGGTCAAAGAATCACTTTTATTATATCTACTATAAGAAGACAGCTATCACCCTAGGATAGGGCTTAGCTAAGTACTGGATTTGCACTTATCTAGCTTATCTTATGATACTCATCTATCTATTCTTTTATCTCTCAGTTTGTATATTACTTTGATTATTTTATTTATCTAAATTAGAAAGTACTATTATTGGACTGTAGCTCATATAACTGTGCACAGACCATCATTTGTAGTATATATAAGGGCTTGTATCAGTAGATTTACCTTTACTCAAATATCACTCTAACTTCTGGAACTCTTACTTAGTTCTCTGGTATAACTTCCAGCCAATTACTAGTCATTGCCCTTACACCTACTTTATATATACTCTGGGCACTGGATAATGTTTGGTAGGGTAGCAGCAGTGACTCCTCAGTAAGGAGGTCTCAAAAGACTGGCATAATATCAGTGCTAGTTTTTTTGTTTTCAATCCATAGTATCACAAACTTTATTTAGACCATAACTCTAGAAATACTTAACTGATTTCAATGATCTAAATGGCCACCAAAAGCCCTTAAGAAAACCTTTCAAATGGTACCAAAAACATTTCAAAGATATCAGTATTCACTAAGTTATCAGTAGATCAGTCAGTGATTACCAAGTTACTAGATATTAAATTGCTGATATCTCAGAAATTGCTTAATATAATTATTTGTTTCAATAACTATTGTGAAGCTCTCTTTAATGTGCTTCTTTCAGCCATAAATAGATTCCATGAAGATACAAGATTCTCAATGTTTGTACATGATACTGATTTTTACTCATAGATTATTATTTGTTATTAAATAGAACAAAGGACTATTCTAAGATAGTTAGGTTATCTCTATTTCAAGAACAATAGCACTTTTATATGTAGAACAATAGGTAGTAATCATGTGGTAGGCTATTCTAGTGTACAGACTACTACAATAATGTATTTAAGGACTTTATGTTTGAGAATAAATCTTAAACTTAACAACATCTTTTGCTACTTGTCTAACTTTGCTTTTTTGAACACTTTGATTATCAAATTAACCAATCAGAAATTAGTAAGTAACTATTTGTGATATATAGAATAATATAACAAATATATTTGTGAGTAAAATATGTTACTTTTATTATTAAATTAGTAATTAATTAATTAGTTTCTTAATTAGTTTTATATTAATTACAACAATAAGCCTGATTAGTACCAATTTTCCTAAAGGCAAGAAAAAATGAATAAAGAAATATAAATAAGTTAAAAAATAAAAACACATCTTGAGCATAACTAGTATACATCTAAAGTTACCTATAAAAAGGAAAACAAGCAGTAAAATCAAATAAAAATAAATTAACAGAAATGTTCATATATCTTGGACATAGTAGAAATACCTCCATAAAATGTCTTGTATGTTCTTGGAGTATCTGTGATATAAAAGGAAACAAGATAGCACATAGTAAGCTATAAAGGTAAAAAATCAGTAAAAATACACATAAAATTAAGGAAAAAGATATACATGTAGTGATCATAATGTATATACCTCTAGGGCATATCTGGTATATTCCTGAGATATCCTTCAAATGTTTAATAGGAAGAAAAGATATAAGAGAATAGTACAGTCCCTCCTACTCTAGTATTAGTATTACAAATTTCATTCAGACCATAACTCTGGGAATACTTAACTGATTTCAATGATCTAAATGGCCACCAAAAGCCCTTAAGAAGACTTTTCAAACAGTACTAAAAATGTCTCAAAGTAATTAGTATTCACCAAGTTATTAGCAGATTAGTCAGTAATCACTAAGTCACCAGATGTTATGAGAGCCCCAAAAGAGAAATAGTTTCCTGAGTATTTGAACACTTGATCCAAAACCTCAAAATATACAATGGGGTTGAGATATAAATAGTGTGGGAACTAAGGTCATATGACAAGGTCAAATGATCACAGAACATTCTGGAAGAACATATAATTATGGACTAATAGTATAGCTACTGTAAAAAAGTAGGAGTCCAATCCAATGAAGAACTCCATTGAGTTCTTCTTGAACATCTACCTAGGGTGATCACTAAGGACATTCACTATCTATCAATAATATAAAAACTCGATCCCCATTGTTGATCCTATACCTTACAGCCTCAACATTCTTATTTTCACTTACTCTCTTATTGTCCTCACTGATGAGCATAGTGCTCAAAAATATCTTGGATAGTGGGCCCTAGCTGTAAAAGGAACTTTACTGACAGTGGGTAGACAGTCTGGACAAAGCTTGTGTCCCTGCCTAAGACCTGACCTCTACATTGAGTAGACTCATAACTAGTTTTTCACTATCAGCTCTGTGTTACTGATCTATTGTGACTGGTCTATGTAGGAGAACAACGGCAACCTCTTAAAGGCCCATTTAGCTTAGGAATTTCCTTCTTAGGAATAGTACTGTTTTACTCTTCTTAGCCAGTAGTTAGTCATAAGTATAGACAAAGAAGATTGTTTATCCTCCTACAAGGAATCATCACCATTGCCATCACTATTACATATGTCTCACCAACAACAGCAATAGAAAGAACCCCCTTTAGCGCCTACCCCCCACCAAACCAAAAAAAAGCAACTCCTTGTCATAATTGTGACCCTGCAGCAACAGATTAATACCATGCTCCTTCAGCAACAGGAAAGCAGAGTAGAGGTTGCAAGACCTCAAGTTTTCAGTAGAAAAATGGAAAAGGTAAGCGTGTTTGTTAACACGGCTCATCTATACATTAGAATGAAGATAACAGAAGAGATAGCCGTGACCTAGGTGGCCTGGGTGTTGTTATATGTATAGGGAGAAATAGCAGAGGCATGAAAGGATAACTTGCTAGATGAGCTGGCTAAGGAAGAGTCAGAAGTGGAATTGGTGGAACAGCTGTTCACAAAAATAAGGAACAACTTTGGGGAAATATTGGAGAAAGAGAGGAAAATAGAACAACTGAAAACAATCAAGCAAGGAGGGAGGACCTGTGATGAGTATGTACAGGAATTCAAAAAGGTCATCAGAGAGTGTAGCTATGAGGAAAGACCTCTCATTGAAGAATTTAAAAGAGGATTGAATGGGAGTATTAGGAGGAAGTTGGTAGAAGCAGAAGAGCCACCGACTACTATTGGAGAGTGGCAAGAAAGGGCAGTGAGGTTGGATAAAAATCAGAGGCAAAGCAGAATAGAAGAAAAGATGTTGGGGAGGAATGTGGTATGCCTAGAGGGAAATACATAGCCTAGAGGAGGCTATGGAGGAGGATTGTATAGGGGAAGAGGGAGGCAAATAACATAGAAAATGGAAGAAGGGTATAGAGGAGGAGGAAATACATTCAATAAAGGGGGAACTCAAATAGGTCCAAGAAAAGACCCAAGTGCAATGGATATAGACAGAAGAAAAGGAGGGAACAGAACATGCTATGTGTGTGGGAAATGAGGTCATATGGCCAAAAATTGTTGGGAAAGGCATAAAGAAAGGGTAGTAGAAATGCCGTAGGAGTCGGCAAAAGAAAATAGAGGACAGTAAGCTCTTGGCTAGCCTCCAATAACCTGTACAGTGTATTGTACCCATAAAAGCTGGGAAATAAATTAAATTGTACCAATACAACTGAGAGAGTAAAAGATATATGGTATACTCTATAGCTACTAAGAGAAGTCTGGATAAAGGTGGGGCTGGAAAAGCTGAAAAGGTATGAAGGAGTAGCAGCAAGGGTACTACTAAATAGTGGGGTAACAGACCTATTCATGGATACAACCTTTGTCTGAGAAAAGGGGTTTAAAATGGAGAAGCTAAAGAAATCCCTGTTAGTTAGAAATATAGATAGAACGGTAAATGCAAGAGGAGCTATAATGCACCAGGTAGAGTGCAACATATTCTTCAAAGGACATGTGGAAAGGGCAAGAATGGATATATGTAATTTAGGGAAAACAGAGGTAATACTGGGAATACCGTGGCTAATAGTCCATAACCCAGAGATAGATTGGGAAAAAGGAGAAGTAAAAATGACACATTACCCACCTATATGTGAAAGGAAAAAGCAAGAAGAGAAGAAGAAGGAAGTAAAAAAGATGAAAAAGGACAAGGACAAAGAAATGTTAAAAAAATTGGTATCCAAAAGGTTTTGGAAGTAGAAGAAGGTATTTGGAAAAAAGGAGTTGGAGAGAATGCCAGTGTGAAAGACCTGGGACCATGCTATAGAATTGAAAGAAGAGTTCACGCTGAAAAAGAGAAAGGTATACTCATTGTCAAGGGAGAAAAGGGAAGAAGTGCAGGCATTTGTGGAAGATCAGTTAAGGAAAGGATACATCCGACCTTCCAAGTTGCCCCAAATGTCACCAGTACACTTTGTAGTAAAAAAAATGGCACATAGAGAATGGTGCAGGACTATCAATACATAAATCAGTAGATGATAAAGAATGGGTATCCTTTACCCCTTATTGCAGACATACTGGATGGAGTAGGAAAAAGGAAGGTGTTTATGAAGCTGGACCTGAGGTGTGGATACAATGACGTCAGAATCAAAGAGGGAGACAAATAGAAGGCAGCGTTTACAATGCATATTGGGGCTTATGAACCCATAGTCATGTATTTTGGGTTAACGAACTCCCCTGCTACCTTCCAAACAATAATGAATGATCTATTCCACAATCTCATAAACCAAGGAGATATAGCAACATTTATTGACAATATCTTAGTAGCCATGGATATAGAGGAGAGGCACAATGAGCTGATGGAAAAGGTATTAAAAAGACTAGAGGAGAATGACCTGTTTGTAAAGCTAGAAAAGTGCAAGTGGAAAGTAAAAAAAGTGGAGTTCCTGGAAGTAGTAATTGGGCCAAAGAGAGTAGAGATGCAGAAAGAGAAAGTAGAGAGAGTCCTGAACCGGCCAGTACCTTGAAATGTCAAAGAAGTACAAAAGTTCCTGGGTCTCACCAACTACTACAGGAGGTTCATAAAAGACTTTGCTAGAATAGTAGTACTGCTACATATGCTAGTTAGGAAGGAGTAGAAATGGAAGTGGGAAAAGGAACAGGAGAAAGCGTTTGAGAGACTTAAAACAGTATTCACTACAGAACCCATCCTAGCTATCCCAGAAATTGATAGAGAGATGAGAGTGGAAGCAGATGCCTCAGACTATGCAACAGGGGGAGTGTTGTCAATGAAGTATGAGGATGGGAAGTGAAGGCTAGTGACCTTTATCTCTAAGTCATTGAATACCATGGAACAAAACTATGAAATTCATGATAAAGAGATGCTGGTAGTTATTAGGTATCTAGAAGCATGAAGGCACTATTTGGAGGGAGCGAAACTTGAATTTGAAATCTGGACAGACCATAAGAATCTCCAGTATTTTATGATGAGCCAAAAATTAAACTAGAGATAAGCAAGATGGGCCTTATATCTATCACGATTTAATTTTACATTAAAATATATTCTAGAAAAGAGCATGGGGAAGGCAAACAGATTAAGCAAAAGACTAGACTGGCAGAAGAGAGTGGAAAAGAATAATGAGGACCAGAAGTTAATAAAGCCAGAATAGGTTAAGGGAGCAGAAACAATAATAGAGAAAGGAAACTTAAAGGAAAGAATCAAAAGTACACAGGAAGAGGATAAAAAGATAGTAAAAGCAGTAGAAGAGATGAAGAAGGCAGGGATAAAGACATTGAAAGATGAAGAATGGAAAATAGAAAATAGGATAGTAATGAAAGAGAGAAAGATATACATGCCAGAAGAAGAACTCAGGGGGAAAATAATATGATTATACCACAACACCCTAGTAGGAGGGCATGGAGGGAGATAAAA
>Ga0153972_1000173_pt1 | contig 18981 bp, 18 predicted proteins | sample TSGA056MetaG_FD_104732 | JGI IMG/M metagenome (GOLD analysis project Ga0153972, IMG submission 104732) | Attine ant fungus gardens microbial communities from Georgia, USA - TSGA056 MetaG | ecosystem: Host-associated > Fungi > Mycelium > Unclassified | place: USA: Georgia, George L Smith State...
TGGTTATTTTTATTACTTTCCCTTTTTCTATAATAGAATTTTTATTAACTGAAATTTCATTATTTAATTTTATTTCTTCAATATCAAAAATTTTAACTTTAATTTCTGATATTTTTTTTAATTCTTTTTTTCTTTGAGATTCAAATAAATAAGCATAAATTAATAATTGAATATAATATTCATCTTTTAATTCTTTAACACATTTAAATTCTCAAATACATTTATTTTTTGGATCAATACTATCTATATAACCTCTTAAAATTTTGCCATATGTGTCTTTAAAATCATCATTTGTATATTCTTTCTCATAAGTAGAGTTATTATCAACATATTTATCCATTCTTTCAATTAATTTATTTAAATTTGTTTCAGAAATTCAATTATACTTATCATTATTAATTTGTTCTAATTTAAAGTTTAATTTTTCCATAAAAGAAATTCATAAATTAGATAGTAAAAGTAAATCTTGAATTTCTAATTTGTCTTTTTCTCATAAATTAGAAATAAATTCTTTATATTTTAAAATAAAAGAATATTCATCTTTAACATAATCATCATTTCTTTCAATTAATTTTTTCAAAAAAATTAAAATACTAATTTTTTTTATGTCATTTTTACATTGATATTCATAAAAAGTAGGGACAGCAACTCCAGTTATATCGCTTACTTGTTCTCATTTATTATTTTTTTGTAAAATAACATTATCAATATTAATAATATTTTTATCCTTAATATTGTTTACTTGTATTATATTAATTTTTTGCTTAATTTCATTTATCATTTCTTGAGGCATAAATTTTGTTAAATCAGTTACTGATACTAAAGGACTTTTAAAATTTAATTTTTCCTCATTTGTCATATTTGACAATATATTTTTATGTAAATTAAAATTTGACGAAACTGAACAGTGATCTTTTATTTTTTCTATATCTAAAAATTTTAAAAAAGGTTTATCATGATGATGAATCAAAACTAATTTTTCTAAAGATCTAGTAAGAGCCACATAAAATTCATTAGGGATAATATTAGGATTATAATGTGCTCCATAACCATAATTAAAAAAACTATTATCAAAACCAAGAATTATAACTACTTTTCTTTCTAAACCTTTAACTTGATGAAAAGAAGTAAACACTATTTTTCCAGAAATAACTCGAGGATCAAGTTCTTCATCTTGATTATTTGATACATGGCAATCTATTCCATCATTAACTAATTGAACTGATAATCTTTTAAAAGGCGAAGTTTTTTTGACACTAATATATGCTGACAAAACGAATATATCATCATTGGTATAATCTTTTAATAACTCTCTTATTTTTTTAGAAATTGAATAAGTATCAAAAATATTCATTATTAAATACTCTGGTTTAACATCAAAATCTTTATTTGAACTAATAAATTCATCTTTAAAACAACATTCATTAAGAAAATTTGAAACTGATTTAGTTATTCTAAAGCTTTCTCCTAGTTTACATTTTTTTCATGGCAAGTTATTATAATTTTTTAAAAATTTATCTGCATATTCTAAATATCTTGAATCAGCATCTTTAAATTTATAAATTGTTTGATACTTATCTCCTAATATGCATAATGTTGCTTTTAATCCATTATCTTTTAATATTTTACATAAAAACTGAAAATATAACGGGGTAATATCTTGAGCTTCGTCAATTATAATTAATTGATAATTGTTTTCCTTAAGTGGTTTTTTATTATTATTAATAATTTGTTGAATCCCTGAATCAGTGAAGGATTTAATACCATAACTTTTTATTCCAAAAGAGTGAAAACTTTGAACATCTAAATTGTTTAATTGCAATTTTGTTCTTTTTTCTCTTGTTTCTTGTTTTAATCTAGCATTATAAGTTAGTAATAAAATTTTTTTATCATTAAATTTTTTAGCAATATGTAAACATGTAGTTGTCTTCCCACTCCCAGCAACTGCGTATACAATCACATTATTATTTTCTAAATTCAATAAAATTTCTTTTTGTTCACTTGAAGGACTATTTAAGCTCATTTTTTTACCTCTTTAATTAATGTTATGACTTTAATAAAATCTTTATTTTCTTAATTTTATTAAATTAATGTATAAAGAACAACAAAATTATTACTAATTTTCTTTAATTTTAACAATTTAGAGCTAACAAAATAGGAACTAAAGCTAACTGCAAATCTTTGGCCTTATTTTGTCATAAAGCAATTTGATCTTGATAATTAATTTTTTGTTGATTATCTTTAGCTAAAGATAATAAGAAATAATAATGCTGAATATTATCTAAAGCATTTAACAATGACTGTAGTAACATGCGTTCTTCATGATTAAGATCCATAGCAAGATATTTTAAAACTTGTTCTTTTTGTTGTTGTAAATTATCATAAATTCCTTTATTAATAAGATTTTGATTTTGTAATCTTAAAGTTTCAACGTTCATTAAAGCTCTTTGTTCTTGGTGTCATTGCTTAAAGTTTTTGTTATTAACACCAGTTTTTGCTTTAGGTTTATATTTTTCAATTGTTTCATCAATATTGTCTTTTGATCATTGTCAAAAAGATTTTTGTCGATTACTTAAATCTCTTTTGTTATCAAATAACTTTGTGTGCTGTATTTTTGACTTTGAGGATAAAGGAAATGAATAAAAATGAATATGAATATTTCGTTCATCAAGATGAACAACAGCACCAACGATACCTACATCATTTCCTAGTTGTGATTTCTGCCATGTAACTTCTTCATTAATAACTTTATTAGCTCATTGATTGAGTTTATCTTGATCAAGAATTTCTTTTAAATAATAGCCTTCGTTTTTAATGTTAAAACGTAACGCCAAGTCATCATTAGGAATTTCTTCTTTAACCTTACCAATGCTAGCAATGCCTCATTCTTGGAATAAAATTGGACTGTAAGTTTTAACAGTTTCAACTAATCAAGGTGTCTTTAAATGTTTCTTTTCAAATTCAATTAATCGAGGATTATTGTTATGTTCTTTTTGCAAAGTATTGTATATCAGATTTAATTTTATTAAAGCTTCTTTACGATTATCATGACTGATATGATCAAACATTTTTTGCTTATTATTAAAAACAAAATAAAGGTTACTTGAACTTTTTGTTGCATCAACACCAATGCCATTACTTTGATGTAACCTGAATCCATGAATAATTGTTTTATTAGCTACAGCATTTTTCGTACCAGCATATTTGGCGTACCTTAAAATTGTTGTTCGGGCCATAAAATATTGATCACCTTTCTATCCGTGAAACCGCCCTTTTAAAACTTTAATTGCTACGCAATCAAAAGGGCGGTGGGAGTTTTGTCACAATGGAAAAATGTAAAACATTTTTCTTATGTGATAAATCACATAAAGATATTAGGTTAAAAGTAACTTTATCGCTTAATATTTAATTGTTGGTGTTGATTACGTTGAATGGAATTACTAGCTTTAGGTTTATTGATTTTTTGTTTTTCAGCAAGATATTTTTTATAACATTGATCACTATATTTTTCTGCTTGTAAAGCTAGTGTCTTACCACTTAAAACTTCTTGCGTTTTAACATACTTACCACTGGCATCTTTAGTACTAGTCATAACGTCATACATATAATCTTCAACAAGACCTAAAGTATAGAGTCCCTTAAGAATATGATCACGATTATTAACATTGAGTTTAATACCTTTTGATTTTTCAGCTGGTGTTAATCGACGTAATTGGGGATGAATATATTTCTTAGCAATTCAGACTGCTTTATTTTCATCGATTTGGATTAATACTGATTTGTCACTTTGTGAAATTTTTTGTTTAAATGCGATTTTAACATTAATAATTTGGTTGTTCATAGTTAGTACCTTCTTTCTTTGAAATAAAAAAACAGCTAATTAATAGATCTGTTTTTAAAATTATTTTTATTATTGTTACTATTAAAAATCAAAATCAAATAATTTTGAACTTGATGAAAGTTTCAGCGAATTATCAAGATTATCTTTTAACGTATCTGTTAAATCTTCATAATTTAAACTGTCATATCTAATTAAAATAATATACTGATTGATTCTTTTATCTTTTTCTAAAAAGTTCAAAAGAATTGAAATATCTGTTCTATCAATTGGATCTAAAATTTTTGAATCGTGTATAAGAAAAAAGTTAATATTTCCAAAAATTAATAATGCTAAATCAAATAATATGGCTTGTAAATGACTTCTCGCTTCACCTTTTTCTGCAGCAGTAATTTTAAATGTTGGCCCATAAACTTTACCAAATTCTTTTTTAAAATCCTCAAACTTTCATGAAAGAGAAATTTTATATTTTGGAAAAAGAGTATCAAAAAAATTATTTGCTGAAGTTATAAAATTTTCTATTGTTTGATATAAATTTGGAGTGTTAATTTCAGTAATTTTTTCTTTTACTGTGTCAATTGGAACATTTTTTATTTTTTCATCATAAAATTTATTTGAAATTTCCTTTAATCCAGTAATTTTTTCTGTTATTCTTCCTTCACTTTTAATATTCTCTGCAATTATTTCTGAATAATTATAATTTCCTGTTAATTTACTAGAAAAATTATTAATTTTATTGTTATTGGATTCTATAATTTTTTTCATTTCTAAAATGTCATTTAACAAATAGTTATTTAAATTATCAAGCATTAAAAAATGAAATTCATTAATCTTTTCTATTTCCCTTCGCGCAGTAATTTTAAAAATTTCTTCAAACTCTGAAAATAATTTTTTATCAAAAATCATTTTTTTATTTTTAATATTATTTTTTTCAATAATTTTGTTTATTCTAACTATTTCCATTTTTAATTTTTCATTTTCTAATTTTAAATTATCACTATCTATATTTTCCTCTACTATCATATTTAAAATTTTGGGATCAGAAAATTCAAGAGATTTCCTTTGATTTAAAATGGTTTCTAATTTTCTTTCACAATTTTCAATTTCTTCAATTATTTCTTCACGATTTCGATAGCCAAATAAATTATTTTTTATATCCTCGCTACCTGATATTGTATCTTCTGTTCTTTTTTGTGAACTTACCTTTTCCATAAAAGAATAAAAATCTCTTAAATTTAGCCCTAAACAAGTTGTAATTCGGGAATTTCTATTTCATACAGTCTCATTAAAATCAACATCTATAGGTCTAGGATTAGTGACATCACTTCTCAAAAAAGAATTTAATGGATTGCTAAAAAAACTATTTTTAGTTAATAAAATATTTTCTTGTAATCAAATAAAATAATCATCTTTTGATAAACTCAAATTGCTAGATTCTTTAAAATTAAATACATCATAAGTTTTTTTATCAGTACTTTTTGAAATTCTATAGTAATCAAATTTTTCATCTCCAATTAATATTGAATAAGTACATCCAGCAAAGTTAAGCGCATTTTTAAAAGGTTTAGAATTAATTTTTTTTCCAAAGCAATATTTTATTATTTCAAGAATTGTAGTTTTTCCAACACTATTTGTTTTATCACGTTCTGTTAGATTTTCATCATTATCTAATTCAGCAATAATAAAATTTATTCCTTTTTTTAAGATAATTTTCTTGAAATTTGGCAGTGAACAATTAATTTCTTTTAAATACATGTAAGACTCCTTCCATATATTCATATTCAATAAATCCAAAGACAAATAAAAGATCAAGAACTTTAACTAATTTATAATTATAAGTTTTATATAATTTTCAAAGATTCTTTTTTCCACTTTCTAAATCTTTTAAAACTTTTAATAAAAAGTAAATTAAGCTTTCACTTAAAATAGAACTTTTATTTGGCATTAGCATAATAACTTTGCAACCTCACTATCTTTTGTTTTTAATATATCACACCTAATAAAAAGATAAGAAGCAAAGTGCATCGCTGCCATATAAAAATAATCATTTTCTTGTATTATAAATTTAATTATCAAACCAAAGACATCATTACCATTTTTATTTGAAATATCTATATAATATTTTTTGATTTCATTAATTCTCTTATTCATATTATCATCATATAAATTTACTAGTTTATTAATATCATTAAACAATTTTGTAGTATCTTTAACTGCTTTTTGATAAACATTACCTAGTTCATTTAATTTTAATTTAGTAGTGATATCTAATGGCATTTTTATTTCATTATTTTTTTCAGTTTCACCCAATATTTTTTCATTTATAAAATCCAAAAGTTCTTTTAATTCAATAAATAGTTCAGAATAAGAAATTGATAGATCATAATGTTCAAACTTTTTTAAATAGTTCTTTTTCATAGTAAATAAATAATCTGCAGTGTATTTAGGTTCATTATTTTCAATTTTGCTCTTATCAATTTTATAAGCACAAGTTTTACAAAGTAATAAGCAATTTGCTGTAGACCCTATAAATTCAACACTATATTTGTCTGAATATCTTGGACCACCTTTCGAAGCTGCTATAATATGACAAAAATCACCAGTAAAAGAACTAGAGCCTATTCTTTTTAATTTTGATGAGCAATTAATGAACATGCAAATTTTTTTAAATTCATTATCTAAAATATTTCTTTTTGTTATACTAGAAAATTCTGTTCTATTATTCTTTGTATACATAATTAAAACCTAACTTAATTTTTATCTTATTGATTAAATTATAACACTACTTTCCTCATTCTTTTGCCAATTTTCCATGCTTATAACACAAAAATACTGGTTCACCATTATTTTCATCTAATATAAAAAAACAAGATTTTTTTAAACATTCATCATATTTATTATCCAAATATTCACAAAATTTTTCAGTACTATATAATTTCATTTTTGCAACCTTCTTTTTTATGTAATTAATATTTTATTATACGATTCAAGTTTTCTAAAAATAAATATTTATAAAAATGAAGAATAAATTTATCATTTTACAATTTTTTTAAAATAAAAAAGAATGCAAATTTTAAAGCATTCTTTCAAAAATTAATTAAATTATTATTTTCTTTTTTCATATTCTGCAAGTTTTTCTTCCATTTCTTGCATTTTCTTTTTCATGTTTTTTAATTCTTTTTGTGTTTGTTTCAACTCAGGATATTCTTGTTCATAAAGTCATTGCTTAGCTTCAGGTCAATGCTTTTTTCAATCAGTACTTTTAATTGGAGGTTCTTCAAAAAACTTTAAAACAGCTTTAATATCTTTAATGTCATAGCGCTTTAATTCTAATAATTCATTTATACCGTGATAATTAATATCTCGTACAAGTCCTTGAATACGAAGATTTTGTTGTTCAATAGCTTTTTGTTCATACTTAGCAATTCTTTCATGATTAACGCCAAAGCCTAATAATTCTCAGATTGTCATTTAAACTCACCTCTTTTTGATAGATAAATTATAACATTAACTTATTTTTTTTCAGAAGAGTTATTAGAATCAAATCTTTTAATTTGGCTATCAAATTTTTCAATTTTTTTATTAGTTTTACTAATATTTTGACGAGATTTAACAAACTTTTTCATATTTTTTACGGTACCCTTATTTTCAAGATGTGATTGATATTTTTGTTTAAAATTATCACGTTTTGGTTTCAAATGCTGTTCTAAATGCTTTTCTACTTTATTTTGATAACTCGCTTTACCAACACTAATACCCTTAGGATTTAAGAACTTGCCAACACCTTTTGCTGTTCCGGTTACTGGAGCAGTTGCAACGGCGAGCAATACCTTTTAATTTGCCTCTAGTACCATTTCGATCGCCTGCTTTTCAAGCTTTTTTAGCACCAGCAATTGTACCGCCAACTGCAGCAGCAGCTCCACCAATAGCTAAACCTGATAAACCAATAATCCCACTACGTTTTGCTAAAGCATTTGGTAATGGTTTAATACCTTGTGACATAATATCTTTCGTACTATTCATTAGGTTACCACTTGTTCCTGGAATACCAACTTTATTAGCTTTACGATTTTTCTTTAACCCAATAAATCCTAAAACTGCTCCGGTTGTTCCTGCAAGACCAGCTGAAGCGGTCATAACAGATTGAAAGTTTTGTCTTGCTTCAGAAATTCCAACTCGTTCCCCAATAAATTCACCAATCATACTTGTAAAATATAAAGTGGCCATACCGCCACCCATAGTAAATAATAAGAAAAAGAATTGCTTACTCATACCACCAGAATCTAAGCCAGATAAACCACTACTGGCAATTGCTTGTAAAGCAGCAATGAAAACAAAAAATCCTGTTAAAGCAGCACTGGAAGCTAAAAATTTGGCAATAACCATATCTTTTCATAAATTAGCTGCTTTGCCATCATCTAAAATCATTACTGTCATAATTATTGGGGAAATAATAAATAAGAAAAATAATTCGATTACCTTTTGAATTAATAACATACCTAGCATACAACAAATATAAAGCATAAAACAAGAACCAATCATAGCAGCAAACATATTTCATTCTTTAATATTATCAGGAGCACTAAAGTTTGGTGGTGTGTTACTAATGACAGTACCATCTCAATTAGGATCGCCAGCATGATACAAGTAAGCAGCAATTGACTGATTTTCAACAAACATACCAATTAAAGCTTTCGATAAAACCATTACTGTCGCATTTAATAAATAAAAAGCAATTGGAATGATAAAAATAAATAATCAAGCTAATAAACTTGATTCTAAACATTTTAAAATTTTTCCTTTCGTTTCACTTGTTTTCTTAAATTGAATCACTATTAATTGAATAACATAAATAAGGGCAAAAAAGATGGCACTAATTGCTAGAAAAATAAAAAAAGCTTTTGGCACTGTATCAAATGAAAAAGATTTGCTACCACCAAATAATAAATCAGTAATCAGACCACCACTAAGATAATATAAAACATTATTAAAAGAGTTAATAATTAGTAATGGACCTTGAACAAAAACTGTTCAAAGTAACCGTAAGAAACTACCATAAATATCAAAGGGATTAAATGCTAGAATAGTCATATTAACCCCCAATTGCCGGAATTGCTAATTGCTTAATTAAAATATTAACAATTGATATTAAAATTGGTGCAGAAATAAAAGCACCAAACATTCATTGTAAACCTTGAATATGATTAGCTCTAGCTTCAGAATCATTACGATCTTTAGCAATTTTAATTAAACTAATAATACTTCATCAACCAACACCAACTCCTAAAATAACAAATATTGTTGCTAAAATTTTGTTAGCTGCATCAATAATAACTTGACCAATTGGTTTTAAGTCAGGAATATTATAAGCTAAAATTGTTAAATGAGTGAAGATTGAATTTAAAAAATCTAACATATACTTTCACTCTCCTTTCTAAAATAAAAAGCACCATTAATTAATGGTGTTAAATCTCTAATATTTATAATTAAATTTAATTATTATATGAACAGTTCTATGGTCTTTTCATACCATCTCATAAATCATTGTTACACATAACTTCATGAAGTTTATATCTTGTATAATCATCAGTTTTAAAAAAACATTTATTACATTTATAAATATTTTTTATTATATGAGATTTTAAATGTGCCTGTCATTCGGTTGTATGTGTTCCAGTTTCATTATAATAAATTCAATTACATTTACTACAAATTCAATGTTTTTAAGGTGTTCTCATCATTTTTCATCAAGATGACATCCTTCTTTATCTTCTTTATTATTAATTTGATTTTGACAATAAATGCAATTTTTAATTTCTTCCATTACTTTATCCTCTGTGAAAGTTATAACTTTAGTATAAAACTTAATTTTATATTTATCAATGACTTTAGAATTAGTTCTACATTTTTAATTTGAATCTTAATTACTTCAATTTCTAATTGATTATAATCATCTGAATATTTTTCTTTAATAGTTAACTCTTTTTGTAATTGCGTAAGTTGGTTTTGTAAATAAGTAATAGCTTGAAGTTTTTCTGTTGGATTAAAGTTACCATTAGTTTGCAAATTTAAAATTTGATATTGACAATCATGAATTATTGCTTGATAACTTGCTTGTTCAGCCTCTAATTCAGCAATGATGCGATTATAATCTTCAATAGTAGGAAAAAGTTCTCTATCATCTTTTATTTTTTTTAATTCGTTGATGTTGTAAACAAAATCAGCAATAATACTTTCAGATTCTTTCATTAATTTTTCATAGTACTTAATATCTTTAATGATTTCTGGTGGCGGAGTGGGTTTAACACCACTACCACCAAAATCATAACCAGTACATCCAGTAACTGAAGTTGTAATAAAAATTGTTGCAACTAGAATTGCAAATAAACTCAAAAGTCTTTTCATCTTTTAAAGTTCTAAAATATGATTTTGTTCTTGGTTTTGTTCATGTTCTTTTTTTAAATTTTGTTGATGTTCCATAACTTGATCACAAACAAAATCTTTTAGAACAGAATTAACAATTAATGGATCAGTATTATTCAATTCTACAGCTTTTTCTAAAATATTATAACCATCATCATGAGCATACAATTCATTTGCTAATGGAAATAATTCATCATTATAAATGGCATACTCATCAAATACTTCTAAAGCAGTTTGATTTACTTGCTCAATTTGTTCTTCATTAAGAATTTCATTATTTAAATCTAAATTAAATTGTTCTTTAATATATTCAATTAAATGATTGATTGCTTTTTGTAATTTTTCACTTGCTACTTTAATTTGGTTATTCATAATTAATACCTGCTTTCTTTAAAATAAAAAGCAGTAGCTAAACTACTGCCAAGATTAGTGATTTAATTTTTTAAATTACCAATAATAATTTGGTTATCATTGCTAGTAATTCAACGCATTATTAAATGATTCTTAGGGCACAGAAAATAAAGGTGTCAACGTTTATTACTTACTTACTTAATTTTTTGATAAGTTAGTTTTTCATTACAAATTTTAGTTTTATGTTCATGACATTCGGAACAATAATCAGAAGTACGATTTTGACAATGAGTAACTTTAGTTGTTAATTTTGGTAATTTTAAATTTTTAATTAATAAATTGGTTTTAATAATTTCATTAATGGACATAATATCCTCCTTAATAAATAAATTAATATTTATTGTCTTTTTGGACTATAGCACTTTTAATGCTGATATTGCTTTTGGTTAGGGTTACCAGCCCCTAGAATCCATTAATGTACCAATAATTAATGAATGATTAAAATAATCAATATTAAATTTATTTAGCTATAGGGTTAATAGTTTTTTTGTTACCAAAATATTTTTCTTTAATCTTAGTAATTGTTTGTTTTAGTTGTTGATATAACTCTTCACCAGTAATTGTTTCGGTTTTGATTTCTGATGATCCTTGATAGCTAGTTTTAATTTCATATTTTCTAGTAAAATCAATGCCAATTACCATTTGATTATGAAATTTAATAGAATTAAAAACTACTGATTTTGGAAATCAAATACCAATATTAGCATCACTTGTTTTATTGAAATATTGATCAGGAGCAATTATTTCAATTGCATCGGGAGTTTCTGTAATGATTCAATTTTTATTTAAAAAAATATTAGTTAAATTATTAGTTTTCATGTCATTCTCCTGTTGGTTTCAAACTATGTTTTTAAACATAGTTTTAATCGTTAACTTAAACTTATGTCATTACTCTATATGTATTAAAGTGAAAAAAATAACTTTGTCTTTCTCTTATGTTTAATACATAGACGGTTTAAAAAAATCAAAATAAGATTTTCAATACAAAAATTGCTAATTTTCGCTTCCGCACTAGCTTAAATAAAAGTATTCAATTGAAAAAATAATTTTATTTATCACTCTCTTTCTTTGTGCGGCAAGAATTTGAAGGATCTAAATTCAAACAAAAACGGCAATTAAAACTAAAATTGTCGTAAAAAAAACAACCATCAAAAATTAATAAGACTTGCATCATTTTTGTATTTAAAATCGTCTTAATAAAATTAGATTTAACCTGGTTATTAATTTCACGCATTGATTTAGCTTTATTGCCTTTAACATTCTGTTTCTTTTGTTGATTGGCAATGTTATATTTTCGTTTTTGTCACAAAATATAACCTAAATTTCCAATTGCTAAAATTGATCCAATTACTGATAAAGTTATTAGCGCATGCAAGTACATAGCTCCTCCTTCCTTACAATTAACGAGCAAACCCCTTAAGTAAATAAAAAATTCACTTACGAAAAGTGAATTTAAAGCTCGCTTAATAATTTGTTAAGCTCGTTTATTTAATTTTCTACCAAATATTTCCATCTATCTGAATAAAAGATTGAATAAAATTAAGATACTAAAGGATTTTCTTTTAAAAAAGTAAGACAATTTGCAACTTCATTTTCACTCAAAGGGCAAGTACTAAAATCAACAACCTTATCTAAATATTTTTCATCTAATTTATTATCTTTAATATCTGCCCATATTTCATTAGGATTTTCAATTGTTAAATATTTACCTTGTGAAATATTACAATAAGTACAAATATTAACAACAAAATTTTGATTAAGATTTTCACTGTAACGATCAACAACTGTTTGATAATTATGCTTTAAATACTGATCAAGGGTTGGAAATAATCCTGGCCCACCAAAATGAAAATTGAAGTCTTTTAAAACTTGTCTTAATTGATAACTAGGAAAATAACCATAAACATTAATTGGTTTTTCACATTTTCAACATAATTGTGTTCATTGATAAATTTTAATACCATTTTCTTGAAAAAAATTAAAAATAAAATTTGTTAACGGCATAAAATATTGACATTCTGAATAATTACATTTTACTACCATCATATCTGCGTCATGCTTAATTTCTAAGAACCCATTTTGACATAAGTGACATTTAACTAATGGTACTATTTCATTTATTTTTTGATAACCTCAGCGATTTTCATTTCTCAATAAACGAACAATACCTCGTTTTAATAAAATTATTAGTAGAATCGTTGCGGCAATAAATCAAATTAAATAAAGCGCTATTGCAATAAAATTACCCATTTTAATAAAAAGCATTGCTAATCAATAAGGGCTAGTAACAAAGTCAAAGATGGGAACCAAAGTCATAATAATTAAATATCCCGGTGTTTCAAGACTTTTGAAATTATCCAACATTTTTAAACTTGAACCTAACATCATTAATAACAATCCTGCCAATATTAAAGTTTCAATAATTAAATAATAAGTATATTTAGTTATTCATTTATCATGATTAAAAATTACTTTAATAAAATGAATATTAAAATAAAATCAAAAAATTAAATAAAAACTACAAATAATTCAAAATGTTCCCATAATTCATAAATTAATATCAGAATTAAGATAATTAAATAAAACCGGAAAAATTTTTGCAAAAGCAAATAAATTTAATGATTTATTAACAAATAAAACACTAGATACATCAACCAAAAATGGTAAAATCAAAATAAAAAATAAAGATATTAAAATCAAATCAATTATTGTATAAATTGAAACATGCAATTTCTTTGACATTTTATACTCCCTATCAATAACCCTTATCTTTTTATTATACAAAAAAAAGCACTTTTTATACATAGAATAAATAAAAAAATCATTGCTTAAAACAATGATTAATTATTTATCTTTTTTAATTGTGGGAAAAATAAAACATCTTTAATACTATCCTGACCTGTAATTAACATTACTAAACGATCAATACCAATTCCTAAACCAGCCGTTGGCGGCATCCCATATTCTAAAGCCGTAACATAATCGATATCAATTTCTGAAGCAGCTTCATCATTACCTTGTTCTTTTTCAGCAACTTGTTCTTGAAATCGTTGATATTGTTGAATTGGATTATTTAATTCAGAATAAGCATTAGCATATTCACGACCATTAATAAAAAGTTCTAAACGATCAGTAAAATTAACACTATCTTTACTTAATTTTGCTAAAGGTGAAATTTCAACTGGATAATGATAAATAAAAGTTGGTTCAACTAAAGTTTCTTCAACAAAATGTTCAAAAAATAAATTAATAATATGCCCAACACCAGTATGATGTTTATCAACTTTAATTTGATATTTTTTTGCTAAAGCAACCGCTAATTTATAAGCATGTGCTTTTTGTTTTACAACTAATTTTTCATTATCATTTTTATCATATTGTTCAATTAAGTGAACAATTTTATTAAATTCTTGAGTAAATTTTTTATCATCAACTTGTTTAATAGCATCAATCATTTTAATTCTTTTTCACGATTTAGAAAAATCTAACGATACTTCTTCAATTGCATCATTAGTAACTTTTTTTGCCGTAATTATTAAATTTTTATTAACTTTGTTAATAATATATTTAATCGTATTTTCAATTAAAGGAAAGAGAAAATTAATATCTTGATAAGCAATATAAGCTTCAACAGTAGTAAATTCTGGATTATGTTTTGGACTAATTCCTTCATTTCTAAATAAACGACCAATTTCATAAACACCTTCAAAACCACCAACAATTAAACGCTTTAAATGTAATTCAGTAGCAATTCTTAAGTAAAAATTAGTATTTAAAGCATTATGGAAAGTAACAAAAGGTTTTGCTGTCGCACCACCATAAATATCTTGTAAAATTGGTGTTTCTACTTCTAAATACCCTTGTTGATTAAAATATTCTCGTAAAGCATTAATAATTGCTGTTCGCTTAATAAAAACATCCTTAACTTCATGATTAATAATTAAATCAAGATAACGATGACGATAGCGGTCTTCAATATTTTTAATCCCATGTCATTTATCAGGTAATGGTCGCAGTGCTTTAGCCAACATTACTAACTTCAATACTTTAACAGTTAACTCACCTGTTTTGGTACGCATAATTTGCCCTTCAATACCAAAAAAATCACCAATATCACCATAATCAGCAAATAAATTAAATTCTTTATGATTTAGATTATTCGTATTTAAGTAAATTTGAAAACGACCATATTGATCTTGTAAATCAGCAAAAATTGAATTCTTACCCATTGCTCTTTTTGTCATTAATCTTCCAGCAATTTTAATTTGATCAGCTTTAGCTTTGTGAGCAAGTTTTTCTAATTGTTCTTTGTCCTTATTATTGAATTCTTGATTTAAAGTTGAACTATTATAGTTTCTCTGTCAATTACGACCATAAACATCGTAATGTTCTTTTTCTAATTCTAACAATTTTTGATAACGATTTTCTTCTTGTTCTTTGAAAACTCGACCGTTGATTAATTGTTCTTGTTTTTGTTCCATTAATTTCAATCCTTTGTACTAAATATTATTGATATTATTTTATCTAATTATTATTAACAAATAAATATAAATAATTAAAATTTCTAATTCTTTCCCGAAAAAAACTAAAAAATTATTTACAATCAATTTTTTATTTGTTATTATATAAATGTCTTTGGTTGCCAAAGGCTTTTACACAAAAATGTTAGCGGAGTAAGATAAAGGTCTTAGTCCCTGAGCGGTAAGGTATCCGTAAAGCCTAAGCGAGGTAATTCTTTTTAAGGATTACCTCTTTTATATTTCTTGAAAAATTAATATAATGATGACAATCATTTGAAATGAAATTAAAATTAGGAGGAAAAATGTATGAATAATAAAAAATATTATCTTGGTCTTGATCTTGGTATCTCTTCTGTCGGGTGAGCAGTTATGACTAAAGATGAAGATGACTATTATATTGATGATTTTGGTGTCAGACTCTTTGATTGTGCTGAAAGTCCAAAAGATGGAACAACTAATGCTGAAGAAAGAAGAAAATTTCGTAGTGCTAGAAGACTAAACCGTCGTAGAAAACAAAGAATCAATGAATTAAAAAATTTCTTAGAAAAAAATCAAATTATCTCAAAATCTGAAATTGCTGATTTTTTTAGTAATTTTAAAATTACTAACAATATTCAATATGATGATACAAAATATTTTAATCCCTATACAATTAGAGTAAAATCTTTAACCGAAAAGTTAACACCACAAGAACTAGCAGTAGCATTAATTAATATTGCTAATCATCGTGGTTATAATGATAAATTTTCTTTTGGTGAAGAAAAAGAAAATAAAAAAAGTAAATTAAGTGAATCAATTAGTAAAGGTGAAAAGATTGTTAAAAATTATCAAACAATCGCTCAAGCTATTTTAAATGAACAAGATTTTAAAAACTCAAAAAATCAAGGAACTTTGGGTTTAATTCATAATAAAATTAAAAAATCTAATGATAAACAAATTACTAATGAAAACAATCAAGAACAAACGAAAACTCCGGTTTCTAACTATCGTTATTTATTTGCTCGTGAAGATTACAAAAAAGAATTAGAATTAATTTTAACAACTCAAGGCAAATTTTATCCGCAACTAGCAAATGAAAGTAATCGTAATAAAATTATTAATGATATTATTTTACGACAACGAGATTTTGAAGAAGGACCAGGACCGAAAAATAAGGAAAAATATGACTTATGAGCAAAAAATATGCCAAGTCATCGTCTTTTTCAACCATTTTTAGAAACGGAAGGCAAATGTTCATTTTATCCTAACGAACCAAGAGCTTATCGTTGTTCTTTAACTTTTGAACTATTCCGTTTTATTTCTGATTTATCAACTTTTACTGTTAAAAGTCTTGATAAAGTAATAACTAGCAACATTGCCAAAATATTTTTTGATAATCTTAAACAAGGAATAATTCCCAGTAAAAATGATTTAAAAAAAATTATTAAAGAAAACACTGAACTTAGTGAAAGTGACTTTACTAATAATCCAGCATGAAAAAATATTAAATCTGTTAATTTTAATTATTTAAAATTATTAAAAGAACTAATTCCAAATGAATTTAAAACAATAGATATTAGTAGTTTAAATAATCATTTATTTAACAAACTAGGTAAAATTCTTCATGAGAATATTACTCCTAAAAGAAGAAAAGATAACTTAATCTTATTTTTCAAGGAAAATAAAATTGATTTAACTGAAAAACAAATTGAAGAAAAATTTTTAGGCTTACCTTCTTCTATTAGTACAAGCACAGGAAACACTTCTTTTAAATACATGGAAGAAGCAATTAACGCTTTTGCTAAAGGGATTTCATATGGTAATTTTCAAGCTGATTTTGTTGAAAAGAATGAAGAAAAAATGTTTAACTTTAAAATTAGTAATAAGTTATTTCAACCAATTAATGATCCAGACTTACAAAAGAACGCTGTCGTATTTAGAGCAATTAATCAAACAAGAAAAATTATTAATGCTCTACATCAAGAATATGGTTGATTTGAAGTAATTAATGTTGAAGTAGCAAGAGAATTAATGAAATCTTTTGAACAAAGAAAAGAAATCAAAAAATCTAATGACCTTCGTTTTGACGAAAGATTAAAAATTGAAAAAGAATTAGAGAATAATAATATTAACCCAAATGAAATTAATATTAAAAAATATCGTTTATGAAAACAACAAGAACAAAAATGTATTTATTGTCAAAATCATCATGAAATTACTTTAGATGACTTTAAAAATAGCAATGCCTTACAGATTGATCATATTATTCCACAATCAAAAATAGCCGATGATTCATTTAACAATTTAGTTTTAGTTTGTAGTAAAGCTAATCAAGAAAAAACAAATCAAACACCATTGCAATGATTAGCAACTAATAAAGAGCATAAAACTTCATACTTAAACTTTATTAATAAAGTTATTAGAAAAAATCTTTCTGATAAAAAATACCAATATCTAATAACTAAAGATTTAGATTCTGAAATGATTGATGAATTTGCTTCAAGAAATTTAAATGATACTAGATACATTACTCGTTATGTTGCTAATTGATTAAATTCACAATTTAAAAATTGAACAGAAATCACTGGTGAAGTAATTCCAACAAAAGTACAAACAATTAACGGTGGTGTTACTTCAAGATTTCGCCGCACTTGACTTAATAATAGTCCTTGAGGCTTAGATGAAAAAGTAAGAGAAATAACTCCATTCCATCATGCCGTTGATGCAATAATCTTAACCCAATTTATTTCTGTAACTTATGTAAACTTTGCTACTGATAGTGCTAATATTATTAGTTTAAAAAGAAGTTTATCTAAAGGTTTCATAAATCAATCACAATACAAAAATCATTGTGACGAAATTTTAAAAAAATGAACAATTGGAAAATTACGAGATGATTTAGGTAGACGCTTAGAAAAGTTAATTAACAAAGAAATTAGTAACTTTAAAGTAATGGCACCTCTAGTAAAAAACTTGCAAGAAATTATTGAAACTAGAATTCCTGTGAGTTTAAAAATTAAAAAAGAAAACAAAGAATTTAAACTAAAAAACTCTCAAGATACAGTTTTTAAACCAATTAAAATTCCAAAATTTGTTGAAGTTTTAAATCAAGAAAGTTATTATGAGAAACTTAAAGAACTAAACTTAAAAGGTAATATTCATTATCCTTTCATTTCTTATAAAATTGACTATAAACTTTCAGGTGGTTTTACTTCAAGTCAATTACCTGTATCACATGATAAAATTAAAAAAGACATTAATAGTGAATCTTATTTTAAAGATAAAAATAATACACTATGAGAAATTAATAGCTATTATGGTGTTATATTTGATCAACAACATAACTTCAAACCAATTTGAATTAGAAGAATTAATGCTACAAAAGAAGAATTAAATAAATATAAAAAACAAAATATTTTAGTACTTAGAACTTTAGTTGAATATTATGATAAGAAAACTAATAAAAAAGTTATTAAATTATTTAATGGTAAAATGGGATCTAAAGTAGCAGCAAATTTATTGGGAACAACTAATATTCCAATTTTAAATAAAAATAAAGAAATATTTGGTAGTCCTAATTATTATGATAGTATAAATAACTGACAACAAGAGTTTAAAGTAGTAAAACCTAATATTTTAGGGAAATTAATCATAAATTAAATTTCAAAAGTAGATATATTTAAAAAATCAAATATATCTACTTTTTATTTGAAATAAAAATAAAATTAATTTATAAACTACTTTATTTTTTGATAAAATTATTTTGAGGTTTTAGTCCGCTGACATTTTTGTGTAAAATTAAACAAATAA
>Ga0153972_1000174_pt1 | contig 18873 bp, 16 predicted proteins | sample TSGA056MetaG_FD_104732 | JGI IMG/M metagenome (GOLD analysis project Ga0153972, IMG submission 104732) | Attine ant fungus gardens microbial communities from Georgia, USA - TSGA056 MetaG | ecosystem: Host-associated > Fungi > Mycelium > Unclassified | place: USA: Georgia, George L Smith State...
CCTCGGCAACAAACGGATGCTCTACTACATAATCTGCAAAATCCTGTGGCACTGCTACATCTGCCGTAGTCCTTGACTTTGCGGCAAGGTCATATAGCAGTGTTGCCTCCTGCTCATCTAAAACCAGAAAGTTCTTTAACTTTTCTAATCTTTCCGGTGTAAAGGCACCTCTTCTTCCCTTTTCGACTTCGCTATAGAATTGTGGTGATACTTCAATGGCTTTTGCCGTTTCTCTTAATGATTTTCTCCTGTCTTCTCTTTTTTCCTTCACGTAATTACCAAAACTCACCTTTAAATTTTCGCTCATTTGTCAATCATCCTCTTTACAATCGCACTTTCTAATTTTAATTTTCATTATTTTTCTTTTATTCATCTTTAATTTTTCATTTTTACATTTTGATATTTTTCAAATTTTCAACTTGTGCGGTAATTATATTCATTTTTCTTATTTAATTTTTTAAGGTCTTGGCTACGTTCTACTCTCTCCTTTTTGAAAAAATCATTCAAACTTATGTTCGTCAACTGTCAGCCTATTGGTTGATATAAATAATATATCAGAGGAGGTTATTTCTGTCAACCCCCTTTTTGCCAAATAATTCAATTTATATCCGATCCGATTTCCATAGACTCAGTCTTTCCAGTTCCACCACTTCAATTTCTCCTGATCCGGATTTTCTGAAAATGCAAAATGTACTGCACAACGGTATACATAAAGCTGACACCTGTCTATCTACTGCCCCCGCACTTCAGACATTCTTTTTCATAGAGTGCTTCCGGATTGGCATTTCTTAATGATTTAATAATCGTGTTGCCAAACATAATCAGGTCTTTTTCTGTCTCTTTTCCTGCTCCGGGAATTTTTCGTAGTTCTCCCATATAGCATCCTCTTTCTCTTCTTCCGTTCCCATTTTGTAATCATGTCCTAATAGAACATGATTACAAAATGCCTTTCTGGATAGCATACTGACATGCCTCCGTTTCTTCTTCGAACACCCTATCATATGTACTTTTCGTTTTTCCAATTTTAATATCTTCCATCAGATCATCCAAAAACCCTTTAAAATCCTTGTTTTCCTCCACTAAACGGTTAATCGTCTCCCAATCAAGGAATTCCTTTTCTTTTGCTGAAAACAGAATTTCACTCTGCATAAAATGTTCCGGATTCAACTTAATTACTCCTATGCCAAAAGCACCGCACAACCGTCTGAGTTCATCCATAAAGTCTGGATTCTCATCAATATTTAAAGTTACCAGATAGCCTTCATGCGCCCAGCTTGAATTCGATACCGCTTGGAAATAATATTCTCGCAAATTTGCGAAGTCAAGATTAATCTTCATTTCAAATGCAAACAGCCGGTATGGGTTTACTTTTAATGTTTCCAGTAACCTTAATGTATTATCCATATAAGAATCAAATGGAAAATGTATTCCTACCAAATCCGGATGCAACCATTTGTTTCTTCCTTTTTGACTTCTTTTTGATGTTTCGTGGTAAAGAGTTTTGGTCGAACATTTGAAATGTTGGTCTGCATTTACAAAACTGGATAACAGAATATGTAAGTCTCGCTCCTTAAATTTTATAATTTCTGTTTTCCTTGCTTCCGCTTCTTCAAATTTATCTAAATCAGCCGTTTTGTCTTTTAAGAAAAATTTAGCTGGTCTTTTACTTACTTGTACGAAAACGGTATCTGGCTTTTTCAAGTTTACATAAATTTGTGCTGATAATGTCCGAATAGGTGTTTTGCCTGAAGAACCAAGCTGCTCCAGCAATTGATTCCTTTCTGCAGACTTCCAGATTTCTTCGACTGTTAATGGTATCCCTTCAAATTCCAACGCATCTTTTGCTAATTTTAAAAAACTATATCCCATTCATTCTTCTCCTATGTTTGTTACTTAATTTAAATTTTTATAGTTAATTCTTTTCTTAATATCCTCAATTGTTGATAGATTTTCTTTTAGCTCATCAGAAATTTCATTCGAAAACAAGAGTTCAATAAAACATTCTCTAGTTCCAACAGCAATGGGATACTGATTCCCCATAAAAGCAAAGCCTGAACCTAACTCCAAAAGCAGTTTTGCAATCTCCTGCACCAATGATTATCACTTAACCCGCTGACACGGCAAGCTGCAATTGTTTTCACCCAGTACTCACGTGTTTGTTGTTTTTCAAAACAAGATGATAAAATGAAATACTCCCATCTGGATTATTGTTTCACAATCAGCAATAAATTGGAATTCACCCTGTTATGCATCCAGAACAAACGCATCAATTTAACTGCAACTAATCTCTGTAAAATACCAAATCTTTAAAACAATATTAACTGATAGTTTCTGTATGTTATGCAAAATGTCTGGCAATTTATTTTGTCGGTTTGATGTGATATTTGTTAAACTAAGGTAAAATCAGCTTGTTACCATAATATGTAATACATTAAATTAAAGAAAAGAACAAAGAAACAAGATTTTCTTAAAAGTCAATAGGTTTTTAGAAAAATTGATGCGTTTGTCCTGGTACATAACTTCAAATCTACATAATGCACTACGCAAAAGTAAATTTATCGTCTATCTCTTAGGGTGTAAAATAAATTAGGATTCCCAATCCCAAGTACAATTTGCCTTGTAACAACCAAGTCATCATAACTCATAACTGTTGTGTGCGCAGATAGCCGTCTAATATTTACGTTTAAACCTCTCAGTACATCAATAGCCATACCTAAAAGCATTTGATGCTGTTTAACATTAGTCTGAATATTTCTCCTAAGCTCCACCAACGGATGAGAACGATGCATGCACTTATCCAAGAGATATACGCATTCTCCAAGCGTCATTTCTCTTGCTTCTTTTAACTTATCATAATAATAGTTGTGCTGAGACAATCGGAGGATATCTGCATTTGACTTAAATGGAGAGAAAATCAATTCATTCATTTCTACTTCTAAAGATCGGCAATATTCCAAACAAATCGGAGCATAATCAGCAGAATTACAATCATTCACACCACAATATAAAAATTCTGCCATAGCAAGAATATCTTGCGTCTTTTGAGACAAATATGACCAAATATGAGGAAAATGGTCTTTCTCCAGGCATTCTTTATACTGTGGCAGCTGTTCTGAAAGTTCTCCATAGGAAAACATCTTCTGTATTACAGAATGATTTCGCTCACTTAATTCATATATGTATTCATCGTTATTAGGATTTACCAAAATACCAAGATTCTTTTGCGACTGCGAAAAGCTACCCATTATTTCTGATGTAGTTCCATCTATGCCTTGAACATCTAATACATATTTGCACAATTTCTTAAATTGTATCGTATTAACTGCTGGATTCTCTCCTACTCCAGCAGAAATTGTCATAAGCTTATAACCATTTTCGCTTTCTAACAATTCATTGAATGCATTTGTATCATTCCGGAAAATTAACGCACCTTGTTTTTTTACTTTTTGACTATAGTGCTCTTCGAATGCTCTCTTGAAATTTGTAAAGTATCCAATCATCTTATATATTTCTTCCGAATTTGTTCCAGAAGTTCGCACCCTATTTTTAATATCCACCATAACAAGTGCGTCCTCATTTGTTATATAACGTATTGATATATCTGGAATTCCCCTTAAACCTTTCAGAATGCCTTTCTTATCATACTTCCATACTAATTCCTCTTCAATTTTCCAATATAAATCTGCTCCTTTTTGATAATATATTTCCAGTATACCACCTGTTGGAACAGATAATTTAAATACATATCCGTTTCTCACTTCCATTATACTTTTTTCTTCAATCAGCACAGCCTCAAATTCTGATATAAATGTTTGTTTTATACAAAACAGGCACCATAATTCAAATAGTTTGTTCGAAAAATCATCAGAATATCTCAAAATACTTAGTCTTTTTAAATTAGATTCAACAACCGAGCCTTGTTTAAATGTGTTGAACCAATCAAAAATTTTCTGATAGATTAAATCATTCCTTATTTTTCCTTTATGAATACGATTGAATATAAAATTTCTTTGTTCTAACGGAAAAACATTTCCATATGATTTTTTTATCTGCTCGGCAGGATGCTGACATTCTTTAAAGTAAGCCTTTGTTGCAAACATTCTAAAGGCTCTGGAATGTTTTTCAATGAGACTTAACTCACTATAAATTGTATTATTTCCTTTATCCCTCAAAAATCTTTTGAAACGATCAAGCATCTCCAAAATATTCTTTATAATAAAAATAATATACACATTCTCTGGAGTGACATATGTTTTTGCCTTTATCACACACGGATAATCTTTAGGATATCTGCCCTGTGCCATGTTTTTTGTATACTTACTCATATTCAAACGACCTTGAATATTACCCGTGTATACAACATCTTTATCAACATGAGCCATTGACAAGCAAGCATCTAGGTCTGAAATAAGTTCATGCAGTGTTTCAATATTTGCAAGCACGATCCTCAAATATATTACAAGGTCAGCATTATTGATATTAGTTGTGTCAAGTTCGTATCCCATTTCTTGTATACAAGTAGAAAAAGACGAAAAATACTGATTGATAAAGGACAAAAATCCGCTATCTGAATATAGATATTCAATTTGTTTATCTGTAAACAGATTATTATCCATACATTTTTACTCCTTTAATAAATATACTTATATATTGCACTTTTTGACCTTCTAAACCCGCTAAATTCCGGTTTCTCACTTATTGAAGAATAAAATGCATTCAATCTTATGTAATCGAAACCATCAATTTGCGGTATTATTCTACTTGATATCACTACATCTGCAATCGCCAATATTTCTTCTTTTTTCATAGCTGACAAGTCGTAACCACCTATAATCAATGAAATAAACAGCGTCTCATAGGCATCAATGATTTGGGCTGTACCTAATTCCAAACCAAGATATGATGTGTCCTCTTGTCGCCGATATCTAATATGGCGAATAAAATCTTTCATTTCACGCTCTGCTGACGAAAAAGCAGCATTACCATTAATCGACTCAAATAAATCATCATCTACCTTATCAGTTCCATAATTACCTACTTTTCCTATTACACGTTTTTGCGCTTGGCGCTTTGCATTTGAAACTTCCTTATCAAAATATTCTTCTACTGGAGGGAGTATTTCAATAAACGTAAATCTTCTTGACAACCCCCGTGATATATCAAAAACAAAATTCTTATCTATACTATTCATTGCTCCAATAATTCTATAACGATTAGGTATATAAATCCGTTTTTTATTTTCATCTTTTTCATACCACAGACGAACAGATTTTGCAGCAGTTAAAGAATCATTTCCAAAGGCTGTAAATAATTCTCCAAACACTTTGTCAATTTCGCATCGATTCAGTTCATCCAATATCAGCCAACTTGCCTGTTTTTCCCCTTCATAGTGCTCGTTCTGAACAATAGAGTTACAACAATGGACAATACTTTCCACAATACAACCATTTTTACCTATTAAAACCTCATGACCTGTTTCATCTGCATCTGGTTGCAAGCCTCCAATAGTATCATACGTTGTCCAGTCAGATATTGCTGTCGCCTCATCAAAATCCACATTAAAGACTTCACAAATAATCTTCGCCAAAGAAGTTTTACCTGTTCCAGGAGGACCTTGTAAAATGACATTTCCCTTTACAATACCAGTAACAATTTCTCTGTGAATACTTTCGTCTCCAAAATAGAGTCCTTTCTCAGCTATTTTTTCTTTTAGTTTTCCTACAATATCTTCTGAAATATTTATTGATTTCTTTGCAATATGTCTTGTAGCAAGATACGTATCATCATAAGTCTCCGGAAAAATATTTCCATTATTAAATTGTTCGATTTGATCTAACTTAGCCATCTTATACCTCCCTGATCATTTGAATAATATCTTGTTCTCTTTCCGGATTTATAACATGTCTCCGTTCAAACTCTATGTTAAGTCCTCCAAACGCTTTATTGCACCCAACAATCTGAAAAACATACAATTCCTGAATTTGCTCCAAGTCTTCATTAATGAAAACAATAAAATCTCCCTGAACTAAATTTTGTCCATGAGCTTGCTCATTAGATACAGATATTTTTCCCCGTATTTTGCCTGTCTCTGTAGATTTCATAATAAACAGCGCCTTAATTACTTTCGGTAAATTATAAACTTCTCTATCAGAATCTGATAAGTACTGTTTTTCAATATCAACTGTATAAAAGCTTAACCTGCGCAATATTTCACCATATCTATCTTTAACCAAAGGCTTTAATTGTATTCCCTGTTTTCCATTATGTAAATAAGGCTCAAATATACCTTTATCTTTTAACCGCTGAACAGATAACAACTGTGAACTCCCTATCATCTCTGCACAATATTCCAAATCCGAATTCTTCCTTGATGAATTTATAGCTAGAATAGCATCAGAGTATGTTTGCTTATCATTCATCAATGAGAAAACTAAATAGTCTTGTTCCATATTTGTCAAATGCTGAAGTTCCAATAAAGCCTTAATAAGCAAATACGCAGGCAAAATATCTTTATTTAATTTACCTTCTACACTAATTTGTGTTTCATAATCGTTGTAATTAACTAAAGCTTTTATGGTATCCTGAATTCTAATACTGCCCGATAATTCATCTTCGACTTTTAGCATAGTCACCAATTCTGCTTCTTTACTTTTATTGATTGCAAATTGTCTTTGAATATCAATATCATAATTGCTACCATTTTTCTCTAACCCCTTTACAAAATAACTGTAATATGCTGCCAAACGCGTCATTTGACGATCAATCAGCAATACCTGATCCCCAACAAATATATTTTGATACTCTATATCCTCACATGCTTGTGAAAAATGACCACTCGGTATATGCGCAATATTTTCTTCATCTAGCTTAAAGGGTTTATATATTGAACCCGACCCACTACTTCCTATACTAACATCGTCAAAATCTAATTCCTCAGCATCTTCATGCTTATCAATGTTATACACTTTCAAATTTTGCAATCTATCCGGATATCGCCCAGTTACTTCTGGATGTAATAATACTTTTTGATTAGCATCATCGCTTTTCTTTAGAAATCCCCACCTTAACATTGCAAGTATTGGTTTCCAATCTTTATAATCACTTGCTTGTGCATCAATAGCAATTCCCCCAGCGCTTCTTGCCTTTATAATATCTGACAATGATTCATAGTATTTTCTACATTTGTCATTAAGCGCCCACACCAAGTATGCATATTCAGTACTGGTACAATAACCAGTATCTAATATACATTTAATCAAAATTACAGGTCCTTCAACGTCAGAGTTACTTGATGTACACCCCGCATTATTCCGCCCGAAAACTATTTTTTCTAGTGCCTCTAATATCAATCTTTGTTTCGCAGAACTATCATCTGAAAGAATTGCTTCATACATTTCCTTACCTGAAGTTGTTATTCTTCTTTCTGTTATCCTTCCTGCACTTGACACTTTACTTTCTAAAAATCCAAAGTATGCTGGCACCTGTGCTTTCTTTGGATATGAAGAAGGGTACTGATCTGACCCTATCAAACGCATAAGACGTTGTTTAAAATCAGACCCCTTTACCCAATCATCTGCTTCATAGTGTATTTTAAGCACAGCATTCATTTCATCAATATCAGCACTATGCTTTGGAATTACTATCTTACCCATAACATCATCTCCTACAACTGTGATAGTAATGACTTCATTAGCTCCTATATAAGTCTTGATGGAATTCCTTCTCCCATAACCTTCCGAATGAATCCCTCATCCGCCCATTCAGGTATTGACCAATCCAGAGGAAGTGACATAACAATGAGCAACTCGTAGATTGTCAACACCTGTGGATCTAAATATAATACTACTTCGTTTCCATCCATATATATTCTTCCAAGATGAACACAAACCAAAGACTAAATCACACCATTATTCTGCGTAATTGTTCAGCATGGCATCTCCAATCATTTTCTTTAATTTATCTTTATAGACATCATTTTTCAACCAATCATTGGCTTCATAGTATATTTGAAGAACAGACTCTATTTCGTTCAATAGAGCACTATTTTAGGCATTACAATCTTTCCCATAATCTTACCTCTCAAATTGACACAATAATGAATTCATGATTTCTTTAATAAGCTTTGAAGGAATGCCCTCGCCAATGACTCTCCGTATAAAAGTTTCACTTGCCCATTCTGGTATTGGCCAATCAAGTGGTAAAGACATTACAATAAGCAACTCATAAATAGATAACACTCTCGCATCAGAATATAATATGTTACCGAATTCGTCATAATGTATTCGTCCAGGGTGAACACAAGCAAGTGACGATATAACACCGTTGTTTTGCGTAATTGTTCTACAAGGCATATTCCACTTTAATCTACGATAATGATTATGATGTGCCTTAACAGGAGTTCCATCTACCTTTTGGGGATAATATTTATCGTTATATATCGCAGATTTTCCACTCGGAGTATGTATCATCCACTCCACTTGTTTCCAAGAATGAGTGGGGGGGAAATGCCATTTTGAAACCTCTAAACCAGCTACTCTCTTTGCTTCGTAATCTGGGAATTTTTCATAAGTCATTTCCATGCTATCTCTTAATTTAGGATCCAAAGGTGGAAGATTTCCTATCGCTTGTGCAAGTGTTACTTCGTTTTGCTTTTCCGGAAATTCCCAAATGTAAGGTAAATCACTTTTTACAAGAAGAAAAATGTTTCTCTCTCTCAATTGCGGCACACCATAATCTTTTGCCATAACAAGAGTTTCATTATTAAATCTATATTTATTACCAAGTTCGCTTTTGATGTACTCTGGAATCAAAACAATCTTGTCACCACTTTTAATTTGAGTCGTCAATTGTTTAGGCACATTTTCCAAAAGAACAAATTCGGGTTCAACCCTTTTTATTACATCTATAGCATATGAAATCAGCTGATTCCGTGGATCAAATTCTAATCTAAGCCCCGCTTCACTCATACCTTGACAGGGCGGTGTAGCAATCACAAAATTAACTTTATTCTCAATAGCTTTATTCACGATTAAATTACGAACACTATCATCTGTGATATCTCCACAGATCATATGTGTTTCTTTATATACATCCTGATAGAATTTTGCCCGTTCTACATCTATTTCATTTGCAATTTTAATATCAATATCAATCTCTTTCATGTAAGCTTCAGCAATTCCAACATTGGCGAACAACGAAAGACCATTTAATTTTGCCATTGTTTCAGTCTCCTATTTCAAATTCTCGAACACCTTTTTCACAAATAATGGTGGTATTCCTTCGCCAATAATTCTTCTTAAAAAAGCCTCAGACGTGTTGTCTGGCACTGGCCAATCTTCGGGTAAACTCATAATAATCATAAGTTCATATAGTGTCAAAGTTCTTGCATCTGAATAAATTTCATCTCCATGTTCATTTACATATTCCAATCTTCCTGGATGCACATTATTCTGCGATGAGATTTTTCTATTATCCATCGTTACTGTATATGCCGGTGTATTCCAATTTTGACGCTTATAAGTGTTGCGGTATCCTCTTACCGCTTTCCCGTTCTCTTTGACAGGATAATATACTTCATTATCAAATGCAGTACCACCTGTTGGTGTGTGTTGAATAGCAATTACTTGTCGTTTGATATGATGTGGTGGATTGTGCCAATGTGATATTTTTAAAGCTTCCTTTTCCCTTTCCTTGAAATGCGGAAACATTTCGAGTAATTCCTTTTTCTCTACATCTTTAACAAATGGATCAAGCATAGGCAAATCCCCTATTGCATCATGCATCGTCACTACCTTTTCATCCCTTGATGGTGGTAGCCATCGTTTCATCTGATCTTTCCTTGTCATTAGAACGATTGCACGCTCTCTTGTTTGAGGAACGGAATAATTTTTTGTGTCTATTATAGATTTATCAATATGATACTCTTTTTCCAATTCAAGCTTCAATAATTCCGGAATGAGAATTTTAACTTCATCAACAATGATTTCTGTATTAAAAAACATTGGTACGTTTTCAAGAAAAACATATTTGGGATTAATACACTTTATCATTTTTATTACTGGAATAATCAAACTGTTTCTTATATCATTTTCCGATTGTGGCCCCGCTGTACTCATACCTTGGCAGGGCGGTGTAGCCATAAGAATCTCAACCTTTTCTTTCAAGCATTCCGAAACAATCATTTCGAACACACTAAGAGTATTTATATCGCCACATATCATATGTGTTTCCGGATAAATTTCAGAATATAATTTAGCTCGCCTTTCAATCAACTCATTAGCAACACATACATTAATTCCAATATCTTTTAGATATGCTTCTGCTACACCGATATTCGCAAACAATGATACTGCATTCATTGCAGAACTCTCCTTAAAAGTTTTCCTCAATTCCTGTGATTCTACAAATTCAAAATAAAGTTTAACAGCTTTCTTTATTTGCGGACGGACATTGTTGGATATCATCTTATAATCATCTAAATTATCTAATCTGAACTGATAAACCTCATCATTGTACCAAGGGAGTATCGTATCTGCTCTTTTCATCCTTGATACAGTATTCCCAATCACCTTTTTTGAATAATCGGTGTTTTCTGTTAGCCATTGTTTAAATTTGTCTGTATCAATCATCGCTTTTCTCCACTCCATTAATATGACTTCGCTAATATACTTTAACAGCATATCACAATTCTACAGTGGCGTCAAGTTTTTGACGCCTTTTAAGCAAAAAAAGTGAATTTTTAACAATCCTATATAAATCCATCAGCAAACTACTCATCCGATTACAGCAATACCCTAGAAGCAATCTACTAGCCTCGCCGAAAACTTCCTTAGGGTGTGCTTTCCTATCATTCCATTACATATCTTTTACCATAAGTTTTTCTTTTGCCAAATAGTATAGGCTTTTGCCAGATTGTATTACACTTTCCGGCGAAAGTCATACTTTTCAGCAAAAGCCCTTTTTAAAACATTTGGGCATTACCCCATCCCCATATCAAACTGGCTAACAGCAACCTGTTCTTCGTAAAAACACAGGTACATATTCTTTAGAATCTTTCACAAATCCGCCTATAATCAAGCTTTCCTCACCAGCTTCACGGCGGTCTCAACATGCGGTGAGTTGATTAGATAGATTACAATTTCATAGGTTGAGTATGAAAAATTGATGTGGATTAGGGTTGAGTTGATAAGATTACTGTTTTTTTATCATGTTCTAACCGTAATCACTAACTCTGTGGAATACTTGATTCTACAATTGTTAAAGTTGTTCTTCTGCTCCATAGATGCCAGAAATGCAATGTCGCATTTTTTTACGCCATCAAATTTTAAGCTATCTTCAATATATGAATAGATGTTGTTCGAAACAGACACAGAGCAGATATATGCATTTTCGTTTACATCCCTAATTCTAAGATATTTTACATTTTCATTTCTCATATCCCATTCTAATGAAACGGTACCATAAAATATCATTGGGATATCATAATCGTCTGTTGCAAAAGCTCTTGTCAGCTTTTTTCTACGAATACTTCGCCTTGTTGCCTTATGTTCAACAGTAAAATAATCAACATTTTCTTTTATTTTTTTATTAGATGTACGTACTCCCCCTGTATTAGGTTGTTGGTTGCACATATTCAGTAAGTCTAAGCAAGAATTCAGTTTTCTATTAATTTCATCACGATTCCAGTGGTTATTACAGTATTCATTCATTTGTTTTTTACTGATGGGTGTAAAGTTAAATGAGCATCCTTCAGCATGTTTCCCTTTAGACCTAAAATGTGGAGTCTGCGCATTCGGATGGAACGAAAGCTGTGCAACAAAACACTCTGGACAATAGAAATTATCATGATAATCTCTTTCATAGCTTCCATTGTGTCTGTCATGTATTTTTTGTAAATCTTCTACGGAAATAAAGTCGTCAACATTTTTGAGGAAACATTCCTCAAATTTAATATTAGCCAAATATGTATCCCTCCTCTGTTCTGCTATGTGGAAAACTATAATTCTTTAATCTTGCCTTCTAAAAGCAGATTTAAATTGCAAATTGAATTCAATATATCAGTATATGATTTATCACTATCAATCAGCTCTGCGCTTGAGTGAGAAAGAGGGTTCGAATTTCTTATCTTATGAGCTTCCTGTATAATAGAATCTACATCTGAAATTCCCTTGTAAAGTTTTTTGAACGCCCCTTCTGTATAGTATGCCTTGTAGTTAGGCTTACCTTTTGCAGTGTCATTATTTATTGCCTTGCCTAAATGAGCAGAAATTCTATCAAAAAAATTCTTATAGTAGGCAAAGGCTGATAAATGATTATTCTTTTTCACTTCAATCATATACATGAAGTATAGAAAGAATAATTTGTCATCAGTTTCGGAAAATCCTTTCTTCCCAAAATCCAGAATATATGCCTGCGCTGATTTTTCTAAAGACTTGAGAAAAGACTGCTTGCAAAACAAGGCGTGATACTGGTATACAAAGGGTTCTTCCTTCTTCAATATTTCAAGTAAATCGAGATGTTTGAAATCCCTCTGTACTAAATAATTGATTGCCAGTGATGTATCATAAATATTCCAAGTTCCGTTTCTGTTAGTGGCAAAAAGCTTAGAGAGTAACCCTTTAATTAATGAGCCACTTTTTGTTTTCAGCAACATTACAAGTAATCTCTTTGTATCAAATTTCAAAAAACTATAATCGAATGTCACGAGTTCTTGAAATATATCAATTACTGTTCTGTCCAAAAATAAATCATGCTTTTCATATACCAACGAATTATATATCTCTTGTGAAGTATACTCAACCCCTGATAGGTAAAAGTGCTTTTCAAGGAGTTCTGCATATTTTGCCATATCCAAACTATGACAAAATAGATTGGATTTCAATTCTGATAGAAAGCTGATTAGGATTTTGGAATTCACCAAATCGGTGATTTTGAAATCTTTACCATTCATATACTCATCATATAATGATTTTTTTAACTCCTCGCTCAGTTCTGAGCTTGTTCTCCACGTCGTTTTCCCTCTGTTTAATGAGAGGTTAATTTTCTTCAACTCACTTGAATAGCCGTTTAAGATTCTATTTACTATTGGCGTAAGCATATCTTCTGAAACTTGCGAATTAAATAAAATATAAAGATCGTCTACATATCTTATCATCACAAAATCCGTTATGCAGGTCTCCTTTGCTCCTATATATGTATGCAGGTTTATATCAACATCCTCAAGGTAAACTACTGTCGCAAGGTATGATGAAACAGCACTATTTTCAATAAGTGGAAATTCCCCTTGTCCCAAGCACAAAAGTAATTCCTTGTACAGCATTAAGTCTTTCTGCGAAATTGCATCTCCTAATTTGGTAAGCCGATGATCAATCATTTCAAACAACCTGTTCACATCGATATTTGGGAAAAAATCTTTTACATCGGTTTTTATGAAATAATGATATCCTTCAGAGTACTCATTCAATGATTTATAAAACTCATCATAATCTTTCCTATAATACAACCTATCTTCATCAAAATTCCCAGCATAAAATGCATCAATACCAGTTGGTCTTTCTGAAACGTATTTTTTTGATATAGTTTTCCCAATGGACAGTACCAACAAGTACATTAAGGGTGACACTAACGAAGCATTTCTAAAATTGCCGTCACCTTTCATTATATAGTTATTTGTAATAAGCCAATTTTCTGGATAATATAGAAAAAGTCCCGTTTTGATCTGCTGCAGAAAAAACTCTTCGCTCATTAGCACTTCTTTGTCTTTCGTGGATAGTCTGGTAAATGGATACCATTGCAAATACATTCTCTTTCTTCCACGTTTTTGAATAAAGATTTGGGAGCAAATACATTTCCAATCTTCATATTCTATTGAAAACAAATACTCACCGCCTCACTCTGAAACATCATGTTATTTTCCCGGAACTCTATGACACTCGTCCAAATACTTATGCGCAAATGATATAAGTGTCAAAATATCCAAAGCCTTTACCTCATCTGTCTTCCAGTTTATCTTAGGTGTATGCGCCGCTGGATTTCTCACCAAATGAAATATTGCTTCTAATAGTTCTTTTAGTCCTATAAACTCACTAATTTCACTATCTGTTTGCAATGCATTTATAAACAGATATGGGTCATTCTTAGAAAAGGCTTTCTGAAATAACGCACCACCATCTGTTGTCAGTCCAGTAATTTGTCGAACTCTTTCAGCTAATCCTTTTGCAGCTTCAAAGACTGCATCATAATAATCTTCTCGCAGATAGTCCTTTATACAATATTTCTCTACTTCGTGATGGATTGTCCTATTGTATAACTGACTTCTCAAATGATTGACACGTCTATCAACCTCGTCAAGAGTGTTTGCCCTTGCAGTCTCAGTAATCACACCACTTTTTTCAACAGACAATCCTACCAACAATAAAACCTTGTTTATTTCCTCGAAAAGAAATGAATATTTTTCTCTTCTATCAAGGCTTGTATACGCTACTGGATCTAAGGCCTTTTGAATAAAACTAAAAATCCTGTTGAAAGAATGATGTGTATTTATTTCATTGGCAAAGCAGTTATAAAGCCAATCTCTCTTATTAAGACCTATTGTATATGTATACCCATTATTTGAATGTTCATCTTCAGCTAACTGAATCTGACATTGTTGCAATAATCGTGTTAGCTCCGTTTTTGTTAAACCTCTATTTGTATCAGCTAAAACATCACAAACCGCTTTTAACTGCTGCTCATTTAAAATTTTTGCCTTCATTCTATCACCTGCATCTTATACTTCTGTTGCCCCGAAGTAGCCTGTTCAATTGACTGTATTTGTATTTTTTCAGAAATGCAAAACTTGTAAAAATCACATCATATATATAACATAGATTCGCACTCCTTTCGCCCTTTCTATATCAATCCATTTCAATTAAACGCCCTTTAATCTCTATAACATTTACATCATCAAAATCATAATGAAAAATCGATGCAATAATAATTTGATGGTCTGCGAAATCTCTTTTCAAAATGTCCATCATAAGTTTGACATTAGACTGGTCTATCTCTTTTCCACTTGGTGAATCAAGGATAATTGGCAACCTAATTTTAAGAACTTTCTCAATTGCAATAATATACGCAAGCCTAAATGCAAAAGCGGTCTTGTGAAGAACCGCACCTGACAGTTCTTTCAAATTTGAAGTAAAAAGATACGTTAGGGGTATGGAGTCTTTATCTCCTAATCCCAATTCTATCGCATATCGTATTATATCTTGTGAAATCGCTGTAGTCACACTGTTGTTGCTTTTGGTGATTCTACTAATTTCATCCCGAATAGATTTAACTTCTTTTTCCAATCGTTTAATCTCTTGATTAATTGCAATTGGATTCATAGGCATTCTTGATATTCTTTTATCAAATACCTCTAACTGACTAGCGGATTTATAAAACTCCAATTGTTCATATTCTTTGTTCTTTTCTTTTTCAAGGTGTTCAATCTTACCAGAGACAGCTGCAAATTCAGCGGAAACAAACTTCCTTTTTGTTATCAATAAATCTATTGCATCATTCAGCCCAACGATATTGTCCTCTGTTACAGGAAAAGTTACTCCTTCAGGAGATTGAACAAGCAGTTTCATCTCAGAAACAAATTTTCTGAAACGTTTATTATCAGACAATGTGCTGTCAATTCTTCGTAATTCGGTCTTCAGTCTGCCTTGTTGCAATAGAAGTTGATTAAGTGCAGCATCTGTTTCTTCCTCATAACCATCAGAAACAAGTTCGCCAGTAGATTCTTCTAACGTTTCTCTATACTGTGCAACACTAAACATCTGACGGTATTTTGCTAATTCCTTTGATAACTGTGACTCTTGCTTAATCAGTTCTGAACAATCAAGTCCGGAAAGACCACGGATTAATTCTTCAATATTAAAATGGATACTCCCAATTACAACACCACGGTTTAATAAAGTCCAACCTTTCTCTTGATCAACATAAAATGCCCCCAAAAGATTATTGAGAATATCCGCATTATCTGTTCCAAACACCATTTTATGCAGTACATTCTGTTGTTCAGGTAGTACAAAAGTTTGCTTTCGGGAATCTATGGTTGTTTCAACTGAAATATCGCCATCTCTAAACAATGAAATCCTGCCACTTACTTCACACTCAATAACTAACTCAACTTCACATTGATTAAACTTTATTTTTCGTGTATTTGGTATGTTGTATCCCAGAGCATATAACATAAAACGCAAAAGGGTAGTTTTTCCGCAGCTATTTTGGGCACTGTGAATTAAATTGGCACCGTCTTCAAAAATGATTGTTCGTTCAAAAAGTCCCTCTTTTAATCTAATTGATTTGAATATCACAGTTTCACCCCCTTTTTGATTTTATCGATTGTAATTCTGTTACGAACTATGTTATAAAGAACAATCTGTATTAGTCCTTTTTTTGTTTCCTCATCAATGTTGCCCAATTCAAATTCAGAAAGATAACTTTTCCACTGGTTAATAGCAAAATCCAAGCATTTATCTGCAGGCTTTTTAGAACTCTTATATTCATTGTAGTCATAGAGAACCTTAATGAAAAATTCGCATCGCTCGCAACATGATTCAATCGTATCTTTGTATTGATGAACAATCTCATCATAAACACTAGAATCAAAAATATTTGCAAAGGTATCATCACATCGCTCAACATCGGTCGCTATGAGCATTATAGGCCAAATCACGTCTTTTTTCCCCAGTTGAATTGCAGCATCTTTTTTTGTTCCATTTTTAAAGACTTCTTCATGCCAAATACTAAGGAGCTTTTTCCCTAAACCGGGGTGATTTAAATTTAAAACACCAATAAAATCGTCAACAGCCTGCTTAACCATTTTATAACGTTCAATATCATTATCAGTCTCAAATGGTAGCACTTGAATCATGAATTTATCAGTACTCAGCGGCTGATTAATGCCACTGAGATAACCTTCTATCAGCTTTTGCGACGATATTGGCAGAGATGAGAAACTACGATGAGCAACACCTAAAAATAGATTTTTGGATGCTTCCTCGTTCAGTGGATTCGGCGAATTTGTAATCATTATCAATTGTTTCGTGTTAACCTTATTATTGCCTTCAGATAGAGATGTCAGAGACTTTTTCAAATTTTTACGGACATTTCTGAAATCAGTACTGCTCTGTTCAACAGACTTTGCCTGAGCCAATATATATTGATTATTTTCCAACTCAAGAGATATATCCTCATAATTCCCTTCCAACCGCAATGATTTTAAATCTTCAATATTTTCAATCATGAGCATAATTGCTGCATTTACTTGAAAATCAAACCCAAACAAAACAGCATTAGCACGTTTGCTTTTTGACATCAGAAACCTCCTTCCTGCCTCACAAATGACTATTTCTTATTTTCTGATTGAATTCTATACTTCTGCTGCCCGGAAGTAGTCTTCTCAATCACCTCAATTGAACCAGCATTCCTGTTTATATGATTAAGAAAGAGCGTGCCAAGCAACAGTCTATCCTTACGTGGTATTCGATTCCACTCATATCCTTTGAACAATTCCTTCACGAGAAAGACTTCACCGTCATTTAGATTTTCAGTTTCCTTAAGTGCAAATTCCAATAATTCATTGATATCGTACATGTCTATCCTCCTGACAACAGCAACAACAACGTTGTTAATAATATTATTATACTCATTTTCGTAATTTTGTCAATCCATAGACACAAAAACAGCCCCATCCACAAGCCACTTTTAGCTGTGAATGGGGCAACCCCTTTTTATCATCCAACCTCAAACTCTACCCCTGACTTAAACCTCACCAGAAATCGCTTGTCGTATACTGTGACCGCTTCCACCAACTGCCGCACCAATTTATCGTCGTATTCTGCGACCTCACTGTTTTGTTCCCGCAGGAATGAAGTCATCTCCGCAATCCGCTGTCGTTGTGCTTGCCGGGTGGCTATATTTTCCTGAACCGACTGCTTTGCCGCTCTCAAGCGATATATTTCATCTACTAAGGCATCATATTCTTCTTTGGCATTTGCCTTGCTAACCAGTTCCCTTTGCCGCTTTGCAAGCTGGCGGTCTATTTCAACCGTATCTTTATCGAACTCCTCGCCAAGAACCGTGGCTATATTCTTCATCAAAACCCCGATAAATTCATCTCGCCCCGATATTGCCTGATTTATCGCTTTTAGAACACCGTCCTGTAAATCCGACTCCAATATGGTCGGCGAACCACAGTCGGTACTTTTTTCCTCCAGCCTGCTGACACACCGCCACACAACCGATTTCTTACCATGGTTATTCCAATGTACCCTGCGGTAAATCTCACCGCATTCCCCACAGAACACAATGCTTGAAAGTGCATACTTTGAGCTATAAACCCGTCTGCTGCCATCCTTTCCGGCTTTCAAGTTTGCCCGACGTACCAGTTCCTCCTGTACCTGCATATATAAATCCCTCGGAATAATGGCTTCGTGCGAATTTTCTACATAATACTGCGGCACAATCCCGTTATTCACTACCCGCTTTTTCGAGAGGAAATCCACGGTATAGGTCTTTTGAAGCAGGGCATCCCCAATATACTTTTCGTTTCTGAGAATTTTTTTGATTGTCTCCGGCCGCCACTTCGGTTTGTTTGCCGCCGTAAATATACCGTCTGCTTCAAGCCCTCTGCCGATCTCCAGCAGACTGGCACCTTCCAAATACTCACGGTAAATCCGTTTGATAATCTCCGCTTCTTCAGGAACAATGACCAGTCGTTTATTTTCGTCTTTGGTGTAGCCCATAAATCGGTTGTGGTTTATTTGTATCTCGCCCTTTTGATAACGGAAGGCAATGCCCATTTTCACATTTTGGCTGGTAGAGCGAGATTCCTCTTGA
>Ga0153972_1000175_pt1 | contig 18851 bp, 16 predicted proteins | sample TSGA056MetaG_FD_104732 | JGI IMG/M metagenome (GOLD analysis project Ga0153972, IMG submission 104732) | Attine ant fungus gardens microbial communities from Georgia, USA - TSGA056 MetaG | ecosystem: Host-associated > Fungi > Mycelium > Unclassified | place: USA: Georgia, George L Smith State...
AAGGATTATATCAACAAATACAATTGAACTGGAGTTACCAAGTACAATAAAAATACATCCAGTAGTAAACATCAGTAGAGTATGAATGTACAAAGATCAAGTAGAAGGCCAGAGAAAAGAACAGCCTCTTCCAGTAGTAATCAAAGAGGAAGAGAAATATAAAATGGAGAAAATACTAAATAAAAGGAAGTTTAGAGGGAAGAATAGGTACCTGGTATGATGGAAGAGATATACAGCAGAAGAGGACACTTGGGAACCAAGAGAGAATTTAGAAAATGCAAGAGACCTAGTTAAGAGATTTGAAGAAGAATATAAAAAGGAGTCAAGACAGGCAGAGAAAGAAAATTATAGAGAATTCCATAGAGGAGAATTACCAGAAAGATATACAACAAAAACATTATACAAATGGGATAATAGGAGATTTGATCAGGAGTATTGGGAGCAATTGGAAAGAAATTGGAGATGTTAGAAGAGAATACAACAAAAGAGAAAAAGAACATTGGAAATGATTCAGAAGAAGGAGGAGCAAGAAATAGAGGAGTCAAGGATAGAAGAGTAGGATGAAGAAGATGAAATAGGTAACCTACAGGACCTATATAATAAACTGTGAAGTCCCTGGGATGAAGACCTTTAAGAGGGGAGTACTATCATGAGTTACCTTGACTATAACCAAAGTGTTATGACTCAGTTAAATGGCTAAGTCATTATTTATATTATAAGCAAAAACTATTAGAATAATTAAACTACTGTAAATAGATTTTATCTAAATCAACACTTAAATTATATAAATTTGGTATAAAAATTAAAAATAAGATAACAAGAAAGTAATATATTTCTTTATTTTGGGATTGTATATTAGGACTAGGAATTTTAGTATGGGTTTCTAGATATTATTGTATTTGATCTATCAACTTTTTTTTGTTTATATTTTTTTTCTTTTTCTTTTATTTAATCAGAAAATCAATAGACATACAAGAGAGAATAACTCAAAGGAGATACACAGGACTTTATAAATAGAAGTAAATACAAAATATATATAAGTAGTATACAACAATTGAATGAGGACTCTATTGAGTTCTTTTTGTCAACTTGGACTTGGAGGGTGATTAAGTTGTCTTAGGCTAAGTTGCTATACTAGAACTTGATTCTATATCCAGAGCACCATCTATCTTGGACCTTGCTTATCTTAACTCTTATAATCTTTTTGATCCTTAACCAGTGGTCATTACAATCACTAGTCATTTCTATACATAGCTGGGCCCTTGGCTTAAGGGGACTTGATAGTCAGTTAGAGACTATTGGTAGAAGTGCAGTACCAAGCTCAGGTATTGTGTCTGAGACCTGATCTACTAATTGAGTAGTGTTGCCAGTAGTTACTTGTATCTTTTTACTTTATAAACCTTGTACTAAAGTCCCATTGTGGGCTGTACATGCAGAGAAGTAATGCTGTATCCTTAGGAAGGTATTTAGGTTAGAGATTCTCTCCTTGGGGTAATAGTATAACCATAGTATTAGGGCAGTAGTAAGTAAGGCAGTAGGTGTCTAGCTAGGTGAAGATCTTGCACCCCAGTAGATGTAACATTAGTGAGATCATTTTCTATTCCAACTTCTCTGGAGATATAGCACCATGTCTTTAGATCAATATAACTCTCTTATGAACAGTATGCTCAATCAACAGTGTGCCCTCACCAAACTAAGGGCAGAACTAGAAAGAAGAGATGAAAGGAAGTGTTGGAGCTGTAAAAAGTTTAGGCATCTGGCCCATAACTGCAGGAACAAGAATAAGGAGGAGAAGGGAAAACCAATCCCTAGAAATAAATTTGAAGTGTTGTTGAGTAGAGTGATAAGATGTGGAGTGAAAGAGAAAGTAAGGATAAGGAGAAATGAGATGGTAGAAGAGGTTAAATGCTTCAGATGTTGGGGTGTTGGGTATTTCAAATGGGAGTGCCCAAATATTAAAGTTGAAAAGAAAAGAGAGGGGGATGAGGAAGTGGTATGGGTGGCTAGCCTGCAAAAGGCATAGCAAAAGAAAAGGCCAGCACACCTCCTATGGAGAAAGGTGCAGAAATATAGCAGCACATGGAGAATGCCTCCAAGAAGTGTAGTATTAGAGCAGAGAGGGTGGACAACCAGGTGGAAAGTTGTGATATTTGTGGAGTATAGAGGGTGCAACTACAAAGGTACCAAAATGCATAAAAACCAAGGACAAGGGTTTATCTCTGGTAAACATTTGAGAAATGTGTAGTGCAGCAGTTGTCTTAAAGTATAGAGGTAGAGAGAGAATACAGCAAGAGAAAGAGAAGCAGTCAATATAAAGTATAGCTGGTGTAGAAGGAAAGATACAGTTAAGGGAATATCAGAGGAGGATAAAAAGAAAATTTTATGTCCAAAATGTAGTACTGGAAGAAAGCAACCATGGTGGGATTGGAGAGTAGCAGCATGCCCTGTACAGGGAGAAGCATAGCAAAGCAGTGCATGGACAGAAGTTCCAAAAGATATAGCAAGAGAGAGAGGTATAGAGAAGAATGTGAGAAGAATGTTTAAAATGCTAAGAGAAGTATGGTTAAATATAGGGATAGAGAAAGTAGATATGTATGAGGGTGTAATAGTGAAAGCACTCTTGGATAGTGGTACAACAGGAATATTTATAGATAAAAAAATGGTAGCTAGACATGGGTTTAGGTTGCAGAAGCTAGAGAGACCAGTAATAGTAAGGAATATGGATAGAATAAACAACAGTAGAGGAGCAATTACACATTAGGTGGAAGTCAATATGTACTTTAAAAACCATGTTGAAAGAATAAGGATGGATGTATGTGACTTAGAAAGAATGGATGTAATATTGGGCATGCTATAGCTACAAGTCCATAATCCAGAAATCAACTAGGAGACAGGAGAGATTAAAATAACAAGATGTCTGCTACTATATAGGAGAAACACAAAGTCAAAAGAAGAGAAAAAAGTAAAACAAGTAGTTACTCTAGAGAAAGAAAAGATTGTAAGATGGGCTGTGGATAATAAAGAAGATTGGGGAAGAGAAAAGGAAGTTGAGGCAGATTATAGGAAAATTGAGAAAATGGTTCCAAAGAAATTTCTGAAGTGAAAGAAGGTATTTGGAAAAATGGAGTCAGAAAGAATGCCTATGAAAAAAGTCTAGGATTATGCTATAGATCTCAAAGAGACATTTAAACCTAAGAAAGGGAGAATTTACCCATTATCAAAAGATAAAAGAGAAGAGGTTCAAAAATTTGTAAATGACCAACTTAGGAAAGAGTACATTAGACCATTGAAATCCTCTCAGATGTTACCAGTGTTCTTTGTGGCAAAGAAAGATAGAAGTAAAAGAATGGTAATAGACTACTATAGCCTAAATAACCAGACAGTAAAGAATAATTATCTGCTACTATTGATTATAGACTTGATAGACACAATGGGGAGTAAGAAGGTATTCACTAAAATGGACTTATAGTAGGGGTTTAATAATGTGAGGATTAAAGAGGGAGATAAGTAGAAGAGAGCATTTACAATGCATGTAGGATCCTTTGAACCAACAGTTATGTTCTTTGGGATAACAAACTTACCAGCTATATTTTAGGCAATGATGAATGAAATCCTGAGAGATATGATCAACAAAGGAAAAGTGGTTGCATTTGTGGATAATATCTTGGTTGGGACAGAAACAGAAGAAGGACATGATGAGATTATAGAAGAGATATTGAAGAGACTGGAGGAGAATGACTTATATATAAAGCCAGAAAAATGTGCATGGAAAGTGAGAAAGATAGGGTTTTTAGGAGTAGTAATAGAGCCCAATGGTATAGAGATAGAAAGAGAAAAGGTAAAAGAAGTGTTGAATTGACCAAAGCCAAAGAACATTAAAGGTGTTAGGAAATTCCTAGTGTTGTCACTAAGTTGTGAAGACTTTAAGGACTATCCAAGGTGGATGTTAAAGAAGAACTTGATAGAGTTCTCCATTGGGTTAGACCTACTACTTATACAAATTGTACATGGTCTGTGTGCCTACCTCCCATGATCACAAGACCTCTTACTAATAACTACCTAGTATTACATAATACTTTCCCATGCTATTTATATCTTTCCATTGTATTTGCCTATGTTGTCCAGCAAATTAGTGAATGTGTGTAAAATAGTTTCTTTTTTTTGGAGACTGTCTCATAATACCTAGGCCTTGCAAACTATTATCAGAGGTTTATTAAGAATTTTGCTTGAGTAGCCAGGCCAATGAATATGTTAACAAGAAAGGATGTGAAATAGCAGTAGGGAGAGGAACAACAATGAGCATTTGACAAGCTCAAGAAAGTCTTTACAACTAGACCAGTATTAGTGGTATCTGACCTTGATAAAGAATTCAGGATAGAAGCAGATGCATCAAATTATGCTACTGGGGAAGTACTATCAATGAGGTGTCCAGACAGATTGTGGAGACCAGTCACTTTTATTTCAAAATCTTTCAGTAACATAGAAAGGAATTATAAGATACATAACAAGGAAATGTTGGTGATAGTTAGATGCTTGGAGGCATAGAGACACTTTCTAGAAGGAACAACAACTAAGTTTAAGATTTGGACAGATCATAAGAATCTTGAATACTTTATGAAGGCACAGAAATTGAATAGTAGGCAAGTGAAATAGGCATTATATCTATCAAGATTTGATTTTATGCTAAAGTATGTTTCTGGGAGTAAAATGGAAAAGGTGGATAGCTTAAGTAAAAGGCCAGACTGGAAAGTAGAAGTGGAAAGGGACAATGAGGATGAGACATTGGTAAAGTCTGAATGGCTAGAAGTTAGGAAAACAGAAAAGGTAGAAGTAATCATAGAAGGGGTAGATCTACTGGAGAAAGTAAGGAAGTCAAAAGTAAAAGACAGCGAGATTATCACAAATGGCCACTTACTGATTTGTAATTGGTTGATTTGATAATCAAAGTGCTCAAAAAAGTAAAGTTAGACAAGTAGCAAAAGATGTTGTTAAGTCTAAGGTTTATTCTCAGATATACAGTCCTTAAATATATGATTGTGGTGGTCTGTACACAAGGACAGCCTACCATATGATCATTACCTATTGTTCTACATATAAGAGTGCTATTGTTCTTGAAATAGAGATAACCTAACCATCTTAGAACAGTCCTTTGTTCTATTCAAGGACAGATGATAATCTATGGGTAAAGATCAGTGTTATGTACAAACATTAAGGACCTTGTATCTCTATGGGATCTTATTGCCTTGGGATCTATTTATAGCCGAAAGAAGCACATTGAAGAGAGCTTCACAATGGTTGTTGAAGCGAATGATTATGTCAAGTGGTTCCTAAGATATCAGTAATGAAGTTATGGTCCAAATAAAGTTTGTGACATTATCCTCCCTCTTGGTTTGAGCTCCATTGAGAAGTTATCTTGTTTTTGGTAAACTCTGAAGATATTCCTGCAGCTTTTTACCTGCATTATGTAGATTTTCCTTAGGTTCCTATGTGTTGTTTCCTTGACTGTATTCTTTCTATCTAACAAGAAATTTGTTTTTTCCATGTCTTTGTTGCAAATCTAGAATCTTCTCTACCTCCTATTCTTCCTGGCCCTATATCAAGGTCAGTGGTGGGGGTATGGATTTCTGTCCATGGATGGTGGATTTGGAGTACTGTACTAACTTGCTAGCATAAAAAACTGGGTGCAGTGCTCAGTAGCAAGATAGTATTCTAAGCTGGAATATAACCAAGGACAACTTTTCTATTATTTCAAATGGTCCTTCATACTGGGATCATAATGCTCACTCCATAGTCTAGTAATCCTTCAGATTGAATAGCACCTTGTCACCAACTTTAAATAGAACACTTTGGACTTTCTAGTCATAGTACTACTTTATTCTTTCCACTGCAAGAGTGAGAGCTGCTTTTGCCTGCTCCAAGACTTCTTGTTGTTTATATGTTAGGTCATTCAAGTCCCTTTGTGGCAACTCTTTGACTAAAATTGGACCTGCTCTTGGATGTCTGCCATATTCAAGAAAGAATGGACTTTCTTTGATGCCTTCATGTGCTTGATTGTTATATACAAACTCTATACTAGAGAGTAGATCTGACCAATTACTGAGATTATAATTCACATAGTACTGAAGATATTGCTCTAATACCTGGTTTACTCATTCTGTTTGTTCATCTGTTTGTGGATGATATACTGTCAATATTGTAGATTCTATTCCTAAAATCTTGTACCATTCTTGGAATAGCTCAGCTGAGTATTGTACTCCTCTATCTGAAATGATTTGTAGTGGCAGTCCATGCAATAGATAGACCTTGTTATATAGTAACTGTGCCATATCTTTGGATAAGAACTGATTGTTGATAGAAATGAAATAGGCCCTTTTGGTAAGCCTGTTATTACAAATGGCTACTTACTAATTTGTGATTGGTTGATTTGATAATCAAAGTGTTCAAAAAAGCGAAGTTAGACAAGTAGCAAAAGATGTTGTTAAGTCTGAGGTTTATCCTCAGACATACAGTCCTTAAATATATGATTGTGGTGGTCTGTGCACCAGAACAGCCTACTACATGATCACTACCTATTGTTCTACATATAAGAGTGCTATTGTTCTTGAAATAGAGATAACCTAACTATCTTAGAGCAGTCCTTTGTTCTATTCAAGAACAGATGATAATCTATGGGTAAAGATCAGTGTCATGTGCAAACATTGAGGACCTTGTATCTCCATGGGATCTTATTGCCTTGGGATCTATTTATAGCCGAAAGAAGCGCATTAAAGAGAGCTTCATGATGGTCATTGAAGCAAACGATTACGTTAAGCGGTTCCCGAGATATCAGCAATTTAGTGTCTAATGACTTGATGATCACTGACTGATCTGCTGATAACTCGGTGAATACTGATCACTTTGAGACGTTTTTGGTACTGTTTGAAAGGTCTTCTTAAGGGCTTTTGGTGGCCATTTAGATCGTTGAAATCGGTCAAGTATTCTCAGAGTTATGGTCTGAATGAAGTTTGTGACAGACCCTTTACTTGATCTCTATACTTTTGTACTCTACTGACATTTATTACTAGATATATTTTAACACTACTTGGTAACTCCAGTTTGATTGCATTTGTTGAAATTATTCTCTTGACTTTGTAAGGTCCTACAAATCGTTCTGTTAGTTTTTCCAATTATTTCCTCTATATTTGATATTTGAGATCCTTTGTACTCAGTAATATCCAGTCTCCCACTTTATACTCTTTCAGTTTACTTCTCTTTCTATCTGCATACTTCTGTATTTTCCCCTGACTTTTCTTTAATACTACTTTTGCTTCCTTATATACTTTCTTTATTCTTGTTGTAAATTCCACTGCCTTTTTGAACTTCCCCTTCTTTCTCATCTCAAATCCCATATGTAGATCCCATCTATTATTTGCTTTGAATAGTAACACTCTTGTACTTGTCTGTACTTTGTTATATACAAACTTTGCTATCGCTAGCTAGTTAGGCTATTGCTCTTGTCTGTGATCAATGAATATCCTCAGGTATTGTTTTAAGTCCTGATTCATCCTTTCTGTCTATCTATCTATAAGGGAACTGCACTAAAGTCCACTTCTGACATGCTAGTGGTAGTATACTAGAGCAACTCTGCAACTAATTAAATTCCAATCACCTTATATTTAATTAGTTGCCTACTTCTGCATTCCTGTCCCTGACATCTGAGATGTCCTGTAGTCAAGAGGACTTATATATATAGTGTAGATTACCCTCTAGGAGCCTTATTTTATTCTCTGAGGTTTTTTCTGGAGGTGAGTTGTAATGTATTTCAGAGTTTATTTATATACTGAGGTTTTTTCTAGAGCTATTCTGCTCCAGTCACTCTTATACTATCTGTCTATGGATGGTAGGCCATTGACAACTTTGTGTTGATCCCCAATATATTGTTTAGCTCCTTTATCATTTCTGCTGTAAACTATGTTCCTCTATCTATAATGATACTCTCTGGTAGACCATATAGCTTCTAAACATTATTCCAGAACAATCTTGCTACTCCTTCTGCCAAAGTCTTTTTTATAGTAGGCACAAAGTATGCCATTTTTGTTAACCTATTGCATACTACTAGTATACTATTGTATTCCTGTGCTAATGGTAATTTTGTGATGAAATCCACTATAATATAGGTCCAGAGTTTCTCTAGTACTGTATTTGGCATTAATTTCTCTATTGGTACCTCTATACAATTCTTGTTTCTTTGGCAAGTATTATATCCCTCTATGTACTTCTTGACTTTCTTTGTTACTTCTGGTTACTAGAAGTTTCTAGTAACCAACTCTGTTGTTTTCTACTGTCCTCTATGTTCTCCTACCAGCATATCATGGTGTAGCTAGATTACCTCTACTCTTAGTTTCTTGTCTCTTGGGACATATACCTTTTCATTTCTTAATATCAGTTCATTTTTCTCTTACTATTTCTCATCTCTCAATATCTTTACTTCTGCTTGCTTTATTTCTTCTACTGCTTTTATCACTTTATCATCTTTTGTATCTGACTTCTTAATTTTCTCTAATAAATCTACTCTCTCTATCACAATTTCCACCACTTGTGTTGCTCTAATTTCCAGTCATTCCTTTTTTACCAATACACTATTCTTTTTATCTCTCTCCATCTCTATTTGTTAGTCTAGATGTCTACTGAGGCTATTAGCTTTTCCTATACTGCTGCCTGGTATATGTTTAAAAGTAAAGTCAAATCTAGATAGGTACAAGGCCTATCTCACTTGTCTACAGTTCAGTTTCTGACTACTTATAAAGTATTCTAGATTTTTGTAGTCACTCCAAATCTCAAATTTGTTTTGTACTCCTTCTAGCAAGTGCCTCTATTCTTCTAAGCATCTGATGGTCACCAGCATCTCTCAGTCATGAATTTCATAATTTCTCTTAGCTTTATTTAACAACTTTGAAATAAAGACTACTGGTCTCCACTTGTTGTCTTCATATCTCATTGACAACACTCCTCCTGTTGCATACTTTAATGCATCTGCTTCTACTCTTATCTTCTTGTCTAGATCCAGTGCCACTAACACTAGTTGTGTTGTGAATACCTACTTCAACTCCTCAAATATCTTCTTCTACTCTCCTTCCTTGTCAGAGTTAAACAGTCAATAATAATTAATTCTAACATTATTCTTAATATTACATAATAAATTAGTATAACTTACAAGGAGTAGAGCACCTTTCTTAGTCTTAAATTGTTATAAACTCAGTTGTTTATTCTTGATTCCCTGACATTTTGAGGCTCATCTATATTTCTGATTACCAAATTTTATCTTGCTCTACTTTGCCTAGTCCAGCCCCATCCTGCTATCTACTAGATTTCTTGTTGAAAAATTTCCCAGACAACCTAGTATACTATGACTTGTTCTACTATATGCTTCTAGTCTATTCACCAAATCCTAGAAATTAATGACCTAAATAAGGATCTATAGGTCACCCCAGAGAAGGGTTCTGACCAAGAAGACAACACTGACACTGAAGTTTCTAGACTCCAAGCTCAACTTGCCCAAATCCAACTAGAATTAGCTACACTTAAACAAAGAGAAAGCACTCATAATATACCTAAACTAACATTGCCTGCTCAAAACTACTGTTTTATCACTCCCCTCGACAATACCATTAAAGACAAGAAAAGTCCCACTATCCAATCTTTTTATGGTGACCCCAAAGACTTTGATCAATTTCTTGCAAAAATAAATAGAGCTTTTCTTCTTGCTCCTTGGAGATTTGCTAGTGATATATGTCATATTGTCTATACCTGTCAATACCTAGAAGACAATACTACCTCCTGGGCTGAACCCATATTGACAGGTGAAGATTTAAAACTCCAAAAAGACTGGGGAAAATTCTTTATGGCCTTTTAAGAGCAATTCCAGGATCCCAATGTTTATGATCAACTAACTGAACATCTTTACTTGCTAAAACAAATCCAGTCAGTCAGAGAGTATGCAACCAATTTTGAGAGCTTAGCTCACAAAACAAATCAACCTTCCAGTACCTGAGGAAATATATTTTATCAAAGCTTAAAAGACAATATTAAGGATCTTCTAGTAGGAATCCTATATAGAAAAAGTGACTATCAGCAGCTAAAGTGAGCTGCCCTTGAAGCCAATGAGAGATGGTCCTTTTGTCATTAGGAATACCCAAGCTGAAATGCTCTTCTATATCCTGCAACAAGTTCCTCCACAATTCTATCATTTTCCACATATATGATCTATCCTTCCCCTACTACCACTCTTGCCTCTCACTGAGCTGGTCCTTTAACTCAAGAAGAAAAGAACTATTGTCATGCCAATTGTCTATGCCTATACTGTGGGGGCTCAGAACATATTGCAGCATCCTATCCAGCTAAGCTATCTCAACCTCAATTCAATGCTATTAATATTCTTCTTTCTGACAACCTGGCTGGAGACTTCAAGGACATAGATGTGGGAAAAGATTAAACTCAGTACAGAAGGTAGTTCCTATACTAAGTCTCCAACCCAGTCAAGTAAGCAATAACCCTGTTACAAACTTTCTTTGTGCCTCTCATTATATAATTACTGCATCCTACCTGACAATAAATAGAAGAGCAATAAACAAAGTTATTCACTATCTACTTGACTGTAGTATAACCACAAATTTCATATCAAAAAATTTAGTAAAGGTCCTGAACCTCAAACCTGTTCACTGGCTAAATAGCTCCATAAGGGGACTCAATGGAATAACTATGATGACAGGCCCTTTACCAGTCTACTACCTCCAGTGTATAATCTAAGGGATGATAACAAACAACTACTTTATAGAGGTACCAATAGGTCAATATAAAGCTGTACTAGGTATGCCATAGTTCAAGAGGACAAACCCTCAAGTTGACTGGACCAAGTACCAAATTAAAATAAAAGAGTATGCTAATGCTAATCTAGAGATCCAAGAAAAGAAACCAAACCTAGACTAGTCCCTGTCTAGGCTATGCCCAATATTACAAAATCCCAAAAATGTATTTTACAAATCTGAACCAACAAACCACTTATCTTATAGATACCTCACTTACCCATACCACCACAACAACCTATTAGATTTCACCTCATTCTCAGCCAGCCTACTCTCAGAGACAGGAATGTACAGAACATCAGAACTAGAGCTAATGGTACCCCCACAATATAGTGAGTTTTTAGATGTATTTGACTTAAAGACAACCCAAACCTTATTCTCTATAGAGGACATCTCAACTATGCTATCAACTTGATAGAGGGCCAAGTACCTCTATGCCATCCAGCCTATTGTCACTCTGAGAAAGATACATGTATATTGAAGGAATTTCTAACAGACTGTCTAGAATGTTGCCAGCAAATTTGTAAGACCAAAAAACATTACAGTGGATTCATATATTCCAAGATGTGTTGTGAATACAGCCTTTTACTCATCTCTCTCTTTTATTTGTATATTGTTGTACTCCCATCATAAATCCATCTTTGTAAACACCTTTCTTGTGCCCATAGTATCAATCAAGTCTGAAATCAAAGGCAAGTGATAATTGTTCTTAACTATTCCTTTATTAAAATACCTATAATCTTGTACTATTCTTTTCTTTCTGTTCTTTTTTCCTACAAAGAAGACTGGTGAAGTCTGAGGTGACTTTAAGAGTTGAATATACCCCTTCCTCGACTATTCCTCCACAAATTTTCTAACTTCCTCTTTTTCTTTTCTTGACATCAAATATGTTCTTCTTTTCCTTGGTACAAAATCTTCTTTTAAATTTATTGTATGGTCCCAAGATTCCCTAACTGGCATCCTTTCAGATTCTGCCTTCTCAAAAACTTTAAGCCACTTGTGGAATTTCTATAGTATCATTTTTCTTACTTTCTCTTTGTCTAGCTCAACCTTGTCATTAAACTTTTCCTCCATTGTCCATTTTTACTCATCTCTATCTGCTTGATCTACTGCTCTGATTCTCTTCCCAATTTTCTTTTTTCATTCAACATCCTTCTTTACTACTGTGTTTCTTTTACAAATAGGTAAACATCTCATTATCTTCACTTTCCCTGTTTTCCAATTTATCTTTGGGTTGTACACCTGTAACCATAGCATTTCTAGTATTATATCTGTCTTTCCCAAGTCACACACATCTATTCTCATTCTTTTTACGTGATTTTTGTAATACACATTTACTTTCACTTGGTGTATGATGGCTCTTACACTATTATTTGTACTATTTACATTTTTGACTGTTACTAGTCTGTCTAACTTCTGTAATCTAAATCTATATTTTACTACTATTTTTCTGTTCATAAACATTCCTGTTGTGCCACTATCCAAGAGTGCTTTTACTGTTACTTCCTTATGTATGTCTACTTTCTCTACTCTAATGTTCAGCCACATTTCTCTCAACATTTTGAACATTCTCCTGATGTCCCTTTACTTATCCTCCTCCTTTGCTGCGTTTCTTGGAACCTCTGTCTGTATACCACTCTACTATGCTTTTTCCTCTATAGGGCATACTACTACTCTCCAGTTCCACTACAGCTTCTTTTTTTCTGTTCTACATTCTGGACACAAGATTTTCCTTCTTTCTTGTTCTAATACTCTTTCTTCTATAGCATCTTTTCTTTTATATTCCAGCTTCTTGACAAAGGTCATACTACTTATTTTTCAAGAAGAAAGCCTTGTTTTTGATTTTTATAGGTCTGTATCCCTCTGCTGTCTTCAAGAGACAAATATGATAGACTAGCATTAGATTGATTAGGGGTAGACTGTTTAGAGGTTACCCTTTAGGACTCAAGAACTTTGGTTATATTCTAGAGTGCTATATACTTTAAATCTAGAATGAACTTAGATAAGCATAAAGTCCAGATGACCAATTAACAAGTCTATCAACAGATTCTGATCACCTTAGCATAAGCTCAGCCAAAGAGCATGATATCATACTGGATTAACATATGAACTGGAACACTTACACATGTTAAAACCAGTTTCCAGATCAAATTTGGGATAGGAAACAGCAGGGTAGAAAGTTATAAGGGAATGTTTAGAGGTAGTAGTATAGAGATAGAGCAGGAGCACATAGTAGTGATAGGTTAGTATGCTGCTTCAGAAGGAGAAGTTAGGAGGGTCCATATAGCAAGGTTGTATAGAAGAGCAGTGAGAAAGGATTAGTACTGAGTTTTCTTTTTATATCAATTGAGTCTCAAACATTTGTAATTTCTAATATACTTCTTAGAGTGGAGAGTGAAAAGGATGTCTTCTTGGCCCTTGCCTTCATCTCAGAAGCTCTTGAGATTATTGGATGTAAATCTTTTGAGTGTGTAAGGGGTAATCTTGGTAAGAGATTGAGTTGGTGAATGAGTTTCATATCTATACTCTACTTTTTCTAAAGACAAGGTGTAGTAGTCACTCAGATAACCTTCTACAAAGTAGCAAGCTTGGAAAGCCTGGCTAGTCATTAACTCAGATTGTATCACACCAGTAAGGTTTAGTGTTGGGGATGTAGATAAGGGCTTGACTGAGTATGGTAAGGCCCAGGAGTAGTTTACTGACTACTTTGATAGTGAGCTTGTTATGGTGTGTAAAAATTGGCACCTTAGGGACACTATGTGAGGTAGATCTAAATTGGTCTTATAATCATTTTGACTATTTTTACATTACAGATAAGCTGCACTTTCTCTCTTTAATTTCTTTTTGATACCCCCACTACCTATTCATCTCCATGAACCCTTTAGCATACAATTGAAGACTATTACCACCTTTCTCCTACTTGCTTATCACAGTAAAAACCTCTTTTTTCCCTTTTATTGCTAGTACCTTAAACTTATTATGGGGAATAGGCCTTCCCTTTTCTACCTCCTTCTAGTTTCTGTAGTCATGGACCAGATGTCTAAACTCTTTGCAACCAAAACACTTACTTCCTTCTCTTCTCTCCAGTTCTGCCCTTAATTTGGCAAGAGTCCACTGTTAATTGAGCATGTTGCTCATAAGTTGGTTATATTATTCAAGAGACATAGTATTATGCCCCTTGAAGTAGGATAGGATTTTTAGATCTCATTAATTACAACTATGTCTGTTGGGGTGCAAGATTTTCACCCAACTAGACTTCTACTACCATACTGACTACTGCCCTAATTAAATAGTAAACAATTACCTCAAGAAGAGAATCTCTACTCTAATAGCACCTTCTTAAGGAGTCAATACTATTTCTCTGCATGTATGGATGACAATGCACCTCTAGTATAAAGTTTCTACTGATCAAAAAGATACAGGTAATCTACTAAGCAATATCACCCAATTACTAGGTCAGGTCTTGAATACAATATCTGGGTTTGGTACTGAGTCTCTACCAGCAGTCCCTAACTGATTACCAAGTCCTCTTTACAGCTAGAGCCCACTGTCCAAAAAGATCAGTGATCAAGCTGATTACCAATCAAGGATAATAAGAGAGTAAAGTTTAAGCAAGGTTTGAAGCAAACAGTGCCTGGAGTATGGTATTGAGTTCTTCTGTCAGTGACTGACTCAAAAACCTTAAGCTAGAGTTTAACTCAAGGCAGTTCTTTAGGGTTAGAAGAAAACTTGATAGAGTTCTTGCTTAATTGCAGTTTACTATATATACAGGTATACTATTTGTCCTTGTTTATACTACAAGCTGTCCATCAGCTACCAGTTCAACTCCAGTTCATGCCCAATCTATTTATAGTACTTTGTTATAGTTGAGATGACTTATGGCACTTCTATAACAGAAATCAGATAGTAAAATACAGAAGCAGTTCATCACCTTTATATTATCTCATAAATCTATAGATCAGTAGTCAAATGACAGATGGATACTATTGTGCTCACAAACTACTTACCAACAACAAACTATCTCTTTGTCACTTCACTATATGCTGTTGTGATCATTCTAGTTACTTTAATTAGAAAGTGCTATTATTGGACTGTAGCTCACATAACTGTGCACAGACCATCTCTTGTAGTATATATAGGAGTCTGTATTGGTAGATCTATTCTTATTTGAATATCACTCTAGCTTCTAGGACCCTTATCTAGTTTTCTAGTATGACCTCTGGCCTTTTGTCTGACGTTGTTCTTATATAACACACTAGTGGTAGTCCACTGGAGTGACCCTGCACTAATTAAATAATAATTACCTAACATTTAATTAGTTGCCTCACTCCTACACTTCTAACCCTGACTATTGAAACTGTCACAAACTTTATTTAGACTATAACTCTAAAAATACTCAACTGATTTCAACAATCTAAATGGCCACCAAAAGCCCTTAAGAAGACCTTTCAAATGGTACCAAAAACATCTCAAAGCAATCAGTATTCACCAAGTTATTAGCAGATCAGCTGATGATTACCAAGTTACTAGACACTAAATTGCTGATATCTTGGGAACTACTTGATATAATTATCTGCTTCAATGACCATTGTAAAGCTTTCTTTAATGCACTTCTTTTGGCTATATATAGACCCAAAGGCAATAAGATCCCATGGAGATACAAGATCCTTAATGTTTGTATATAACATTGATCTTTACCCATAGATTATCATCTGTTCTTGAATAGAACAAAGGACTGCTCTAAGATAGTTAGGTTATCTCTATTTCAAGAACAATAGCACTCTTATATGTAGAACAATAGGTAGTAATCATATAGTAGGCTGTCCTAGTGCATAAACTACCACAATCATGTATTTAAGGACTGTATGTCTAAGAATAAACCTCAGACTTAACAACATCTTTTGCTGCTTGTCTAACTTTGCTTTTTTGAGCACTTTGATTATCAAATCAACCAATCACAAATCAGTAAGTGGCTATTTATGATATTTTATAAGCAAAAGGAGGACAACTTCAAAGAATTAGCCAAAACAGTCCTTCATATACTGTTCTTTACTATGTTCTGCTCTTTTCCAAGAGTGAAAATAGCTGGTATCCAAGAATTCCTATTCATGGAGCTTAACTTAGAGAGAGAGGAGGAAAGGGCTCACTTACAGTGTGTATCTGATATATGCTATTATGCCTATTGTCTACATGTTAGGGAAGGTCCTTAGCTACCTCTCTTTTATGGTAAAAAGTTGTTCCAGCAATTTTTTGTTGATGCATGGGCAAATTGTGAGCAAAGAAAACTCAACTGGGCTAAAAAACATCAGCACACTCTTAGATTTGAGCTTTATCAAGGACTTCAGGATGATGGTGAAGATGCTAGGCCTTTGGAACACAAACTCATTCTTCCTTCCTCTTATGTAAGAAGTTCTAGGTTTATGACCCAGCTTTTCTAAGATGCTATGGCTATTTGTAGACATTTTCACAAACTAAATCTCTTCCTCACCATGACTGCCAATCCTAAGTGGCTAGAAATTATTCAGTCTTTTTTCTGGACAAACAGCCACTGATCATCCTAATATTGTATCATGTGTTTTTGAGCAAAAGAAGAAAGCACTTCTTAAACTCATTGACAGTGGTTTCTTTGGTATTCCTGTAGCTCATATTCATACTATTATCTCAGCAAGTACATCTACAAGGGTCCTAATAGAGCAACTATAGAGATTAGTGGTAGGGTGTAGAATGAGATCAAAGCACACTTGGATAGTTAGTTTATTGGTCCAACAGAAGCTTGCTGGAAAATCTTTGAGTTTAATATATATAGAGAGTCACTAGCTGTCCAATGTCTTCCCAATGAACACTATATCGATTTTCATACACTAGACTATCAATAAAGTATTGGCCAGACAAAATATAGAAAAGACTCAGTTTACTGCTTGGTTTGATTACAACTTTGTATATGATGATGGTTTAGATCTTACTTACTAGTAGTTTCCTCAACACTATACCTGGAATGCTAAAGCCAAGTTATGGCATCCAAGACAGTGTGCCAAGGTAATTGGAAGAATGTACTTTATATTACTATCCAAGGGAGAGCAGTTTTTTTTATGACTTCTTTTGACTATGTTTGAAGATGAAAAGAATTGGGAACATCTGAGGACCTGGAATAGCCAAGTGTTTGTTATATTCAAGGAGGTATGTATGACAAGAGAATTACTGGAGGATGATCATGAGTGGAGAATTTACTTGAAGGAAGCAATTGCAATATAGTCTGGAGTAGCATATTGTCAGTTATTAGTAGTAATCTTGCTAACTGATGAAGTAGCTGAGCCTTATATTCTCTGGAACCAATTCAAAACTGGACTATGTGATGATATCAAGCATAAACTACATCATATGAACCACTACCAAGCTGACCAAGAGATACCAGAGGATGATGTTTATGATTATAGTCTTTGGGATCTAAACAGAATGTTAGTAGAAATAGAAAAAAGTCTTGCTGAGTTTCCACCTATGCTTCTTCCACAGCAAGAGTAGGGTTACAGAATACCTAATCCTCTTTTACAGGCTAAGCAGTATGATGTAGATGAAATGGCAACTTTAGTAAATGAGCAGAGAGCAATCTTCAACCATAAACAAGCTACTGTTTTTAATGCTGTCTTGGAGTTTATTACCAACAATCAGGGTCATATTTTTTTCATTCATGTTGCTGGTAGTTATGGAAAGACTTTTCTTTGTAATACTATTACTGCTGAGGTTAGAAGAAGAGGACAAGTAGCATTGTATGTAGTATTATCTGGAATTGCTACTCTTTTGTTGGATGGAGGAAGAACATCTCACTTATGCTTTAAGACTTCTATTCCTATTCATGAAGACTCTGTGGCTGGACTCAAGTGTAATAGTTACATGTTTCTAGTTATCCAACAGACCAAGGTTATTATATAGAATAAAGTTTCTATACAGCATAAGTATGCTATAGATGCTATTGATCAATGTCTTAGAGATTTACTTGAAGTAAGTGTTAACTTGGACTTAGTATCTGCTAAATTAACATATTGCTTAGAATGATCATCCATTTGGTGGAGTCACTGTGGTATTTGGTAGAGACTTTTGTCAGACTTTGCCTATTATGCTTAGAGAAACATGTTAATAAGTGGTGGTAGTATCTCTTTGTAGAGGAAATTTGTAGAGAAATATCAAGTTCTTTTATCTCAGACATAACATGTGCTTAGGCCATTCTAAAGCTGATGATTATCATGCTCAGTGGTTATTGGAAATTGGTGCTGGTACAATAATAGATGACAGTGATATGATTCAAGTTCCTCAGCCTATGCTTTGTGCTGATCTCAACACTCTCATTAACAGAGTCTATCCAAGGATTAGCCATCAAGAGGTTAAAGAGAACCAGTACTTTTTGGATCATATCATTCTTTGTTTTAGAAATGATAAAGTACACAATATTAATGAAGCTATTCTTTAACAGTTTAATCTAGGGCCAAATACAGAGGTTCATATGCTGAGAAGTATGGACTCTGTGTCTGAGGAAGATGGAATGCACCATGCTTATCCTGTAGAATTCCTTCAACAACTTAATACTATTGGATTGTCTTCTGCTTTACTTTATCTCAAAGTTGGCTGTCCAGTTATCTTGCTAAGAAACTTGGATCCAGGAGAAGGACTTTGTAATGGGACAAGAATGGTAGTGTTGAATATGAGAAGAAAAGTGCTCCAGTGTAGGATTATTAACAAGGACAGAAGGTTTGTAGGGAAGGTTGTGTTGATTCCAAGAATTAGGCTATCACCCAATACAGAAACACTGCCTGTACCACTCAGGAGACTTCAATTCCCAGTTAGACTAGCCTTTTCCATGACCATCAACAAGTCTCAAGGACAGTCAGTAGAGCATATAGGAATTAATCTCAAAACATCAGTGTTTTCACATGGGCAGCTATATGTAGCATTTTCAAGATGTACTTCACCATTGAATATCTCAGTACTTCTTCCAGAGCAGAGCCAAGAAAGCAGAAG
>Ga0153972_1000176_pt1 | contig 18811 bp, 15 predicted proteins | sample TSGA056MetaG_FD_104732 | JGI IMG/M metagenome (GOLD analysis project Ga0153972, IMG submission 104732) | Attine ant fungus gardens microbial communities from Georgia, USA - TSGA056 MetaG | ecosystem: Host-associated > Fungi > Mycelium > Unclassified | place: USA: Georgia, George L Smith State...
CCCGCTTTTTCAAAATCATCCGCATTGACGGCTTCCTGAATCTGTTCATTGAATTTCAATGTGGCAATCTCATTTTCCGCTTTTAATAACTGGCTTTCCATCTCGGCCTCCGCAGAAACCTTTAAGACGTTTCTGGTACTCATAAAAGTAATCACGTTTGTTATCAGCAGCAAGCCAATTGAAAGACCTAAGACCGCTTTTAACATCATATTCTTGTTCTTATGTGTTTTGATATCCTGATACAATAACGTATTTGCTTCATCAGCTACCAGCTGTGTTAATTCCTCTGTACTTTCCGCATTGACAATCTGCATGGCAAACGGATTTTTCTTTCTATCAATGCGATATTCTTTATCTAATGCCTTGCCATATGGATATCCGCTTAAAATGTATAAAAGCAGCGCTTTATAACGCACAAGTTTAGGTTCTTTTTCCATGGAAGGCACATAGTCACCACGGTACGCATATTTAACTGTGCTCATCGGATGATACCAGATATTGGCCGGATATACGGAAACACTGCCATTATAATGATTTAGAATATCCTGTTCCATGATGGTTTTTGCAATAGCAAATCTGACCGCCGGACTTTCAGACTTGATAGATTTCAAATTTTTAAAAGTGGCAAAATCCACCTGATAAGTCAATAAATAATGAGCCTTATCTTCCTCCGCTTTCTCAACCGGTAAAAATAATTCTTTATCCTCTGTCTCTGCAATCATTTCATTTAAAGATTTCTCTGAATCCAAAAAAAACAATTGCTTTGAAATGGAGAAAAGGATTTTATTATCTTGTGTCGTAAAAGAACCGAATTCAATATTATATAATTTGTTTTTCAAGTTTTTACCTCCTGTGAATCTTTAGAAAAAATAATGCCCAGAACCAAATCATACATGTGGTCCTGGGCACAACTTGTTATCCATGTGTCTGACCGGTTTCCTGATAAAAAGCTTCCAGCGTTTTTTGGGCTACTGCTTCATCTTCCGCTACACTGCCGCCGCTTATGCCAAGACCACCTACAGTTTCACCCTTTACCTTCAAAGGAAATCCGCCGCCGAAAATAACCAGTTTTGGATGCGTAATATTAATTCCAAAAGCTTCCCCATTAACCTGGGCAATTTTACCGAATTCCCGGGTAGATTGACCTAAAACAGCCGCTGTATAGGCTTTTTTCTGAGAAATGTCTATACTTGGCACGATGGCCTCGCCAAACCGGTAAAAATAACGCAGATTTCCATGCTTGTCTGAGATTGACATACAAATGGACACGCCTAATTCTTCCTGTACCTTTTGGGCGGCTTCTGCCATTTTATAGCACAGCTTTTGACTAAATATAAAATTTTCCAAAGTCTTTCACCTCTTTCCCAAACTCAGTATAGCAAAAAGTGGAAGAAAAAAACAATACCATTCTATATAAAAAACAAATATTCGGCATTGCCGCACAACACATCTCCAGCCACCATAAATTTTTATAGTGGCTGGACAACTCCGATCCGGTAAGCATTTCCGTGGACTAATCATAGCCTAAGACATGCAAGGCACAAATGAACCGATGTGCTTCACTATTGATTTACTTTGCCACGTCTAAAAATACTATTTCTTTTTTCCTGCTGCCCATTTGGACTGTAACTGTTCTATATCTTCTCTGCTATACCCTAATTGACTGAGTATTTCCTGATTATACTCTCCTAAATCACTGGAACGCTCCATCTGCATAGGCGTTTTGGAAAATTTAATCCATGGTCCGCGAATACGCAATTTCCTATGTTCTTTATAGCTAGGTGGAGTTTCAATCTCCACAATTGTACCACGTGCAATCAGATGCGGATCATTGACAAGATCTTTTGTGGATTTAACTATACAGCAGGGAATTCCACGACCGTCCAGCAGGTCAACAGCCTCGACGATATTATCAAATCCTGCCAGCCAGCTCTCTAGTATTTCTATAACTTTACCGATATTTTTGTTTCGTGCGGAACCGGTAGCATAATAAGGATCGGTAATAAGTTCTTCACGCCCCATTGCTTTACATAGAATAGCCCAAAGCTTATTATTGGGTGCACAAATAACTGCGCTTTGGTCATCTTTACCGGCGAATACACCATAAGGACATATGGTAGCATGATGTTGACCTATTCGGGTTGGACTCAAGTTCAATACCGATGCCATTTCAAAAAAGCTATTTTGTTGAACCATGCCCTCAAATAGTGAAACATCAATGTATTGACCTTCTCCGGTTCGCTCGCGGTGGAACAGCGCGACCGAGATAGCGCCAAAGGCATTGAGACCACCAGTGAAATCTCCTAAAATAAAGCCAGATTTGATTGGCGGACCATCCGGTTCACCAGTCAAATCCATGATGCCGGACAAGGATTGGGCAATCAAATCATATCCCGCTTTCATAGCATAGGGACCGGTCTGTCCGAAAGCAGAAATTGAACAATAGATAATACTGGGATTTACTTGAGACAGGGAAGCATAGTCGAGACCTAATTTTTTCATAATCCCAGGGCGGAAGCTTTCAACAATTACATCAGCTTCCTTGGTAAGTTTTTTAATCATCTCAACACCGTCAGGATCGTCCAATGCAATAGTGATAGATTTTTTTCCACGGTTGTACCAATGGTAAATAAGCGCCTCACCGTTTTCTAGAATGGGATTGAAATGACGAGTATCATCCCCCACGACTGGGCGCTCAATTTTAATTACATTTGCGCCATGGTCGGCAAATTCCGCGCAACAGGATGGACCGGCTGCATTATTAGTAAAGTCTAACAGGGTAATTCCCTCAAAAACACGTTTACTCATTCTGAAATCCTCCTTAAAATATGTAGTAGTTCGTATGATCGACAAATAGGTCGGACAATTAGTGAGAAAGACGACTGCTATGTGTAGAAACATATACTTTTAGTAGAGCAAGTTTTGTGCCAATTTCAACGACAACCAGACATTCTAAAAACCTTCAATGCTACAAGATAAAAATTATACTTTTCGCGATCACTTTTAAACTTTAATATTCCGACCAACTAATCGCTGGTCGAAAACGAATATTTAAAATGTTCAACTGTTGTACTTGCCAAATTGAAACAAAAATTCATTGTGGAATTTCAAAATGAAATTTATTTTAAGTGAATATATTGCATAGTAAGAATGAATATGCAATAATTACACTAGCAGCAAATAATTTTCTATCAAAAAAAGGAGAAGATAATTGTAAATGGAAAAAATAAGAATCGGAGTGCTCACACACGGTAGACAAATCCAGAACAAATTCGAACATCTAAAGAAATTGTGCAATTGTGAACTCGTTTTCAAGGTCGGTGTTCTCGACTATGCCATAGAAAAAGCTGAAAAGCTTGAGAAAACGGATAAGGTGGATGCGATTATTGCAACAGCCGCAACAGCCGCTATAGTTAGCGACTATATAAACATCCCGGTTATTCCCCTTCACTTACGTAATGAAAATCTCCTGCATGCGGTATATGAAGCGACGCAAATCAGCAATTACATAGCATTTGCAGACATCAATAAGACTGTATTCTATAATCTGGATATGATTTCAAACATATTTCAATGCGACATCAAGCGATACCCCTTTAACGACTTAAGTGAGACGAATCAGATTGTAAAGCAGGCTGCCCAGGACGGAAGAGATGTTATGGTAACCCAAGCTAACTGTATGTACAGCGCCGCAGTTGAAAATAATTTGTCGGCAGTACTAGTCTCGATTAATACGCAGGATATCATTGACGCCATTAAAAGCGCACGAAATATCTTAACCATTCGTAAACAGGATGAGGAAAAAAACAAATGGATGACGGCGGTTGTTAACAATTCTACAGAGGGAATTATTACGATTGACACAAAAAAACGAATCACCTTGGTGAATGACATGGTTTCCCGGTTATTACATCTGCCACCTGAAGAGCTCATTGGGCAGAATGTACAAAAGCTTGCAGAGAAACATACCCAATTGCAATATTTGCTGGGGGACAGCGAAGAATTCAAAGTTGTAAAGGCGGAGGACCAGCAATTCATCGTCAATCGTTGCGTTGTATCCTCTAACTATGGTCCCCTTGGAGAAGTAATCCGTATCAGTACTTTCAATGAGCTGCAAAAGACAGAGCTGCGCGCACGCAAATATGTAAATGCCAATGGCTTTATAGCTCAGTACCGCTTTGAAGATATTGTTGGTGGCAGCAGGATTTTAACGGACGTAAAGCATAAAGCCTTTCACTATGCTCAATCTAGCGCTACTATTCTTATTTTGGGTGAAAGCGGATCAGGAAAAGAAATTTTTGCTCAGAGTATACATAATGCGAGTCCTCGTGCGGATAGACCGTTTATAGCTCTCAACTGTACCACACTTACAGAATCACTGCTGGACAGCGAATTATTCGGCTATGAGGACGGCGCCTTTACCGGGGCTAAGAAGGGCGGAGCGTCCGGATTATTCGAGATGGCCCACGGAGGGACTATGTTCCTGGATGAAATCGGAGATATGCCACTTCAATTGCAAGTAAAGCTATTGCGGGTACTGCAAGAAAAAATAGTGCGACGATTAGGGGGGCATAAGAATATCCCCATTGACGTTCGGATGATTTTTGCTACCAACAGGGACTTGCTAAACGATGTGCGAGAAAAGAATTTTCGTGAAGATTTGTATTATCGTATTAATGTACTGACCTTGAAGATTCCGCCTTTGCGGTCATGTAAAGAGGACATTCCCGAACTGGTCAAATCCCTTATTAGCAATCATGTTGAGACCACCAATATGGATCTGGTCATTACCTCTAAACAATTTGAACAGATGCAGCGATATCCTTGGCCCGGCAATGTGCGGGAACTCAGCAACCTTGTGGACCGTATCGTAGCTCTAAGTATTAGCCAGGTCATAAGCAGTGCCTCGATAGATAATATGCTTGACGAAATGATGGAAGATGTGAGACAGGACAACATTGCCGAACAGTTGCAAACGAACCTGGACGGCTGCCTTGTGGTACCAATTGGTTCAATGCGGGAAATCGAACTGTCGGTTATTCAACAGATTTATACTCGTTGCGGTGGCGTAAAAAAAGAGGTTGAGAAAATCCTCGATATGAGCACTACTACAATCTGGCGACGGTTTAGGGAAATATCTGATATAAAACAATAAAAGCAGCCGCTCTGTTTTGAGCGTAAAACAGAGCTGCTGCTTTTATTTACTCACAATTATTTGCCAATGAACTGAGGCGGGCGCTTCTCTAAAAAAGCATTGACGGCTTCTTCAAAATCAGCAGTGTGAGAGCATTCTACCATACACTCTGCTTCTCTTTTGGTGTACACATCCATGTTGGAATAGAAAAATTCAAGCAGTATTTCTTTCTGCCGGGCAATGGCATAAAGAGGACGATTCGCCATCTTTTGCGCGTAGGCATAGGTTTCTTGTTCCAATTGATCTTGTTTGGTCAAAATGGTGGCAAGTCCAATCTGTAATGCTTCTTCTCCGGTAATTAAATCACCAGTCATCATCAATTCCATTGCCTTTGCAGTGCCCAACAGACGTAAACACGAAAACATCGTACAGGTGTCACCCGAAAGACCCATGTTAATAAAGGACATGGCCAATTTGGATTTCGGCTCCATAATCCGAAAATCGCATGCCAAAGCAAGTCCTGCACCGGCACCGGCAGCTGCCCCGTTGATCATTGCAATAACTGGTTTGGGGCACCGGCGAACCGCAAGTGCCATTTTACCGGCCTCAAGTATCGAGCCTTTGATAAGATATTCTTTCGTTTCGATAAGCCGCTTAAATCGCTGGATGTCACCGCCGGCTGAAAAATGCTTCCCGGCACCTGTGAGTACAATAGACCCCACTTCATCGTTCTGAGCACATGTGTCCAGCGCCTGTCTTATTTCTTCATAAGATTTAGGGATGAATGCATTGCCAGACTTCGGGCGATTTAATGTAATAGTGGCAACCCGGTTTTCCACATTTAGAATGATAGTTTCATACATGATATTCTACATCTCCTTTCAATTTTTATAATAGGATACGCTATTCCTATCAAATGTTGATATCACATTTTTATAATTCAGCAATAATCATGCCAATTATTTTAAAAGATATTTCATTATAAAAACTTCCGATTAATTTACTCTATTATTACAATTATAATTTTCTCATCACTTGATATAGCGTAAAATATGGCACGAAAATTGCTCCAATTAATAATTAGGTGAGAAAGCGCTACTTGTGAATTGTGAAAAAGCAGAACCCTTAAGTACACAAAGGAAGGAGGGGTTTGGCACATTGGGTAGAAACGTAATACAACAACAAGATAGAGGAAGGAGATTGTTTTGAAAAATAAAATTGATATGAAAAGGTTGGTTGGTTTCATACTTGGCATTGTTTTATTGATTATTATTTCCCTCATCCCATCGCAGCCTCCATTAGGGGAAAAGGCAATGCTTGCCCTGGGGTTTCTGGTAATGGCAATAACATGGATGGTATCCGGTGCATTGCCGGACTATGTTTCAATCATTGCTATGAGCGTTGGTTGGATTGTCACCGGCTGCGCCGATATGAATATTGTTTATGGAACATTTTCAACAAATATATGGTGGCTGCTTCTGGGAGCATTGGCGCTAGGTCTGGCCGCTGCCGAATCCGGGTTGCTAATGCGTGCAGCTTTGTACATGATGAAGATGTTTCCACCCACTTTTAAAGGGCAAAGCATCGCGCTAGTTGTGATTGGTCTGGTTATGGGACCACTCATTCCCAGCACAGCCGCCAAAGCGGCCATTATCGGCTCAGTCGCCAAGAGTATCAGTGATGCCATGGGTTTTAAAAAATTCAGTAAAGGTTCAGCCGGTTTGTTTGCCTCCTTTATACTGGGCAGTATGGTTTTGGCGCCGGCTTTCCTCAGCTCGTCATTTGTCGGATATACCTGTGTTGGTCTTCTTCCGGAAGGTTACACGGATGTCAACTGGACCACATGGTTTCTGTATGCTCTGCCTTGGAGTATTGTAACTATTATTTTAATGACAGTTGCCATTTTGCGAATGTATAAACCAAAAGAAGAAACCACTATGACAAAAGAATATGTTTCTGATGAACTCAAGAACTTGGGGACATGGAAGAGCAAAGAGAAGTTCACGGCAATAGTAATGATTTTTTGCCTCATCTTTTGGATGACCGAACGTCAGCATGGGATACCCTCAGGTATGGTAGCTATGTCCGGTACCGTGATTTTGATGGGTTTGAACGTGTTTGATAGAACAAAGTTTCGTTCCAAGATTGCATGGGATAGCATCATTTTTATTGGAATCATTGTCGGCCTCGCCAATGTATTCAAAGAAGTGGGCATCAATGACATGATTCGTGAGCTACTAGGTCCCATCATCAGTCCCCTTATGAGCAACATATGGGTATTCATCCCTGTTTATTGCCTTATATTCTTTCTCATGAGGTTTATAATTGCCTCTCTGGTGGGAGCAATTACAATCTGTTCCATAGTTATGGTTCCAATTGGTTTGGAGTTGGGAATCCACCCCTTTGTTATTATCTTTATCGCATACACATGTGCGCATGGGTGGTTTACACCATATCAAAATTCCATATATATTACCGGACAGGTTGCAACCGGAGATGAAATGGCAAGCCACAAACAGGCAATTCCCTATGCAGTTGCCTACATGGTGGTTACTATAATTGGAAATATGGTCGCAATTCCCTGGTGGAAAATGTTGGGGCTCTTACCTTAAGATGAGAATAACATAAAATATAATTAAAAAATAAATTAAATAGGAGGAGTACTGATTTATGAAATTTAAAAATTTTTTACTGTCTATTGAAAACGGCGTTGCTGTATTAACGGTCAATCGCCCGGAGGCTCTTAATGCCTTGAATGAGGAAAGCTGGAAAGAAATTGACCGTTTTGGCGATATGTTGGAACAGGATGACAAAATTAAACTTGCCATTATTACCGGTTCCGGCGAGAAAGCATTTGTATCTGGTGCGGATATCAATTTTTTAAAGGCCCGCACATCTGTCTTGGCACTGGAAGGTTTGGCTACCAATGCGCTGGCTAAAATTGAGCGATCATCTAAAGCGACCATTGCTGCGGTAAACGGCTATGCGTTTGGCGGCGGATGTGAACTTGCTTTGGCCTGTGATATCCGCATCGCTTCTGAAAACGCCCAATTTGCACTGCCGGAACTGGGGCTTGGTATTTTGCCGGGAGCCGGGGGAACCCAACGCTTGACAAAGCTGGTTGGCTTGGGTCGCGCCAAGGAAATGATTCTTACAAGTCGACGCATAAAAGTGGAGGAAGCTCTGCAATACGGCCTGGTAACGCAAGTTGTCAGTCTCGAAAAACTGATAGAAACCGCCCAGGAAATTGCAAAGAAGATTCTCTCTAAGGGTCCGGTAGCTGTCAAGCTAGCGAAAAAATGTATGGCAGCTGCAGTATCCACAGATCAGGATGCCGGTATGTTATTAGAACTGCTGAGCTACAGCGTCTTAATCTCCAGTGAGGATCGTATGGAAGGTGTAAACTCTTTCTTAGAAAAACGCCCTGCCAACTTTCAAGGGAAATAGACGAACTAAATACAGAAAAGGAGTCGATTATTATGTTTGCAATTAAAAATGTCGGTATTGTTGGGTCAGGTACCATGGGGCGGCAAATTGCCCTTAATTCTGCAATAAATGGCTTCACGGTAGCTTTGGCTGACCAATCGCCCGATGCATTGGCCATGGCGAAAAAGTGGTGCAACGATTATCTGGTAAAAAGTGTAGAAAAGGGACGTATAAAACAGACGGAAGCAAATGCTGCGTTGTCTCACATCTGCTGGACCCAATCCGTTGAACAAGCAGTAAAGGATGTGGATCTTGTTGTTGAAGCTATCATTGAAAAACCGGAGATTAAAAAAGAACTTTTTACTAATCTAAACAAATGGGCACCAAAGGGTGCCTTACTTACCTCCAATTCCAGCTATATTCCATCTTCTAGCTACAAGGATGTAGTTGACAATCCCAGCCGCTTGGCAAACCTTCACTACTTTAACCCAGCTATGCGCATGGAACTGGTGGAAATTGTGCGAGGCGAACACACTGCCAATGATACGGTGGCGGCCCTAAAGGAATTTGTGACAGCCAATAAAAAAATCTGCATTCTGGTAAACAAGGAAATTGAAGGCTTTGTCGTCAATCGGTTGCTGAGAGCTATGCAGGATGAAGGATACTACCTGTTGGAGAACGGCGTGGCATCTTTCTCTGATATCGATCTGGGTGCGGAAAAAGGGCTTAACTGGCCCATGGGTCCATTTCGTTTGATGGATTTGACCGGACTGGATCTCAACTACTACAATCGTCAAAAAAAATATGAACAGACTGGCCTGATTGAAGACCGCCCACCACAAGAATTGGTAAAACGCTTTGAAAAAGGTGAATATGGTCGGAAATCTGGTAAGGGCTGGTATAACTATTTAAAATAAGTTTGCAAAGGAGAGAATTATTATGAAAAATATCAAAGATGCTGTAATTGTAGCATATGGCCGTTCCGCTGTTGCACGATCCGGCAAGAAAGGTGCATTACGAAATACCCACCCCATTGAATATGGGAGCCAGACCCTGCTAGGGGTATTAAAAAAAATTCCAGAGTTAAATCCGGCCGAAATTGAAGACCTGATTGTTGGTTGCGCAAAACCGGAGATGCCGCAGCGTCATAATATTGGGAGGCTAATCACTCTTCGCGCACAGCTTCCATACACGGTATCAGCCCAGACCGTCAATCGTTTCTGTGCATCGAGCCTTGAGACCGTAGCCATTGCCGCTAATCGCATCATGACCGGGCAGTCCGACATTATTGTGGCAGGCGGTGTCGAGTCTATGACAGCAATTCCTCTGGGAATTGGCGATGAAGCGTTTATAGATAAATGGCTAGATGAAAACGAGCCGGGCGCTTACATCGGCATGGGAATGACGGCAGAGAATGTAGCTCAAAAATATGGCATTACCCGCAAAGAAACCGAGGAATTCGCTGCGGAAAGTCAAAGAAAAGCAGTGGCAGCACAACAGTCCGGCTTTTTTGACAAGGACATTATTCCCGTCGATGCAATGGGAGAAATCGGGAATGTTACAATATTTGACAAGGACGAGTGTATTCGAGCCGGTACCACGACAGATAAACTGGCAACGTTAAAGCCCAGCTTTTCCGAAGAAGGCATTGTCACTGCCGGAACCTCATCGCCTACCAGCGACGGTGCATCAATGATTGTAGTAATGTCGGCGCAGAAAGCAGCGGAAAAAGGACTCGTTCCGCTGGCTCGCTTTGTTGGTTATGCTGTGGCAGGCGTGGATCCCAATTATATGGGTATCGGCCCGGTAAGCGCAGTGCCTAAGGTACTTCGACAGACCGGCCTTTCCCTGGATCAAATGGATGTAATTGAACTTAACGAGGCATTTGCCGCTCAATCTATCCCCTGTATTCGGGAATTGGGGTTGAACCCAGCCAAGGTCAACCCCAATGGCGGTGCAATTGCCCTTGGGCATCCACTAGGAGCAACAGGTGGGATTCTTGTTTCTAAGGCAATCACACATCTGAGGGAAATCTCCGGAAGGTATGCCCTTATCACGATGTGCGTCGGAGGCGGCATGGGTGCCGCCGGGATTTTCGAGGTATTATAATAGAAAAGGGGGATAGGTGATGACTATTCCAATGTGTATGCTATTAGGCTATCTGGTTGTGACTTTCTGTGTAGGCTTAACCAGCTCAAAACACAGCAAGAATACAAAAGAATTCTTTATAGCGGAGAAGAATCTAACCACGCCGCTTATAATTACAATGCTTTTTTCCGAGTTGATTGCCGGTGCAGGTACCATTGGAAATGCTGCAATTGCTTTTCGCCAAGGATTAAATTCTGTTTGGGCAAATTGGGGGATGGCACTGGGCTGCATTCTTTTCGTGCTATTGGTGGCAAAATTTTTCCGAGCTATGGGCTGTGTCAGGGGTGCGATTTCAACACCAGAGGCCTATGCTGCTCTCTTTGACAATCGATCCCGCATCGTTATGCTTTTTAATATCACCATTGTTTACTTCATTCTCTACTCGACCCAAGCGGTTGCGGCGGCAGCGATTTTGACGCCGTTATTCGGGGGGAACGAAACACTCATTACATGGCTGATAACTGCGTTATTTATTGGGGCTACACTATTTGGCGGCATGAAAGGAATTGCCAAAATGAATGCCGTTCATGCACTGGTGATGTTCATTGGTATGCTGATTGTGGCACTGAAATCGCTGCAATCAGTCGGAGGTATTTCCGGTTTGCACGAGGCGTTACCTATATCTTATTTCAGCTTTATCCAACCGGATCTGCCCACCGTGATAGCGCAGGTCATCGGGACTGCTATCGGCTTTTTGGCATCTGCCAACGTGGTTAGCGCCACATTTTCCGCCAAAAGCTTTTCTAGCGTACGTCGAGGTGTCTCCATTGCCGGTCTCCTTGTAGTACCTTTCGCTCTTATGCCTGCGATAATCGGCCTTTGTGCACGGATTACACTGCCGAAAATCCAGGCAAACAACGCACTATTCGCCATGGCAAATAATCTGGGGGGAGTGTATGGCGGTCTGGTCAGTATGGCTATTATTGCGGCTATTTTTTCCACTGCGCCTGCACTTCTTCTCATTGTGTGTACAACATTGACCAAGGATCTTTACAAAGGATTCATTCACAAGCAGGGATCCGAACAGCAGCAGATGTGGTTTTCAAGGTTAATGGCAATTTTGATTGGTATTGCAGGCACCCTTTTTGGAAGACATGCCGGCCCCATTATGAATCAGATGCTGGGTGCATTCCAGATTCGTTCCGTGGTAGGTCTTATCTTGGTGATTGCGCTGTATTGGCCTCGAGTTACTAAAGATGCTGCGTTTTACTCTATGTTGGTTGGCGGCATAGTAGCATCTATCTGGCATTTTACAGGGAATCCTTTTCAGTTAGCGCCCTTATGGCCCTCCATCGCTGTGGCGTTGATTATCCTGGTGGTGTTGACGATTCGCAGCAAGGGAAAAGAATCTGCAGGTTATAAGGCGTACCTTGACGCGCTGCAAGAGTTTAATGAACTCGAAGATTGTGAATAAAAATCAAAAAATAAATAGGAGGGTTTTACATATGAACTATCTCATGACCGATGAACAAAAGGAACTCCAAGCTATGGTACGGGAATTTGTGGCGAAAGAGTTGACACCTGTATCCATGGAATACGACAAAAAGGGGGAATTTCCTTCTGCCGTTTGGAAAAAGGCGGTCGAAATGGGACTGCATATACTTAGTGTCCCTGAAGAACATGGCGGCTCCGGGTTAAATACAGAAACCTATGTCATATTAAATGAAGAGATTGCGAGAGGGGATGCCGGCTTTGCCGTATCCTTGGGAGCGTGCCATTTGGCCACATGGCCTGCTCTTCTCGGAGGAACCAAAGAACAGATCCATCTGTACTACGATACGCTCGTTACCGGAAAGATGATGGCGTTCTGCCTGACAGAACCAGAAGCCGGTTCCGATGCATCGGCTTGTCGTACTACTGCCAAAAAGGTTGGCGATGAATATATTATCGATGGTGCTAAATGCTTTATTACCAATGGTGGTCTGGCAGAGCTTTATACAGTTTTTGCTGTTACCGACAAGGAAGCGGGCACACGGGGAATTTCCGCCTTTATTGTAGAAAGAAACCGTCCGGGCATATCTATCGGCAAGGAAGAAGATAAGATGGGAATTCGTCTCTCAAACACAACAGAGGTAATCTTTCAAAATGTAAAAATTCCTGCTGCAAATCTCATCGGAAAAGAAGGACAGGGCTATAAGTTGGCATTGATGACACTGGACAGAACCCGAGCAATCGGTTCTTCTTCGGCAATTGGAATCGCCCAAGCCGCCATTGACCTTTCTTTAGCGTATGCGAAAGAGCGGGTGACTTTTGGTAAGCCACTCAGCAAAAATCAGGCGATTCAGTTCATGCTGGCTGACATGGAGATACAGACCCAAGCCGCCCGGCTTTTGGTTCGCAATTCCGCTCGATTGATGGATCAAGGAATCATCAACGGGAGAATGAGTGCAGCAGCCAAAACATTTGCCGGTGACAACGCAGTCAAGGTTGCTCTGGATGCCATTCAGATATTTGGCGGCTATGGCTACAGTCGGGAGTATCCGGTTGAAAAGCTTTTGCGAGATGCGAAAATTTATCAGATTTTTGAAGGCACTAACCAGATTCAGCGAATGATTGTATCCGGGCATCTGCTCAGGGTCTAGAGGAGAGTAACTATGAATATTCTTGTTTGTGTGAAGCAAGTACCTGACACTACCGAAATCAAAATTGATCCCCATAGCAACACCTTGATTCGTACAGGTGTTCCCAGTATCTTGAATCCATTTGACGCTTATGCTTTAGAAATGGCTGTCCGCCTGAAGGAAAAAAATGGTGGAACGGTTACCGCTATCTCCATGGGACCGGAGCAGGCAAAGAACGTATTAAAGGAATGTCTTTCAGTGGGGGCTGACCAGGCGTTTTTAGTCAGCGACCGCATATTTGGTGGATCGGATACTCTCGCAACCAGTTATATTTTGTCCGCCGCGATTTGTAAGCTTGGCGAGTTTGATGTCATATTCTGTGGGAAGCAGGCCATTGATGGGGATACTGCCCAAGTGGGACCTGAGCTCGCAGAGCATTTGGACATTGCGCAAGTCACCTATGTAGCTGAAGTGGAGGCGACTGATCGGATTCTAACAGTGTTGCGGGAGATTGATGAAAGGTATGAGAAAATCGAGACCCAAATCCCAACATTATTAACGGTCAATAAAACCGCTTTCGAACCACGCTACCCCACCGTGAAGAGTAAACTCACAGCCAACCGGACCACAATTAACACTATTACCTCTGCCGATCTTGATTTAGATTTGACTCGCATAGGTTTGAAAGGATCACCGACAAAGGTAAAGAAGACGTTTGTGCCGGTGCAAAGAAAAAAGGGACTGCGCATTATGGAAAATTCAGGACGACAGTCAGCAATTCGTCTGGTTGAGGTTCTGTTGGATGCGAAGATAATTTAGGAGGATTGAACTGATGCACACATTTGAAAGCTATAAACATATATGGATATTTATTGAATGTCAGGCAGGAACACCTAAAAAAGTAGGGCTGGAACTGCTTTCCCCCGGTCGGGAACTGGCAAACAAATGCGGCGAGAAACTAATTGCAGTTATTATTGGTGAAAATACGCAGCAGATAGCAAAAGACGCTATTAGTTATGGCGCTGATGAAGCAATTGCTGTCACTGGAAAAGCTTATCATTCTTATTCGACCGATGCGTATTCTCATGCTTTAACGACGCTTGTGGAAAAATATAAACCCTCCGTGTTGCTGTTGGGCGCTACCGGAAATGGACGTGATTTGGCTCCTCGAATTGCCTGCCGTTTAAAAACAGGTCTAACGGCAGATTGTACGGCACTTGCCATGGACGAGGAGAGCGGGAATGTTGCTTGGACACGTCCTGCTTTTGGTGGTAACCTTATGGCAACAATATCTTGTCCTGATTGTCGCCCTCAGATTGGTACTGTTCGTCCTGGTGTATTCCGCTGTGCAGAGTATGACCGCTCCAGAACAGGAACCGTCATAGAAGAGGATATTCCTATAGAACCCTATTTTATTCGCACGAAAGTTCTAGAAATCATTCAATCCATGAGTAAAGAAGAAGTAAACCTGGAGGAGGCAAAGGTAATTGTTTCAGGAGGCAGGGGCTTAGGTGATCCTAAAAATTTTGTAATAATCCAGCAACTGGCTGATGTGTTCGGCGGAGCTGTAGGTTCATCACGTGCGGCTGTAGATGCCGGCTGGATTTCTCATGCACACCAAGTTGGACAAACAGGAAAAACAGTTCAACCCCAACTTTACATTGCATGTGGGATATCCGGAGCCATTCAACACGTTGCCGGGATGTCTTCTGCAGATACGATTATCGCTATCAACAAGGATCCGGATGCCCCTATTTTTAAAGTGGCGGATTATGGTGTAGTTGGCGATTTGTTTGAAATAATTCCGGTATTTGTCGAAGAAATCCGTCGTTTGCACGAAACTCTTTAGCGTATTATTGAGATAAAAACTGAAGGTGAAAATGAGGAGGTAGCAAAATGCAAGAAAAACAAAGCTCAAGAGAGATGCTTAATTACTATCTGAATAAAAGCTATAGTGATGCAATAGAAGGAAAAAAACGGGGAGAACTCGTATGTTGGGCAAGTTCCATTGCACCATGTGAATTTTGTGAAACAATGGGTATACATGTACTTTATCCGGAAAATCATGCCGCAGGTATTGCAGCAAGGCATGGAGCGGAAAAAATGATCCAATATGCGGAGGGTAAAGGCTATTCACTGGATATTTGTTCTTATGCAAGAATCAATTTAGCCTATATGGATTTACAAAGCTGTGTGGCAGAAAATATACCGCTGCCGGACTTTGTGTTAGTATGTAATAACATATGTGAAGTATTAATTAAATGGTATGAAAATATTGCTCATGAGTTGAATATTCCGTTTATATTAATTGATACTCCATACAATTATGAAGATGAAGTAAGTGAGAGGAGTATTGATTATATTGTCGCTCAATTTGAACATGCCATTGAGATGATGGAAGAGATTACAGGAAAAAAATTTGATTATGAGCGTTATGATGAAGTCATGAAAATGGCACTAGATTCTTCCTACTGGTGGTTAAAGTCTATGGAACTTGCAGCGGCAAAGCCATCCCCATTGAAAGGATTTGATATCTTTAACTATATGGCATTAATCGTATGTATGCGTGGGAAATCCGGGTGCCGTGACACATTTAAGAAACTGGCGGAAGAATTGCAGGAACGAATTGATAATGGCATTGCGGCATTTAAGGAAGGTGAAAAGTTCCGAATTATGTGGGATGGCATCGCTTGTTGGCCATATTTAAGCCATAATTTTAAAACATTGAAGGCTTTCGGCATGAATATGACAGGATCGACATATCCGACGGCATGGGCATTGAATTACAAGAAAGGTGATTTGAGGACTATGGCTAAAGCCTATACCTCTATTGCAAATAATCTTTCATTAAATGCCCAGATAGATTTACGTGTTGGTACTGTAGATACATATCATTGTGAAGGTGTCACTTACCACATGAATCGTAGTTGTAAAACAATGGACTTTTTACAACATGAAATGCAGCAAAAAGTTGCCGAGAGGACAGGAGCGCCGTTTATTTCTTTCGATGGTGACCAGTCTGATCCGAGAAATTTTTCAAAGGCACAATTTGAAACCCGTATACAAGGCCTAGCAGAGATGATGGAACAAAAGCAGGCACAGGAAGAAAAATAGAGAGGAGGAGAATCATGAATACTATTGAAAATATTATTTTACAATGCAAGGAAGCTACAGCAAATCCGAAAAAAGCTATAGATGATTTTTATAAAGAAACAGGTAAAAAATCAGTTGGCTGTTTTCCTCTTTATTGTCCGGAAGAAATTGTACATGCCGCAGGAATGCTTCCGGTAGGAATATGGGGCGGGCAAGTAGATTTGAATATGGTGCGCTCCATCCTTCCTGCATTTGCCTGTTCCATCATGCAGTCGGTAATGGAATTCCAGTTACAAAGTGTTTACGATAGCTTGGTGGCCGTTATTATTCCTTCGCCATGTGATACATTAAAAGCCATCGGGCAAAAGTGGTCAAGGGAGAATGTACCGTGCATCCAGTTTGTACCGCCCCACAACCGTCAGCTGAAAGCAGCCAGAGTTTTTCTAAAGGAAGAGTATAAAGCTATTCGCGATAAGCTAGAAGCTATTATAGGGGAAGCGATTTCAGATGAGGCGATTCAAGAGAGTATCAAGGTTTATAATGAACACCGTCAAGTAATGCGGAAATTTGCAAACGTTGCGGCAAAATATCCGGATATTATTGATCCGGTATCACGCCATGAGGTCATGAAAAGCGCATTTTTTATGAGAAAAGAAAAGCATACAGCTTTAGTTAAAGCACTTATAAGCGAATTAAATACGAAGGAAGTCAAGCCATGGGGTGGTCTGAAAACTGTCGTATCCGGTATTATGCTGGAGCCCACTTCGGTAATCGAAGTATTTAAGGAATTTAATATAGCAATTACTGCAGATGATTTAGCACAGGAATCCCGGCAGTATCGCGTAGATATACCCGAAGGTGATGATGTATTTGATGCAATGGCCGGTATGTGGCAGGAAATGTATGGATGCTCGCTGGCCTTTGAAACTGATAAGTCCCGAGTTAAGATGCTTCGTGAAATGAAAGAAAAATATGAGGCCGATGCAGTGATTATTTGCATGATGAAATTCTGTGATCCGGAAGAATTTGATTATCCAATTATTAAAAAAGAAATGGAATATCATGATATACCATTGCTTCAAATTGAAATTGACCAACAGGTACAGTATGTGGAGCAAATCCGTACCAGAATTCAGAGCTTTACAGAAATTTTGCAAGAGAGCAAATAGGACTTTAGTTTGGGCATGAGGAGGGCCGCCTATGTATACGATGGGAATTGATGTGGGATCTGCTTCCTCTAAGGTGGTCATATTAACCGACGGAAAGGACATCAAAGCATCACAGGTTATCCAGGCAGGCACCGGTTCTTCCGGACCCGCTAGAGCCTTAGATGAAGTCCTTAAGAAGTCAGATCTTGTGTTAGGAGATATGGATTTTGTTGTCGCGACAGGATATGGACGTTTTACCTGTGATTCTGCCAGGAAGCAGGTAAGTGAAATCAGTTGTCATGCGAAAGGTATTTTTTATTTTATACCTACGGCGAGAACCATCATTGATATTGGTGGACAGGATGCAAAAGCCATCCGTATTGATGAAAAAGGTATAGTAAAACAATTCTTTATGAATGATAAATGTGCCGCCGGTACAGGCCGGTTTTTAGAAGTCATGAGCAAGGTACTTGAAGTACCGCTTCAGGAAATGGGGAGCTATCATGACCGGGCAGCAGAGGCATCTTCTGTAAGCAGTACATGTACTGTGTTCGCCGAATCAGAAGTGATATCACAGTTATCATTGGGAATTCCAAAAGAAAATATTATTGCAGGCGTACATAAATCTACGGCCAATAAAGCGTGTGGTCTTGTTTCCCGGGCAGGAGTTACCGAAGATATTGTAATGAGCGGCGGTGTCGCTCAAAATCCAGGGGTGGTGAAAGCTATCTCCGATGAACTGGGGAAACCTGTGGTTGTGGCACCCTATCCCCAGACTATAGGAGCATTGGGGGCAGCATTATATGCATATGAAGAGCTAATAAAAACGAAAGAGTGACGGATTTTATCCTGCCAAATAATCGTTCATGGTCGGGAAGATACCACGGAATTTATCGTACCATATAGAAATCCCACTGCACTTTTACCGCAGTGGGATTTTTCGTTTTTGTCTTGTGAATGCTATTACTATCTGAATTGTAACGGATACCGTTCGATGGTCATCCACGGGCAATGCATGGTCGTGCAACTATAAAAGATACTCGTGTCATCTGTTTTCGCCAAACGATTGGTATCTTATTCTTCTGAAAATTCATATGTCTGGTCAATCAGCTTCAAAGCCTCCATTTTCTTTCTGGCTCCATCATAGCTTCCGCCATGAGTATCTACCCATGTCTTTATAACAACATCATATAGGATGTATTCCTGATATTCTGTAATATCTTCTTTCGTCACATCACATTCTTCTAAAAATTTATTGATATTTTCAGCATCATAATAGTGCTCATTTGTGTTAATATCAC
>Ga0153972_1000179_pt1 | contig 18666 bp, 15 predicted proteins | sample TSGA056MetaG_FD_104732 | JGI IMG/M metagenome (GOLD analysis project Ga0153972, IMG submission 104732) | Attine ant fungus gardens microbial communities from Georgia, USA - TSGA056 MetaG | ecosystem: Host-associated > Fungi > Mycelium > Unclassified | place: USA: Georgia, George L Smith State...
AGGTTAATGAAAAATATAAATGATGAAGTTTATGTTGATGAGCTTTTTATTAAGCCTGCTTTTCAACGACAAGGCTATGAAAAAGCTTTACTTTTTAGGAAAAACAATTGATAGATACGAGGATAATAAATGATGAAAGCATTAGTAATAGCGGAAAAACCAAGTGTCGGGAGGGATATTGCCAGAGTGCTCGGCTGTAAACAAAATGGCAATGGTTTCCTGGAAGGAAAAGATTATATAGTGACCTGGGCTTTGGGACATCTGGTGGAGCTGTCCGATCCGGAGAGTTATGGAGAACAGTGGAAGGAATGGAAGCTGGAGACCCTTCCTATGCTGCCGGAGACTCTTACTATCCAGGTAATCAAAAAGACCGGCCGCCAGTATCAGACAGTGAAGACCCAGATGCTGAGAAAGGATATCCGGGAAATTATTATCGCCACGGACGCAGGACGGGAAGGTGAACTGGTGGCCCGCTGGATTATCAAGAAGACCGGGGTGAAAAAACCAATGAAGCGCCTGTGGATTTCTTCGGTGACGGACAAAGCAATCCGTGACGGCTTTGCCCATTTAAAGGATGCCGGAGAATATGACAAGCTTTACGAAGCGGCGGTGGCTCGGGCGGAGGCCGATTGGCTGGTGGGCCTGAATGCCACCAGAGCCCTGACCGTAAAGCATAACGCTCAATTATCCTGCGGCCGGGTTCAGACTCCGACACTGGCCATTATCGCCATGCGGGCCGGGCAAATCAGGGAGTTTAGGCCGAAGACCTATTACGGCTTTCGGATAAAAGGCGGGGATGTTACCTGGAGCTGGCACTCCCCCAAAGACGGCGGGACCTCGACCTTCCGAAAGGAAGAAGTGGAGCAGGTAAAGCAAAACGCTTCCGCCGGTACGGGAAAGGTGACTAAAGTACAGAAAAAGGCGGGGAAGCAATTTGCCCCGAAGCTGTATGACTTAACCGGACTGCAGCAGGAGGCCAACCGGTTGTATGGATTTTCCGCCAAGCAGACACTGGATTATATGCAGCGTTTGTACGAATATCATAAGGCGGTAACCTATCCCCGAACGGATTCCCATTACCTGACCCAGGATATTGTGGAAACCCTGAAAGACCGGGTAAAGGCCTGTCAGAGCGGTGAATATGCTTCTGTCTGTATGAAGCTGCTGAAAGCACCCATAAAAGGTAATAAATCTTTTGTGGATGACAGCAAGGTTTCGGATCATCACGCCATTATTCCCACGGAGCAGCGGGTGCGCATAAGTGATATGGAATATGGCGAGCGAAAGATTTATGAACTGGTGGTTTCCCGTTTTCTTGCCAACCTTCTGCCTCCCTGTGAATATGAGCAGACATTCGTTACTGCCCTTTTAAATGGGGAAACCTTTACGGTTAAGGGAAAAGTGATTATTCATCCCGGTTTCCGGGAGGTGCCTGCAGCGGCCCATGAAGGGGAGGAAAAAGAAGGACAAAAAGGACAAGAGGAACAGGATGTAAAAAACCTGCCCGTATTTGCCATCGGGCAGGAAATTCTTTTTTCCAACGGCACGGTAACCCAGGGGCAGACCAGTCCGCCGGTACCGTTTACGGAAGCCACCTTACTTGCGGCGATGGAGAATCCGGCCAGGTATATGGAAAATACCGATAAAGATCTGGTGAAGACACTGGGAGAAACCGGCGGTCTCGGAACCGTTGCCACCCGGGCAGACATTATTGAAAAGCTGTTTAACAGCTTTATGATTGAGAAAAAGGATCAATATATCCACATGACCGCCAAAGGCCGGCAGGTGCTGGAGTTAGCCCCTCAGGGGCTGACATCCCCGGAGCTTACGGCAAGATGGGAGTGTAAGCTGCAGGACATTGCTAAAGGCCGGGCGGCAAAAAAAGATTTTGAAGCCCAGATTCGGAATTATACGGTGGATATTGTGGGAGATATTATTGCTTCTTCCAAAGCTTATAAGCATGAAAATATTACTAACAAAAAATGCCCCCAGTGCGGCAAGCTGATGCTGGAGGTCAATCATAAGAACGGCCGGATGCTGGTCTGCCAGGACCGGGAGTGCGGTTACCGGAAATCCTTATCCCGGATCACCAATGCCCGTTGTCCCCAGTGCCATAAGAAACTGGAAATGGTGGGTGAAGGGGACAGCCAGCGCTTTATTTGTGTCTGCGGCTACCGGGAGAAGCTGTCCGCGTTTGAGAAGCGGAAGAAAGAAACGGGAGGCAGCTCCAAAAAGGAAGTGGAAAACTATCTGCGAAAGCAGCAAAAGGAGGCTAAGGAGCCGGTTAATAATGCCTTTGCGGATGCATTTGCCAAGCTGAAGCTGTAGTTGTTGCTATTAACAGCGCCGGCTGTATATGGTAACCTGAAGTTTATCCACGGCGGCAACAAGTCAATTTTTATTAAGACAGATTCCGGGCGCTTATGTTACAATCAAAGCCATAAGCGGCACATTGCATTAAATTTGAGAATAAGGAAGTGATGACTCTTGAAGGACACAAAAATAGTCAATCAAATACTGGATGTGATAGAAAAGAATCTTGACAATGAACTGACCCTGGATAAAATAGCCAACGAGCTGAATTACTCCAAGTTTTATTTAAATCGGCTGTTCTCGGAGAACATTGGCTGCACCATTCATAAGTATATTCAGAAACGTCGGCTTACCGAAGCGGCAAGGGAGTTGGTGGAGAGCGGTGAACCAATTATTGAGATTGCGTTCCGGGCCGGGTACAATTCCCCCCAGGCATTTACTCAGGCTTTCCAGTTGTTGTACCAATATCCGCCGGGAGTTTACCGGCAAAAGGGTATATTTTTTCCGAAGCAGGAGCGGGCGGTGGTGAAATCAGGTATCGTATGTGGTTACCGGAAATGTCACTGCATGATGGGAAGGAGGATGGCGGCATGAGCACAATACCGTATGTTGTTGAGCAGACCGGCAGAGGGGAGAGAAGCTATGATATTTTTTCCCGGCTGCTGTCCGACCGGATTATTTTCCTGGGAGAAGAGGTAAACGATGCCTCGGCAAGTGTGGTGATTGCCCAGATGCTGTTTCTTGAAGCCCAGGATCCGGATAAGGATATTCATTTTTATATCAACAGTCCGGGCGGCTCCATATCAGCGGGATTTGCCGTTTACGATACCATGCAGTATATTAAGTGTGATGTTTCAACCATCTGCATCGGTATGGCGGCAAGCTTCGGTTCTTTTTTACTGGCCGGAGGCGCCGGGAAAAAGCGCTTTGCCCTGCCGAATGCGGAGATTATGATCCATCAGCCGGCCATCCACGGCAATGGTATCCGGGGACAGGCCAGTGATATTAAGATTATTTCCGATCATATTCTAAAAAGCCGGGAAAGACTGAACCGGATTCTGGCTGAGAATACCGGACGTTCCCTGGAGCAGATAGAAATAGACACGGAAAGGGATCATTATATGACTGCCGCGGAGGCATTGGATTATGGACTAATTGACAAAATCATCAGCGGAAGAGAAAAAACGGCGTAAACGGGTGTCCATCGTGAGTCGAGACGAAATATGTTTATACCACGCTGATCCCGCCGTCAACAATTAAATGCTGGCTGGTGACATAGCTGCAGGCATCCGATGAAAAGAACAGAATGGGGCCGTTTAATTCGCCCCGGTGTCCGGGACGGCCGGCGGGATTCTGCATATTATAGGACTTCATAAAGCCCTCATGCTTAAACAGGGTGTTTTCGGTCATTTCGCTTTCAAATAATCCCGGCCCGATGGAATTTACCGTAATATTGTACTGCATATATGTAGCTGCCATGCCCATGGTAAGCCCTCTGACAGCTGCTTTGGAGGTATTATAGGAATGTCTTGCCAGCTCCGGCATTTTATCGGCAATTATGGCGTTAATGGAAGCAACATTCACAATTCTTCCGTACTGTTTAGCTTTCATATGGGGAACCACATATTTACTCATCAGGTAAATGCCTTTTACATTGATATCCATGGAACGGTTCCAGTCTGCTTCGGTCAAATCCTCTACCGAACCTCTTACGGCAACACCGGCGTTGTTCAGCAGGATATCCACTTTGCCATAGGTTTTGATTACCTCATCCACCGCCGCTTTTACACTGTCTTCGTCGGAAACATCACATTGTAAGCTGAGGGCTTTTTTGCCCATCTTAGTGATTTCTTCCGCAACGGAATCCAGCTTTTCCTTCCTCCGAGCCAACAGGGCCACATCCACGCCATGTTGGGCATAGGCAATGGCCGCATCGGCTCCCAGGCCACTGGATGCTCCGGTAACAATGGCTACTTTGCCTGTTAAATCAAATAAATTGCCCATAAAGTGCCTCCTTTATTAAAATATCAATTAAAATTCTAACAATATATTATCCTATTATTTAAAAAAAATCAATTCCCATAATGAAGCAAAATGAATTGATTATTATACGGAAATAAAATAGCTTGAGATACGAAAACAAAATAGCTTGAGTTTTATTGACAAACTTTTAACTCTGGAATATACTGGTATTGTTAATAAGATTAACTAAAACAACATGTTAAACTCCCTAACAACCAGAGGGGGTTTTTCGTTGAGTAAACAAATTGAAAGGTGGTAAATGGAGTGAAGCATTTAGCAATTGAAAAAGTAATCGGCCGTGAAATCGTGGATTCCAGAGGAAATCCGACCGTTGAGGCTGAGGTATACCTTACTGACGGTACCGTGGGAAGAGGAGCGGCACCCAGCGGAGCCTCCACAGGACAGTTTGAAGCGCTGGAATTGAGGGATGGTGACAAGTCCAGATTTGGCGGCAAAGGCGTTTCTAAAGCGGTAAATAATATTAATACATTAATTAATGATGCTTTGGCAGGAATGAATGCTGCCGATACATATGCAGTGGATAAAGCGATGTTTAATGTGGACGGAACAAAGGATAAGTCTAAGCTTGGTGCCAACGCTATCCTGGCAGTATCCATTGCCTGCGCAAGAGCGGCGGCAGCAGCTCTTGAACTGCCGCTGTATCGGTTCCTTGGCGGTGTTACCGGCAATAAGCTTCCGGTTCCGATGATGAATATTCTGAACGGCGGCGCCCATGCGGCCAATACCGTGGATGTACAGGAATTTATGATTATGCCGGTTGGAGCATCCGGCTTTGCGGAAGGTCTCAGACAGTGTACGGAAGTATTCCATGCCCTTGCTTCCATTTTGAAGGAAAAAGGTCTTGCCACATCGGTTGGAGATGAAGGTGGTTTTGCCCCGGATCTTGACAGTGATGAGGCTACCATTGAAATCATTCTGGATGCGGTGAAAAAAGCCGGTTATGAGCCTGAAAAGGATTTCATGATTGCAATTGATGCAGCTTCCAGTGAATGGAAGGGAAGCCGTCAGGGTGAATATGTACTGCCTAAATGTAAGAAGACCATGTCTACCGATGAATTAATTCAGCATTGGAAGAACCTTTGCGATAAATATCCCATTATCTCCATTGAGGATGCCCTGGATGAAGAAGATTGGGAAGGCTGGCAGAAAATGACCCAGGTGCTTGGCGACAGGGTTCAGTTGGTTGGAGATGATTTGTTTGTTACCAACACGGAACGTCTTTCCAAGGGAATTGAAATGGGCTGCGGTAACTCCATTTTAATTAAGCTCAATCAGATTGGTTCCGTTTCCGAAACCCTTGATGCCATTAAGATGGCTCATAAAGCAGGCTTTACCGCGATTTCTTCCCACCGTTCCGGCGAGACGGAAGATACCACTATCGCAGATTTGGCCGTTGCGCTGAATACCTGCCAGATTAAGACTGGCGCACCCAGCAGAAGTGAAAGAGTTGCCAAATACAATCAGCTTCTTCGCATTGAGGAAGAACTTGGCTGCGCGGCTCAGTATCCGGGACGTAATGCATTTAATGTGTAATCCCGTGGAAGTACACAAAATATGACTTTTTTATAGAGACCGTTCAAACTGGGCCAAAAGCTTAGTTTGAACGGTTTCTATTGCGCTAAACATGATAAAGCAGCCGCTTATAATAAGCATTCCGATATTCGCTGGGAGTGAGTCCGGCGATTTTTTTGTATGCCTTGGCAAAATTATGGCCGTCGGAAAATCCCAATGTGATAGCAATATCGTTAATGGAATCATTTGTATTGGTTAATAAGAAGCTTGCCGCATCCATTTTCACATTAAGGATAAATTGCTTTAACGGAATGCCGGTAATATCACTGAATAAATGGGAAAGGTACTTGGCATTATACCCGAAATGCAGAGCGACATCGGCAACTTTTAAGGTGCGGTGGGTATTATCCCTTACATAATCAATAATATCGTAGTACAACTGTTTTTGACCCTGTCTGGCTCTCAAGCCATTGCTTCCCACACTAAATAACTGGTTGTGTAACTCACACAATATGGTGGTAGTCAGATAATTTAAGGCAGTGGAATTGTAATTATTACGTACGGCATCCTGAAGCTGTTTCATTAATATCACTATTTTTGAAGTCATGACCTTACTCTGGCCGGGAAAGGCCAGGATACCGTCGGGCGTCTCGTAGGGGTAAATAGGGTGTTCCTCATTGGGGATAATCGATTGCCTGGTATCGTGGGAAGTACTGAAATGGAGCCAGTAAAAGCTGCAGTTGGAAGAACGAAAACCAACCCGACGATTGCCGGGTGAAGGTAAGGGCGGCAGCAGCAGATATTCCCCTTCCGTTACCTGATATTGTTTTTGATTGTAGGAAATATATAAAGTATCTTTGGTTATTACAAATAACTCATAATCATTCAGAGGAAAGTTCTCATGTGACCATTCCGGTGAAGGTGCCTCAAATTTCCCCGTTAAGATGTAGTTTACTGGATTGGTGACATCAAACTCATAAACGTTCATGATTTTCAGAACCTTTCTTTTGTGGATATGCCTAAAACTATATCATTATTTTGGCAGATATACATGGTTGAAATGATAGGTAAGGTGTGAAAATGGAAGATCTTGGTTATAGAAGAATTACTTTATTCCTTTTTGACACCCAATAAGTCAATATGATATTTTGTCTTCCGAGTAACGATGCTACCATTAATCATGCACAAATGTATAGAGAAGGGAGCAAAGTATGAAAAAGAAACTGGTTACATTAATGATTGTGGCGGCTATGGCAATAACTTCCTTGGCGGGATGCACAAGCGGGTCATCCGGAGAACCGGCCACGGGCAGTGTGTCCGGCACATCGGAAAGCGCCTCGGGGAGTGAAGCTTCCGGCAGTGGACAGACAAGCGGGGAGACGGTAAAACTAAAGGCACTGTTTATTGCACATCCTTTAACGAAGGATCTGAATGAGATGCAGTGGCTAAAGGAAATCGAAGAAAAAGCCGGTGTAGAGATTGAGTGGGAAGTGATTTATACGGATTGGGAGACGGTGAAGGCCACCCGTTTTGCTTCAGGGGATATCCCGGATATCTTGTTCAATGCTACGATTAATTCGGATTATACTACATATGACGGCCTTTTCGCGGATATGTCAGAGTTAATTGAGACAGATGCGCCCAATATCCAAACGATGTTTGAAGAAGAACCGGACACCAAGGTTTTGGCCCAAATCGACGGCAAAATTTATGGAATCCCTAAATTTCAGGGTAAGTGGCCTTCTACGAACACGGTTATGTTTATCAATACCCAGTGGCTGGAAAACCTGAATTTGGAAAAACCCACGACTTACTCCGAACTGGAGGAAGTATTGCTGGCATTTAAGGAACAGGATGCCAATGGGAACGGTGACCCAAATGATGAAATCCCTCTTGATTATAATGCCTACGGCGGAAATAACGCCTGGTTCAACTCAGCCTATTCTCTGACCAACTTATTGGGAGCAATGGGAATTCAGTTGACTAACTGGGGAGTTGACGGTTATTTCGCGGAAGACAGTACGGTAAAAAACTACGCAGTGGATGAAAGATATAAATTATTTATAAAATATTTGAGTAATCTGTATTCCCAGGGACTAATCAATGAAAATGCCCTGACCAATGACTATTCCGCTTATCAGTCTCTTTCCCGCGGAGATGAAAATGGGGATGCCCTGGTGGGAGTTGTGTTTGGCTGGGAAGAAACCGATAAGTTTGGGCCGAATTTATATACCCAGTATGAGCCGCTTGCTCCGTTGGATTATGATATTGACTGTGAGGCCGGTACTTATGATACCAGATGGCGGGATGACTACTCGGGACTTAACATGTCGGAAAACCGGGTTTGTATGAGCGCCAATTGCAGCAATAAAGAAGCGGCAATGAGATTTATTGACCAGTTCTATGACGCGGAAGTGTCGGTTCAGGTATTGTTTGGCGGCATCACCGACGGATGTGTGGAAAATACCGGAGATAACAGCTATAAGGTTTTAGACCCGCTTGATCCGGATACTGATTCCGGTACCTGGAAATGGACGAATTCCTTTGCCGATAATGGCCCCATGTATATCCGCAGAAGCACGGAAATTGAAATGGCCCAGGATATGACCTATGCTTTGGAGGAACGGGAATATTACAATGATATTATTGACAAGGCGCAAGTAACGGACTCTTACCCGCAGATGTTTATGAAATATACGGCGGAAGAGTTGAATACCATGGCGGTAAATCAGGCCAATATCAATAATATTATCGATAACTACTGGTCTTTATGGATGACCGGACAGTCCGACATTGACGCGGACTGGGATAATTATGTAACCCAGGTTTACAATTCCGGACTGCAGGAAATCCTGGATATCCGCCAGGGGGCGTTTGACAGTTATCTGGCCCAGTAAAAGGGGTATGAGCGGCGGGGGCTGGTTTATGAGCTATCCGCCGCCCGCCGCAGGCGGATTCTTTGTTAAGATGGAGGTCATGTATGGCAAAACGTAAGGAAGTAAAACTGCCCGGCAGAACCGGCAGGTTCAAGAAATATATTACCCATACATGGCAGTTATGGCTGATGCTGTTGCCTGCCATGATTTATATTCTGATTTTCTGCTATGTGCCGATGTATGGAGTTCAGCTGGCGTTTCGGGAATATAGCTTTTCTTCCGGGATTACGGGGGGCACATTTGTCGGATTGAAATATTTCCGGCAGTATTTTGAAAGCGCAATGTTTTGGCCGACCCTGAAAAACACCTTTGTTATTGCGGCTACCAGTATTATTGTGGGTTTCCCGGCACCGATTATCCTGGCAATGGTAATTAATCAGATCCACAGCAAAAAATGGAAAAGAGCCGTCCAGACCATCGTGTATATTCCTTATTTTATTTCGGTGGTGGTGCTGGTATCCATGATGAATATTATGCTGGCTAATAACAGCGGAGTTATCAGTAATTTTCTGAAGAGTATTCATCTGGTGGGCGCAGGCTTGAATCTGCTCGGCAGTGAATCCGCCTTTGTCCCGGTTTATGTACTGTCGGGAGTGTGGCAGTCCATGGGATGGAACAGTATTATTTTCCTTGCAGCGTTATCGTCGGTGGACACTCAACTTTATGACGCCTGCAAAATTGATGGTGCCAACCGTTGGCAGACGATGATACATATTGATTTTCCGGCTATTTTGCCCACCATCATTATCATGTTGATCTTAAACATGGGAAATATCCTTAACGTTGGCTTTGATAAGGTGTATTTAATGCAGAACAGTCTGAATCTGGGCGCTTCCCAGGTAATCTCCACTTATATTTATACCGTTGCCATTAAAAAAGCCCAGTTTAGCTTTGGCGCGGCCGTAGGGCTATTCAATACTGTCATTAATTTCTTTTTCCTTGTGGTAACTAATTTTATTTCTAAAAAAGTTTCCGGTACGGGACTGATGTAAGAGGAAAGGGGTTTGATGATGAAGGAAAATAAAATAAAATATAAAAGCCTGGGCGACAGAATTTTTGGAGCGGCAGTGATTATTTTAAGTATCGTTGTTTTTTTAATCATTTTGTATCCGCTATGGTTTATTATAATTGCTTCCATCAGTAATTCCAATCTGGTTAATTTAGGTAAGGTCACCTTTTGGCCTAAAGATATCCGTCTTTATGGATATCAGCAGATTTTGGAGGATTCCCGGATTTGGCTGGGATATGCCAATACTATTTTTTATGTGGTGGCAGGGACGGCGTTGAACCTGGCGGTTACCATGCCGGCGGCTTATGCGCTATCAAGGCCCGATTTTAAAGCCCGTGGCAAGATCATGTTTTATTTTGTCTTTACCATGTTTTTCAGCGGTGGTCTGGTTCCCCTCTATATGACAATAAATGCGCTGGGACTGATCAGCAGCAAAACTATCTTGGTTATTATTGTGGCAGTCAATACCTATAACCTAATTATTGCCAGAACCTTTATTGAATCTTCCATTCCTGCCGATTTATATGAGGCAGCCGTTCTGGATGGCTGCTCTCACTTTAAATATTTTATTTGGGTGGTCCTGCCGCTGTCAAAAGCGGTTATTGCGGTGGAGATTTTGTATTACGCGGTGTTCCACTGGAATGATTATTTTAATGCGCTGATGTTCAACAGTAATAAAAACAATGAGCCGCTGCAGATTGTGCTTCGGAGGATTCTGCTGCTGAACGAAGCCTTTTCCAGCGGCAGCGGCGGCGTGCAGGGCGGCTATGCCCAGTCCTCGGCCGATCAGGTAAAATACGCGGTTATAATTATTTCGACCGTGCCCATTCTATGCGTATATCCTTTTGTCCAGAAGTATTTTGAGAAGGGAGTTATGATTGGAGCGGTGAAAGGTTAATCTAAAGCCGTGAAAAATAAACTTCGGCAAGGTTACTTCGGCAAGGTTACAGTTGAAAGCATAAATTTAACATGTTATTATAAAAGGACAAGGCAGGCAAGGTAATATTGCCTGCCCTGTATTTCATTTAATCTATTTCATTTGAAAGGATGCATACACTTGAAAAAGAATCTGGGACATGTTATCACCAAGGTATATCCCGGTTCCATCGCGGAAGAAATGGAAATGGAAGCCGGGGATGTCCTGCTTGCAATTAATAAGAAAGAAATCGAAGATGTCTTTGATTATCAATACCTGATTAAGGATGAGTATATGGAGGTGTTAATCCGGAAGCCGGACGGTGAAGAATGGCTTTTGGAAATTGACAAAGATTATGATGAAGATTTGGGGATTGATTTTGACAATGGCCTGATGAGCGACTGCCGGACATGCACCAACAAATGTATTTTTTGCTTTATTGACCAGATGCCTCCTGGGATGAGAGAGACTCTTTATATTAAGGATGATGATTCCCGTCTTTCCTTTTTACAGGGTAATTATATTACATTGACTAATATGCGGCAGCAGGATGTGGATCGGATAATCCGCATGCATTTGGCTCCGATCAACATTTCCATTCATACCACCAATCCCCGGCTTCGCTGTAAGATGCTCCATAACCGGTTTTCCGGAGATAAACTAAAAATTTTGGAGCAGTTATATGAAAATCAGATTGAAATGAATGGGCAGGTGGTATTATGTAAAAATGTGAACGACGGCAGCGAATTAGAGCGGACCGTCAATGATTTGTCAAAGTATCTTCCTTTTATGCGCAGCGTTTCGGTAGTTCCGGCCGGAATTACCAGGTACCGGGACGGACTGTATCCGCTGGAATTATACAATCAGCAGGAAGCAGCGGCGGTAATAGAGATGATTGAAAGCAGGCAGAGTGAATTTTATGAAAAATATGGTCTGCATTTTATTCATGCCAGCGATGAATGGTATATTACGGCGGGGCTTAAATTCCCGGAGGAAGAAAGATATGACGGCTATATTCAGCTGGAAAACGGTGTCGGGATGATGCGCCTGTTTAACAATGAATTCCAGGATGGCTTGGCGGATATAAAAAAAGGTGAGCGGTATCCGGAAAAGAAGCGGACACTTACACGGAAGCTTTCCATTGCCACCGGAAAACTGGCTTTTCCTGCCATTAGTTCCTTTGCAGAACAAATGATGTCGGCATTTCCCGGGATAACGGTTCATGTTTACCGGATCCATAATGACTTCTTTGGAGAAACCATAACGGTGTCCGGTTTAATCACCGGTCAGGATTTGGTGAAGCAGTTAAAGGATCGGAAGGATAGCGGAGAAAGTCTGGGAGATACACTGCTGATTCCTTCCAATATGCTCAGAACCGGTGAAGCAGTTTTTTTGGATGATTTGACAGTAAGTGATGTGGAGAAGCAATTGGAGATTAAGCTGAAGGCCGTTGAACCGGGAGGAAGGCAGTTTATTGACGCAATCCTTGACGAAACTTATCATATGGACCGGGCCAATGAGAATTTTGTTTATATCCAGGCTTATCAGCAAAATAAGGAAGATTAGCAGCCAGGGATTTACTTTTTAACCCGCCCATATTATCCGCTGGAATCCAGAAATAGACGAGCCTCGTTAATATAATATTCAAAGTCAACCCCTTCCACTTCGGAAGTATCAACTTTCATTATTTTTCCGCCGATGTTGAAATCTCCCAGCGGGGAAATATACTGTTCAAAAGCTTTATCATCCATTGTTTCCCACATCTGGTTAGCCTGCCCGCGTTCGGGCAGGCGGTCACGTTCGATAAACCGCCGGTACAGAACCTGGGTATCGCCCAGAAACAAGTAAGTCAGAGATTGATAACCATATCGCTCCACCAGGGCTTTCAGAACGTCGCCTTCCCTTGTGTTATTGTGATTTTCCCCCATGACGAAGTTTGCTTCAATAATCAACGGGAATCCGGTTTCCATAAATTTTTTCGTAATAAATGCCATGGCGTCAAAGGTGGCGGCGCTTAACCGCTTGCTTTCCGCCCGGTTTGTTACCGGGATGCTTCGGTTTAAGGCAATCTTAAGCAAGTCTTTATTAAAGCATGGAATTCCCAGTTCCCGGGAAAGCCTCAAAGAAAAAGTGGTCTTCCCGGCGGCAACATATCCCGTAACAATAATGATTTTTTTATTCATGCAAAAACCTCCGTTATCCATGTTTTACCCGGTACCAATATTGATACATATCCGTAAAGCCTATCTTTTGATACAAGCCAACAGCATCAGCATTATTTGCAACAACTTGGAGATACGCTTTTTGGGCGCCATATTTGGCGGCGGTGCTCATTAATGCCAGACAAATATCTTGACCGTATCCTTTTTGCCGATGCTTGGGTGATACGATAATGTCGTATAATCCCACATAAGTTCGTTCTATTACACCCAGCCCGCAAGCCACAACTTCATTATTGCAGGATAACACCGCACATAAGGTTTGATTAGTAATATTACCTTGAATCTTCCGGGCCGACGGGATTACGTTCTTATTCATTTCATTTAGGTGAAAATAATGATTTTGCCAGTCTTCATGTATTCCGTTTGTCACCACGGAAATCAACTGATTAGTATTTATTTGGGGAACATTCATCATCATCAGATTAGTTGAGGTGACTATGGAATAATCTTTTTTGGCCAAGATATCATCCATTTGAACGGAAAGCGGCGTGATTTTAAATACGGTCGGTAACTGCTGTTTAAAATAAGTCATTTCACAATATTTGATTTTATCGTGTATAGGCAGGCATGAAGGATTCAGCATATTAACAGAATTAGCCCGATTTGTATACCCTTCCGCAAATCTAAGATACCATCCATCATAATATACGGTATTTAAGGCGGGGTGTGCGTTCAAAGACAATTCTTCGAGTAACTTTATTTCTGTGTTCATAAACGATTATCCTTTTCTTAATCCTGATTTTAAGTAATATTTTATTCATTATACAGCTAAATTTTGTACGAATAAAGTGGTTTTGCTATTTATTCCCCATCGCTGCCCGAAAAGAAATAAGGGTGCGGAACAATAGTCAGTTATGTTATACTAAATGGGAGAATCATGTCATCTGGAGTTTATGAGGAGTAGGTTATGAATGGCGAATTTTTAAAGAGTTATATCAATAAAGAAAGAATATATCAATTGTTTTCCGATTTGGTGGCGATTGATTCAGTTTCGTTCCAGGAGCGTCAGGCAGCAGATTTTGTGAAAGAGTATCTGCGGCCATATGGTGGGGAGATTTATGAGGATCAGGCATGGCAGAGTGAATATGAAATAATTACAGACAGTGACGGCCGCAAAAAAGCCCGGCCTCTTCAGGGAGAGGGCAAAATCTTGGCAGATCAGCTATCCGGAAATGTTTATGCTTTTATTCCCGGTGAACTCCCTGGTAAACCGCTGTTGTTTTCCGCACATCTGGATACGGTTCCGCCAGGATATGGGAAAAAAACGGTAATAGATGAAAATAATATCATCAGGAGTGTAGGCGAGACAGTGCTCGGTTCGGATGATTTTGCCGGTGTAACTCAGATTTTGGAAGCATTAAGGATTTTGCGTGAAAATAATATTCCCCATCGGGATTTGGAGCTTATTTTTCCGGTTGCCGAGGAAATTTACGGACGGGGAAGCCGGGGGTTGGATTATGGGAGAATCCGGTCCGAAGAAGCTTATGTTTTAGACTTAAGCGGAACAATTGGGCTGGCGGTACTGAAAGCGCCCAGTATTATTTCATTTCAAGTTACGGTGAAGGGACGTTCTGCGCATGCAGGATTTGCCCCGGAGGAGGGGATTCACGCCATTCAGATTGCAGCGGTAGCTGTTTCTGAGATAAAAATGGGCCGGATTGGCGAAAACTCTACTCGTAACATCGGGATGATTCATGGTGGCAGGGCAGGGAATATTATCCCTGATACTGTTGTGATTAGCGGAGAAATCCGCAGTTACTCCCATGAACAGGCACTGCTTTTACTGGAAGAGGTCAAGGAAGTCTTCCGGCAAAAGACCCAGCAGCTAGGTGGGGAAGCACTCATCCGGTCGGAAGTGCAGATTAAGGCATATCAGACAGACCCCAAATCCGATGTTGTGAAGAAATTTCAGGAAGCCTGTATAGATTCTGATCTACCGGTTCAACTGCTTAATACCTTCGGTGGAAGTGATAATAATCACTTTGTAGAACATGGGATTAATGGAATTGTGATATCCTGCGGGATGCAGAATGTCCATACCACGGAAGAATTTATCACCCTTGAAGATTTATGTAAAGGTACGGAATTAGTGGTAAGGCTGATGATGAAACGGGAAGCGAGCGGGACAAAATAGTAAAGCCTCTTATAATATCTGCTTTACACGGAATTGCAAATTTTTCTTGTTCTCTTTTCTGCTTGACAGAACATTTCTGCCAGCATACAATAGGGGGTAGGGGTATACTCTATTTTGATTCTTGGAGGACGCAATATGAAACAATGTATGGATGTTGACGCCGTAACCAACCGATTGAAAAGAATTGAGGGGCAGGTGCGCGGTGTTATCAAGATGATTGAGAGTGATAAAAGCTGTGAGGAAATTCTTATACAGATTGGTTCGATCAAATCCGCTTTGCATAAGACGGGGCAAGTCGTCTTAGAAGGTCATCTTCACCATTGCGTATTGGACGGCATCCGAGAGGGCAAAGAAGATGAAACGATCAAAAAGCTGTCGTCGGCTATCGAGCAGTTTTCACGCATCGTGTAGGGGGTATATGTGGTTAAGAAAATTTTTGTATTGTTTTCAGGCTTGAAAATGACGCTGACTGCCGGTGTATTCCTTGTCGCCAGCCTGATACTCTTGCTGACAGATACGGCATTTCCTATTGACCCGGCATGGGTCACGGTCGTTATCTGCGGTTTTCCGCTTTTGTATCTCGCTATCACGAGAATTATTCATAACAAGGGTATGAGTAAAATATCCTCGGCGCTGCTCATATCTATAGCTATGTTTGCGTGTATAGCCTCAAGTTTCATGCCGGACGCGCATGAAAATATGTTTGCGGCCGGCGAGGTTGCCTTTATCATGGCGATAGGCGCAATATTAGAAGAAAAAACCGTTGAACGCGCTAAGAAAGGTATCAAACAGCTTATCAACCTCGCGCCGGAGCAAGGACGCAGGATTGCAGATGGAAAAGAAGAAATGGTGTCCATTGAACATGTCGTAAAAGGTGATATTCTGCGCGTCCTGCCCGGTGAAGCTATCCCTGTGGATGGTGAAATATTGTCCGGCAACACATCGGTAGACCAGTCCATTATCACGGGCGAATCACTGCCGGTGGATAAAACGATTGGTGACAGCGTATTCTGCGGAACAATCAACCGATTCGGCTCTGTCGAAATCAAGGTGACAAAGGTTGGCGAGGATTCTTCCCTGCAAAAACTGATACGCTTGGTGCAAGACGCGGAAAACAACAAAGCTCCTATGCAGCGTATTGTTGATAAATGGGCGTCTTGGCTTGTTCCCATCGCACTTGCTATCGCGGTCGTTACATATTTGCTTACCGACATCACACGGGCGGTCACGATACTGGTGGTATTCTGCCCTTGCGCGTTGGCGCTTGCCACACCGACCTCCATCATGGCGGCCATCGGGCAAGCCGCGAAGCATGGCGTTATCATCAAATCCGGTGAAGCTCTGGAGCGCATGGGTAAAGTGGACTGTATCGCTTTTGACAAAACGGGAACGCTCACGCATGGAAACTTGGCGGTCAGCGATGTGGTTGCCTTTGATCCTGCAATCCCCGATGATGATATGCTCATGTTGGCGGCTTCGACTGAAGCTCATTCGGAACACCCATTAGGAAAAGCTATTGCCGCTTATGCTAAAGAGCGTGGGGTAATAATTCAAACAACTGATGATTTCAAAATGATACCCGGCAAGGGAATCAGCGGGGTCGTGGAAGGCAAGCAAATCCTATGCGGTAACAGTACATATTTAGAGGAAAACAATGTTTCTCTTGATGACTCCGTTACCGCTTCGTTGGAACGGTTTTGCAATCAGGGCAAGGCAACAATCTTAGTATCCGGCGATGGCAAATGCATTGGTATTGTGGCGCTCAGTGATACGCTGCGTTCCATCGCCGCTAATATGGTTCGTGAACTACGGAATACAAACACGGACGTTGTTTTACTGACAGGCGACCACGCGAGGACGGCGGAGTACTTCGCCAAACAGGTCGGCATTAGCTCCGTCCACGCCGAGCTGCTCCCTGCGGGTAAGGTGGAACGAATACAGGAGTTACAGAAACAAGGCCGAAATATTTGCATGATTGGTGATGGCGTAAATGACGCACCGGCACTTAAAATGGCGAATGTAGGTGTGGCAATGGGCAGCATGGGCAGCGATATTGCCATTGAAGCCGCAGACATTGCGCTGATGGGTGACGATATAGCGAAAATCCCGTATCTCAAACGTCTGTCAAACGCAACGGTAAAGTTGATAAAGTTCAATATTTCGATGTCCATGTGCATTAACTTTGTAGCGATTGTCCTCTCAATCCTTGCCTTACTTAATCCCATTACAGGCGCACTGGTACATAACGTCGGTTCAGTGTTAGTGGTTCTGAACGCGGCGTTGCTGTACGACAGAAAATACATATAGGGGATGAGATTTCAAATGCAAGCACCACCTTTTACCGTGGCAGATTCATTATCAATCCAGAGTTCGGCTTCTTCCGTTTCAAAAATAAAAACACAATAGCTTTCACCGGCAGGGCCATCAGGGAAATGATTAATGAACCAGTCCTGCCATAATTCTTGGCGCAGCCGGTTGTCTTGAGAAACCGTTACTTTACCGGTAAGGGTAATATTTTTTTTGCCTTTTCAATAATTGAATTCTCATTGTTCATTTGTAAATATCCTCCGCTTTTTATATTAATTTAACATTATATTAATTTATCATAAGTAACCGGACAACAGTGTGTCATGTTCAGCCTGGACTATTCCGCGAATTCAAAATTGTTTATTGTTTAATTTTTATTTAAATTATTTACTTTTCATTAAATATATTTTGTGCTATTATTACTAGTGTCACCTTAATACAGATACCTCTCTTCGTGGAAAACAAGCCGGAAGTGGGATATCTGATATTTTCTATTCTTACATAATGAAAGTGGTACTTATCCATGTTTAAGAAATCATTTCTCTATTTTAAAAAGTATATTCCCATTCATCTGCTCTGTCTGATTTTGGGTTTGATGCGGATGATCATTTTATTGGTGGAGCCGCAGATTATTTCATTAATGGTGGACCGGGTCATTAATCCGGCGTTAGGTGCCGAAGCGGCGGCGAACTCCAGTATTTTCAGCTTCGCCATTAAAGAAATTGCGGCGGATGATTATTTAAAGGCATTTGGAATATTAGTGATTATCTTCTTAATTACAATGCTGTTATATCTGGTCGCCTTCTTCACCCGCTGGAATATTTCTCATTGGATTGGCCTGAAAAGCGAGAACCGGATGCGGCAGGATGCTTTCGACAAAATAAACCGGGTGGGTGACTTGCTGCAGAATAAATATACCAGCGGAGAATTGATTACTATTTCCGGTTCCGATCCTGCGCATGTTAAGGATGTATACATCTGCACGATTCCCTTTATTGCCGACTGTGTCTTTTATATTTTGGCTGCCGCTTATTTTTTATATCGGATTAATCGGATATTCCTTTTATTCCCTCTTATGAGTGGTCTGGTATTTATCCTTTTAACCAAGCGTTTCATTAAAAAAATCGGTAGTTACTATGAAGAACTTTGGGAAAAGAATACATCATTAAATACCATGGTGCAGGAAAGCATTTATGGTATCCGGATTATTAAGTCTATGGCAAAAGAGAAACACCTGACGGAAAAGTTTCAGGAGAAAAATCGTGAGTTAAAAG
>Ga0153972_1000180_pt1 | contig 18564 bp, 17 predicted proteins | sample TSGA056MetaG_FD_104732 | JGI IMG/M metagenome (GOLD analysis project Ga0153972, IMG submission 104732) | Attine ant fungus gardens microbial communities from Georgia, USA - TSGA056 MetaG | ecosystem: Host-associated > Fungi > Mycelium > Unclassified | place: USA: Georgia, George L Smith State...
ATTGTTTCCTTTAGTCGATCAACGGTAAGGTTCATCCGTTTAGCGAGGTCGGCTATATCATCTTCCTCGGTCGGTAGGAACTCGTGGAGGGGTGGGTCAAGAAGGCGGATTGTGACAGGTTTGCCTGCCATTGTCTTGAAGATGCCTTCAAAGTCGCTGCGCTGCAATGGAAGGAGCTTTGAAAGTGCAATCTCACGCTGCTCCGTGGTTTGGGAGATAATCATTTCTCTTACAACAGGGATGCGATCCGCATTGAAGAACATATGCTCTGTTCTTGTAAGGCCGATGCCTTCTGCGCCAAAATATACAGCTTCCTGCGCGTCGGAAGGAGTATCAGCATTTGTACGAACCTGCATGGTACGGATTTCGTCCGCCCAGCTCATTACGGTTGCAAAGTTTCCTGAAACGGTAGCGTCAACGGTTGGTATTTCGCCGATGTAGACGTTTCCTGTTCCGCCGTCCAGAGACATGATTTCGCCTTCGTTTATACGGTTTCCATTTATGGTCAGGAAGGTGCCTGATGGGTCAATATGGATTGCGCCGCAGCCTGCAACACAGCATGTTCCCATTCCACGGGCGACAACGGCAGCATGGCTTGTGCGTCCGCCAGTGGCGGTGAGGATTCCTTGCGCTGCGTTCATGCCCTCAATGTCTTCGGGGCTTGTTTCGTTGCGGACAAGAAGCACCGGGCCGGCCTTTGCCATCTGCTTGCATTTTTCGGCGGTGAAATATATTGCACCGCAAGCGGCACCCGGAGATGCTGCAAGTCCTTTAGCTATAGGGTTTGCCTCTCTTAAAGCTTTTGGCTCGAATTGTGGGTGAAGAAGACTGTCAAGCTGCTTTGCGTCGATTTTGAGGATTGCCTCCTCCTTGGTGCACATGCCTTCTGCGACAAGGTCAACTGCAACCTGCAAGGCCGCCTGCGCTGTGCGCTTGCCGTTTCGGGTTTGAAGCATGTATAGCTTGCCACGCTCGATGGTGAACTCCATGTCCTGCATATCACGATAGTGCTGTTCAAGCTTTGTGGAGATATCAACAAATTCGGCATATACTGCCGGGTTTGCCTCTTTGAGCTGGTCAATAGTTTGCGGTGTGCGGATGCCCGCAACAACGTCCTCGCCCTGGGCGTTCATGAGAAACTCACCATAGAGTCTCTTTTCGCCTGTGGCAGGGTCACGGGTGAAGGCGACACCTGTGCCGGAATCATTGCCCATGTTGCCGAACACCATGCTTTGAACATTAACAGCAGTTCCCCATGAGCCGGGGATATCGTTCATGCGCCTGTAGCTTATCGCACGGGCATTGTTCCAACTGCGGAAAACTGCTTTGATTGCCTCAAGCAGCTGTTTTTTTGGGTCGGTGGGGAAATCCATGCCCATTTTTTCTTTGTAGTATGCCTTGAAAAGGCGGACAAGCTCCAGCATATCCTCAGTTTCAAGCTCTGCATCGTATGTAACGCCACGCTTTTTCTTCTGTTCTTCTATTATTTCTTCGAAGTCTTTCTTGGAAAGCTCCATGACGACATCTGAGAACATCTGGATAAAGCGACGGTAGCTGTCATAAACAAAACGGGGGTTTTGTGTAAACTCTGCCATAGACTGTGCCACAACATCGTTTATGCCGAGGTTCAGGATGGTGTCCATCATTCCGGGCATTGAAGCACGTGCGCCAGATCTTACCGATACCAAAAGAGGATTTTTAGCATCGCCGAACTTTTTTCCGCAGAGATCTTCCATCTTGCTAAGATACTCGAAAATTTCAGCTTCAATTTCGGGGGAGATAGTTTCACTATCTTCGTAATACTTTGTGCAGGCCTCGGTTGTAACCGTGAAGCCTTGTGGTACCGGCATGCCAAGTACCGTCATTTCTGCAAGGTTCGCACCTTTGCCGCCAAGCAGTTCCCGCATCGAGCCGTTGCCCTCAGAAAACAGGTATACATACTTCTTGCTCATCAGATTTTTTTCCTTTCTTATATGAACGCATCTATGCGGTTTTCCGCATGACACAAAAATCACAATTGTTACATACATATCGAATATGTGAAATGTGTTCAAAAATTAAACATAAAACTGTGCAACAATATGATTATAGCACAATCATTCTGCGAAGTTCAATCCTGCTTTTTAGGTTTGGTGGCTTTCACAAAATAGGGGGGTCGAAATATACAAAAAGCTGTCACTTATTTTCCAACGCAAAATCTTTCGAAGATGCGTGCGGTGATATCCTCTCGCACGGTTTTGCCGGTTAGCTCGCCAAGTGCGCCCATGGCGTCTTCGCAGGAGGTGAGAACAGCGTCGGCGGTAACTCCGCTTTTTATAGCGCTATGCGCAGATTCGAGAGCCGCAATTGCACGGGAGATTGCATCCGCCTGACGTGAGTTTGTAAGAATCTCACCTGTCGGCACAGCGTAATCCACCGGGAAAAGCGCCTGTATTGCACTTTCAAGGTCGGAGATGCCATCAAGCGTGACGCTGCTGACGGAAACGGCGTTATCAATCGCGGCTGATGCTTCCGGCAAATCACTTTTTGAGAGGACGATTATGCTCTTCGGCGCATTTTTTGCAAGAGTGATTATCTCGCTGTCCTCTTCGGAAATTTCGGCAGAGGAATCGATAACGGCGATAACAAGCTGCGCCTTTTCGGCGGCCTGCCTACTTCGCATAACTCCAAGGCGCTCAACTTCGTCCTCGGTGGTTCTAAGCCCTGCTGTATCAATAAGTCGCAGCAAAACTCCGCCAACATTTACACGCTCTTCAATTGTGTCACGGGTGGTGCCCGGAGTGTCGGTGACTATAGCTCTGTCATAGCCTAGAAGTGCGTTCAGCAGCGAAGATTTGCCTGCATTGGGTCTGCCGATTATTGCAGTTGGCACGCCCGAATTCATGACACTTCCACGCTCATAGGTATTATATAAAAGATTTAGCGAAGATATTGCTTTTGAAATCTCATTTTCATATTCATTAAGGCGAAATTCTTCAATATCTTCATCGGGATAATCCAAAACTGCATGATAATGCGCCGAAATATCCGTCAGCGAAGAATAGACGGCATCAGCCCTGCGCAAAATTGCGCCGCCAAGCTGGCCTGCTGCATTTTTCGCGGCAAGCGCCGTGTCGGCATGTATTAGATCGATGACTGCCTCGGCTTGGGTTAAATCCATTTTGCCGTTTAGAAAGGCACGCTTTGTAAATTCTCCTGCAAGAGCCTGCCGGGCGCCTGCTGAAAATAGCGATAAAAGCGCCCTTTGCAGCATGGCAGGAGAGCCGTGGCACTGAAGTTCCGCCGTGTTTTCGCCTGTGTAGCTTTTCGGCGCACGGGAAATTGTGCATAGGCATATGTCAAGTGTTTTACCGTCGGTGTCAAGAAGCTTGCCGTATACTAAGATTCTGTCCTGAGCATTCTCCATCGATTCGCCCGAAAACGGGACGAACACACGGCTTACAACGGCTATTGCATCATCCCCCGAAAGACGGATAACTCCAAGAGCGCTCATTATATTTCCTGTTGAAATTGCAGCGATAGTATCAGACATATTTTTTCTCCTTATAGGACATGGGAAAAGCGAGGCAAGCCTCGCTTTCATTATGGGTTAGGATATGGCGATGATTTTTCTTGCCGATGCATCGAACATTCGGCTCATAATTGTTGCTGCCTCAGAGCGGATAATGGTTGAGTCTGCGCCAAAGTCTCCGTCATTATAAGGCGGGGTGCTGGCATAGCCTGTCAGTATGCCCGAACGATAGAAGCTATAAATCTTGTCGGCATAGCTATCTGTCATGGAAACGTCGCTAATGCCACCGTTTGGAATGTTGTTGATCACGGTGTATTCACTCTGCGGCAGGGCATTATAGAATATGTCTACAAATTCTGCCCGCGTTATGGCGCTGTTGTATTTATCGGCAGACGCTCCTGCATAGGAATCTGAGATGATTAAATTTTCGATGGCATAGGAAACGTATGGATCATACCATTCGGCACCAGTGCCATTAAGAGTGACGGCGTTTGTGTTGTAAAGCTCGTGCATACAGGCGGCAAGTTTGATTGTTTGTGCAACGGTAAGGTTTCCGCTTGGCTCAAAGGTTGTCGCTGTCATGCCGCTGATGAGGTTCTTCTCGTAGGCGTTTAGCACGTCACTGTAGTACCAAGCAGTTAGGGGAACATCCGTAAAGGGAAGGCCTGCATTTGAGATTTTTACGTTTTTCGATACGCTGACAACACTTGCAGAGCTCGTGGTCATTGTTACAGCGGAGTTTTCGCAGGCAATATAGCGCTGGTTAAGGTTGACAGCGCCGATGCCGGCCTGTGCGCCGTGTGTGGCGTTTAGCAGGCTGCCTGAAAGGGACGATATTTCTGCAGAGCCGGAAAGCAGCACAAGCGTTTCGCCTTGGGCAAGGGAAATGGTTGCGCCGCCGGGAAGGGTTTCAACCTTGTATTTTGCATCGGCGGTGCCAGAGCTTATGTTACTGACAAAGTTGCTTATCAGCTTTGTAAAGCTGTCGATGATAGATTTGGCAAAGATGCCTTCGGCGTAGCTTTGCGTGATAAAAGGGTCGCCTGCGCTGCCAGGCTGCGCCGCAAGGACGGGCATTGTCAAAAGGCATAGCGCAAGGGCAAGGGAAATTATTCGTTTTCTCACTGATTATGCTCCTTGTTTAGTCGTTGTCTCCCAGTAACAGATAGCTTAGGGCAAGCAGACTGTCGGAGAAATAGATGTCCTCAACCTTTATATCGGAGTCTCCAACATTGATTGTTGTGTCGGTAAAGTTCCAAATTGCCTTTATGCCAGCCTTCACAAGGCGGTCGGTGGCGGCCTGCGCCTTTTCTCGCGGGACGGACAGGATTGCGATATCAACATTGTGCCGGGAGATGAATTCCTCCTGAGTTTCAACGCCCATAATTGGGGCAGGGCAGCCTTGGATTGGCGAGCCGACCAGATCTTTTCTGATATCGAACGCTCCGAGCAGTCGAAAGCCGAAGCGTGCAAAATTAAAGTTGTCAATCAGCGTGTGTCCAATGTTTCCAACGCCTACAAGAATGACGGAAAAGCCCTTGTCCATGCCCAGGATTGATGCAATTTCGCTTCGCAATGCTTTGATGTTATAGCCATAGCCCTGCTGACCGAACTCGCCGAAATTTGAAAAATCCTGACGTATCTGAGAGGGTGTAAGACCCATTTGTGCGCCAAGCTCATTTGATGAAACTCGCTCGACGTTAAGTTTTATTAGCTCGTCAAGCTTGCGCAGATATCGTGGCAATCTGCGTACTACATTTTTCGAGATTTCGCTTCTTTTCATGTTAAAAGCCCCCCAGACCAAGGAACGATGGTGTATAATTTGCAAAACGCCTTTGGCGCACGTATAATTGCCGTACGGCAATTATACCACATTTTCGCTCCTTTTCAAGACAAAATGCTTTATGAGCACTTTAAATATAAAGGCAGTTGAAATATTTAGCTGTCTTGTGGTAAAATGAAATGATATGTATATATTCGCCTGCGCCAAAGTTTTGCTTTTGACGCTTGCAGATTATTATATCACCCTGTCATCAGGGGAAAAAACATAGGAGGATAGTTCTATGCTGGAGCTAAAGAATATCAGCTATAAGGTTTCGTCAAATGGCGTAGAAAATGCCATAGTTGATAATGTTAGTCTTGTAATCGCGCCAGGAAGCCTTACGGTTTTAACCGGGCCGAATGGCGGCGGAAAAACGACGCTTGCCAAGCTTATCATGGGTCTCGCGCAGCCAACTTCGGGAAGAATTATCTGGAACGGTCAGGATGTTACGGATATGGACATTACCCAGCGTGCAAAATGCGGCATCAGCTACGGTTTCCAGCAGCCGCCGCGGTTCAAGGGCATCAAGGTAAGAGATCTTTTGTCAATTGCCAGCGGAAAGCGCTTGCTTCCAAAGGCGGAAGCCTGTGATTATCTTACGCAGGTTGGGCTTTGCGCAAACGATTATCTTGACAGAGAGGTTGACACAAGCCTTTCAGGAGGGGAAGTTAAGCGCATTGAAATTGCAACAATTCTTGCAAGAGCAAGCTCGCTGATGATTTTTGACGAGCCTGAAGCAGGTATCGACCTTTGGAGCTTCTCAAAGCTTACCGAAACGTTTGAGAGCATTCACGCAAAACGCGGCAGCACCATGCTGATAATTTCCCATCAGGAGCGCATTATCAGGCTTGCTGATGATATTATCGTTATTGGCAACGGCAAGGTTACGGGCCGTGGTGCGGCTGAAGATATTTTTCCCACAATTGGCGAGGTATCTTCGCACAAATGTGAGCTTAGTTCGGGAGGTGTATTGCCATGCTAGACAACAAGGACAAAGAGCTGCTTGAAATTATTGCGGACATGAAAAACGGCGAGACAAAGGGCGCTGTTAACATTCGCAAGGACTCAGGTTGTGCAACCCGTGAGTCAACCGAGAATATCGGCATCTCTTCGAAACCCGACAAGCCGGGAATTGATATCAAAATTAAGGCAGGCACAAAAAACGAGACCTGCCATATCCCTGTTATCATCACAAAAAGCGGTCTTACCGAAATGGTGTACAATGATTTTTACATTGGAGAGGATTGCGACGTGACTATCGTTGCAGGCTGCGGAATTCATAACTGCGGAGAGGAAGAAAGCCGCCACGACGGTATTCACACCTTCTATATCGGCAAAAATTCCAAGGTCAAATATGTTGAAAAACACTACGGCGATGGAGACGGCACAGGTGCGAGGATTATGAATCCGCAAACAATTGCATACCTTGAGGAAAACGCTTATATGCAAATGGATACATCGCAGATCAAGGGTATTGACTCTACAAAAAGGGAGACAAAGATTGTCTGCGGAAAAGACGCCGAAACTGTTGTTACAGAAAGGCTTCAAACACATGGCAGCCAGTATGCCGAGAGCGAGATGGAAATATTGCTTGACGGGGAGGACAGCAAAGCCAGAGTTATTTCAAGGTCTGTTGGACAGGATGATTCGGTTCAGGTTTTCTATCCCAAAGTTGCTGGAAATTCCAAGTGCTTTGGGCATGTGCAATGCGACTCCATAATTATGGATAATGCAAAAATCAGGGCGATTCCGGCGCTTGACGCCAACCACCCTGATGCCGAGCTTATACATGAGGCCGCTATCGGTAAAATTGCAGGAGACCAGCTGCTGAAGCTGCAAACCCTTGGTATGACCGAAGAGGAAGCACAGGACAGAATTTTGCGTGGATTCCTTGCATAATCGAAACAGGCTTATACAAAAAAGACCGCCGAGTGGCGGTCTTTTTTTGACTTATGAAGTGGTAATTCCTCTGTCTGATGGAAGGCTGCCGTCGGTCGGAGGCTGCATTCCGTCAGGCATCTGGCCGCCGGGTAATTGGCCATCTTCGGGAATTTGCATATCATCCGGCATTTGCCGGTCAGTGGGTGCTTCGCCGCTTGTTTCTTCCCGATTGCCACCTTTGCCCATGTCACCGCCAAAATTGCCGCCGAGTGTCTGCTCGCTTGCTCCGACGCCTGCGGTTACGGAGCCTGTTGATGTGCCGCCAACGGTGATCTCGTAGTCGGTTGCGTCTATAATGTCGGGGGAGGTGATGATGAGGCTGCCGCAATCAACCTCCGGGGTGAAGCTGACGATTTCGGTGCCGTTAGACAGAACGCAGATTTTTTGCCCTGCTGTTATGCTGGTTAAATATACATAGCTTTGCGTTTCTGTGTCGATTTTTCCTATGTTTGTGCCGCCGTAGATTGCGGTTGCGTTTGTTATGCTAAAGCTGCTGTCGCAGTCCATAGCTTCATTGTCCGAGGTGGAATTTACCAGCGAGACTATATAGCCGCCAGTGATGTTTATTGAACCGTTTGAGTCAAAGCCATCACCACCGTATACAACAACGCTTATAGTTCCTCCGCTGATGTTGATACTATAGGAATCGCTGTTGCCGCCAAAGAAGTCTGCGCCGAAAAAGCCGGCGTCTCCGTCGCCGCCTGCGGCGTTGATTCCATCATCTACTGCAACAACTTTTATTGTACCGCCTGAAATGTTTACGGTTGAGCCTTCAAGCCCCTCGTATGAGGAGAGGACATTAATTTCACCGCCAGTAATCACGAGGTCAATGTCAGTGTGAATACCGTCGTCGCCTGTTGAGAGTGTGAAGCTGCCGTTTGTAATTGTTATTGAGCCATTTGAGTGGACGCTGTCGTCCTCGCTGTCGATGGTGAAGGTGCCGCCTGTAATAATCATATCGCCGCCGGATTTAATGCCCTTCATGCTTTCGGTGGTTTCGGTTGTCGTCTGCGTTTGCTGGTTGCGACCCCCTAAGTCTTGGGAGGACTGGGCAGATGACAGGTCAACTGCTGCGCTGCCGCCGCCGGTTAGAATATTAAAAGTGCCTCCTGAGATTTGGAGAGTTGTTTCCGCATCGATGCCATCGTTTCCGGCAGTGATAGAAAATGTACCGCCAGTAATGACAATATAGCCCATTTCCGCATCATCGGCGCAGTTTGACCTGATTGCGTCGTCCTGCGAGGTCAGTATAAAGGTGCCGTCAGCGATGACAACGGAGTCCTTGCCTCGGATTGCATCATTTGCGGCAGACGCTGTTATATTTCCGCTTGCAATGCGCAGGTCGTCTTTGGTGCCGATCGCATTTTTGTAGTTTCCTGTGACATTAAGGCTGCCTAGACCGGTGATAGACAAATCATGCTTAGCAAAAACAGCTGCATTCGGCTCATCTTCGCCATCGGCATAAACATATTCAGCGCAGTCGCTTACTGTGTTTTCCGAACCGTCTGCAAGTATTATTACAAGCTTATCTGACTGCTTTTCGTAAATTGCCGCACTTGTTGAGCAGGAAATACTGACACCGTTAAGCACAAGCCGCACAAGATCTTCGCTTCCTGCGTCGATGAGTATTTGCCCGTCAAGAAGCTTTCCGCTTAAAACGTAAGTGCCTGATGAAGAAATGGTGACAACGCCGTTTGCAAACGAGGCTCCTGAGCCTGTTATGGTTGCTTCATCCTGGTTCAGGGCGATAAGCGTAGAATCTGCTTCGCTCCAGCTGCTGTCGGTATCCTCAGCTTTGAAGTAATCGCTAGTTTCGACGGAACTCAATACTTCGGGATTTGATAGGGTTAAATTTGTTTGGCTATTGCTATTTTCCGCCGTGTCACTGGCGCACCCAGAAAGGGTGAAAACAAATGCCAGCAAAAGAGCGGCGAATGTCTTCCTTATATGCTTGAGGTTCATCTCTGCATACCTCACAATTCTTCTTTGTTAGCAAGCGGTCTGCTAATTATGATATTTAAATTTCCGTTACGGCATCGAATTTCATCAATGAACGCTTTTGGAATGGATTGGTCCTTTAACTTAACCGTATATGACAGCTCAAACATTGTGCCCATGTTTGTGGTCTTTACCTTGTCAAGCACTGAATCGGAGGTGTACTGATCGAAAAGATCGTCGAAAAGCCCTTCATAGTCAAGACTTTCGGGGATGACGATACGGAGATAGCGCACGTCATCATCGCTCTTGCCAAAGGGTAAAACCGTGAGCAGAACGGTCACAATTCCAATTAGCACGAAGAACAAAAACGCATAGAAAATATAACCCATGCCTGTTGCAAGGCCTATTGCCATTGCAAAGAAAATGCTGCAAATATCTCTTGCAGAACCCGGAACAGAACGGAATCGAACAAGGCCAAACGCACCCATCACGGCAACGCCGGTGCCAACGTTTCCGTTTACCAGCATGATAACAACCTGGACTATTGTGGGTAAAAGTGCTATTGTGACCACAAGGCCTTTGTTGTACTTATTTTTAACCATGTAAATTGCTGCGATGCCGATGCCCAGAACGATGGACACTAAAGTGCAAATAATCGCCGATGATGTGGTTAGCGGATCGCCGATGATACTCTGGCTAATGAAATCTGACATGAGATGACCTCCCCTATTCTATACTGCTGAGGTAAAATGAAATTTTTATAGCAAGTTCCGTATTTTGAAAATGATGTCGGATAAACTCTGCTTTCGCTAAGAATTTGGCAAAGCCATAGTGGGAAAGCCGATGGTGCCTTAACCTCCATTAGTGCCTGCCCGTCGGAAAGGATTTCTGTACCGTCCGGTGGGGCGGCAAGTGTCAGATTGTGCTGCCTGAATTTGATGTTGGAGTCAAAGGTTATTCTAAGACCCGGGTCTTCCTTGCCCGCATATGCTTCACGCTCGTAATAGATATACACCCTTGGAGAAAGCGAATTTTGAGCCAGAGTTCTTGCAATTTCCCTCTGAATCTGATCATCTTCATCGGGGCAAATGCCGCTTTGGGCAAAGGCGATTGCCTGATTATAAGGCAGAGAAGTCCGCCTTTTATAAACAACGCCGTCGTATTTCTTTTTAAGCTCCAAAAAAACCGTAGAGGTCTCCGTCGCCTGCCCATAGCAGCGCATTCTAAGCTTCTCTTTGTATGCAGGCTTCTCTATCGAGGAGCGGATAATCTCAAAGCTATCCGTGTCGTAATAAAGGTTCGAAATTGGGTAGGAGCCATATTCGTCAGGTCTCATGTGCTCGCCTAGGCGAAGCATTATATTTTTCCGCTGGTCTTCGCTAAGCAAATATTTTTGTTCATAGCGTTCAAATGTGTTAATTCCCATGTAAGCGCCTCCTTTTGTCGTGGTCTATGTAACAAATATAAAGGCCAAAACTGAAATTGTCCTGAAAAGGGTTGACGGGAAAATTAAATTGCGTTTTAATTTAACAGGATACATAATATGAAATTATATGATACAATAATGTAAAACGTGCAAAAAGAGGATATTTGTCATTCCGATTGTGACGACAAGGTGCGCTTGATTGTAAATACTGCGGCTGCGGCTTTACACCCTTGTACGAAAGCGAGCTGAGCACATTCCTGAAATCCCAAAAGGCGGACTTGGCGGCGGAAAGGTCAAATGGAATTCCACTAAATTTCTCGTGGACAGAAACGGCGAAGTTGTGGCAAGCTGTTCTTCAATGAAAACGCCGGCCGCGATTAATGCAGGAATAGCTAAAATTATCTGATAACCTGAAAGGAAAGTCTCATATGAGTTACAATTACAGAACACAATATACCTGTTCAAGCAACATATCCTTCGATCTAAATGGTGACAAGGTTTCAAATATTAAATTCTTCGGCGGATGCGATGGAAATTTGCGTGCAATCGCTAAAATTCTTGAAGGAAAAAGCGTTTCGGAGATTGAGGGCTACTGCCGCGGCGTTGAGTGCGGACGCAAGATGACAAGCTGCTCTGACCAGCTTGCAATCGCAGTTAGAAAAGCTTACGATGAGGAACAGGGGAAATGAACGCCCCCCTACCGAGGCTTTCAAACCGGATACCTAATATATCGCAATGATGGTTCTGTGGGAGAAAAAAGCCTAAACGTAAAGACCTTGGAAGATTGCCTTTACCTTGATTCCGGCACGCCAGCGCCGTTGCTTAAAAAGCTTGAAAAATCAGGACTTGTTCAAAGGCCGCGCTCTGACGGGGGCGGCAGCAACCCGTAAAGGAGAATATAATATGAAAATAGCGGTTAGATATTACTCAAAGGGCGGAAACACGAAAAAGCTTGCCTGCGCAATCGCCGATACCTTGGGTGTAGATGCGCAAACTGTTGACACGCCTATTAGCGAGGAAACCGAAATTCTGTTTCTTGGAAGCTCGGTATACGCAGGATCTCCTGACCCGAAAATAAGTAATTTTATTAAAGGGCTGGACGCCGGCCTAGTGCACAAGGTCTGCAATTTCAGCACCTCCGCAAGCGGGAAATCCTCTTTCGAAACAATAAAAGAACTGCTTGACAAAAAGGGAATAGCCCTTGATACCAAACAGTTTTCGTGCAGAGGCAGTTTTCTTTTTATGAATCGGGGCAAGCCCTCGGACGAAGACTTACAGGACGCAAAAGCGTTCGCGCTTGAAGCGGTTAAGTAGTTTCTCTTGTGCAGCCGCAAAAATCGAAGTTAGCAAGGCTTTCACCGTCAATTAGCAGTAGCTTTTTTTGCCTTGGCAGAGCCTTTATGCGATATTCAAGGCGGCTTGCGCTTGCCCGGTCGGGCGCACTCCAAATTGCCTCGAAGCCCTTTACTTTGTGGCTTCGGGTGTATTTTGCGCTGCGTTTGCCGCCTTGGGTGTGCTCTACAAAGCGCCTTTCAGGGTCTGTGGTTATACCCGTATAAAGCGAATCATCGGCGCATTTTATAATGTATATGTAATAAATTGCAGGTTCTTTTTCTTGCATTTTATACTCCATATTGTGCCAAAGGCACTTTGATAGAAATAATTGTAACATAAGTGTGCAAAGCACGCAAAGCATAAAAGGCGGTGACAGGTTTTGGGGACAAAAAATCTGGTGCTTGAGCACCTTGAAAATAACAGAGGGCAAAGCCTTTCGGGCGCTGCAATCGCCGAGAGCCTTGGCGTCTCGAGAAATGCAGTTTGGAAAGCAATTAAAGAGCTTCGCAGCGAGGGCTACGAGATTTCCGCAGCCACAAACAGGGGGTACTCCTTGGAAGAGACAAGCGATATTTTGTCTAAGGCGTCAATCGCCGCATTTTTGCAGGAGGATGCATCCAAAGTTGATGTGCAGGTTTTTGACTGCCTGCCTTCCACGAGCAGAACGGCGAAGGAACTGGCAATTTCGGGTGTTACGCATGGTACACTGATTCTGGCGGACACCCAGTCCGAGGGTACAGGTAGAAAGCAGGGCAGGTCATTCGCTTCGCCAAGCGGCGGAATTTACATGAGCTTAGTTCTAAGACCAGAACAGGTGCATTTTAGCAACATTACCCATGTGACCGCCTGCGCTGCGGTTTGCGTTTGCGAAGCGCTTGAAACAGTTTGCGCAGTTTCACCAAAAATCAAATGGGTGAACGACGTTTTCATCGGAGACAAAAAAGTCTGCGGAATACTGACTGAGGCTGTTACAGACTTTGAAAGCGGCGGACTGGGCTGGCTTGTGCTTGGAATTGGGATTAACTTCTCCGCAAGGTCCGATGAGTTCCCAGAGAGTCTGCGCGATATAGTTTGCAGCGTTTATCCGGACGGCAAACCGAAAATGCCGAGAAGTCAGGTGATTGCTGAAATTGTTCGCAGAGTGCTTGCAATGTGCGAGAAGGGCGACGACAGTGAGATTTTCAAGAAATATAAAAGCCGCATGATGCTGCTTGGCGAGAAGGTTAATGTCATTCAGGGTGACGATGTTTATTCTGCTACGGCTCTTGACATAAACGAAGACGGTCATCTTATAGTAAAAACTGAAAGCGGTGAGATACAAACACTTTTTTCCGGGGAAGTCAGCATTAGAAAAACACCAATTGTCAACCAATTATAAAAAATTGGTTGACAATTGATTTTTGTGTGGTATACTCTTTTCAAATGGTTTTTTAGGGGAGCGGAAAAATGAAGAGAACGAAACTTGTAAACCTTATGCTGTGCGCATTTTTTGTGGCAATTGCGGCAATACTGGCGCAGATTCAAATTCCAATTGGAACAGTTCCTGTAAACTTTGTGCATATTGCGATTTTTATGTCGGCGGCCCTGCTTGGCAAGTGGTGGGGTTCTCTAAGCATGCTTGTGTATGTTTTGCTTGGCGCTGCTGGGACGCCTGTGTTTTCGGGCTTTTTAGGAGGAATCAGCATAATCGCAGGACCAACAGGCGGTTTTATTGTCGGGTACATACTTTGCGCCTTTGTTACCGGCCTTGTTATTGAAAAGCTCGGCTGCCGTATTGTGCCGTTGATTGTTGCAATTTTGCTTGGCTGGGTTGTAACATATATTCCGGGGCTGCTCTGGTTTATGTATGTAACGGGTACACCAAGCTTTTTGTCGGCTTTGCTTTGGTGCTTTGTGCCGTTTATTCCGGGAGATGTTATCAAGAGCGTTCTGTGCATTGTGCTCATTCCAAGGCTTAGACCCTTAGTTGCAAAAAGGGCGGAAACGAAGGCAGGATAAAAGATATAAACTCCCCCACACAAAAAGATGGGTCTGTGCCAATGCACAGGCCCATCTTATTTTTTGGATGGTTGCTATTTTTTGCTGCTGCGCACGATTGCCCGTACCACGATGAATACAACGGCGATGCCGATAATCAAGGCAATCATAGAAGCGATTGTCGCAATCATGAATGTACGCCCCCTTGTTTCTATATTTGTGTTTACCTTTCAAATAATTTACTTTGTCCTGTTTGAAAAGAAGATGACAAGCAATCTGACGACATAATAAATCAAAAGCAAAAAACAGAGATTTAAAACAAGCATAAATACGCTCGAAAAGCTATTTGTTCTCATAGCAAAAATTGCAGCTGCTGAAATAACGCACAAAGCGATAACCACCCTGATTATTATGTATTGTGCACTCATCTTAACGCTTGTCGCCGCCGCTTTAACCACGGATACATCCAACTCCGATTCAATTTCATTATTGGCCAGATAATCAATTGATACGAAAAATAGCTTGCTTATGGCAAGAATGTTGTTTACATCAGGTACTGCCGTACCCATTTCCCACTTCGATATGGTTTGGCGAGATACATTGACCTTCTCAGCAAGCTCTGCCTGGGTTAGCCCTGCCTGCTTTCTTAATTGAAATAGCTTGTCGCAAAATTGCATTTTTATCTCCTTTTTCTATTCAGATTCTATCTTAGGGGCGGTAGATTTAGAACCAACCGGGGTTTACAGTTGTGTAAACCCGAGGTGACATTTTAGAAAATGGCGGAGATTTTAAGCTATTTTTCCAATCCATGATCAAGAATATAGACAAAATGGAACATGGCTTTCTTAAAGGGATTGAGCTTTGATAGAATTGCTTCTGTCTCTGCTTTAAGCATCTCAAGAAGGCTGTCCGCTTCAGCTTGAGAAATGCCAAGGCGGCTATACTTCGCTTTTTCGGCAAGAATACGAACATTCTCAGGGATTTTTGTACCATACCGGCTGAAGCGTTCGAATTGCAAATATACTTCGATTGCCGACCGCTCTGCTCCTTTTTTCGTGAGCTTTCTTCGCCTTTGCGCCAGGATAATCTGCCGTCTTGCGATAATCGCAATTGCCGCAAGGGGGATTATCAGAAGAAGCCAAAGAGCGGAGAAAGAATCGGCGTCCTGAGGTTGCCCGGCAGTATCTTCAGGCAGAGTAGACTGGACAGGCGACGGGGCTACAGGTTCTGTGCTTGTGCCGGTATCGGCAGATGGTGCGCTTTGTGCAGAAGAAGCCTGGTTTGCCGAAGCGCCTGTTGCCTCAAACGGTACCCAGCCGAAGTTCTTAAAGTAAACCTCAACCCAAGCGTGGGCATCGGAGTCGTACACGTTTGTATAGTTATCGCCGCTGCGGACGGTGGCGGCGTAGCCTTCAACATATCTTGCAGGCACTCCGAGGCTTCTAAGCATACAAACGGCAGCCGATGCAAAATGGACGCAGTAGCCCTGCTTGCTCTCGTTAAGAAAATACAAAACGAAGTCCTCGCCGCTGGGAGTTTTCGGGGTATCCAAATCATACGTTGCAGCGCCCCTGATATATTCCATAACTGCCTGAGTAATCTCATATCGTGATAGCTCGGCTGGGTTTATGCCTGCATTCGCCGCAATTTCGAGCATACCCAGCGAGGTTGCCTCCGGCAGCGTTGTGAATCTTTGAAGGGCAAATTGCTCATAAACATCGGTTGCGTTAAGATTTTCAAATGTTGCTGCCGTTTCCTCGTTAAAGTCAAAATCGAAATATTCGGCGATATAGGACGATTTGATTGAAAAAACGCTGCTGCCCGTGCTGTTCATATAGCCTGAAAAGCCTGAGTCAACGATGCTTCCATATCCAATGTCATTGCCCACGGAGTAATAGGGCAAAAACATTATTTCGGATGAATCCCCCGAATGCTCAATGGTGATTGTCTGAGCCGCAATATCTGAGTCATAGACCGCACAAGAGATTGCAGCGTTAAAAAGACCGGGTGCAGGCTCAATATCAAGAGATTTTTCCCATTTGGTGCGTGTGTAAATATCAAGGCTGTAGGCTCTGAGATACAAAGTGCCGCCGGGCGCTCCGCTTACTTTCAGCATGACTTTGCCGGAATAACGTCTCTCCGCCTGATTTGAAAGATTTAGATCGTTATAGCTAAATCCCGATGGGAAGGTTGATATGATATCTTCGTCATTGTCTTCAAGGTTCAAGTACTGCGCAACCTTGTGGTACATATCAATTGAAATGACAGGCTTTGTGAAGCCTTCATTCGAGGTGGGAAGAATCAATGCTGCAATTATCAATAGAGCAGCCGCAAAAGGAGTACTGTACAGCGTTATTTTTGAAGCTAAAACAGTACTGTACCGCCTGATGCCGGCGGAAAAGACTAAGATCAGCCAAAACATCAAAAGGGCAGCAAGCGCAATAGCCGGTGGCTCCTCAGATGCCGAAATGCTCAGGAAAAACAGCGGAAAAGTGTAAATAAACGCAAGCGCCGAGGAGCGGGAAACAATAAGACTGTAGCACACCAGAAATGACTGAAACACCGAAATAATGAGGAATATCATTGTGCAGTCAAAAAACGGTGTAGTGATTGCACTTTCAGGGAAACTTGCAGTGTTAACTTCAGGCACGCCGGGCATATCGAGCCACGCAAATGTGGCGTTGTATGCATCCGATAGGGCGGTTAAAACCACCTGAAAATCCCGAACTAATGTGTACCTGAAAACGTAAGCAATGCCAGCTGTTACGATAACAACAAAAAGCGAAATGAGCAGCTTTGGAATTTTGGTTGAAAGCAGCGCCGTAAAACCGATGCAGCAGCTAAGGCATAGTATAATTATCATCGGAAGATTTATCTTGATACCAAAGGATTGAGGCAGATATAAAACCGCAGCCGTAGTGCCGATAAAACATAGCGCAATTGTGATTATATTTGAAGACAAATTGCCCTTCGTCAAGACGCCACCTCCTCTTGGAAGGTGATGTGGCGGTGCCAGCCTGCCCCTGCGCAGTATGCGCAGGCATCTCCCGCAGCTTCGAGCGGTGGGACGTCCGTGAGGATTTCTGTAATCAGAGAGTATAGACCGTTCATCGAGTCGATCTCTTTATCCGTTACAGAGCCGTCGCTTGCAAAATAAACAAAGTGCGCAGTTTTGTGCATATCAAGAAGCTTGGAAAACAGCCAAAGTGCTTCGCCCAGAACCATTTCAAGGCGATATACATCGCCCCTGTAGTCAAAGCTGACCATGTTCTTCTGTTTTATCGGAACAAGAGGCTCTTTTGCCAGAAGCGAAGCTGTTTTTTGCGATAGCTTCCAATGCACGGTGCTCATCGGATCGCCAATTCTATAGGGACGAATATCGTGCTCTTCAGCATAAGTGCCTGCCGGAGCGGCGACTAGGTGCTTATGGAGAATCTCATCGGGTAGGGCATATTTTTCCTGTGGCTTATGTAGTAACGGAAGAACCACAACCGATACCCTGCTTTTTGCCCTAAGCCTTACAAAGAACACTCCGGTGTAATCATAAACCTTGAGCTTTGTGAGGGTAATGCTGATTTTGCCGCATTGGTTGGAGGAAACCTCCTCGTGAACTACCACATTCTGCACTGCATTGACGTTTATAACGTCGAAAACCTCGCTGACTCCTGTGAAATGATTGAGGGATACTGCCGTCATGCGAAGAAGCCTTATGGGATACGGCGCTTTTACAATGATGTCGGCATTGAAATTTTCGCCCCTGTCAATAGTTTCGGGGCAGCTTATTTTAACATGAAGCTTGAGTGCGGCAGGCAATGTCAGCAAAAACGAAAACACCGGCACAAGGGCTATTACGAACAATAGGAATATGGCAAGCCAGCCTGTATAAAAAATACAGAATACGATGGCCGCAATTATAGAAAAAGCGTAAATTAATCTTGACCTAGCCAAAACTTGCCCTCCTTCCTAATTTTTCTTTTGTGTCTTACTTAATCGACGGAGTAGATGTGTTCCTTAAAATTGCCTCCGCCGCATTTTTGCCGCTGGATACAGATGCGCCCGGCGCAATTATCAGCCTGTGCGCAACAGTATCCGCCCAAATAAGCGAAACGTCGGATGGAATGACATAATCACGGCCCTTTAGCCTAGCAACTGCCTTTGAAACATTCGTTACTGCAATTGAGGCTCTTGGACTTGCTCCCTGTATAATTCCCGGTGTTTGGCGTGTTGCGGTTATCAGGCTGACTATATAGCGCAGCATTTCATCGGAAATGAAAACCCTATCAACCTCGTCTCTCATCTGCATGATAGTTTGAACGCTTGCGACGCACTGGACGTTGTTAAGCGGTGGGCCGGACTGGAATTTCTTCAGTAGCTTTATTTCACTTTCAGGCTCGGGATAGCCAACAGAAAGCCGCATAAGGAACCTGTCCATCTGCGAGTCGGGAAGAAGAGAAGTGCCGGACGAGCCGAAGGGATTCTGAGTTGCAATAACCGTGAACGGCTGCGGAAGGGGGTGGGTTACGCCGTCAACTGTAACGTTGCCCTCCTCCATCGCCTCAAGAAGGGCTGACTGGGTGCGGCTTGTGGCGCGGTTGAGCTCGTCCCCAAGAAACA
>Ga0153972_1000181_pt1 | contig 18550 bp, 12 predicted proteins | sample TSGA056MetaG_FD_104732 | JGI IMG/M metagenome (GOLD analysis project Ga0153972, IMG submission 104732) | Attine ant fungus gardens microbial communities from Georgia, USA - TSGA056 MetaG | ecosystem: Host-associated > Fungi > Mycelium > Unclassified | place: USA: Georgia, George L Smith State...
GTCAGAATAGTGCTTACGGGTTTGGAGATGCCGCGGCTAAGCAGCTCTCCCCTAAGGGAATTCTGAATATCATAACCCACATATCCCTGACTCATGGCCGAGCATACACACATGGGAGCCGGTGTATAGTCATTGTAAACACGTCTTAATTCCGTCATGGCTTTATGAATCATGCTGACCTGCGGTCCGTTGCTGTGGGTAATTGTCAGCCGGTAATCTTCTTCCACCAGGTCGGCCAGGGCTTTGGCGGTTATTTTTACTGCGTCCCATTGTTCGGTGGTAGTGTATCCAAGTGCATCATGACCAAGGGAAACAACAACTTTTTTATTGCTCATAAGGCTACCTCTTTCCTATATATTCGCATGCATATGTATGGATTCATTAGATCAATAATTGGCTCAATACTATTATTATATCATAATCTATTTGTGATGCAAAGCCTTAATAGCCAGGCCAAGAACTTCAAAATAATTATCAAAAGTCTTACGGCAGCAGCCGGGATCCCTGATGATTATGCCGGGTGCCCTAAGGCCGGTAAGTGCAAATCCCATGGCCATCCGATGATCCTCATAGGTATCAATCTCGGCCGGTAGTGGGTTTCCGGGGAAAATAGTAATCGAGTCATCCGTTTCATGACATTGGATTCCCATTTTACGAAGTTCAGTAACAATCGCATGAATCCGGTCGCTTTCCTGATAACGGATATGGCCGATGCCGCGGATGGTAGTGGGAGAATCGGCGAAAGGCGCCATTGCGGCCAAGGTAATGGCCTGATCCGAACAGGAAAACATATTCACATCGACTCCCGGAAAGTACTCAGATTTGGGCGGCATTAAAAGTATACCGGTTTCGGTAGCTTCCTGCCGGCAGCCCATTTGCTCCAGGATTTGAAGAAAGCGGATATCTCCCTGGAGGGAAGAGGGAAAAACATTTTCCACCATCACCGGTACCTTTAACAGCAGTGCCATGGCGTAAAAGTAACAGGCGGCTGATACATCCGGTTCGATCCGATAATCACGGGCATGATATGACTGCCCTCCGTCTATGATGAATAAATCATCAGCGGGCCTGGAAACTGCCACCCCAAACTGCTCCATCATCCTTACGGTCATTTGGATATATGCCATTCCATGGCTGCCCTCGACCTGAATGGATACCTGGTGTCCGGCCAGAGCGGCGGAAATCAGGAGGGCGCTTAGAAACTGACTGCTGTGCTCAATATTGACGGCGATGGTATCCGCACCGAATTCGTGTCCCCGAAGAGTAAATGGGAAAAAGCCTTCCTGTTCTCCGAAGGTAATATCACAGCCCAGTTTATTCAGAGAATCCAGCAAGGGCGCCATGGGACGCCGGCGCATCTGCTCAGAGGCATCCATATGATAGATACCATGAGAAATTCCCAGGTAAGCGGTCAGAAATCTGGCTGCGGTACCGGCACTGCCTACATATATATCCGCCTCGGACACGGGTACCCGGCCGTTCATTCCGGTTACCTGGATTTCCCGGTGTTCTTCCCCGACCTTGGTGGGAAAGCCAAGTCTTTGAATACAACTTAGAAATACCCTGGAGTCATCACTGAACAGAGCTCCGCGCAGAGTGGAAGTACCATTTCCAAGGGTCGCCAACAGCAAAGCCCGGTTAGTAATGCTTTTGGAACCAGGAACTTGTATCTGTAGGGGAATATCCCGAACCGGCACCGGATACACACATGGTACCGTAAAGCTTTCGTTGATATTAGCAGCTTTGTCCATAGAGTCTCCTTTTAATATAAAAGTGTCTATATTAATAAAAACCCCTAAAGCCAGATTCACAGGTCTGACTTTGGGGGTCAGTTCAGCGTATTGATGGTTAATTAAGCTTAAACATTTGGGCCGCTCCTTACGGGTGGTTGTTCTATTAACATCTAAATCTTATCATTTCAATTTCGTAATGTCAATTCCAATTGAATTCCATGCTCTGTCAATATCTCAGAAATTTTATACTGATGTAGCACTTCAAAAAATCAAGCAATATTACGAAACAAAATAGAGTCATGTACATTCATAATTTTTTGTTATTGCCTTTGCTTCCCGGCGGATATTTTCAGCGATGTCCTGAGGTTCCAGCACCCTGACTTTGCTTCCGAAGCCAAGCAGCCGGCTTTCCATAAATGTGGAATTGGTATATCCGATTTCCAGCCGCAGCCATCCATTTTCTGTTTGCGTATAGCAGTTAAGCCCATAGATTTCGATTAATTGATATCATTGTATCATATTGAGGGGGGATTACCATCAACTTGAATTGGAGGCGTGTCTGTGATAATATGAATATCAGATGTGGCAAAGGAGGCTTTGGTTTGCGGCTTCTTGTTGTCTGAGCAATGGAACTGAGCCGTGATTAAGATATAACAGAAAGGCGTGCGGTTATGAAGATATCAACAAAAGGCAGATACGCTGTGAGGGTTATGCTGGATCTGGCCCTGAACAATAACGGAGAATGTATTAAAGTGAAAGATATTGCCGAAAGGCAGGGAATATCGGAAAAATATCTGGAGCAAATCATCGCGGTACTGAAAAAAGCCGGTTATGTAAAAAGTGTACGGGGGGCCCAGGGAGGTTATCAGATAGCCAGAGAGCCCAAGGAGTACACAGTGGGAATGATCCTCAGGCTTACCGAGGGGAGTCTGGCACCGGTTGCCTGTCTGGATGATGACACCGCAGAGTGTGAAAGATGGGATTCCTGTGAGACACTTGGGGTTTGGAAGGAATTATACGCTGCCATCAACCGGGTCGTGGATAATGTTACCATCGCCGACCTGGTTGAACGACGCCGGCAGAGACTGGAGGTTATGGATTTTTCCATCTGATTTCACCACATTCAAAGAAACCGTTCCGGATATCCAGGGTATCAATGAGTTTCTTGCCATGTTTGCTTTTTTGGTATATAAGTATTGTCCCGGCCGCGGAGCCGTCACCTAAGAGCGGTTCCGGAAACCGTTCCCCGTCGGGAGACTCGTAATGAAGTGAGAGCATCCCTTCTTTTAAGCAGTTTACGGTTATTTTGATAATCGTCTCTTTATTCACGGCAACCAGCTGCAGAACAAAACGTTTTCCGGTTTCTTTCAGATGCCACTTGGAACGTTTCCGCACCGTGCGGGCAAAGCGGAAGGTATAATCTTGCCCTTCATAAGTTAACTGCAGCAAGAGCTTATGTTTTAGCGGAAAACAAAGAAAACGGGGGCAGCAGCCGTCAATGGCCAGTGCAGAATGCTTCAATGCTTTCCCGGTTTGACTGCCGGTCAGCCGGCAGGAGGCAAATGTCAGCCAGGGGGAGTTAAAACGCCGGCCCCAATGTTTATCCGCATATCCGTAGCTGGATTCCGGCGAAACCTGATAGAGAACCCCATCCAGAACCACCCGTCCCCGGTAAAAAGCCTGAAGGCCTTCGCCATGCCAGAAGGTATCCAGGGCATTCATCATACAAAAGAAGGGATCGGCAATATGTCCTGTATGACCGGAAATTGCCTTGTGAATTTCCAGATCCCATTCCATCCGGCCTTCATCACACATATAAGACCGGCGATGGGAATTTTTATAATTGACAACAGTATTACCGTAAATCCGGCTTTCGCTGTAGAAATTCGGTCCGACTTGAAAAACAAAGGGTTTTACCGCGGTTTTCAACTGGGAAAAGGGATAAAACGAATGAAGCTGTTTGGGGCAGGCGCCCTGGCTGCCGGTAAAAGCACCGGCTTTTATCATTACATAGGATGGTTTTATCCCGCGCTTCTTGTAATAAGGATGCTGCCCTAATATGGCCGTATCCCTGGCAAGAGCAGGATTTATCATAAAATATTCGACGAAAAAGACTCTTTCTTCTCCAGTATCCGGCTGTATGCCGGTAAAGGAATGCCACCAGCGCATATAACCTTTTTTCGCCAGGCGGCCGGTAAGTGTGTATGCGTTTCTGGAAGTATCAGATTTATTCATTGGTATCCATGCACTTTCTTTACTAGATATCGTAGGTGTTGCTTCTATTATAATACTACATTTAGCGGTTGACAATAGTGTTGCTGAAATTTACACAACTTTTTCATACAAACCTTTTTCATACAAAACCAATAAATTTGATATGGACAGAAACCTGGAATTTGATATGATTAAATATATAAACATTCAGTACGTAATTTATTCTTGCAGGAACCATTTTTTTGCCTATCGGGATTGCAACCGTACGGCTTCGAATCCGAAGATCCGTTAGCAGATAACAGTGAGGTAAGGCCGTGCAGAAATGAGGATGAAATGAAGAAAGAAGAGCAGAGCAGTCCGATTGATCTAAAACAAATCCGGATTGACGATGAGTTCTGGCACCGGGAACAGGAATTAGTGAGAACCCAGGTTATTCCCTATCAGTGGGACGCTTTAAATGACCGGATTGAGGGCGCGGCTCCCAGTTATTGTATGAGAAATTTCCGCACCGCCGGTAAAATGATGAAAACCCAAAAAGAGCAGGGCGGCCGCTATGTTCCCCCGGCTTATACCTACCGTGGATTTGAAGTCCTTCCGGAGGATCCGAAGAATCCGGAGCCGGATAAATTTTACGGTTTTGTTTTTCAGGACAGCGATTTTTCCAAATGGATTGAAGCGGTTGGTTATACCCTGTCCCAGCATGAGGATCAGGAGCTTGAGAAGACGGCGGATGAGGCCATTGATATTGTCTGTGCGGCTCAATTGGAAAACGGTTATCTGGATACTTATTATATCATTAATGGCATGGATCGGGCGTTTACTCATCTGAAAGACCATCATGAACTATATTGTCTCGGCCACCTGGTGGAAGGGGCGGTAGCCTATTATCAGGCCACCGGCAAAGATAAGCTGCTTAAGGCGGCCATGCGGTTTGCCGATTATGCGTCCGCTTGTTTTGGCCCGGAGGAGGGTAAACGAAAAGGCTATCCGGGACATGAAATAGTGGAAATGGCCCTGGTGCGTTTATATGAAGTGACCGGGGATGAAAAGTACCTTAATCTCAGTCGGTTTTTCCTGGATATGAGAGGCGCTGAACCCTACTATTTTGACCGGGAGGAGAAAGAAAGAGCAGCATATGAGGGCCGGACTTATCAGGAGAATAAAGAGTCCGGACGCTATGCTTATTATCAGGCCCATAAGCCGTTACGGGAACAGGACGAAGCGGTGGGGCACGCGGTACGGTGCGTTTATTTGTATTCCGGCATGGCGGATGTGGCAAGGCTGACCGGTGATGAGGCGATGTATACGGCCTGTGAGCGGATCTGGAAGAGCATAACCCAGGAAAAAATGTATATTACCGGGGGCATCGGCGGTACTCATCTGGGAGAAGCCTATTCTTTCCCTTATGACTTGCCTAACGATACGGCATACTCCGAAACCTGCGCGGCAATCGGCCTGGTATTTTTTGCCCGCCGTATGCTGGAGATCAAAGCGGATCGAAAATATGCGGATGTGATGGAGCGGGCGCTGTACAATGGAGTGCTTAGCGGGATGGCTCTGGACGGAAAAAGCTTCTTTTATGTTAATCCGCTGGAGGTTTTCCCGGAAGCCTGCAAAAAGGATGCCCGGAAGTTTCATGTAAAGCCTGTTCGCCAGAAATGGTTTGGCTGCGCCTGCTGCCCGCCGAACCTGGCCAGGATCATCAGTTCGTTGGGATCATATGCTTATACCGAAAAAGAAGATACCTTGTGGGTGCATTTGTATATGGGCAGTGTTCTGACCAAGAAGGTTGGGGATAAAAGCCTGGATATCCGGATGGAAAGCGGCTTTCCCTGGAATGGAAAAGCGAAAGCCGCCATTCATGCCGAAGAAGAAACAAAATGTACCCTGGCGCTGCGAATCCCCGGATGGTGCCAAAATGGTAAAGCGGTAATCCTAAGCGGTAAGAATACGTCGGAAATTGACACGGATCATATTGCTTCCGAGACATCGGCGGCCGCTGATAATGGGATGACCATATATGAGAAAGACGGTTATCTCTATATAAAAGCTTGTTGGCAGGATGGGGATGAAATTATTCTGGACTTCCCGATGGATATTCATGTAATGGCGGCAAATGAAAAGGTCCGGGAAGACGCCGGGAAAGTGGCCTTTACCAGAGGCCCGGTGGTATACTGTGCGGAAGAAGCCGATAATGGCGCGGATCTTCACCTGTGCCGGGTGGATATGGGGCGGCTGGGGAATTCTCTGGGAGATATCGGTGTGGAAGAATCTGAGGAGCTTGGACATAGAATGGCCGTACTGAAGGTGCCGGGACAAAGAATCCTGCCCAGGAAGCAGGAAAGTGAGACGCTTTATCATGACTATATCCCTGAAATGTCACAAGATATCATACTTACGTTAATACCCTATTATGCCTGGAATAACCGGGGTGAAGGAGAAATGACTGTTTGGCTGCGATATTAATAAAATTGAGAGTGCCGGCGCAGATTTCTGCCGCTACCGGAAACAAATTCTATAATAGCGCAACAACAAAATACTAATTATATAGGGAGCTGTCACAACATGTGACAGCTCCCTATATATTGTAAATTTTTTCCTGAGCAATATTTTCCATGTCAAATTTAAGTTCATTATAATCGCTCAGATTCATCTTTCGTATTTTGATTTGGACAGTCAGGCCGGCGTGTTCATTATTTTTTACGCGAACACCATAATCAGGACCATAGAATAACTTTAATCGTTGATTCAGGTTTTTAAGGCCATAGCTATTTTCTCCATGGCGAACGGGTTCTTCAATTTTTCTATTTAATATATCAATTTCTTCCTCGCTCAGGCCAAAGCCATTATCCTCCATAGTCAGCAGCATATCATTTTCTCCGGATATTTTTCCTGTTATGCGGATGAAATTATCATTTCCTTTCGCATCAAATCCATGGACAAAATAGTTTTCAATCAGAATCTGATATACATTTCTGATAATGCCATAATTTAATAAAGAGGTATCAATATCATAGTAAACGGCTACCCTGTCGCCATATCTGGCGCTGAGTAAGGTAAGATATTTTTTCGTAAAGGCAAGCTCCTCCTTAAGTGTAATAAATGTTTTAGCACCAATAAAATTACGAAAGATAGAGGCGAGGTCAGATATCAATTCTGATGTATCATCATCACCATTTGCATAACTCTTGCTTCGCAGCATCTCAAGTGTATTATAAAGGAAATGCGGATTAAATGTGGCTTGTAATTGAGCTAGCTGAGCATCTTTTTGTTTTAGTTCAAAGTAATAAGCCTTCTTAATATTTTCATTGAGCTTAGAACTCATTTCATTAATATTATGGGCAATTTCAGGCAGCCCTCCCTGCTTAAAATCAGTAGGCAGTCTGAAATCTAAATTATTATCAGCAATCCTGTTCAGGCCTTCCTGAATGATGGCGACTTCTTTTGATACGGAGCGATTCATGCTTATGTGTACTATGAATGAAAGCAGCATAAAGGAAAGGGTTATGGCAAGGATCCAATAGGTATCCTGATGTGAGGCCCTGAAGATTTCTTTCCAGTCAGCAGTATACGCAATCATGGAAGTGTTTTTACCTGCATAGCCAGATTTTATATAAAGTGTCTGATCATTATATTTTATCAGACCTTCTTGAGGAATATTGGGGATATAAAGCGCATCAGTAGTATAGCTGCCGGAAGAATCGAACAGAATCTGATTGTTTGTCAGCATGTAGTAATGTGCGGATGGAACACTGGCAAATTGTGTGCTGATAGCAGATTCAAAAGTGTTAAAGCGGTATCCAATAAGTATTTTGCCATTACCCATGCCTGATGGTATGCCGCCGCATATGGCAAACGTCATGATATCACCATATGATGTGGCAATATCATGAGCGCCATACACCTCCATTTGAGAGGACTTGGCATCCATATCTGCAATGTAGGGAAAAGATGCGGGCAAAACATTAACGGTATTGATATTACTGTATTTAATATAATTTATGTCCCGATTGTCTGAATATAATGCAACCCACTCAATACGGTTATCACGAACAGTCAATTGCTCCAGTGCTTCGGTAAGGCAGCGCTTTTCCAACGGAGATAAATCTGTTGCGGTATTGGTAAAATAATTCTGAAAGTCCTCATATACAGAAGAAGTATTTTCAAAAATTGGCATATAAACCTGCCAGAAATTATTCAGGATATTTTCATATTCCTGCTCAAGACGCGAATATACCATATCCATTGAAGTAAGAAACTGCGCCTTTTTTTCATAATAGGCGTAATAACAGGCAATGAGGCTGATAATAAACAAAAGAATGGAAAATATGCCGGTCATCATGAGGAAGAGACGGTTCAATTTATTTTTTGATTTCATTTAAATGTTGCTCCCTATATTTTTGTGGAGATATGCCGGTATGCTTTTTAAATGAGGAAATAAAATAGCTTGTGGTGTTAAAGCCGTTTTTTGCTGCTATCTCATTTATTTTTACGGATGTAGATATGAGCATTTCAATGGCTTTGCCGATTCGGTAATGATTCAGATAATTATTAAAAAAGATGTCAGTTTCTTTCTTAAACATATATCCTATATAAGCGGTGGTTATGGTATAGCTGGCGCAGAAATCTTTTATGGATATGTTGTCTGCATATCCTTTCTGGATATAATCAAGAGCCTTCTGTATGATCGGGCTTAAATTCTGATAATCAATATCAGGTATAAAACTTGCAGAAACAGTGGAATCTGTAATACATGTCTTGATGGGATCCGGGGCGGTCCCATCGTCCTCTCCAATCATCCGGCAGGCATTTTGATAACTGATTGGAAGGTCTTCACTTCTGAAAACAATATTGCCAATGGCTATGCTTATCTTGTCAGAGAGCCACATCCTTGCCGCAACACTAAGGAATGTATCAGACAGTAAATTATGTGATATCGCACTTCCGCCTGCAATAATCAGATACCGCCCCTGGTTGTCCCAGACCGGAAGGCAGGTAAAAGAAGTGCTAAGAATCTTGATGCACTCTTCACCATATGCGGATAAGGAGACCGAATTGTTGAATTTCCTCATGCTTACAACACAGAAGGCCGGCTGATAGATGTTAATATCCAGAATGCTTGCCCGTTCCCCCAGTTCATTACCACTGATGGTCCCGCTTAGCCAGCGGCGCAATATGTTCTCCCGAAATAGAATCTCATGATTTTTTCTTTTGGCATACATATTATCAATTGCATGTTCTATGGTTTCTGTAATTTCCTTTATATGCAGCGGTTTTAAAAGGTAATTCTCCACTCCCAGGCGGAAAGCATTTCTGGCATATTCAAATTCCCCATAAGCGGTCAGAAGAATACAGTGGGTTTCAGGATAGCTTTCACGTACCTTAGTGAGCAAGGTTAATCCATCCATGCGTGGCATCTTGATATCTGTTATTAGTAAATCAATCCGGTGGGATTGAAACAATTCTAATGCCTGAATGCCATCTGCGGCTGTATAGATTTTTTCGATTCCAAGGCTGGCCCAGGGAATACTGGATTTTATGGAATCTGTTATTGAGACTTCATCATCTGTTAACAGAACAGTGTACATAAGGCTTCCTCCCGATATTTTTAGATGTAGGGGTTGACCCCTGGTATCATTCTAATGGATACCGGAAAGAATGTAAATGGAGTAAAAAGGAAATCGAAATTAGTGATATCATTCGAAATTATTGATATATACAATCAATTTCTTTTTAAATAAAATATTCCTATACGGCGCTTAGCCGCAGCGAGATGTAGTGAAACGCAATCGATGGCATGGCGTAAGGCTGAATTGTTACAGCAAACTGTAACATTTCAAGGACGAGAAGGAAAGGTAAGAATGGAAAAATGAAGAATAAAGCAGCCGTGAAAAAAAGAAAAAAATGGAATGATTTTAAAGTATTCCTATATCTGCTGCCGGTGCTTCTGATTGTAATATTGTTCAATTATGTGCCTCTCTGGGGATGGTCATTTGCTTTTTTTCAATATAAACCAGGAAGGGCATTAGCTGATTCTGCATTCGTAGGATTAGACAACTTTAAGGCGTTGTTCGGTAATGCGGTTATGAGAAAGAATCTGTTCCGGGTACTGACGAATACCTTTGGGATTCATCTGCTGGGATATATTTTTACTCCATTTCCGATGATATTTGCTATTTTGTTAAGTGAAGTCAGGGGAAGCAAATTCAAGAAGATTGTACAAACGATTACTACACTTCCGAACTTTATCAGCTGGGTAATACTATTTTCTTTAGCGACCAGTTTGTTTGGATCCACGGGATTGATTAATACGATTTTTAAGGAGCTGGGGGCAGAAGGACAGGTGGTTACCTTTTTAACATCCAATAATCATGTGTGGCTGGCTCAGGTGCTCTTACAGCAGTGGAAAGGATTGGGATGGAGCTCCATCATTTATTTTGCAGCAATTGCAGGCCTTGACCAACAGCTTTATGAGGCGGCAATGGTAGATGGTGCAGGCAGATGGAAGCGTATCTGGTATATTACCATTCCGCAGCTTATCCCTACCTATTTTGTGCTTCTGATTATGAGCATAGGCAACTTCCTGAATACCGGAGTGGATCAGTACCTGGCTTTTGGAAATGCGCTCAACAAAGCATCTATCGAAGTATTAGATTTGTACGTATATAACCTGGGGGTTGGTTCTGGACAAATCTCTTTTTCCATAGCAGTGGGGATGATGAAATCACTGGTTGCATTTGTATTATTCTTTTTAGCTAATACAATAAGTAAAAAGATACGTGGTACAAGTGTCTTTTAATACGAGGAGGAAATTTGCATGGCAGGAAAAGCCGCTATTCGGAAAAAAAAGAAATGGTCGGCAGAAGATAAGATATTTAATGTAATAGTATACATAATATTCGGTCTTTTCACGTTCCTATGCTTTTACCCGTTTTACTATCTGATTATATGCACAATCAGTAATACGCAGCTTGTAGATATGGGTAGAATAATACTGTGGCCAAGGGATATCCATTTTAATAATTATTTTGAAATTTTTAAGGTACAAAATCTGGGTAGGTCAGCCCTGATATCCATTGTAAGGACTTTGGTAGGAACTTCCAGCACTCTTTTGGCTTCTGCCTATATGGCATATTTCTTTACCAAGGAAAATATGTGGGGACGAAAGTTCTGGTATCGGCTTACAGTAGTCACTATGTACTTTTCGGCCGGTATGATCCCGAATTACCTGAATAATCAGATGCTGGGGTTAACGAATACTTTCTGGATTTATATTATACCTGGCCTTATATCAGTATATAACATGATCCTTATTAAGACCTCTATTGAATCCATGCCGGCAGAACTGGAAGAATCAGCGTTTTTGGATGGAGCAGGATATTTGCGGCGTTTTGTAAATATTGTATTGCCCCTGCAAAAACCAATACTTGCAACTGTCGCACTTTTTTCAGCAGTAGGACATTGGAATGATTTCTTTACAACCAAGCTTTATATTACAAATACCAAACTTTATACCCTGCAATATTTGCTATATGAACTGCTTAGTCAGATTCAGGCGGCATCACAGCAGATACAATATGAGACAGGTGCACAGATGGCATCAAATTCCATAACACCAACGGGAATACGCCTTACGCTGACAGCTGTTGTAACCATCCCAATCATGATAGTTTATCCTTTTATTCAAAAATACTATGTAAAAGGAATTATGATTGGTGCAGTTAAAGGGTGATTTCTTTGCAGAAACATGGCAGCTGCCTGTAAAGATTCATTATAAAATGATACCGGGGTCAAAAGGTCATGCGTTTAAAGTGTGTAGCAATCCGTAGGTATCAGGGGCCCAAATACCTGTAAGTAAGAAAATACTATTACTGCATTTAAGAAGGAGAGGTATATGAAAAAGCAATTTTTAAAAAAGATTCTGGCGCTTGCACTTTCAGTGTCAATGCTGGCAGCCCTGGCTGGCTGCGGGCAGGAACCGGCAGATGGTTCATCAGCATCGGGTGATAATCAGGCACAAGAGGATTCACGGGGTTCGAATGCAGAGGAAACAGGGGGAAAAACCGGCACAGGAGATGTGACAACGATTACCTTATATCCCAAAGATGCAAATCTGCAAAGTGGACTGATTGGGGGATATAAAGGAAGTATTTTTGCTGAATATGGTGTTGCATTGGATGTCTGGGCATATTCTGATGAGAAAACCAACGCTATCCTTGCAAGTGGTTCCCTTCCGGATGTAATGTATGTAACAAAAGATAATCTGGAAATTATGATTGAAAGCGGCATGGTTCTTAATCTGGAAGACTATCTTGATCAATTGCCCAATATTACAGGAAGTGAGACATTGGAAACGGCTTTAAACTATGTAAGATCATACAATAGTGCAGGAACCGGTCAGTTATATGGAATCCCGACTACTGTGGGCGGCAAGGTTCTGGAATATGGTATAACTAAAAACATGGTGGTCATTAACTGGGAGTATTATATGGGTATTGGCGCCCCCAAATTTAATGATCAGTGGGAGCTGATAGACGTAATGAAACAAATGATGGAGGCTTATCCCACTGGTGCAGATGGTATACCGAATTTTGGGACTTACTTAAATACAGGATCTGATACGGATTATTGGGCGAATATAACATCGTATTTAAAATGGTTCGGGTATGAGCCTACAAATCTGTACTATTTGATTGAAACTGATATGGTAAACGCAGAATATCACTCTATTTTGAGTAATGACAGTAAATATTATGAAGGATTGAAGTGGTTTAACACACTTTATAGAGAAGGATTGCTTGACCCTGACAGTATTAATACTGACAGAGCTACACAAAAGGCAAAAGTAGATAATAACTATGCGATGGTTCCCAGTGGTACATTACAGGGATATGGAAGATATCAGCCGGTTTATATGCCTAACCAGCAACTCTATCAAGAGAGCTGGAACTCTATCTACGGTGCAAACCATGTCCTTGTTATTAATGCCGACAGTAAAAATATTGACGCAGCATTAAAGTTTATTAATATGCTGGCTGACCCCGATGCCTATATGAAAGTAACAAATGGGGCGGAAGGTGAATTCTGGTATGCTGAGGATGGTGTGGCATATATTAAGGATGAAGTAATAGAACAATACAGAAATGGTGATACAACTCTTACCCTTTCAACTGGGGAAGAATTGGCATTGTGGAGCACGTCATGGGTGATTGATGATCTTTATGCTACATCATATAAAGATGCCGATGGAGAAGCAAGAAAAGTCAGAATGGACAGATGGGATGAGATTCTTGAGATTTCCTATAATACAGACCAAATGAATGAATGGCGGGAATACAGTGGCTATGATTTTTATGTAGAACAGGCAATGGCTAATGATGCATATAGCCTGACAAGTGAATTGGATTATGTAGCAAACTTCACATCCCTGCCGGATGATATGACAAAATTGACGCTGGATGCATTAAAGGATGTAGTGGTAAACGCAAGCTGGCAGATGGTATATGCAGCTACGGATGCTGAGTTTGATGCAATATGGGAGCAGATGCTGCAGGATTGTGAGGGTCTGGGGGCCCGGGAAATTATCGACTGGCGTATTGCGGATTTGGATAAGGCCATGGAGATAAGAGATTCTTTGATTGAATAATAAAATATTTTCCAAAGGACAAGGGTGCGGCAAAATCGCACCCTTGTTTTTCCATAGTAGTACTTCAGGGGCTCTGAATAGTAACACAAAAGCGGCATTTACGAAATATTTTCTTTAATGCGGATATCCGCCGCCACATAGTAAAATTCTTTTGCCGGCAGTTCTCCGGTAGTGAGGTAGGAAAAGAGCAGACTCAGCGGTTTGGAGCCCTGTACTTTCGGCTGTTGGCAGATGGTGGCGGCAATCACGCCATTTTCCACCAGCTCTCTGGTGGTGGGAACCTTGTCAAAAGCTATAATCCGGATTTGTTCCTGCCGTTCAAGGGCGCAGACACTGCGGCAGCCTCCGTAAACTCCGCCGGCGGCAAAGAAAAGGGCATTGATTTCAGGGTGGTCACACAACAGCTTTGTGGTCTTCTCATAGCTTTCAAATTCATCATCGTGATTTTCCACGATATCTACAATATGGAAAGCCCCGCCATACAGCTTCAGGGAATCCCGGAAGCCGGCAATCCGCTCGGTATGGCAGAGAATATTGGCGGAACCGGTAAGTATCCCGATATGCACTTCGCCATGGGTGGAAAGTCTCATCAACCCGGCGGCGGTCTCACCGCTTTTACGGTAGTGGCTGCCCACATAGGCAATTCTCTTGGAGTTTTCGATATCGGTATTTAAGGTAACCACCGGGATACCGCTTTCATACAGCCGGTTAATCCGGCGGCGGATCCGGTCATCGTTATAAGGAGCAAGCGCGATGCCATTCACTTCCTGACATACCAGTTCATCTATGGCGGCAAGCTGTTTGGTCACACCGGACGTAATTAGTCTGATGATGACCAGACAGTTATACCCAGCCAGTTCCTGGGTCTTTTCTTCCACTCCCGCAAGCACATCTTCAAAAAAAGGATTCTCCAATGAAAACAAAATGACTCCCAGTTTCAGCTTTTTTTTCTGAGCCGCCAATACCAGGCCGGCACGATTGGGCTTATAATCCAGGGCTTTGGCAATTTTCTTGATTTTATCGGCAGTGGTGGGATTTACCGAACCGCGGTTATTTAAGACTCGATCCACCGTGCCCCGGGACACGCCCGCCAAAGCGGCAATTTCTTTAATAGTTGCCATTGTCATCACCTGTTCCTTAATGCTTTTATATTTCCTCTATAAACGTTAGCATAAAAGCTTTTATAAGTCAATTGGCTTAAGAGTAAAAACGTGCACGGGCATAAACCCACGGTTACGATTCAACCCTATGGGTTTCATAGCAACTTTTGCTGCATATAATCTCCCCGTACTTGGATTACCAAAATATCTGTCAAAAGGTTTGGAATATCACTTTTCAACAAGTTTTTTGTCATGTTTTTAAGCACTTTTCCGAAAATAACCAGAGGACTTGATTTTATTTATCAAAAGCCTTATGATATAGATAACGTGCACGGGCACATAAGCCAATTATCATGACCCGGCAAACAATATGGACAGGAGGGCGCGTATGTTATTTATCGGTGTGGATTTGGGAACGTCGGCAGTTAAATTACTGCTTATGGACAACGAAGGCCGGATCATAAAAGTGGTATCCCGGGAATATCCGCTTTATTTTCCTCACCCGGGCTGGAGCGAACAGAATCCGGAGGATTGGTATGAGCAGACCATAAATGGGATGGAAGAGCTGCTTCAGGATGCGGATAAGAATACGGTGGCTGGAATCAGTTTTGGCGGGCAGATGCATGGACTGGTTATCTTGGATCGGGACGATCAGGTCATCCGTCCGGCTATCCTTTGGAATGACGGAAGATGTTCCGAAGAATGTGATTACCTTAATCATGTAATAGGTAAGGATAAGCTTTCCCAATATACGGCCAATATATCTTTTGCCGGATTTACGGCCCCCAAGCTTTTATGGCTGAAGGCGAAGGAGCCGGACAATTTTGCTAAAATCAGCAAGATTATGCTGCCGAAAGATTATTTGGCCTATAAGCTTACAGGGATTCATTGTACGGATGTTTCCGACGCGTCGGGAATGCTTTTGTTTGATGTCAGGAACCGCCGCTGGTCCCCGGAAATGTGTGAAATCTGCGGAATTCAAATTTCACAGCTGGGCAGGTGCTACGAAAGCTATGAGGCGGTGGGTTGTGTTCTTCCTGAGATTGCGGAACGTCTGGGTATCTCCGGGCAGGTAAAGGTGGCCGCCGGAGCCGGGGATAACGCGGCAGCAGCAGTGGGAACCGGAACGGTGGGAGATAATATGTGCAATATTTCGTTAGGCACCAGCGGCACAATTTTTATCTCTTCCAGGAACTTCGGTGTGGATAAATATAATGCCCTGCATTCCTTCGCCCATGCGGACGGCAGCTATCATCTGATGGGATGTATGTTAAGTGCGGCCTCCTGTAATAAATGGTGGATGGAAGATATTATCGGCACCGGTGACTATGGTATGGAGCAGGCCGGAATTGGTGAACTGGGGGAAAATCAAGTATTTTTTCTTCCTTATTTAATGGGAGAGCGTTCTCCGCATAATGACCCGGACGCCAGGGGAACGTTTATCGGTATGACCATGGATACCACCAGAGCGGATATGACCCAGGCGGTGCTGGAAGGGGTAGCGTTTGCCTTGCGTGATTCACTTGAAGTGGCAAAAGCGCTGGGAATTAAGCTTACCCGGACAAAAATCTGCGGCGGCGGCGCGAAAAGCCCGCTGTGGAAAAAGATGATTGCCAATGTTCTTAATCTGAAGGTGGATGTCATTGAAAGCGAAGAGGGACCGGCCCTGGGAGCGGCAATGCTGGCTGCGGTGGCCTGCAGCGCTTATCCGGATGTGGAGACCATTGCCGGCAAAGTGGTGAAGGTGGTGGAAACCTTTGAACCGGATCCTGCTCTTACGGCCAAATATAATCAGCGTTATAAGAAATTTAAAGAGATTTATCCGGCACTGAAGCCAGTATTTCAGATATTAAAATAATACCTTGGAACATAAATTCGGCAGCGCGGCAGCCGTAATAATTTAAAAACCGCGCAGAAATGAGGATAATAATGAATAATTTACCGCAAGTAAAAGTAGGTATTGTAGCGGTCAGCCGTGACTGCTTCCCGGAAGCATTATCGGTAAACAGGAGAAAGGCGTTGATAGACGCCTATACGGATGTCTATGGGACGGGGCATATTTATGAGTGCCCGGTTTGTATTGTGGAAAGTGAAATCCATATGGTTCAGGCCCTTGAGGATGTAAAAGCGGCCGGCTGCAACGCCCTTTGCGTTTATTTGGGGAATTTTGGGCCGGAGATTTCCGAGACCCTGCTGGCGAAGCATTTTGACGGCCCGGCTATGTTTATTGCGGCGGCGGAAGAAACGCAGAATGATTTGGCGGGCGGCCGCGGGGATGCCTACTGCGGGATGCTGAATGCCAGCTATAATTTGAAGCTACGCAATATTAAGGCATACATACCGGAGAATCCGGTGGGCACGGCAAAAGAATGCGCCGATATGCTTAATGAATTTCTGCCGATTGCAAGGGCCGTTATCGGTCTGAATGATTTAAAGATTATTTCCTTCGGGCCCCGCCCGCTGAATTTCCTGGCTTGTAACGCACCAATTAAACAGCTTTACAATTTGGGGGTGGAAATTGAAGAGAACTCCGAGCTGGATCTGTTTGAAGCATTTCATAAGCATGACAATGATGAGCGGATTCCGGGAAAAGTAAAAGAAATGGAAGAGGAGCTTGGAGCCGGTAATCTGAAACCGGAGGTACTGCCGAAGCTGGCTCAATATGAGCTGACTTTGCTTGACTGGATTGAAGAGCACAAGGGCTACCGCAAATATGTGGCAATCGCCGGGAAGTGCTGGCCGGCATTCCAGACCCAGTTCGGATTTGTGCCTTGTTATGTGAACAGCCGCCTTACGGGAATGGGCATCCCGGTATCCTGTGAAGTGGATATCTACGGAGCCCTAAGCGAATTCATCGGGGCTTGCGTCAGTGATGATGCGGTTACCCTGCTGGACATCAACAATACCGTGCCGGATGATATGTATGCCCAGTCTATTCAAGGCAAATTCCCATATGCTCATAATGATACTTTTATGGGATTCCACTGTGGCAATACCAACTCCAAGAAGCTGGCGTCCTGCAGCATGAAATATCAGATGATTATGGCAAGGAATCTGCCGGAGGAGGTTACCCAGGGAACTTTGGAAGGAGATATTATGCCGGGGGACATTACCTTCTACCGTCTCCAGTCAACAGCTGACTGTAAGCTGCGGGCATATATCGCCCAGGGTGAAGTACTGCCGGTAGCCACCAGATCCTTTGGCGGGATTGGAATATTTGCCATCCCGGAAATGGGGCGCTTTTACCGCCATGTCCTGATTGAGAAGAATTACCCTCATCATGGCGCGGTGGCCTTTGGACACTTTGGCAAAGCGCTGTTTGAAGTCTTTAAATATATCGGCGTACCCATCCGGGATCTTGATTTCAACCGTCCGCCTTTAATGCCGTATCCGACGGAGAATCCTTTTGCGTAACCGGAGCGAGAATTTTAATCACTTTACGGTCATAGGTTACCAGACCGTTGACTTCCTCCTCGACATCTGACAGCTGGGTATATACACCGCCGCTGAGACCTTTTTCGATCAGCGGCATCAGCTGGTTTTCCAGCAGGCTGATGTAAGCCGCGGTCAGGCTCTCGGCGTTGTCATACTTCCGATAGCCGTAGATTCGGTCGACGCTGGAGTGATCATGCACATGAAAGGCATAACCGCCATATTCGGAAAACACAAAAGCACGCTTTCCGTCCTTTTTTATCTTGAGATTGCTGAAATAGTTATGAATGCTTCTGAAGTCCCCGCCCTTTTGGTCGAACCAGCCGCTGGCATGGTCCACCAGCCGGGAGGGGTCTTTTTCTTTTACCGTCAGAGCGATGCGGGCGGCGTCAAACTGCCCCCAGCCTTCATTAAAAGGAACCCAA
>Ga0153972_1000183_pt1 | contig 18548 bp, 15 predicted proteins | sample TSGA056MetaG_FD_104732 | JGI IMG/M metagenome (GOLD analysis project Ga0153972, IMG submission 104732) | Attine ant fungus gardens microbial communities from Georgia, USA - TSGA056 MetaG | ecosystem: Host-associated > Fungi > Mycelium > Unclassified | place: USA: Georgia, George L Smith State...
TACCTATCCTAAATTTTCTTGTATATTTAATTCTTTATTTGATGGGAATATATAAACATTGGTACTTATATTATTATAAAATTTAGAATAGAAGGTACTAAAATTAGAAAACTATAAAATGTAATGTTTATTGGATATAGTAACTCCTAACTGTGGTTGTTAATTCTAGTCTTGCCTTGCCTTGCCCTGCCTTACTTTTCCAAGCTTTTATTCAATATAGTCTGCCCATTAACCCACTCCTAGTCTAGTTTCTTGAATAATAAACCCAACATTATTAATAATCCCCTAACACCTCTCTCTGAGTCCCATGAAGAAGAAGATACCAGTGCAGAGATAGCCAGGCTCTAGACTCAGCTCTTCTAGATCCAACTCTAACTTTCCACACTCAAGAAGAAAAACATTCTAGAGATTCACATACTTGACCCTGATCTCTCCAATGAAAAACATTTTCCTTTAGAAATAGCTGCTAGCAACTATTATTCAATCACCCCTTTTGACATTAATGGAAAAATAAAATAACAAGGGTAAACAGAACAGGTCAAAGAGGTGAAATTTCTAAGCTACTTGACAGTTGTGTACAATTGAGTAGGCACTGGAGAGATAAATCAAATAATAGAGAGCTTATGAAGATTGATATAAAGAAAACCAATGAAAACCTAGAAGATAGAATGTTTTTAGTATCCACTCAAGAATGCTCTCACCAGTTTTGGATCTCAAAGGTATGTGTTTATCTCATACTGTAACACTACCCTTCTTAGTCTAGTCTAGTAGCCTGGCTTGCCATTGATACAACATATAAGAATGTAACTGAGATGATTTAGTTCCACTCCTAGTCTAAGTTAACAAGGAGAACTCAATAGAGTCCTCATTCAATTGCTGTATACTACTTATATACATTTCTGTATTTACTTCTATTTATAAAGTCCTGTACATCTCTTTTAAGTCATTCCCTCTCACAAGTCTGCTGATTATTTAATTAAATAAAAAATAAAAGAAAAGAAATATAAATAATAACTTGACTATTTTGGCTGTGTCATAACATCACCCCCTTCTCAAGATTTCTTGCTCCAAGGATTTTCACAACTCATAGTAGGGATCACAAATGTTCCCCATTTTATCATTGTCTTCTTCTATCCACTCTCTGAGTTCCAAATTCTCTTGCCTGATTTCTTTTTCCTTTTCTTTTATTGTTTTTATTGTTCTTTGTTCTCTTACTCTTCCTTTTTTCTATTGTCTCCAATTTCTTTCTAACCTTGCCCAATATTCCTTATCATACCTTTTATCTGACCAACCAAATAGCTTTCTTGCTGTAAATCATCCTGGCAGTTCTCTCCTGAATATTTCCTCTTCCCTTTTCTGTCTTCTGATATCTTCCATATCTTGCTAGTATTCCTTCTCAAACTCTTCAACTGCTTTTGTGTTCTCCAGGTTCTCAATCCCTTTCCAAGTATCTGATTCTACTGTGAACCCCTTCTACCATACCAGATATTTGTCCTTTCCTCTAACTTACTACTTGTTTAGTTATTTTTTTTACTTTCCATTCTTCCTCTTCTTCTATTATCACTGGAGCTGGTTGCTCCTTCCTCTGTCTCTCTACTTGCCCTATGTATCTATATATTCTACTAATGTTTACTACTAGATATATCTTGATTGTACTAGGTAGCTCCAATTCAACTGTATTTGCCAATATAATTTTCTTAACTTTATAGAGACCTATGAACCTCTCTGTTAACCTCTCTGTTCTTCTACCAACCATTTGATATTTCAAATTCTTGGTACTGAGCATTACCAAGTCTCCTACTTTATACTCATCAACCTCTCCTCTTTTTCTATTTGTATATTTCTTTATTTCTTCTTGTGCCTTCCCTAGTGCTACTTTTGCTTCCTCCTGAATTTCTTTCATCTTTGTCACAAATTTCTCTACACCTTCATACTTCCTCTTCTTTCCTACTTTAAACCCCATTCTAGGATCTTGCCCATAATTTGCTTTGAAGAGCAATATCTTTGTACTTGAGTGTGCCTAATTGTTGTATGCAAACTCTGCCATTCCTAACCAGTCTGGCTACTGTTCTTGCCTATGGTCAATGAACATCCTTAAGTACTGTTCTAGCTCCTGGTTAACCCTCTCTGTTTGTCTATCTATCTGAGGGTAAAATGCCATTGATATAAGAACTTAGACTGTGACACCTTAGAACTACTCCTAGTCCAAGTTGACAAGAAGAACTTGATAGAGTTCCTATTCAATTGCTATACATTACTTATACGTATTCTTTATTTACTTTTATTTATAAAGTCCCACATATCTCTTTTGAGTTATTCCCTCTCATATGTCCATTGATTATTTAGATCAAAAGAAAAAGAAAAGAAATATAAATAATGACTTAGTCTGTTACAAACTTCATTTGGACCATAACTCCAGGAATACTTGACCAATTTCAATGATCTAAATGGCCACTGAAAGCCTTTAAGAAGACCTTTTGAATGGTACCAAAACATCTCAAAGCAATCAGTATTCACTGAGTTATCAGCAGATCAGTTGGCAATCACCAAGTCACCAAACACTAAATCACTGATATCTCAGGAACTGCTTAATATAATCATTTGCTTCAATGACCATCGTGAAGCTCTCCTCAATGCACTTCTTTCAACCATAAATAGATCCCAAGGCAATAAGATCCCATGGAGATACAAGGTCCTCAATATTTGCATATGATACTGATCTTTACCCATAGATTACCATCTGTTCTTGAATAGAACAAAGGACTGCCCTAAGATGGTTAGGTTATTTCTATTTCAAGAACAATAGCACTCCTATATATAGAACAATAGGTAGTGATCATGTAGTAGGCTGTCCTTGTGCACAGACCACCACAATCATGTATTTAAGAACTGTATGTCTGAGGATAAACCTCAGACTTAACAACATCTTTTGCTACTGTCTAAACCTTGCTTTTTTGAGCCTTTTAATTATTAAATCACTAACTCACAAATCAGTAAGTGGCCATTTGTGATATAGTCATTTGACCAAGTCATGACACTACCTCCCTCTCAAGATTCCTTGTCCCAAGGATTTTTACAACTCATAGTAGGGGTCACAAATGTTTCCCATTTCATTGTCATCTTCTTCTGTCCACTCCTTGATTCCCAATTTTTCCTGCTCAATTTCCTTCTCTACCTCTTTTATTGTTTCTATTGTTCTTCATCCCCTTGCTCTTCCTCCTTTCCATTGTCTCCAATTCCTTTCTAGCCTTGCCCAGTATTCCTTATCATACCTTTTATCTGACCATCTAAATAGTTTTCTTGCTGTAAACCTTCCTAGTAATTCTCCTTTCCTGAACATCCCTTTTTTTTTTTCTTGTCTTTGAACATCCTCTATGTCTTGTCGATACTCTTTCTCAAACTCTTCAACTGCTTTCTTTGCATTTTCCAGGTTTTCCATCCCTTCCCAAGTATCTGATTCTACTGTAAACCCTTTCCACCATACTAAATACTTGTCTTTTTCCCTAATTTGTTGCTTATTTAGTATTCTCTTGATCTTCCATTCTTCTTCTCCTTCAATTATTACTGGGGTCAGTTCCACCTTCTTCTGCCCTTCTACTTGCCCTATGTATCTATGTATCCTACTGATGTTTACTACTGGATATATCCTGATTGTACTAGGTAACTCCAACTCAACCATATTTGCCAATACAATTTTCTTTACTTTATAAGGGCCTACAAACCTTTCCATCAACTTTTCTATCCTTCTACTGGCTATTTGATATTTCAAATCTTTGGTGCTGAGCATCACCAAGTTTCTGACTTTATACTCATCAACTTCTCCCCTCTTCCTATTTGCATATTTTTTTATCTTCTCCTATGCTTTTCCTAGTGCCACCTTTGCTTCCTCCTGAATCTCTTTCATCTTCATCACAAATTTCTCTGCTCCTTCATATTTCCCTTTCTTTCTTACTTTGAACCCCATTCTAGAATCTTGCCCATAATTTGCCTTGAAGGGCGATGTTTTTGTACTTAAGTGTACTTTATTGTTGTATACAAACTCTGCTGTCCCTAACCAGTCTGGCCATTGTTCCTGCCTATGGTCAATGAACATTCTTAAGTACTGTTCCAACTCCTGGTTGACCCTCTCTATCTGTCTATCTATTTGAGAGTGGAACACTGTTGACATCTTGCTTTTAATCTCCAACATCTTGTTTAACTCCCTCATTAATCCTGCCATGAATTGTGGTCCTCTGTCTAATATGATACTTTTGGGTAGGCCATATAGTTTCCACACATTATCTCTGAACAACCTAGCTAGTCCTTCTGCCAATGTCTTTTCTGTAGTTGGAATAAAGTGTACTATCTTTGTTAATTGATCCACTACTACTAGAATAGAGTTGTAACCCTGAGCTAATGGCAATTTTGTAATGAAGTCTGTCAAAATATGTATCCAAGGCCTTTCTGGGATTGAGTTGGACATCAGCTTGTCCACCGGCTGTTCTGTATAGTTTTTGTTTCTTTGGTAGGAATTACACCCTTCCATATATTGCTTTACTTCCTTCATCACCCCTGGCTACCAGAAGTTCCTAGTAACCAGTTCCACAGTTTTTCACTGCTCTTTGTGTCCTCCCACTGGTATATTATGATGTAGCCTGATGATTTCTGCTCTTAACTTATCATCTTTTGGCACATATACCTTCCTTTCTTTATATATTACACCATCAACTTCTCTCCATTCTTTATCTCTCAACATTTTTACTCCTGCCCACTTTATTTCTTTGACAGCCTTTACTACTTTGTTGTCTTTTACTTTTGACTATCTTACCTTTCCTAGCAGATCGACTCCTTCTACAATGATTTCTACTTTTTCTGTTTTTCTGACTGCTAGCCACTCAGGCTTTACCAACATCTCATTCTCATTGTTTCTTTTCACCCTCACTTCCCAGTCTGGCCTCCTACTTAAACTGTCTGCCTTCCCCATTTTGCTTCCTAGGACATGTTTCAGTGTAAAGTCAAATCTTGACAAATATAGGGCCTATCTTGCTTGTCTTCTATTTAACTTTTGTGCCTTCATGAAGTATTTGAGATTCTTATGATCTGTCCAGATCTCAAATTTGGTAGTTGTTTCTTCTAGGAAGTGTCTCTATACCTCTAAGCATTTGACTACTGCTAGCATCTCCTTATTGTGTATTTTGTAATTTCATTCTGTGTCACTTAATGACTTAGAAATAAAAGTGACTGGTCTCTATAGTCTATCTAAGCACTTCATTGATAGTACTCCCCTAGTTGTATAATTTGACGCATCTGTTTCTACCCTGAATTCTTTATCAAGGTTGGGGGCAACTAATACTGGTCTGGTTGTAAAAACTTTCTTGAGCTCATCAAATGCTCATTGTTGTTTCTCTCCCCACTGCTATTTTATATCTTTTCTCATTAACGTATTTATTAGCCTAGCTACTTGAGCAAAATCCTTGATAAACCTCTGATAATAGTTTGCAAGGCCCAGGAATTTCCTAACATCTTTAACATTCTTTGGCTCTAGCCAACTCAATACTCCATTCACCTTTTCTCTCTCTATCTCTATGCCATTGGGCCCTATTACCACTCCTAGAAACCCTATCTTCCTCACTTTCCATGTGTATTTTTCTAGCTTTACATATAAGTTATTCTCCTCTAGTCTCCTCAATACTTCCTCTACAATCTCATCATATTCTTCTTCTGTTTCTGTCCCAACCAATATATCATCCACAAATGCAGTCACTTTCCCTTCATTGATCATATCTCTCATAATTTCATTCATCATTGCCTGAAATGTAGCTGGTGAGTTTGTCATCCCAAAGAACATGACTGTTGGTTCAAAGGATCCCATATGTATTATGAATGCTCCCTTCTACTCATCTCTCTCTTTAATCCTCACATTGTTGAACCCCCACCATAAGTCCATTTTAGTAAATACTTTCTTACTTCCTATTGTGTCTATCAAATCCATAATCAATGGTAGTGGATAGTTATTTTTTACTATCTGGTTATTTAGACTATGGTAGTCTATTACCATCCTCTTACTTCTATCTTTTTTTGCCACAAAGAATACTAGTGATGTCTGAGGAGATTTTGACAGTCTAATATACCCCTTTCTAAGTTGGCCATTTACAAATTTTTGGACCTCTTCCCTTTTGTCCTTTGATAATGGGTAGATTCTTTCTTTTCTAGGCTTGAATGTCTCTTTAAGATCTATAGTGTAATCCCAGACTTTTCTCATAGGTATCCTTTCTGACTCTACCTTCCTAAATGCCTTCCTCTACTTTAGGAATTTCTTTGGAACCATTTTCTCAATTTTTCTATGATCTGCCTCAACCTCTTCTTCTCTTCCCCAATTTTCTTTATTATCCACAGCCCATCTTACAATCTTTTCTTCCTCTAGAGTAACCACTTGTCTTCTCTTTTTTACTTCTTTCAACTTGGTGTTTCTCCCACACAGTAGTGGGCATCTCATCATTTTGATCTCTTCTGTTTCCCAGTTGATTTCTGGATTATGGGTTTGTAGCCATGGTATGCCCAATATCACATCTGTTCTTCTTAAGTCACATATATCCATCCTTATCCTTTCAATGTGGTTTCTACAGTATACATTGACTTCCACCTGATGTGTAATTGCTCTCCCACTGTTGTTTGTACCATCTACATTTCTTACTATCACTGGTCTCTCTAGTTTCTGCAGCCTAAACCTATGTCTAGCTGCCATCTTTTTATCCATAAACATTTCCATTGCACTACTATCCAAGAGTGCTTTCACTGTTATGCCTTCATGTGTATTTACCTTCTCTACCCTTATATTCAATTATACTTCTCTCAGCATTTTAAATGTCCTTCTTACATCTTTCTCTGTACCCCCCTCTCTTGTTGTGCCTCTTGGAACTCCTGTCCACATGCCGCTTTGCTACACTTCTCCCTGTGTAGGGCACACTGCTACTCTCCAATTCCACCATGGCTGTTTTCTCCTAGTCCTACATTCTGGGCACAAAATTCTCTTCCTATTCTCCTCTGATATTCCCTTAACTGTATCCTTTCTTCCACACTGACTATACTTTACATTGACTACTTCTCTTTCTCTTGCTGTATTCTCTCTCCACCTCTATGCTTCAAGACAACTGCTGCACCACACATTTCTCAAACATTCACCAGAGATAAATTCTTGTCTCCAGTTCTCATGTGTTTTGGTGCCTTTATAGTTGCATCCTCCACACTCTACAAATGTCACAACTTTCCACTTGGTCATTTATTCTTTCTGCTCTAATACTGCACTTCTTTGGGGCATACCCCATGCACTGCTATATTCCTGTGCCTTTCTCCATAAGGAGTACACTAGCCTCTCCTCTTTCCTCTTCTTCTCAACTTCAATATTTGGGCACTCCCATTTGAAATGCCCAACACCCCAACATCTAAAGCATTTAACCTCTTCTACCATCTCATTCCTTTTTATCCTTACTTCCTCTCTTACTTCACATCTCATCACTCTACTTGACAACACTTCAAATTTATTTCTGGGGATTGGCTCCCCCTTTTTCTTCTCATCCTTGTTCCTGCAGTTACAGGCCAGATGCCTAAACTTTTTACAGCTCCAACACTTTCTCCTATCTCTTCCTTCTAATTCTGCTCTTAGTTTGGTGAGGGCACACTGTTGATTGAGCATGTTGCTCATAAGAAAGTTGTATTGATCTAGAGACATGGTGCTATATCTCCAGAGAAGTCAGAATAGAAAATGATCTCACTAATGTTACATCTACTGGGGTGCAAGATCTTCACCCAGCTAAACACCTGCTGCCTTACTTACTACTGCCCTAATACTATGGTTATACTATCACCCCAAGGAGAGGATCTCTAACCTAAACACCTTTCTAAGGATATAGTGTTACTCCTCTGTATGTACAGCCCACAATGGGACTTCAGCACAAGGTTTATAAAGTGAGAAGGTACAAGTAACTACTGGCAACACCACTCAATTGTGAGGTCAGGTCTCAAGCACAATACCTGAGCTTGGTACTGCACTTCCACCAATAGTTTCTAACTAACTATCAAGTTCTCTTAAGCCAAGGGCCTAGCTATATATAGAGATGACTAGTGATCATAATGACCACCAGTCAAGGGTCAAAAAGAGTATGAGAGTTAAGATAAGCAAGGTCCAAGGTAGACAGTGCTCTGGATGTGGGATTGAGTTCTAGTATAAGAACTTAGACTATGATGCCTTAGAACTACTCCTAGTCTAAGTTGATAGAGTTCCTATTCAATTGCTATACACTACTTATACACATTATTTATTTATTTTTATTTATAAAGTCCCACATATCTCTTTTGAATTATTCCCTCTCATGTTTCTATTGATTATTTAAATGAAAAGAAAAAGAAAAGAAATATAAATAATAACTTAGCCATTTGGCTGAGTTATGACAGGAGAAGCATTTAGGAGACTGAAAGAGGTGTTTATAACAGAGCCAGTCTTAGCTATCCTAGATTTAGATAAGGAGATGAGAGTGGAGGCAGATGTCTCAGACTATGTGACAGGAGGGATACTATTGGTAAAATGTAGAGATGAAAAGTAGAGGCCAGTTGCCTTTATCTCTAATTCATTAAATATGACTGAATGAAACTATGAAATCTATGACAAAGAGATACTAGCAGTAATCCAGTGTTTGGAATCATGGAGGCACTACTTGGAAGGGGTGAAAGTAAAGTTTGAAATCTGGATGGACCATAAAAACCTCCAATACTTTATGACTAGTCAAAAGTTAAACCAGAGACAAGCTAGATGGGTATTATATCTATCACGGTTCAACTTCACTCTTAAGCACATTCCAGGGAAGAGTATGGGAAAGGCAGATGGGTTGAGCAGAAGACTAGATTGGCAGGAAGGGGTGGAAAACAACAACCAAAACCAGATGCTAATCAAGCCAGAATGGATAAAAAGGATGGAAACATTAGTGGAGGAAAATAATCTAAGGGAAAAGATCAAGAAGGCACAGGAGAAAGACAAGAAGGTAGTAAAAGCAGTGGAAGAACTAAAGAAAGCAGGGATGAAAACACTCAGAGATGAGGAATGGATAGTTAAAGAAGGGCTAGTCATGAAAGAAGGACAAATATATGTCCTAGAGAGAGAACTAAGGAGAGAAGTGATATACTTACATTATGATATGCTAGTAGGAGAACATGGAGGAAGGTGGAAGACAACAGAGCTGGTTATGAGAAACTATTGGTGGCCAGGAGTAACAAAGGAGGTGGGGAGATATATGGAGGGATGCAATGCTTGCTAATAATATAAGAATAGAAGTAAGGCCCCAGCAGGAAAACTGATGCCCAATGCAATTCTGGAAAAGCCATAGAGTCATATTTCAGCAGACTTCATTACTAAGCTACCTTTGGTACAGGACTATGATATGATTTTAGTAGTTTGTGATTGGTTCAGTAGAATGACCCATTTTATACCAACTATAGAAAAAACATTAGCAGAAGAACTTGCTAGACTATTCAGGGACCACATCTAGAAGCTGCATAGACTTCCAGAAAGTATCATATTGGACAGGGGGGTGCAGTTTGCAGCAGAGATGATAAAGAAGTTGAATGAGTTGTTGGGAATCCAAACAAAGCTGTCAACAGTCTATCACCCTTAAACAGATAAGCAGATAGAGAGAATCAATCAGGAACTAGAACAGTACCTGAAGGTCTTTATTAATCATAGACAGGAACAATGGCCAGAGTGGCTGGAGACTGCTGAATTTGCATATAACAATAATATTTATTCAGCAACAAAAACCTCTCCATTTAAGGCAAACTATAGTTAGAACCCAAGAATGGGATTTGAAGGAAAAAGAAGGAGAAAATTTGAGGTAGTGGGAAAGTTTGTAGAAAAAATGAAAAAGATCCAGAAGGTAGCAAGAGCAGCACTAGGGAAAGTGCAGAAGGAGATGAAGAGATATGTAGACAGAAAGCAAGAAAAAGCAGAAGAATACAAAATTGGGAACTTAGTGCTACTAAGTACAAAAGATCTCAAATGGCAGATGATAGAAAGAAGGTCAGAGAAGTTGACAGAGTGGTTTATAGGGCCTTATAGGGTCAAGGGAATTGTCTCAACCAATGCTATAGAATTGGAGCTACTTAGTTCTATTAAGATACATCCTGTAGTTAATGTAAGTCAAGTATGGTTGTACAAACCCCAAGTGGAAGGACAGAAGAAGACCCTACCAAAACCAGTTATTATTGGGGAAGAAAAGGAATTCAAGGTAGAAAAGATACTAAACAAAAGGGTAGTTAGAGAAAAAGAAAAGTTCTTAGTATGATAGAAGTATAAGACCTTAGACTATGATGACTTAGATCCACCCCTAGTCCAAGTTGACAAGAAGAACTTAATAGAGTCCTCATTCAATTGCTATATACTACTTATATACATTTTGTTGTTTACTTCTATTTATAAAGTCCTGTGTATCTCCTTTGAGTCATTCCCTCTCATATATCTGTTGATTTCTTAATTAAAGAAAAAGAAAAAGAAAAGAAATATAAATAATAACTTAGCCATTTGGCCAAGTCATGACAAGAAGAGGTATACAATAGAAGGAAATACTTGGGAAAGTAGAGAAAACCTGAAGAATGTGAAGGAGTTGGTTGAAGAGTTTGAGAGAGAGTATAGGGAAGAGACTAAAGAAGTATGGTGACAAAAAGAATATTAGTATAAGGTCATGAAGACTTAGACTTAACCAAGATGGTTGTTCAGAAAGAACTCAATAGAGTTCTATATTGAATTGTACAACTACTTATACAAATATCTATTGGTCTGTGCACCCATCTCCCACAATCACATGACCTTACTAATAACTATATATATCTTATATAAGCTTTCCCATACTATTTATATCCCTCTTGCATTATACTTCTAGATATTATCTACTAGGTTGAGGAATGTGTGGGAAATAGTTTCCTTTCTTGGAACCATCTCATAACAAAGAAGAAGACAGAAAGGTATTCTCAAGAGAACTACTAGGGAGATTTACAGCTAAAATCCTGTGGGGTGGTCAAATAAGAAATATAAGAGACAAAGAGAAAAAAGATGGAAAGAGAACTAGAGATGATGGAAAAATTCCTCAGGACAAGAAAACTTGAAGAGAGGGCTGTATTATGAGATAATTCCTAAAAAAGAAACTATTTCCTGCACATTCATTAATCTAATGGGAAATATCCAGGAATATAATGTAGGAAAGATATAAATAGTGTGGGAAGGATTATATAAGACATATATAGTTATTAGTAAGGGTCATGTGAGTGCAGAAGACAGGCACATAGACCAACAGACATTTGTATAAGTAGCTAGAGCAATCCAATGGAGAACTCTATTAAGTTCTTTCTAGACAACTACCTTGGTTGAGTCTAAGTCTTCACAACCTTGTGCTAACATCCAGCCTGGGATTGGATCAATTGGAGTAGTAGAGAGCTTCACTATATCAAACATAGAATGGAATTTTTTCATTGTAAGAGGTAACTTCAGTTAATAGACCATGGATCCCACTTGTTGCTCTACTAAAAAGGGTCTGAGTCTAGATGTGACAGCTTTGCAAAAGGGCAGATGGTCTTAATGTCTGACATGTCTAGAAATACTTGATATCCAGGACAAAATACTAGGGCAGAAGTCATTCTCTGGTTATAGTATCTAGCTATGTCCTCTTGCGCTTTTTGGATTGTAGACTTGGCTTCTTTGATAGCTGACCTCATCTACTCCATGAATTTGTTAACAGTTTTCAGTTCAAAGAGATATTGCCTTAGTTCAAAACCCATTTGTAGGGTCCATCTGTGTTAAGGTACAGACTTAGAACTGAAGTTCTGATCCTAACCAGTGACAATTGAAAGAGAAAAACTCAATAGAGTTCTCTATTGAATTTCTACTATTACTTATACAAATGTTCCATGGTTTGTGCACCTACTTCTCACAGTTACAAGACTCTTACTAATAACTATATACTTCTTACATAATATTGTCCCACACTATTTATATCTTCCCTGTGTTATGTTCTTGGAGGTTTTCTATCAAGTTGACAAATACATAGGAGATGTTTTCCTTCTTTGGAGTCAACTCATAACACTATCCAGAAACATATTGTTACTTGGGATGTCAACTGCAATAAATTGCCTGACTACTCTATCTACCACTTTAATATAGATTACCAGATCACCTCCAAGGGCAGGCTTGCTTATATATATATTGACAAGCAGCCTGGTCTTGACAGCTCCCTAACTTAGTGGTATGAAACCATTAAACTAAATTTATGTCTTTCATGGCTATATCACTTGACCTGTATCTCATTATATTTACTAAGTTCTGAAATTTCCCACTTCTTCTACTACAAAGAGCCTCTCCAGATGAAATCTACAAGTACTATAAAGTATCACAATATATGGCTGTGAACTTGCTCAGGTTATCATAGAAGGTCAGTAAGCACTTATAATGTATAACTTGCTCAGAGCTGTTCTTATCAGATAATGTTAGTCTCAGTACTGAGAACAAACCTCTGTCACAAACTTCATTCGGACCATAACTCCAGGAATACTTGACCAATTTTGACAATCTAAATGGCCACTAAAAGCCCTTAAGAAAACCTTTTGAACAGTACCAAAAATGTCTCAAAGCAATCATTATTCACCAAGTTATCAGCAGATCAGTCAGTGATCACCAAGTTACCAGACACTAAATCACTGATATCTCAGGAACTGCCTAATGTAACCGTTTGCTTCAATGACCATCGTGAAGCTCTCTTCAATGCACTTCTTTTGGCTATAAGTAGAACCTGAGGCGATAAGATCCCATGGAGATACAAGGTCCTCAATGTTTGTATATGACACTGATCTTTACCTATAGATTATCATCTGTCCTTGAATAGAACAAAGGACTGCCCTAAGATGGTTAGGTTATTTCTATTTCAAGAACAATAGCACTCCTATATATAGAACAATAGGTAGTGATTATATAGTAGGCTGTCCTTGTGCACAGACCACTACAATCATGTATTTAAGGACTGTATATCTGAGGATAAACCTCAGACTTAACAACATCTTTTGCTACTGTCTAAACTTCGCTTTTTTGAGCCTTTTGATTATTAAATCATCAACTCACAAATCAGTAAGTGGCCATTTGTAATAACCTCTAGACTCCATATTGCACCAACATAATAACATCAATACTATCAACCTATCTACTTCTACTTCTCCAATGTTTTCCTCTGCTTAGCCACAATCTAGCAGCAATCAGGGCTTAGCAGTATGTATAGAAAAAGAAAAAGAATACCAAAGTTTTTTTGAATGTTATGCTTCCCTTTGATTTCTTCTTGCTAGAGACATTGCAGGTACTGGTGTGTGTTCCAGTTTGTAACCCATTGTTATGAGTTACCTTGACCATAACAACATACTATAAATAAAACAGATATAAACTGGAGTTGAACTGGTGAAAATTGGATACTTGTAGTTTAAATAAGTACAAATAGTACAAGTTGTATATATAGTGTAGAACAATTGATCAAAAACTCCATCAAGTTCTCTTTTAATCCTAAAGTACTGCCTTGAGTTAAACCCTAGCTTGAGTCAGTCACTGATACCCATATCAGAAATTTATGATCCCTTGATCAGTCTCATGCACATGTACAACTCTGTTCAATCAACTCAAAGTATTCTTGATTACATGATCATCTAATTTGGATGGTGTATCAGCTATTGGCAATACAGGTAGTGCTAAGGCCATTGAAAATGCAGTAGCATATATATATTTGGAAGGAGGTATCTTGGCTTTTTGGACAGATAATAGACTTTCAGTAATGAAGATATTTTCTGATTCAGCTGTAAAGTTCTTTTCTTATGAATCAGTAGTAAGTATAATGCATCTTGTATCCTAGTCTCTTCCTTATGTTTCTTATTTCAGAAATATACTTTTGCTAAATATGTGAACAACATTGATGATCCACAGGGGATTATATTAGAGTACAGCATCAGAGAAAGAATATGCATATTACATAATACTTAATTATATAGTAATAACTACATATTACATCTATGAAAATTGTAACACTTAACCTCAAACTATCTAATTGGCATCCATAATTGAATTCAGCCACTTTTGTTGACATTTTGAGACTCAACCCACATCCACCTTGCTTAGATCAGCCTTGCCCAGAATCCAGCTCTACCCAGAACCCAGCCTTGCCTAAAACCTAGCCATGTCCAAAATTCAGAATGGTCCACCCCAACACCAGATCTCAATTAAACCCTATAATAAATAAGTCCAATAAAGAAGAGCACCACAACTAAGAGGAAGCTATAGAGAGAGGAGATCCAACCAGCCCATTGACCCTGATTAGAGCAGTTGAAGAAGATAGTAACAAAGATGCCAAGGTTTTACAACTTCAAGCCCAACTAGCTAGTATTCAACTGAAACTTGCCACTCTTAAGAAGAAAAACCTCCCAGAATAATACCCATTAGTATTCAGACCCCAGACTGGACAGCACATTACCACTTCTTTAGACAGCAATATTAAAGATGAGAAAAGTCCTGTTATTCAATCCTTTTACAGCAATCTCTATGATTTTGACTGTTTTTTGCCAAGGTCAATAGAGCCTTTCTATTAGCTTCTTGCAGGTTTGCCAATGACACTTGCCACATAATATTTACTTGCCAATACCTTAAGGGGAGTGCTGCTTCATAGACAGAACCCATACTGACTGGCAAGGACCTAGACCTACAGGATGACTGGAGTAAATTTTTCATTGCATTTTGAGAACAGTTTTAAGATCCTAACTTATGCAATTACCTCACCAAATGCCTCTATTCATTAAGGCAAACAAAATCAGTCTGAGAATATACTGCTGACTTCAAACACCTAGCTTATAAAACAAACCAACCCTATAGCAGTTGGAAAAACATCTTCTACCACAACTTAAAGAATAATATAAAAGATCTGCTAGTTGGTGTTGTATACTGCAAGAGCAACTACAAGGGACTCAAACATGTAGCCTTGGAGACTGACAAATGTTGGCCTTTTAGGCAAGTTGAGAACTCATACCATAGCAACAATATCAGGCCATTCAATCCATCTTCTACAGCCCCTGCTACACAAATCACTATACCCCCTCCAAAATCCATTAGTACTAAGTCACTGCAACCTACCACTTGTTGCCCTGGGCCCCTACTACAAGACAAAAAGGACTGTTGTTAAGCTCTTTGCCTTTGCCTATACTACAGGGGCTCTGGATATATAGCCACTATAGTGTAACTGCCAATTTCATATTCCAAGACCTCACAGAGAATTTAGATCTAATACCTATATCAAAACTCAATAATCCAGTAAAGGGTCTCAATGGCAAAACTATATTATTGTACAACCCACTTGTATACTACATCCAATTCAAGATATAGGATAGAGTTTTTGAGGGGTTCTATAAGAGGACCCTACCAATACCACCCCTGAAATACCAGACTCATAGCCTAGGCCAACCCTATACTTAATTAAATATTACTATGTAATATTTAATTCCCCTTAGCTCAACTTGGAGACCTTTGCCCCTGACTAACAGGACTATAGACTCAGGGATGCCTCAGTAGTAGGAGTATATATTATAGAAGTATACCCTAGGAGCCTTATCCTAATCTCTAAGGATTCTCCTGGAGGTGGGTTGTAATATATTTAGGACTTGTAATATTACTAAGGATTCTCCTAGAGTCTACTCCACTCTGGTTGCCTTTACAGCAGATTAGGATCTCTCTAAATAGAGTCTTAGTAGAATGTAGTAGATAACCTTCCCTTGAATGCCCTCTCCTGCCTGCAACCAACCCTCCAAACACTCCACTCTATACAGATGTTGCATATAGATACCCCCCAGGGCATAGCCAATACCCTGGCTTACCTACAGCACTATCTGCACAAAGTCTCCAAGAGACAAAACAACTTGGAAACTAATATTAACAATGCTCTCTCCACCCTGACTGTTCAGCTACAGCAACTTATACAGCTGGTCTCAAATTCCCTCCAGTCTTTGACTCTGGTGATCACTTCATCCCTATTGCCTGTAGCAGTATCCCTCTACCAGCCATCTCTAGGTCTCAAGCCCAGCCAAAACTTATGTCCCTCCCAGACTTCTATGAAAATAGAGCCCAGGTTGTGCATTCCTCAACTCCTGCACCTTATACATTTGCTTGGCCCTAGAGCAGTTCAGTTGTGAGGAAGAGAAAGTGCTCTGGACACTAATGTTCTTCAAAGGAGGCTGGGCCACAAAGTGGTCTAAGAACCTCTTTAGGCAAGAAGCAGACACTGGCATCTTTTCTCTTCAAATCTGGGTTGACTTTGATCAACAGTTCTAGATCCAGTTCTTCCTAGTTAACACAGAAGTGAATGCTATAAACTCCTTGGAAGGATTGTCCTACTACCAAGAAAACTGGATAGTAGATGATTACTTGAACAGCTTCTAGACCCTGGTCTCTGACACTAGATATATGGACCCCCAGACCCTGGTGGTAAAGTTCATATGAAGACTCCAGACTAACATCCAGAGCCAGATTGCCACTATGCCCTATAGGAGACTTGCAGATATAGATCTGGAGGCATAGTACAATGCCATCCGGAGAATCAACCAAGCCCACCTTGCTAATAAGACCTTCCAGTTCTTGTAACACACAGCACCCTCCATTCCCTCCAGGATTCCTACTCCCTATCTGGCCCCACTTACTATGGTTCACACCTCTCCAGTTCTCTCTATACCTGTTCTCCTTAGACCTCTACCTCTACCTCTGCCTCTATCCCTCAGAGTGTCCATAGATGTAGATACAGCTTGAAAAGCCTGGTCTATCCCTCTGTGCAGCTACTATCATTGTGGAGAAACTGGTCACCTTGTTAGGGACTGTCTATACTGCCTCAACATGTGATAACTAATGGCAGAACAAAGAGATAAGTTGATTGAGGATTTAATAGCCCTCAAGGATACTGTTGTTGAAGAGGAAGCAGAGCCCCTAGTCGAAGAGGGTTTTGTGTAGAGTGGCCAGTGAAGAATGTACCCCAGTTACTCCTAGTAAATAGGTTCACTGTACTCAAAATAGAAGATATCAATATAAGTGACAGTAAACCCAAAAATGCATACCCTTCTGCTCCAGTCAGCTATCCCATATCTTGGAGATCAAAGTGGAAAAGGTGATTGCCCAAAGAGCTCTCCACCAATACCCTTGATGCATGTAGAACATCTCTAGTTCTTGCTGTGGAACTCAGTATGACCAATACTAGTAGATTCCACTTTGTCAATGCACTTCTGGATTGCAGAGCCACTGGAAGTTTCATTGACTATAACTTTGTCTGATCTAAGGGAATGAACACTCAGACTATCTCTCGTCCCATACTAGTCTTTAATATCAATGGCTCCCCCAACAAAGCAGAACAGATATTGGAAGTAGTGGACACCATCCTCTGCTACCAAATGTACTTGAAATAGATACCTCTGGCCATCTCCAGCTTGGGGAAGCAGAAGTTAATCCTTGGCTACACTTGGCTCAAGGATCATAACCTTGAAGTTGACTAGGAGAAAGAAGAAGTCTGCATAACACAATGCCTACCTTGCTGCAAAGAATACCATACCCTCAGAAGAGAGTAGACCTTGAAAAGAAGGCAAGAGATCTGAGCCATCCAATACTGTTGGGTTGGATCCCTTTCTCTCTTGGATAACAAGGAGGATGAACTCAAGGCTTTGAGCAGAACTGATGGACAAAATTGGGAGGCTGGAAACTGACTGTTCATTACCAGGCTACTCCTTAAACCCTCCAAAAAGGCAATCTGAGCTTCTGCCACTACCTCTCAATAGCTGGTAGAAGAAGCCCAACAGAGTGCAGAGATGTAGGCTATAACTGCCCCTTTACCCTCTTATGCTAGAGGTTTTGAATCCATATTTGCTAAAGACAACTTTGACATCCTGCCAGAGTACTGTCACTAGGACTATGCAATTGAACTCCTTCCAGGTTTCAAGCCCAGATCTACCAAAGTCTACCCTCTCTCTATCACAAATGGCCACTTATGTAGCGACTTAGCCTGAGATGACTTAATCACCCTCCTGGTCTGAGTTGACAAGGAGAACTCGATGGAGTTCTCATTTGATTATGGTACACTACTTATACACTTCCTGTGTTTACTTCTATTTATAAACTCCTGCACATCTCTTTTAGTTGTTCCATCTTGCACATCCACTGATTTCCTAATTAAAAGAAAAGAAAAGAAAAAGAAAATAAATAATGACTTAGCTATTTTTGGCTGTGTCAACTTACTGATTTATGAGTTGATGATTTGATAATCAAAAGGCTCAAAAAAGCGAAGTTTAGACAGTAGCAAAAGATATTGTTAAGTCTGAGGTTTATCCTCAGACATACAGTTCTTAAATACATGATTGTAGTAGTCTGTGCACAAGGACAGCCTACTATATGATCACTACCTATTGTTCTACATATAGGAGTGCTATTGTTCTTGAAATAGAAATAACCTAACCATCTTAGGGCAGTCCTTTGTTCTATTCAA
>Ga0153972_1000185_pt1 | contig 18521 bp, 18 predicted proteins | sample TSGA056MetaG_FD_104732 | JGI IMG/M metagenome (GOLD analysis project Ga0153972, IMG submission 104732) | Attine ant fungus gardens microbial communities from Georgia, USA - TSGA056 MetaG | ecosystem: Host-associated > Fungi > Mycelium > Unclassified | place: USA: Georgia, George L Smith State...
GCTGGGATAAGAAAATATATTCAGGTCCAAATCTAGGACCAAATGAGAGAAACTTGGTCATAGTCTACCCTAGCTATGAGTTAAATACTACCTGTATGTTTACTGTGTAATGGAGAGAAAAATATTAGTTGTAACTATGGAAACACAACAAATAACAAATGAGACAATATGAGCTGGAATTATGTAATAAACTTCAACAACTTTGTATGATCTCACTCGTCAATCATACAAGCAGTATCACCCAGAAGAAGACCCAAGAATTTTGATGGGCACCTGCTGCTTCGGAGGCCCTGAACAAGATCAAGTGCTGCCTCACTTCCGAACCGTTGCTCCAAAGATTTGACCCCTTGAAACTAATTCACATTTTCACCAACGCCTTAGGTTATGCCACCACCGCCACCCTGATACAACAGTATGATAACTTGCTATACCCAGTTTGATCACACACACCCAAAGGTCCAAAAACCAGCAGCAGCAGATTTCCAAGGTCCTCAATCAATACAAGCCTATGGTTGTGAGGATTACTCCCTAACACCGTACATCCAATATTTACATCCACAAAATTATTAACCAATAAATTACATAAAGATGTACCATACCATATTGCAGTATAATATGAAATCATGTGGCTCGACAGCAGACATTCGAGGGTAGGAGGTTATTAATATCTATTTTTGTCGTGAGAAGTATTCTTTAATGGGGCGAAAACAACCGGTGAGAACCCGGGCGTTGGGTGATTGGCTCCGCCTGAATATTGGACTTGCACTGGAAGTGAAGGAGCATTGAGTTGTTCTTGACGTCTGTTGAATAATCTGAGGTTAAGGAATACACGTGTTCCCATCGTGACAGTCATTAAAGTGGAAAACGGAACTGTAGCAGGTTTGATAAGGTTGAAGCTGGGGTTTGATTGCGTTTGGATGGAAAGTACCACGATGTTTGTGGCAGTTTGGAGGAAAAAATAGAGAAGACTGTCGTTGTAAATCTGGCGATTGACTTTTGACTTGAATGTGTCAGAGTTGCCTCGGAACTTGACCACCGTAAAGATAAAGACGCAAGTATCAAACGCAACAGAAGAAGCATAGCTCATTGGGGACCATGGGGCCTCCGGATGGAGCTGACAATTTGATAGAATCGATGTATGCGGACCTGTATCCCCACGGAACTGCGTTGATACGCTTATCTGGCGGATGTTTATCAGACTTGGACCTCCAATCAGATAACTACTTTTGATCACCACTTACCCAACATGCTACCATGATCACGTAAAATAGCCCAACGACCACACTAACGAGGATGGAGCCATTCCAAAGTGCTCGTACTCGATACCCGAAGATAGCGCCGGAGGAAGCAGTTGTGAGAACGGCACCAGCTGCACTGGTTGATATGGCGACTTGACAGAATTGTGTCTGGACAACTGTAAAGAATAATGAGGGCAACGTTGCGATGATGCCAGAATACCGCAACACGATGAACCTTTTCGATAATTCAGTTTTGGCTCTGCATCACCGAGAGGAGTACCCACCACCAAGTTGCAGGAGATTTCCAAATATTTCTGTCTTTGGATCTATATAGGGAGAACTCGTCTGGTAGTTGGATAAAACTGAAATGAGGATGGTCAGTCTAGTCCATGGATATAGTTTAGGTCGCTCACTAGTCCCACGCAACGATCCCGAATGCAGCAGAGGTGGTAATGGCGATTCCGACTGGAGGAGGTCCTGTCACCCACTACTGATAATCCACCATATAGACACTCACTCAAATGAGCTTGAAGGTCTTGAAACTCGGCTAGATTCATACCAGGAGGTAAAGGGATTTGGGCCACATTGGATAGAGGAGCTGTGTCGCCAGTCGAGGACATTACTAGGATGGATGGGGTCTAAACCATTGAATGACCTGCATTTAAAAGAGGATGAGTAACTCAAACGGAGATCAAGATGAATTCTGTTTCGGGTCCGGAATTATACAAATAATTATTGGACAACATATTGTGCCTGTTTCGACAAGACAGGGCGAGATCAGTGGACATTGACGTCAACTTGTTGCATGATGTTGAAATGCCAAAAGAAAACTCTCACGCGTTCCGATCATTTACAATGTTATTCGCTCATCACATGCATACAATTCGTTCACCATTTGTTCACACTTCACTCAAAACCTCCACAAAAGTACGTGCCAGCTGCGAGAGCATAACCCAATATTAGACCGACTTCGTGTCATAGTTACGGTATAAGAACTATCTCTCCCACATTTCGTAAATAACGTGATACAAACAATGTTGCCATTGGATGGTGTCTCCACCGTCAGCTGCCTGCATCAGATAGGGTTTGGGTCCGGTTCCGATTACACGTGGTGGATACATGACACTGTATCCAATCTGTCAATATTAGCTTTACTTTAAGCCTCGAAAGATGAGTTACATCATACTGGTCAGTCAGTGCGCCATAGAACTATCTGCATCGATAGCAACTGTGAACATGGAAATCCAGTCACCTATCAGATCATTACTTCCAAATTCGACCGAGACCCCGAGTTCTCCTGAATCAGGAGGACGTGTGACACTTCAGGATGTATGGACCGTGACCAAGCCCCGGAATAGAAATCGATGATCAAAAAGGGTATTGGTACGCTACTACACATCGTAGCTAAGGGGAATATGATAAAAATTAATAGATAATACCTACAGCAAAAGCCCAAAGAGTGGGGAGCAAAAAAGAATCCAGGGGTGACACCGGACAGACCAGTAAAATCCAGTGAGAAACATTGACCAGGGAACGAGACTTCAGTGCAAGTCCACTACTTGAAATGAGATATAGAGTATATCAAAAGAGAGTGGAAAAGCATGTCGTTCTCGGACAAAAGCGTCATGGGTCAGAAGTAGGGCTACCAAGGTCATCACCAAGGCGTAATCAAAACGTCCAAGGACCTAGAACATGGTCCTTTCATGACCTTCAAGGAAGGCAAAGCAAAACAGGTCTTATCTGACTATGAATAATCTTTTTCATTGATTTTCTCTCGAAGATCAATGTCTCCATTGTTGTATTCCAGGGAATTGTGGATCCGAATACTATGCTCGCCTCTCAAACCATCAGCGGGTGTTTCAGGTCTTGACGATGATGTTCCAGTCGCCTGCGATATCAGTTGTTGATTATGAGGATAATATGACCGTCGTTTCGTCTTGTTGAAATCGTAACCGGTGAACCTATCGGAAAGCTCAAAAACATGCATGGATCAGAAACCCAGTGAAAACGGACTCTTCTTCCATCTGCCTCATTTCTGCGCTCAAGTTTTCTTGATTGACCTTGCGAGTTTTAGCTTTCAAAGGATTATCTTCCAGAAGTAGTTCTTCTAGTTCATGCGAAGCGTCAAAATTGGATTTCTTTGTCTTTAGGGAAAAAAGAAGGTAAACACGGTCTCGTTATAAGGATGGGTACTTACATCGGGGACAAATGGTGGAATTTGTTCCTTTGATTCCAATGTTTCCCAATCAATGTGTTGGAACCATGGTAGCCGTTGGAACTCGTGAAATCCTTCACCGTCGCCTTTGCAACCAATGCGTCTGCTCGGATCTCTGTCCAGGAGCTATTTCAAATGTCAGTTTGACGATATAGAGATGGCTGTCAAGCGACTAACTCCTTTTAGCACTTGCATAGCCTGACGACTGCATTTCTTTTCCGTGTCTTCAGGCCATTTGAGAGGATCCTTAGTTATACTGTAGGTCAGATCGTTATTTGATCGTCCGCGGAAGGGTCGGCGGCCAAATATTAGCTCGTAAGCACAAACTCCAAGTGACCACCAGTCAATCTGGTACGAATAGCCTCGCTTGAGAAGAACTCTGTCTCGAGCTTAATAGATGTAGATTATTAGATAAATTGGAACCTACTCAGGAGCCATATAGGCCATAGAGCCTGCAACACCAGTGATCTTGCGCTCACTGAAATGAACCGCGATGTTGAAATCAGTCAGATGGGCATTCCCCTTTTCATCTAGGAGAATATTGTCTGGCTTGATATCTCTGAAATTGACATATGAAAATGGTAATATAGACATAAGGAAGTCCCTATAAGGAAGGAGCACCAACCGATGCATGATTCCCATGTCATGGATGAAGGAGAGGGCAGAAGACAATTGGGCAACGTAGAAGCAAACAGCATCTTCTTCCAAAGATCCGATGCGCTCAAGGTGGACTAGGATGGAGTTGAGGGTATAAAGGGTGGCAGGAAAGGATAGACGCACATCGCAAATCGCCACCCAACATCAAATCTAGGACAAAAAAGCAGTTCTCGTCATCTTGAAATGCATAACGAAGGTTGACAACAAAAGGATGGTCGATCTAAGGGGCGAGTTGTGAGGCGGCAAGAAAGGCCGGGTGAGTACGAACCTCTTCTAGAAGTCGACGTTCTTGGATAATGTTTGGGACAGCTTTCATCTTGACACATCTCGCCTTGCTGATGTATTTAAGAGCGTAAAGTTGACGGGTCTGCTTGTGCTGGACAACACGGACCTAGGACGAGATTAGGATTGCTCGTGGAAGGAGGGAAGAGAGATGAGGACTTTGCCAAAGGCACCCTTTCCCACACAGCGAAGGAGAACAAAATGAAAGAGGGTAGCTTCTCCGTCAAAATCAACGGGCTAGAAACCCAGGGCAGCATGAGTTTTGCTCAGTGAGGACTTGAGGCGGCACACCTGGGGTCTACAACAGACAGCACCCATTGTATAAGATCGTAAGGAGTCGTCAAAGTAAGTAAAAAGGTCGTTGAGGGCAGCTGCGAGCCGACAGGGACGCCGGGAGAGGAGGGGACAGAGGCAGAAACAGAGCGGCAAGGTAGTTACGAGGGAGAGACGAGATGGGAACGGAACAGGCAAGATACTTACTGATTATGTAATATTTATCATCTTTTATTTTCATAGTTAGGTTTGATATGGTATGCTTCAATCCTTCATGGCTGATTTTGCTCGTCCGCTCGTTATCTCTGGCCCCTCTGGCGTCGGAAAGAGCACACTGCTGACTCGTCTTTTTCAAAAACACCCAGACCGTTTTGGCTTCAGCGTTTCTCGTGCGCTCTATCACCCAACCTGTGCCTGATTTCATCTCTGAGTTCCCTCAGATACCACCCGCACTCCTCGGCCAGGCGAAGTCAACGGCCAGCACTACTATTTTCTGTCCCGAGAAAGTTTCCAAGATCTCCTCGATCGCAACTATTTTATCGAGCACGCAGAGTTCTCAGGCAATTTGTATGGCACCAGCTATGCTACAGTGCGCGAAATCCAGGAACAGGGTAAGCGCTGTATCCTTGACATAGAAGCTCAGGTATAGCCTGACTTAAATTATTTTGTTTTGTTCTGACGTCCTCTTTAGGGGGTTCGTCAGATAAAAAACACTGATCTCCATCCTGTGTATCTCTTCATCTCCCCGCCCAACCTCGCCTCATTGCTGGCTCGTCTTCGGGGCCGTGGTACAGAAACGGAGGCCTCCGTACAAAAGCGCCTTGCTACAGCTCATGAGGAGATAGCATTTGCTAAGGAGCCGGACGTGCATGATGTGGTCATCGTCAACGACAACGTCGACCGAGCATACGGCCTTTTAGAGCGATTGGCACTCGGAGAAAGGATTGCAGGCGATGAGCTTCCTCCTCTTGATGACTGAGGAGATAGATATAGATATACCGATTTCAATATCTCGAATCATTAGTTATTAATAACTTTTTCTACTTCCTCCCGATTGCTCTGGTTAGTCAGCACCACTGTATCTTTGACTCCTGCCATCATGCTCTGTCATGATTTGGAGGGCTGGGGAGCCGTTTCTCGCCTGAGGCCATTCGATACCACTCCTTGTTATGAAGAGGGAATCCTCTTTTCTGCCCTTTCGGCTGCAATCCTCATTGTGAGTCTTGCTAGATCTTTGACTCTTGCACCGCTCGAGTCTCGCCACCTAAGTCCTTGGAGCCGCCGGATCTTCACGGCGAAAATCGTAGGTATCTAATCTGTCCAGAGGCCTTTGAATTCACTTCTTTGTAGATCTTGCTCTCTGGTGCAGTTGTCGCAAGCACGTCTAATCTAGTCAATATATTCTTGACACACACCGATGTCCCCGTGCTCATGTCTTACATTCTCGAACCTCTCGCCCTTCTTTCAACTATTTGCCTTACCTACTTGAATCATACGCGCCAGCGTTCTTCGTCAACAGCTCTCCTCCTATTTTGGCCTCTATTCGCCGCTGTTGGCGGAATCTGGATTCGAACGCGTCATGACATTGGCTTAGAGCTCTTCAGGCAGGTAGTCATCTTCAAGGTTGTTATCATTGGGTTTGGCCTTTTCTCCTTCGCCTTGGAGTGTATCAGTCCCGAATATGGATTGGGACTTCAACTTGCAGAAAAAACGTTTGCAGATTCTCCTATCTTGACTGCAAATGTATTCAGTATCTGGGTAGGTATTTTCAACGCTGCTCCGCTTCTCATGAGATCACGTATCTTTTTAGTCGTTTAGTTGGATGACTCCTCTGATGAAGAAAGGTGCAAGGCAATACATCTCTGAACAGGATCTCCCAGCTCTGTTATCTGAAGATGAGTCAGAGAAGCTTGGAAATGATTTAGAGAATGCAATGGCAAAATAGTGCGATTATCGGGCAAGCACTGCTAATCCTTGCTCATCATTTGTTTAGCACATTGTGGAAAGCGCTTTTTGTTGCTTATGGTAGACCATATGCCATAGCTGCAGGGCTCAAGATTACCCAAGATTTTCTGGCTTTTCTTCAGCCACAACTTCTCCGTGTTTTACTACTCTACATCTCAGCTTATCAGGGTTCTCGGTTTGGTTATAGCCGTCCCTCTGACTTCCAGGGTTTTGCCATCGCAGTGCTTATGTTTGTTGCTTCTATAATACAAACAGTTTGCTTGAACCAGGTGTGTCAGATACTGTTGTTCTCTCCTTGTGTTTTACTGTTTCCTTGTTCAGTATTTCCAACGATGCTTTGAAACCGGGTACGTAACAAAAGTATGTTTCAATCAACTAACATTGAATTTATGTAGGATGCGTGTGCGTGCTGGACTCGTATCCGTCATCTATAACAAAGCACTCGTCCTCTCGAATGATGAACGTAGTCGATCAACAGGAGATATTGTCAACCTCATGTCTGTTGATGCTATGCGTTTGCAGGATCTATGTACATATGGACTCATTGCTATATCTGGCCCTCTACAGGTGTGTGGTTTTTGACTTGGATTGGTTGTTTTATCTTATGCCCATGATTAGATTACTCTTGCCTTCGTATCTTTGTATGATCTTCTTGGTTGGTCTGCTTTTGCTGGAGTTGCTATAATGATTTTTTCAATCCCGTTGAACACATGTAAGATCTAGCATTGAAACCTTCACTGGAAATTCTGACCTCTGATGTAGCTATTGCGAGGGCCCTTAAGAGAATGCAGGAGCAACAAATGAAGAACAGAGACAAACGTACACGTTTGATGAGCGAGTTGCTCAATAACATCAAAAGGTTCGTTGAGATTTTGATTCACTGGTTTCTGGTGGCTCAAGTATTTATAGCATTAAACTCTATGCTTGGGAAAACAGTTTCCTGCGTAGGGTTCTTGAAGTGAGAAATAAGCAAGAACTGAAAATGCTCAAGAAGATCGGCATTGTAACGGTAACTTGTTTATCTCTCCTTTGGTGAACCCTCATGCTCAATCTCACATAGGCAGGGAATACGGCTCTTTGGTCCGGTATCCCGTTACTAGTGGCGTTTGCCTCCTTCGCTACTGCAGCTGTTGTTTCTAAACGACCTTTAACTTCTGATGTTATTTTCCCTGCGATTTCTCTCTTCATGTTGCTGCAGTTTCCTTTGGCAATGGTAAAGTATACTAGGCCGCCTTGTTTAATCATGTGTTCATCTTCTATGAGTATAGTTTGCCCAAGTGATGTCAAACATCATCGAGGCAACTGTATCAGTCAGGCGCCTCGATTCGTTCCTTAGCGCCGCTGAGCTCCAATCTGATGCTGTTGAAGTGCTTGCCGTTGATGATCTGAAGGAAGGTGATGAGGTGGGACAAAAGCGTTCAGACTAAACTTGACTTTTGATTGTGGATCTTGGATCTTAGGTACTGTCGATCAAGGGGGGTGATTTCACCTGGAACAAGGATGCCGTGCAGTCGACCCTTGAGGATATCAATATTTCCATCAAAAAGGGTGAACTCTTTGGTGTGCTTGGGCGTGTAGGAGCTGGCAAGGTATGTTTTGAGTGGTGAAAATGACATTGTCCTGAATTTCGACCTCGTAGACGAGCTTGCTTTCTGCAATCACTGGTGATATGAGGCGCAAGGAAGGGATCGTGACAGTGAGAGGGACAACTGCCTATGCTCCACAGGATCCATGGTACGTCGTGCTTCCGTATCGTGGTAGGTATGTGCTTCTGACGTGTCAAATTCTCAGGATTATGTCGGCATCCGTGCGAGAGAACATTCTCTTCTCACACGAATATGATGAAACTTTCTACCAGCTTGTCATTGAAGGCAAGTCAATCTTGTCTGCGGATACTCATTAGAAATTGAGCCTGTACTTTCCAGCTTGTGCGCTTGGTCCTGACTTAGCTTTACTTCCGAATGGTGATTTAACTGAAGTTGGGGAAAAAGGTGTGTGTCACCGTGTATCTCGAGTTAACGTTTCATGTCTGAGGCGCACCTTGTTCTTAGGTATCACCGTAAGTCGTCGATTCACTGAATCCCTCATTACATCATGATGATATGATCTAGTTGAGCGGTGGTCAACGTGCTCGATTATCTCTTGCTAGAGCTGTGTATGCACGAGCAGATTTGTGCGTCGTTCGGGTATCTTACATCGTCGACATAAGCACTAACGCAAGTGTAATAGGGTCTTACTTGACGATTGCCTTGCCGCCGTGGACAGTCATGTTGCCCGCCATGTCTTTGGTATGCTCACTTTTCAAGTTGGCAGGTTGAAGTGTGTTCAATGTTCTAGACAATGTCATTGGTCCTCAGGGATTACTAGCATCAAAAGCTCGAATCTTTGTTACTAACAGCATCGCCTTTGTGCGGCAATTTGATCACCTCGTCTATCTTCGCCATGGTTATGTCATTGAATCAGGTTCTTACTACGAGTTGGTTGCAAAAAGTGACAGCGAAATTTCCAAATTAATGTACGTCATTGGATTTTCAAGGCGTGATGTCAGTTTAACATTTTTGTCAGACGTGACCATGGGAAGTCCAGTCATTCATCTGGTTCATCGACCCCGTACCCGACAACCAGTGGTACTGCTACTCCTAGAACGGAAGAGCCCTATGACACAGTAGAAGAAAAGTCCTCAACTCATTTTGTCTTGGAGAAATATCGCCAACGAGCTAGTTTCCCCAAGCCTCGTCTAATTTTACCCACCTTATCACAACTGAATTCGACTGGGAAAGGATTGTCGGTCGAGCACCAAGAACAAGGCAAGGTCAAGACGCTCGTTTATCAAGAGTACATCAAAGCGGCTTCTATTGCTGGCTTTGTATTCTTTCTGTTGACGACTATTGCCCAGCAAGCTACTTCAGTCCTTGCGACATTTACCTTACGATATTGGGGAGAGCATAATAGAGAACAAGGAAGCAATGATGGAATGCTGGTATACCTCGTTATCTATGGTTTATTCTCGCTTTCTTCCTGTTTGTTGGGAGGAGTATCGTCGATATTGATGTGGGTATTTTGCGCCCTGCGAAGTGCGAGGCGACTTCACGATGCAGTAAGTCCTAGCCGATAATTATTCTCATGCTAATTGTTGCAGATGCTTGACTCTCTGATGAAAGCACCACTATCGTTCTTTGAATTGACGCCGACTGGACGGTGAGTACAGAGGTTATATATATAACATCAATCTGATCCTGATTTGCCGTGTAGTATTCTGAACCTTTTTTCTCGGGATGTTTACGTTTTGGATCAAGTCCTTGCTCGTGTCATCCAGGGCTTTTGTCGTACGACAGCTGTGTGCCTTTTTATCCTAGTTGTCATTGGCTCCAGTTTCCCCCCTTTCTTGATCTCCGTTATTCCTCTCGGATGGTTTTATCTAAGGGTGATGAAGTAAGTCCTTTCTCATAATGATACCAGTCAGTGCTGACTCATGCCAGGTATTATCTTGCGACTTCCCGCGAACTCAAACGTCTTGATGCAGTATCTCGGTCTCCCATTTTTGCCTGGTTTTCTGAGTCACTGAATGGGCTCTCAACCATTCATGCTTTCCGCCAACAAACGATTTTTACTCAGAACAACCATTTTAGAATTGACAGGAATCAGATCTGTTATTTACCCAGTATCTCTGTCAATCGATGGCTCGCAGTGCGCCTCGAGTTTGTCGGGGCCTTGATTATTCTCACAGTGTCTCTCTTGGCGATGGCGGCTCTAATAACGACCGGAGTGAATGCTGGCCTTGTTGGCCTCGTTTTGTCCTATGCCTTGAACACCACTTCGTCTCTAGTTCGTGCCTTTCCTTACCCTATGGAAAAGTTGCATGATTCTCACCTTTCGTTAGAATTGGCTGGTTCGGTCCGCGAGCGAAGTAGAGCAAAACATTGTCAGTGTGGAGCGCATTCTACATCAAACTTCGACTGAGCCGGAAGCGCCTCATGAGTTACCTGACAGAAAGCCCTCGCTGGATTGGCCGTCGGGAGGGGCGGTAGAATTCTGGTAGGTTTCCTATGATTTGTAATGACTGGCCCACAATTCACAATTTTTGATAGTGATTACTCTACTCGATATCGTCCTGGGTTGGATTTGGTGCTCAAGAATGTTGATATTAAAATCGTGTGTCAAGCTTTGTTCAATATGAAACGTTAGTTGACCACCTGTCAGAAACCAAGTGAAAAAATTGGAGTCTGCGGTCGGACGGGTGCTGGTAAATCATCGGTAAGCCAAATAATGCCTTGATTACCGTGTTTATCTCATGGTATGTCACAGCTCCTGTTAGCACTGTTCCGCATAATTGAGCCAGTCAGTGGAACGATCTTGATTGATTCCGTTGACATAACACAACTCGGTCTCCATGATCGTATGTCCTGCTTGATCTTCAAATCGGGTGTCTCTGGATGATATTGTTCTAGTTCGTTCGTCGATTTCCATCGTGCCTCAGACACCGGATCTCTTTGAAGGTACCCTTCGAGATAACATTGATCCTCTCCATGCATACACAGATCATGAGATCTGGGTAGCGCTTGAACAGGTTTGCAAGTTTTTTGGCCCGGCATTTGTTGGTGCTTACCCTTGAATCAGGCTCATCTGAAAAATTTCGTCGAAACTTTAGCTGAGCAGCTCGACTCTCCTGTTCGGGAAGGAGGATCTTCGTTGTCGGCAGGTCAGCGACAATTATTGTGTTTTGCTCGAGCACTTTTGCGGAAGGTAAGCACTATAGGTAGTAAAATTATCCGGTAGAGTTCAATCTTTTCTTCTATAGACTCGTATCCTTGTCCTTGATGAAGGTGAGCAAGTATCTGACTGTCTGTCAGAGAATTAGCTTAATCTCGTTACATAGCAACCTCTGCTGTCGATCTTGATACTGATCATGCAATTCAAGAAATTATTCGTGGACCAGCATTTACTCATGTCACGATATTAACCATAGCGTGAGTCTAGACTAGAGTGTGAGTTATGTTGGGAAAACTGAGTAATTATAGGCACCGCCTCAACACTATAATGACATCTGACAAAGTTCTGGTTATGGACGCCGGACAGGTGGGTTTGATGATCTGATTGCGTTCTTGATACTCAACCATGCTTCAGGTTGCCGAGTTTGATTCTCCGGATAATCTCCTCAAGAACAAGGATTCCATGTTCTATTCACTTGCGGAAGAGGCCGGACTTGTTTCTGGGGACCATGAGTGATCTGTCATCTGATCATCTCATTGATGACTACAATACAAATATCTTGGTTGCAAGAAATGAAAAAGAAATGGAATACATTTTCTAAAATCTGCTTATGATTTCTCTATGTATCGTGTCCCCTGACAATATGTGTCAAAAAAATGAAAAGCACCAAGCCCAAACAGCCTTTTGACAATGGGTTATCTGCCCAGTAGTATGGCCCGCACAACAAGTGCCTATAAATAGGTGCCTGTTGTGAGTACCTTGATTATGTAATTTTCTGATTTTCGAAAATTCTTGTCCTTCGTCATTGTCTATCTGTGCTATGGCTCCAGACGCACGCCTCTCAGGACAAGTTACCTCATTTTCCACATTCTCGAATATCCTTGATTCTCGCCTACTACGGGCTCTCGCAGACATGGGCTTTTCCCGTCCTACTTCAATCCAAGCACGCACCATTCCTCTTGCTTTAGACGAACATAGGGACATTCTTGCCCGAGCTCGGACAGGAAGTGGGAAGACAGCTGCTTATTGCATCCCTGTTGTACAGAAAATTTTGTTGAGTAAAGGGAAAGGAAAGGATAAGGGAGTGGTGAGTTGTGTTCATTTGAATCACATGGGGGAGACTTGATTGTTCTCGTTGATCTAGGATGGTGCAGGCACAGACGTAGAGGGCCTCACAAGGGGACTGATTCTTGTTCCTACAAGAGAACTTGCCGAGCAAGTTACGTCCTTCTTACGAAGTTTTGTTCGCTACTGCGAGAAAGATGTAATCGTGATAAATGCTACGACTACTCGTTTACAACGGTACGTACATCGATCAAATGCTGTTAGAGAAATGTATGAATGACTGCGTCCCAGAATGCTCTTGTCTGACTATCCTGATATCGTTATTGCAACACCTTCGCGAGCATTATCCCTTTTGCAATCCAAGGTCAGTACCTTGCTACTTTTACAGAGGTGTCTGTTGATATCTCATTCCAGACACTTTTTCTTTCTGCCATAGACTCGCTTGTCATTGATGAAGCCGATCTGATTTTGTCATATGGTCATGATAACGATGTTCGCCAGATCTTCAGCGGTGGATACCTTTCCAAAGTCCACCAGAGTTTCCTCATGAGTGCAACTATGACGGAAGATGTTGAGATGCTGAAAGGCTTGACATTACGAAACCCTGTAAGTATGACTGCCTTCAGTCTGAATGGGGTCTGGTAGTTGATTGCTTATCCGAAGGCCATTCTTAAAGTTGAAGAGACTGAAGACGAAGCAGCTTCTCTCAGTCAATATGTTGTTAGATGCTCGGAAGTTGACAAATTTCTTCTGACATATGTCATTCTCAAATTGAAACTCGTGTACGGGAAATGCATCCTTTTCGTCAACGACGTCGAACGCTGTTATCGGTTGAAGCTGTTTTTGGAACAGTTTTCTATCAAGAGCTGTGTGCTCAATTCTGAGTTACCGTTGAATTCAAGGCACATATGCTATTTCTATCATGGAGAATTAGCTAATGAGTTCTTGTAGATTTCATACGGTGCAAGAGTTTAACAAAGGTGTTTACGACTATATCATTGCCACAGACGAAAATGGCACAAAAGAAAATGACGAGGAAGAGGAGGCAGAGGCAGAAGAAGAGTGTGAGTCCATCTCACCTTCTGTGTTCCGCTGCTGACATTTCATAGTCACTCCTACCCAACGGGAAGATTTTAATCAGGATGTTCCACAAGATAACGTTGATGAAGACGGGCATATCGGTTCGGAGATCAATCCGATTTCGACAGACGAGGCACGCAAACGCAAACGACCGTCTTCGCCCTCGTCTTCTAGAAAACGTCAAAAGCAGCAATCAGAAGAACAAGATCCCAAATCTTCAAAAAGGTTGAAAGGAAAACATAAATTTGATAAAGAATACGGCGTTACACGTGGAATTGACTTCGTTAATGTTGCATGTGTTATCAATTTCGATTGCCCAACTTCCGCTCGCTCGTATACCCACCGTATTGGCCGTACTGCTCGAGCAGGTCAGTCAGGAATGTCTCTGTCTTTTGTGGTTCCCCGCGAAGAATGGGGTAAAAACAAAGCTGTGGGGTGTCTACCAAGTGCGCAAAATGATGAACGCATCTTCAAACGTATCGAAAAACGACAAAATTCTCAAATCAAAGAATACAAGTTCGACATGCAACAAGTCGAAGCTTTTCGGTATCGCATGGGGGATGCGCTGCGGAGTGTAACGAAGGGAGCGATCAAAGAAGCTTGGGCTAAGGAGCTGAAGAGCGAATTACTCAACTCGGATAAACTCAAGGCATATTTCGAAGACAATCCCCTTGATCTCGAACATTTGCGACATGACAAGGCATTGAGACCGGCGAAGGTTCAACCTCATCTAAAACACATCCCGAGATATCTGTTACCAAAGGCGGCACCTGTGCAAGAGGGAGAAGAGATGCAGCCAAGGTTTGTTCCCTTCTGGAAGAGTGGAATCAACAAAGGCAGAGGCGGGAGAGGCGGGAGAGCTAGTTTGAGAGGAAAGAAAAAGTCTAACCCGTTGAAAAAATTTAGATAAGCTTGTACTTTCTTTGTTATCCCTGAATTCATGCATTCTTTTGGCTTCCGTAGCCGGTAGATCAAAAGCATTTCAACGTAGTGATCTCGTACACTTCCTTTCCTTCAGCCAGTCTGTGTACACTAATCCTAGCCAGACCTATGGCTTGGTTTGGCTTTGATTAGAAGAACCAATCAAGGTGTAGGGCGTCAGTGTCTGGATTTGCCTGTAGGAACTCCTAACTCCTTCGATCAAAGGAGTTTTGGAGATCCTACAGGCAAATCCTCAGATGCCGGCCACTGTTCGTCTGTCTCAGCCCCTTTTCTCCCTTTATAATGTGTACTTGTCCTCAAAAACTAGTCACCATAACCCATCACATCTTGCATCTAAACTCCTATATTTTTCATACTTTAATCACCATGTCTGTGTGCTTTGACATACCTCTAAGTCCACTCCAAGTAGCTGATCAGTCAACGATTGATTCGTCTATTGATCGGCTAAAAAAAACGCCAATTGTTCGTCGAGTCGTACGGATCGGACGAGGAGTAGTGACCGGTGGAAGGCAACTATGTGGTACCTTGATGCGTCTGGTCAACGCTCAGGGTACTTCTGCCGCGCAAAGCCTGACCAGCTCTGCAGATGCCGTGTCCATTACTCACCCCTTGGGGACTGGGATCCCTAAGGGAGGCGAAGGTGATTCATTTGAAAGTATGTCATATGTTCTCTATCTTTGTATTCAATTCTCAACGGAATTATAATCACAGGGATTGGGCTGGGTATCATGGAGTCCGAGGGTCAGGTATCGACGCCATCAACTCACCTCGAGAATGCTAGGAAGAATTTGAGGCTTACTCTCCTTGCTTCTCATCCTCATCATGATCGACTTGATTCTCCTGTTCTCACTCGGTCCAATGGGGATACTGACATTCAGAATCTTAGGCTCTCGGCATCTTCTGCGAAAGATTCTACTAAGCACTGCTGCTCTGGTTCCTCAAATTCTGTTCAAGAACGCTCACGTCCTTGTGAATTGAAGGACTTCGAGGAAATACGTGCAGCTATGGGCAGTAAAAATCTTCCACATGATGTTAAACATGTGAGTCATTCTCCCGGTGGCTCTTTTTGGTCCATCTCTACTGCAGGGGGACGCAGGTGGACAATGAAAAAGGTAAGTACTGAAGATTCTTATTCTCATCAAGTGCTTTTAAACGAGCTCAACGCTTTGCGTCGTGTTCGTTATGTGAGCGGTCTTCCATGGTTGGAAGAGGTTGACAGTAAGAAAGACGACACTCTCATTCTGATGGTAAGCCCAATCAACTCAGTGATTTAGTCTGAATTAATTTTATCTTATATCTAGAGTCGGATGGGAGATTCTACTCTTTTGAATTTGCTCAGGAAGAATAAGTCTTACGATGCAGAGTTCACGATCAATCAGATGGCTCGGCTCCTTCACGCTATTCATCGTATGCACGAGCGCGGTGTAGTTCACCGGGGAATTTCCCCAAAAAATATCGTGGTTGCAAATAACGGTGATTTTACACTTTTTGATTTCAGTTCCTGTATCATCACAACTGCAGGAGCCATGATCGATGGAGGCGAGTAGCAAGCAAGTGCCTGGTTCTGGTCAAGAACAGTACTGACTTATTTTGTTGATATTCTCTAGACATTCCCTTGTGGATTCACGATCCAGTCCTCGGTCCAAAAGGTGACCCAAAGCATCTTACTCGGAGTCCCTATTATGTCGATTATGTCGCTTTGGGTTATATTTGGCATGAAATGCGCACTCATCTGATTCCTGTTCGCGACAGTTCTGGAAAACATAGAGTGAAGGAGGAGCTTTTGTTGACTGATGAGATGTTGTTCATTCGACGATTACTTTCCACTGACGATTATTATCGGTTCGATTCAGTCGAGGAGATGAAGGCTCACGCCATCTTTAGAAATATGTGAGTTACCTACCTACCCGTCTACTTGTCCTTATCGTTCATGTCTTCTAGCGATTGGCGAAGTTTTGATCCATGAGCGAACTCTTCCTTGTCTCTTTATTTTCTCTTTAACTTATCTCATACCTCTTTTTCCTCCTGCGCTGGCGCAGTTGTAGTTTATGTTGTAATTTCATTCTGGATTCATCGAAACCAATGTCATTGGGATTGACCACCCCGGGACATTGGGGCTGTGGGGGATTTGGTCACCCCGCACAGTCATCTGATGAATCCAGCCTTTTTTTCTTTTTTTCTTTCTTTCTTTTTCCTATTTCGTGCTTGATTACTAGTGAGAGGGCCCAGGGAGAGGAGGGAGGTGTTGGTTGTGGAATAAGGGCGGTTGGAGTTTTACGACTGACGTCGAGGAAGCGGGCCAGCGGGGGCAGTGGGTGGTGGGTGGATTGCCAGAGGTGATTTGTGGCGGTTTATGCGGTTAGTGCATCTATTGAAAAATTGCTTTTATCACATCTCATGGTCAGGTCGACTGGAAAAAAACAATTTAGCAACAATTTAGTCCGGTGGGGGTTGGACTGGAAGGGTGATGAGATTTAGGAGACGGGAAGTCCGGTATCGGTCTGCATATAGATGAGTGAGAGGAGGTGGCTGAGAGAACAGCAGAGGATTCATAGTTATTGAAGGGGCTGGGATAGACTAAATTTTACTGTATATCAATCGCGTTTGTATCATCATCTTCATGCTCTCAAAGAGTTCAGTGGACATTATTATATCTTATTCGAGCTTAATGAGGAAATGCGAGAACCGCCATCAGCGCAAGTTTTCGGCCATCCAATGGAATTTACTTCGTTCGGGAAGGATTGCCAATGACCATAATAAAGAAGTAAGTATCCAACAGTGGGGCAGCTAACATTGGCAAGAAAATTTGGCAAGCTGTAGTGAATGAACACTTACTTGGATACGAAGTCATTAGGGAGATTTACACTGAGCAAATATCAATGAAGGGCCTTCGTTGGATACTCAGATCGTGAATTCTACTATAAGTAGCGGTCCGCATCTTTGAACTGTTCAAAGGGAGTATCGAAAGTACGATTCCTATTCCTCAGCAGGCAGCGCAAACCATTCGACAATCTGCAGTAATAACGGTGCCCATCAGGACAAACTAACCCTTGATGATACTCATGCCGCCAACCTGACAGTTGCACCGACTCTGCTGCCACAGCCGTAATGAAAACATCTACACATAAGCTGGTCTAGAAATTTTCGCATGTGGTATCATTCTATTCGAAAGCACCGAGTGATTGGTAATCTCCTGGAGGGAAATAGATCATCGATGCCATTTCAAAAGAATTCGAAAAAAAGTGCAACACAATGACTCCTTGAAGCTAGAGCCAAAAAACTGTCATCGCCACACGATACCGTCATCTGATATTCGGTAGGTGCCAGCAGTATAGAAAAAACTTGCTGTCCGTCGTGTCATATGCATTGCATCGGGTGATATATATTTGTGTGCCTGTAAATGGTTGAACGAAGGAGGAATAGTGTGATGTATAGATGTGTGTACGTTGGTCGGAGCCATGTGCCCATACGGACATACGGAGGGATATGCGAGATTTCTCTCATTCCCTGACACTTTTTTCAAAAGTCCGGAGAAACGATACCTCAACTACACAAACTCTGTTCTAATCGCATACTCTGAAAGAGAAAGCGAGGAGCAACCACGAATTATTATTATGATATGGTGGGAAAAAAGGGAGGGGTGCACGTACTGAAGAATTCATAAGATAGCCAACATAGAGCGGTGCTGGGCATGATCGTCATGACACGCGGTACAAGTCCCCTTCCAAAACCCTTGGCACCATCTCGTCTCCATATAATACGCAAAGCGTCAATCATGCCATTAGCATTCCGAATGTCGACTTCATGTGTGGTACCACGCGTCTGCAGTAGTGTCTTCGCTACGTCTAGTGGAGTCGTGACCGCACCGGCGACGGCACCAGCAATGGCACCGGCAGTAATGTGTGATATGGGCGAGTACTCATTACGCGGGTTCATGAATCGCTTGACTTGTTCGTACATGGTATATTGGATGGCATTGAATGGGATGGAGATGGCAAGCGTGGTGGGATAGGAGACATAAAAGGCGGCGAGACCTTCGCTGCGATAGACCGCGCTGGTACATGCCACAAACGAGTGAAATTGAGATTTGTGTA
>Ga0153972_1000187_pt1 | contig 18501 bp, 17 predicted proteins | sample TSGA056MetaG_FD_104732 | JGI IMG/M metagenome (GOLD analysis project Ga0153972, IMG submission 104732) | Attine ant fungus gardens microbial communities from Georgia, USA - TSGA056 MetaG | ecosystem: Host-associated > Fungi > Mycelium > Unclassified | place: USA: Georgia, George L Smith State...
CAGTATCCGAAATATTGGCAGAGGTCTTCGGGAATTTGCGGTTTGGCTTTTGGTTAACAGCCCTTATCTGGTGATCTGGGCAGTTGTTATTACCATCGTCGTATTCATTGTCCTCAAAAGCATGAAAAAGAATAAAGCGGTGTCCGGTGGGAGCGGGCAGCAACGTAAGGAGCAAATGAAAGAACCTGATAAGAAATCATAAATAAGAAATCATAAAAAGGAAGAAAAGCGTTGAACAAAGAAGAGAATGAAATGATGAATCCGAAGTACAAATCCGGTTTTGTAACCTTAATCGGCAGACCTAATGTGGGAAAGTCCACCCTGATGAACCGCCTGATCGGTCAGAAGATTGCCATTACATCTAAAAAACCTCAGACAACCCGTAACCGTATCCAGACAGTTCTGACCACGGATGAAAGTCAAATGGTGTTTGTGGATACTCCCGGTATTCATAAAGCCAAGAATAAGCTGGGGGATTATATGGTAAAGGTGGCGGAACGGACCTTAAATGAAGTGGATGTGGTGCTCTGGCTGGTGGAACCCACCGATTATATTGGCGCCGGGGAACGTCATATTGTGGAACAGCTAAAAAAAGTTAAGACGCCGGTTATTCTGGTAATTAATAAAATTGATAAAGTAAAAAAAGAAGAAGTGGCTAAAAGTATTGATATATATAAAGATGAGCTTGCTTTTGCAGAAATCGTACCGGTATCGGCCATGAAAGGTGATAATACGGAAACGTTGAAATCGTGTATCCTCAAATATCTGCCCTATGGGCCGGCTTTTTACGAAGAAGACACGATAACGGATCAGCCCCTCAGGCAGCTTGTGGCCGAATTAATCAGAGAGCAGGCCCTCAGACTTCTGGAAGAGGAGATTCCGCATGGTGTTGCCGTTTCCATTGAAAGCATAAAAAAACGAAAAAAGATATATGATATTGAAGCAACCATTATCTGTGAGAAGGATTCTCATAAGGGTATTATTATCGGGAAAGGCGGGCAGATGCTCAAAAAAATCGGTTCCAACGCCAGGCCGGGAATTGAGAATCTTCTGGAAACTCAGGTAAATCTTCAGCTCTGGGTAAAGGTGAAAAAAGATTGGCGTGAGAGTGACTACCTTCTAAAAAATTTTGGATACAATCCAAAAGAAATAAATACCAACGTATAGAAAAATAAAAATCGCAGACCCTAATAGCAGTGATATACAATACGAAACTGATTAGGGGGTAAAAGATGAAATCATCAAATTACTGGCAGCAATTTACAAATAGCGGCAGAATCAAAGATTATCTGACATATTTGGATGAAGAAGCGGCAGTATCCGGCGACAGAAGCCGACAAGCAGATAAATTGGGAGCTGATCCATATGCAGGAATTCGTATGTGTAACGGGGATAATACTACAACAGACGCCTATCGGGGAATATGATAGGCGTATCTGTTTGCTGACAAAAGAAAGAGGGAAGATATCGGCTTTTGCCAAAGGGGCCCGCAGGCCCGGCAGCAGGATGGCGGCAGTGACAAGCCCTTTTTCTTTTGGAGTTTTTAAGTTATATGAAGGCAGAAGCTCTTATACCGTTAAGGAAGCGGATATTCAGAATTATTTTGAGGCGCTGCGCACCGATTACATAGGTGCTTATTATGGCATGTATTTTGTGGAAGTGGCGGATTATTATACCAGGGAAAACAATGATGAAATAGAGATGCTGAAGCTTTTGTATCAATCGCTGAAGGCGATATGTACAGGCTCCCTTCCCAATCGCCTGGTAAAGTGTGTGTTTGAAGTCAAATCCATTGCGGTTAACGGGGAGTTTCCCGGATTACCGGAGGATGACGGCTTGGAAGAATCTACCGTTTACGCCCTCCATTACATAGTATCCAGTAGTATTGAAAAGCTGTATACCTTTAATGTAACCTTGTCTGTACTGGAACAATTAGAGGCTGTGGCTCTGACTTATTGCGACAGATTCATGGACCGGGAATTTAAAAGTCTTGAAATATTGAAAACTCTATGTTGAAAAACCGCACAAAGTCGGATATAATATACCGTATTGAGAACTTAAGTGTTAACTGCGATGCAGAAGAGGCAGTCTGCTGCTCAAGGTTTGCAGACTATGGAAAGGCATGGGTATTCTTATGAGAGAAGTAATAAAAAGAGGGGTGCTGTTGTCAGCTGCGTTCATTTTAAGTATGCTGATTTTTTCCGGCTGCACACAGGTACAGGAATTAAGTGTCATAACAGACTCTGCCATAAAGATAACAGATAAAGGTGTGGTTACGTCCTATCTGGTGGATGATTTCGACAAGGCATATTATGATTTGGCGGAACTTGAGCAGATGGTTATGGATGAAGTGAACCAGTATATGAATTTCGGGAGTTCAGATGGGAAAAGCATTTCCGTGGAAGCCGTGGAACTTTTGGAAGAGAACAGCTCAAAGGCAATGGTGGCCCTGAAATATGACAGTGTAGATTTATATAAGGACTTTAACGGGGTGGAATTATTTTATGGTACGGTTGCCCAGGCAAATGAAGCGGGGTATGACCTGGATATTACCATGACAGACGGGGTGAGTGACGGAGTCACAATCGGAAAAGATCAAATATATGATATGGGGAAGCAGTACATTTTAATTGTGGAGGATAAGGTAAGAATTATCTGCCCGAAAAAGATCCAATATATCAGTGAGGGAGCGGTTCTTGAGAGTGACGGTTCCGTAAATGCTTCCCAGGATGGTGAATATACTTATATAATTATGAAATAAAAAGCGGACAGGAGTTCAGTATTATGGAAAAGACAATGGAAAAAATCGTGGCATTGGCAAAGGCAAGGGGGTTTATTTATCCTGGTTCGGAGATATATGGGGGCTTGGCTAATACCTGGGATTATGGTAATTTGGGGGTGGAACTTAAAAACAATGTAAAAAAAGCCTGGTGGCAGAAGTTTATTACGGGTAATCCCTATAATGTCGGCATGGATTGTGCTATTTTGATGAATCCTCAGACATGGGTAGCCAGTGGTCATCTGCAAGGTTTTTCAGATCCCTTGATGGATTGCCGGGAGTGTCATGAACGTTTTCGGGCGGATAAGCTGATTGAAGATTATTATGGTAACAACGGGATCGCATTGGAGGAAAGCGTGGATGCCTGGAGTCAGGAGAAGATGAAGGAAGCCATCGAAACCCACCGGATTCCCTGCCCTTCCTGCGGCAAACATAATTTTACGGATATCCGTCAGTTTAACCTGATGTTTAAAACGTTCCAGGGAGTTACGGAAGATGCCAAGAATACCGTATACCTACGTCCGGAAACGGCCCAGGGGATTTTTGTAAACTTTAAGAATGTCCAGCGTACCTCCAGAAAAAAGATTCCTTTCGGAATTGGTCAGATCGGCAAAGCATTCCGTAATGAAATTACTCCCGGCAACTTTACCTTCCGTACCAGGGAATTTGAACAGATGGAATTGGAATTTTTCTGTGAACCGGATACGGATTTGGAGTGGTTTCAGTATTGGCGCAGCTTTTGCATCGATTGGCTGAGAATTCTCGGCTTAAAAGAAGAAGAAATGCGAGTGCGGGATCATTCTCCGGAAGAGCTTTCTTTTTATAGTAAAGCCACAACGGATATCGAATTTTTATTTCCTTTTGGTTGGGGCGAGTTATGGGGGGTTGCGGATCGGACTGATTATGACCTTAAGCAGCACCAGAGCGGCTCCGGCGAGGATATGTCTTATTTTGATGATGAAAAGAAAGAAAGATATATTCCTTATGTCATTGAACCCTCTCTGGGAGCGGACCGGGTAGTGCTGGCCTTTTTATGCTCGGCTTATGATGAAGAGGAACTTGAAGGCGGTGATATGCGGACCGTACTGCATTTTCATCCCGCGCTGGCGCCGGTTAAAATTGGCGTTCTTCCCTTAAGTAAAAAATTGAGTGAAGGTGCGGAAAAGATTTATGACACGCTTAGCCGGAAGTACAATTGTGAATATGATGACCGCGGCAATATCGGTAAGAGATACCGCCGTCAGGATGAAATAGGTACACCCTTTTGCATCACATATGATTTTGAATCGGAAACAGACCAATGTGTGACCATTCGTTTCCGTGACTCCATGGAGCAGGAAAGAATTGCGATTAAGGACATAGATACCTATTTTGCTGATAAATTTGAGTTTTAAGAAACTTTTGTTATTATTCACAGCGCTGGCTGTGAATAATAAAATAAAATGTTATATTTTAACTGGAGGAAGAAACCATGAAATCATGTGGGGTTAATGATCTGCGCAGAATGTTCTTGGGATTTTTTGAGAGCAAGGATCACATAAAATTAAAAAGTTTTCCCCTAGTGCCGCATAATGACAATAGTTTACTATTGGTTAATTCCGGAATGGCACCTTTAAAGCCATATTTTACAGGGCAGGAGATTCCGCCTGGTAAAAGAGTGACTACCTGTCAGAAATGTGTCAGAACCGGCGATATTGAAAATACCGGGAAGACGGCCAGGCATTTAACTTTCTTTGAAATGCTTGGTAATTTTTCGTTTGGTGATTATTTTAAAAAAGAGGCGATTAGCTGGAGTTGGGAATTTATGACCGGTGTAATCGGATTGGATCCGGACCGGCTTTATCCTTCCGTCTATTTTGAGGACGAGGAAGCTTTTGCCATCTGGAATCAGGTTATCGGAATACCGAGTGAGAAGATAACCCGGTTTTACCGGGATGAGAACGGTAACTGTGATAATTTTTGGGAGCATGGCGCCGGTCCATGCGGGCCAAGCTCCGAAATATATTATGACAGAGGTATTCAGTACGGCTGCGGTAAACCGAATTGTAAGGTGGGATGTGACTGTGACCGGTTTATTGAAGTGTGGAACAATGTGTTTACCCAGTATGAAAGCGACGGAAAGGGGCATTATACGGAACTTCGGCAGAAAAATATCGATACCGGAATGGGGCTTGAACGTCTTGCAGTGGTGGTGCAGGATGTGGGCACCGTATTTGATATTGATACTATGAAAGCCATACGTGACCGCGTCTGCGCCATTGCCGGTGTCGGATACCGGCAGGATGAATCCGGGGATAGCTCCGTCCGGCTGATTACGGATCATATCCGCTCCGCCACATTCCTGATCAGTGACGGCATTATGCCGGCCAATGAAGGTCGTGGCTATGTGCTGCGCCGTCTAATCCGCCGGGCGGCCCGGCATGGAAGGCTGCTTGGAATAGAAGGGAAGTTTCTGTCCGACTTAAGCCGGACAGTTATTGAAGAAAGCCGGGACGGTTATCCGGAATTGGAAGAGAAGCGAGCGTTTATCTTGAATGTATTGACCCAGGAAGAAGATAAATTTGATAAAACCATTGATCAAGGCTTATGTATCCTGGCCGAGATGGAAAAGGAGATGTTAACCGGCGGGAAGATGCGACTGGATGGTGAAAAAGCGTTCCGCCTATATGATACTTATGGTTTTCCAATCGATTTAACCAAAGAAATTTTAGAGGAGAAAGGATTTACTGTTGATGATAACGGCTTTGCCCTTTGTATGGCAAAACAGAAGGAGATGGCCCGTAAAGCAAGGAAGGCGACAAACTATATGGGAGCGGATGTGACGGTTTACGAATCCATTGATCCGGGTATAACTTCGGAATTTGTCGGCTATGATCGGCTTGTCTACCGCTCCGATATTTTGGTACTGACTACGGAAACAAAGTTGGCCGGGGCTCTAACCGACGGCGAAAGCGGAACGGTAATCGTAAAGAAAACCCCGTTTTATGCCACGATGGGTGGTCAGAATGCGGATATTGGAGAAATTGTTACAAAGGACGGAGTGTTTGAAGTCAAGGATACGGTAAAGCTGCTTGGCGAAAAAATCGGTCATATTGGTGTTGTGACCAAAGGTATGTTAAAAGTTGGCGATGAGGCGGAACTTAAAGTGGATGCCGATAATCGGCTTCGGACCGGCAAGAATCACTCGGCCACTCATCTGCTCCAGAAGGCGCTTCGGGATGTACTTGGAACCCATGTGGAGCAGGCCGGTTCCTATGTGGACGGTGCTCATCTGCGCTTTGATTTCAGCCATTTTACCGCAATGACGGCGGAAGAACTAAGACAGGTGGAGGACGCTGTAAACGCTAAAATAGAAGAGAACATACCTGTGGCAACCAGGATTATGGATCTGGAGGATGCCAAGAAAAGCGGCGCCGTAGCTTTGTTCGGAGAAAAATATGGTGACAGGGTCCGTGTGGTAAGCATGGGGGATTATTCCATTGAACTGTGCGGTGGTACTCATGTTACCAATACCGGTACCATAACTGCTTTTAAAATCCTGTCGGAGAACGGGATCGCGGCCGGTGTCAGACGAATCGAAGCTTTGACCGGAAATGGTGTATTTGCTTATTACCGGAATATGGAGGAAACCATGGATACGGTGGCCAAAGTTTTAAAAACCACCCCTCCTGCCCTGGTTCGAAAATGCGAGCATCTGTTAACGGAAATGAAACAGTTGGCTTCGGAGAATGAAGCATTGAAAAGCAAAGCGGCCAAGGATTCCCTGGGTGACGTAATGAATCAGATAAAGGAAATAAACGGTGTTAAGCTGCTGGCGGTCCAAGCGGAGGGCGTGGATATGAACGGCTTGCGTGACTTGGGCGATCAGTTGAAGGAAAAGCTTGGGGAAGGGGTTATTTTACTTTTGTCTTCCTTGGACGGCAAGGTCAATATTGTGGCAATGGCCACCCAGAAGGCATTGGATGCCGGAGCTCATGCCGGTAATTTAATCAAAGGGTTGGCGCCCCTTGTGGGCGGCGGCGGCGGCGGCCGCCCGAATATGGCCCAGGCGGGCGGTAAGAATCCGGCCGGCATCTCTGAAGCAATCGAACAGGCTCCCGAACTCCTAAAAAACCAGTTGAGTAAAAATAAAAAAGAATGTGCCTTGGTATATTCCGGAGAATTTCCTGTGAAATGAAAAAAACAGTTGACGGCGTGGTAATTTATGATATAATGTTAAAGGTACATGTAGGTGATATTCCTACATAAAAGAATAACCCAGTCAGTCGTGTTACTAGAAGGGACTGAAGGGAGGTCGGGTATAGCATGTCAAATGTAATCGTAAAAGAAAACGAGACTTTAGATAGCGCATTACGTCGCTTTAAAAGAAGTTGTGCAAAGGCTGGTATTCAACAAGAGATTCGCAAAAGAGAACATTACGAGAAGCCTAGCGTAAAGCGTAAGAAGAAATCTGAAGCAGCAAGAAAACGCAAATATAATTAATGATTACAAGAGTCCTCGGCCATATGTGTCCGGGGACTTTATGTTCGGCGGGAAGTGGGATAATCGTTCTTGCCAAATAGAATATATGAGAGGGAAAAAATATGTGGTCAATGAAAATGCTAGGCATGGATTTCTATCATCTGCTTGCGGCATTTGTTTTTTATAGTATGTTGGGATGGCTGGTAGAATCCATCTATATGTCTTTTTGCAACAAAAAGATTACTAACAGAGGGTTTGCCAAAAGTCCCTTTTGTCCGATTTACGGTTTTGGGGCGATTATCGGGTATCTTGTCTTAAGTCCCCTGAAAGGACGATTCGTGCTTTTGTATATAACGGGTGCTGTACTCGCCACTTTTTTTGAGTATCTGGTCGGCCGGCTGATGCTTAAGCTGTTTGGAGAGTTATGGTGGGATTATAATGATAAGCCTTTTAACTATAAGGGGGTTATATGTTTGGAGAGCACCATCGCCTGGGGCTTTTATGCGGTTGGGATTGTTACCTTCCTTCATGATTGGGTGCTGATTATGATCGGACGTATCCATATGAATGTGGGAGTCTGGGCAATCCGGGTTATTTTATTTACCGTTTTCATTGATTATGTTATTCAGCTCATGCGTGCCTTTCGTGTGGATGTGAAAGGGACAAAGGAACGTTTGGCGGAGAAATACCAGTCCTTTAAGTCCAGATGGTATTAATTTCCACTATTTTGGTAATATTAAGCGTCATATTTCCATATCTTTTATTAGAAGAAGCAGAGGTTTTTTCAAAATCAGGGATAAGGAGTGTGACGTTTTTTGATAAATTGTATAAAAAGATGGACAGGGATTCTTTTAAGTTGTATCTGCATAATCTGCCTGTTTCCGGCCATAGAAGTAAAAGCGGAAGTAAGTATCCAGTCTCCCTCGGCGATATTAGTGGAAGCTTCAACCGGACAGGTGATATATGAATTAAATGCAACGGATCGCAGAAGCCCGGCCAGCATCACCAAAATTATGACTTTGCTGCTTTTATATGAGCAGATGGAGGCCGGTAATGTCAAGCTGGATGATGATGTGATTACCAGTGAGTATGCCAGTTCAATGGGCGGTTCTCAGGTATTTTTGGCAGCCAATGAAGTGCAGACGTTGGAAACTATGCTGAAATGCATTGTAGTTTCGTCTGGCAACGATGCCAGTGTGGCTGTGGCGGAACATATTGCGGGCAGTGAAGAAGCTTTTGTGGCCATGATGAATGAAAAAGCTGCCGAGCTCGGCATGGCAGATACTCATTTTGAGGATTGCTGCGGGTTAAGCGACTCCGATAACCATTATACATCAGCAAAAGATGTGGCGATTATGTCCCGGGAGCTGATTACCAAATATCCCGGAATTTATGATTATACCAAAATCTGGATGGAAGATATCACTCACACCACCAGCCAGGGAACCAGTCAGTTTACCCTTTCCAGTACTAATAAGCTGCTGAAGCAGTACCAATATACCACCGGACTTAAGACCGGTTCTACCAGTAAGGCCATGTACTGTATTTCCGCTACGGCCCGTAAAGATGATATAGATTTGATCGCCGTAATTATGGGAGCACCGGATAATGTGGTACGTTTCCAGGAGGCTGTGACTTTGCTGAATTATGGGTTCAGTGTCAGCAACGTATTTGTGGATGAGAATAAAGAAACCCTGCCTGAACTGGCTATTGAAGGCGGGGTCGTGGAGACCGTTCCGCTTACATATGCCGGTGAGTTCCGTTACCTGGATATAACGGGGAGTTCCATGGATAATGTGGAAAAGACCATTGAACTTCCGGAAAGCGCACAGGCGCCGGTGGAACTGGGGGATGAAGCGGGTAAAGCAGTCTACCGCCTGAATGGCACTGAAATAGGCAATGTTTCCATTCTATATGGAGAAGGGGTAGCAAAAGCCGTTTATAAAGATTATTTGCTGAAGGTATTTGGTTTATTCCTTTTATAGAACTTACGGAGATCTTATGGTACAATAACTAAAAATGCTTATTAAGAGGTAAACATATGTTGGATATATTATGCACGGCAATTGGAATCATCGCCATAGTGCTGATATGGATCGTGCTGTACGACAGCAACCGGTTTGTGGTCGTGCGGCACGCTTTCACGGATAAAAAGATTAGTGAATCTTACCGGGCAGTGATTCTGGCGGATCTGCATAATAAAAGATACGGTAAAAACAATGAAATTCTTCTGAAGGCCATAAGAGATCAGAATCCCGACGGTATCTTTATCGTCGGAGATATTCTGACCGCCAAACCCGGGGCAGGGACAAAAGCGGCAATTGCTATTATGACCGAACTGGCTGGGGATTATCCTATCTATTATGGAAACGGCAATCATGAACATCGGCTGAAATTGTATCCGGAGAAATATGGAACCATGGGTACCGATTATGAAGCGGCGCTGCGGGAGATGGGAGTGCGTCTTCTTGTAAACAGTCATACGGAATTGAAGCATCATAATATTATTATTTATGGAGCGGAGATAGACAAGTTTTATTATAAACGTTTTCGGGTGCCGACGATGCCGGAAGAATATCTTGGTACCATTCTGGGAAAATCGGAGCAAAGCCGGTATGTGATTCTGATGGCCCACAATCCGGACTATTTTGAGCGATATGCCAATTGGGGGGCGGATCTTATTCTGGCGGGACATGTTCATGGGGGGATGGTACGTATTCCTTTCCTTGGGAAAGGGGTATTGTCGCCGGGATACCGGATTCTTCCCAAGTATGACGGCGGAATATTCCGGGAAAAGAACAGCACTATGCTTCTCAGCCGCGGACTTGGCATGCATACGATACCGATTCGGCTTTTTAATCCCGGAGAACTGATTGTGGCAGATTTTTTGCCGGAGCGGGAAGAGAAATCGGAGCAATAATCGAACAGATGTTGGGCTTGCAATATGTCTCTGTGATAAGTAAAATAAGTAAGATACTGATATTGAGGAAAGGCGATGTAAATGGCAATACCTGTAAAGCTGGAAGCGTTTGAGGGTCCTCTGGATCTGCTGCTTCATCTCATTGATAAGAATAAAATAGATATTTACGATATCCCCATTGTGGAAATAACGGATCAATATATGGAATATATCAGACGGATGCCCCGGCGGGATATGAATGTTATGAGTGAATTTATGGTGATGGCCGCCACTCTTCTTGATATCAAGTGCCGGATGCTGCTGCCCAAGGAAGTAAATGAAGAAGGGGAGGAAGAAGATCCCCGGGCGGAGCTGGTGCAGAAGCTGCTGGAATATAAGCTGTATAAGTATATGTCCGTTGAGCTGCGTGACCGGCAAGTGGACGCGGGCAGAAATTTATATCGGCTCCAGAAGCTTCCCAAAGAAGTGGCGGCATACCGGCAGCCGGTAAATTATCAGGAACTAATCGGTGACATGTCATTAAATAAGCTGAATGAAATATTTCAATTTGTGATCAAACGCCGGGAAGATAAGATTGATCCCATTCGGAGCAAATACGGAAATATTGAAAAGGTTGAGGTGGATATGAATGCCAAAACCTTATACGTGGAGGCCTACGCCAGGGAACATAAACTGTTCAGTTTCCGGAAATTATTAGAGAAGCAATCCAATAAAATGGAAATGATTGTGACATTTTTGGTAATCCTGGAATTAATGAAAGTAGGCACTCTCAGAATCAGCCAGGAAGATATATTTGAGGATATTATAATTACCTCCAATGTGGTATAGTGGTCTGAAGTCTGGCAGAAAGCCAGGAAGCGGCGGAATAGAGGTTATAATGGAACGGGCCAAGCAAACGGCAATTATGGAAGCCATTCTTTTTACCATGGGTGAATCGGTGGAGATCGACAGACTGGCTGATGTAATAGAAGAAAATCGAGAAACAACGAAAGAAATACTGGATGAAATGCATGCGCGTTATCAGCAGGAGGACAGGGGAATTATCTTAAACTATTTTGAAAATTCCGTACAACTTTGTACGAAATCAGAAATGTATGAGTATTTGATTAAGATTGCCAAAGCTCCCCGTAAAATGGTGCTGACAGACACAGTTTTGGAAACTCTTTCCATAATTGCATATAAACAGCCGGTTACCAGAGTGGAAATCGAGAAAATCAGGGGTGTAAGCTGCGATCATGCCATTAATAAGCTGCTGGAGTACGATTTGGTTATGGAGCTGGGACGCCTTGATGCCCCCGGACGTCCGCTGTTGTTTGGAACCACAGAGCAATTCCTGCGCAGCTTTGGGGTTAATAGTCTGGAGGATTTACCGGAAGTAAATCCGGTGCAGATAGAGGAATTTAAGCAGCAGGCGGAAGCGGAAATTAATCTGCAGCTGGATATTTAGAGAATTTTTGTCTTATTTTTACATATATATATATAAAAGAATTTCACAGGAATTATATGGGAAGAATAAAAAAGATTTTCCTGTTTCTCTGTATTCTGTTTCTATTTGGCAGATCCCTGCCGCTTCAGGCGCAGGAAGCAGAGAATTTATCCCTTTACGCTACCTCGGCGGTCTTAATGGATGCGGATTCAGGCCGTGTGCTTTATCAAAAAAATGGAGAAGATATAATGTCCATGGCCAGCACCACTAAAATATTAACATGTATTCTGGTGCTGGAAAACGGTAGTTTAAACGATACCCTGGAGATATCCGCTTATTCTGCCGGCATGCCGAAAGTCAGACTTTCGGTCAGTAAAGGGGAGCAATACATAGTCAGTGATCTGCTTTATTCACTGATGCTGGAATCTCACAATGATTCCGCGGTAGCCTTGGCGGAATATATCGGCAAGGCCTATCTGTCAGAAGAATTGCAGGCTAAGCCGACCGGTGAATTTACCACGGAAGAAAGCAAACAGGCAGTCGCCGCCTTCGCTGCTCTGATGAACCAGAGAGCCGGGGATATCGGCTGTGAAAACTCCTGGTTCATTACTCCAAACGGCCTGGACGCCACCGAGACCATCTATTTGGAAAATGGGGAAACATTGGTAAAGGAGCACTCCACCACGGCGACGGATCTGGCCACAATTATGGCCTATTGCATCAAGAAATCACCGCAGAAAGAAGCCTTCCTGACTATTACCAGAACCTCAAGCTATGCTTTTTCCAGTCTGGAGGGCAGAAGTTTTTCCTGTACAAACCATAATGCCTTTCTCGGCATGATGGACGGTGCTTTGAGCGGAAAAACCGGATTTACCAATAAAGCCGGTTATTGTTACGTAGGGGCCCTGGAGCGTGACGGCAGGACTTATGTGGTAGCCCTGCTGGCCTGCGGCTGGCCCAATAATAAAACTTATAAATGGAGCGATACGAAAGAATTGATGCAATATGGACTGGAACGCTATCAATATCGTTCATTTCTGGATGTGGCTTTTGACGAAAATTCCCTTTTGCCGATCCCGGTTTTGGAAGGGCAGAACAACAATTTGGATGCGATTGCATATACCGGCGTGGAGATAACGGAGGATAATCAGGAAAATACCATGCAAGGCCTGTTGCTTCGGGATGACGAAACCATTGAGGTAACCTATGAAATTGAAAAGACCCTGGAAGCACCGGTTACAAGCGGTACGGAGGTAGGGAGGATTTATTACAAGGTAAACGGGACTATTTACAAGACTGAAAGGATCCTGACATCAGAGAATGTGGGAAAAATTGATTATAAATGGTGCTTTTTACAGATACTTTATCGATATATCCTATAAAGGGACTAAAAACAAAAAAATCAGGAAAAAAAATGCAATTCGTTCTTTGCGAGTTGCTTTTTTTGTGTTATACTACTACGGACGATAATCATGGGGGAATTTGCGAATTCTTATCTGAATTATTCGGAAAAACGTAAATTGTTTCCCTAATTAATCTGTTATTATTTATTTATTATAAATGGAGGGCTGAAAACATGGGTACTACTTCAAAAGCGAGTCAAAGAATAACGGCTTTACTCGACGACAACAGTTTCGTTGAAATCGGCGGACTAGTTACGGCAAGAGCAACTGATTTTAACATGAAACCAAATGAAACTCCTTCTGACGGAGTGATAACCGGTTATGGAGTGATCAATGGCAATCTTGTGTATGTGTATAGCCAGGATGCTTCCGTAATGAACGGTTCCATCGGTGAAATGCATGCCAGGAAAATATTAAACCTCTATGATCTGGCATTGAAGATGGGGGCACCTGTTATCGGTCTGCTGGATTCTGCCGGACTCAGACTGCAGGAAGTTACAGACGCGTTGAATGCCTTTGGCGAAATATACCTGAAGCAGACATTGGCTTCTGGTGTAATTCCTCAGATTACGGCAATTTTTGGGACATGCGGCGGCGGTTTGGGACTGTTTCCCGCTTTGACTGACTTTACCTTTATGGAAGGGATAAGTGCCAAACTGTTTGTGAATTCACCGAACGCACTTGACGGCAATACCACCGAGAAATGCAATTCACAAACGGCACAGTTCCAGTCCGAAGAAAGCGGGATTGTGGATGTGGTTGCGGATGAAGCTGATATCCTGACGCAAATCCGGGAACTGATTGGCTTTCTTCCGGCAAATAACGAAGATGTTACCGGATATGAGGAATGCACTGATGATCTTAACCGGGTGAATCCGGAACTGACAGGCTGTGTGGGAGACACTTCCGTTGCATTATCGCTCCTGGCTGACAATAACAGCTTTTTTGAGATTAAGAAAGATTATGCCGGGAGTATGGTGACCGGTTTTCTAAGATTGAACGGAATGTGCGTGGGAGCGGTAGCCAACCGCAGTGAGATTTTGGGAGAAAACGGCGAAGTGGTTACCACAATGGATGCGGTACTGACTAAGGAAGGCTGTGAGAAGGCCGCTGATTTTGTGAATTTTTGTGACGCCTTTGGGATTCCCGTTTTGTCTTTGACCAATGTAAAAGGTTATGAAGCGACCTTATGTTCCGAGAAAGGAATTGCCAAAGCGGCGGCGAAGCTTACGTATGCCTTTGCCAATGCAACGGTGCCCAAGGTTAACGTTGTGATTGGAAAAGCATATGGAACTGCTTATGTTGTTATGAACTCCAAGGCGATTGGCGCGGATATTTCCATGGCTTGGCCAAATGCGGAAATCGGCACAATGGATGCCAAATTAGCGGCTAAGATAATGTATGAAGGCCAAGGTGCGGCTGTTCTGGAGGAAAAAGCCGCCAAATATCAGGCGCTCCAGGAAAATGCAGCCGGAGCTGCCCAAAGAGGATATATTGATCAGGTGATTGAAGCTGACCAGACCCGGAAATATGTAATTGGTGCTTTTGAAATGCTGTTCTCAAAGAGGGAAGACCGTCCCGACAAGAAACATGGAACTGTCTAGAAAGGTGATTATTATATGAAGAAAATATTAGCTTTATTGTGTATGCTTGCCTCGATCTTTACACTGACCGCCTGCAGCCAAGTCGAATTAACGGACTATGAGCAGCAAAAAGTGGAGTATGCAAAGCAGCTGGCGACACAGATGGTAATCCCCATTATGCAGGGCTATATGGATGAAGCGGCAGCTGCCACATTGGATATTTATACGGCTGAAGAAGTGGAATATATCGCCTACAATGATTATCAGATGAATGTGGATGGTGATGCTTTTAAAGGTGGGGCCAATTCCTTTCTTGCCGCAGCTAACACCGTAGGTGCCATCGTCAGTATCGGTGAGGCCACAGCAGTGATTGACGATGATCAAATTATTGTTAATGTGATGGTTGAAGGTGAACTAAAAAATGCTCAGGCAGAGATCATTTTATCAAACGATATGTTTATGAAATTAAACTCGGCTTCTCTTAGTCCCGTTTATTCAGTCGGAGAGAATATGGGAAGAGCCGGAATGAATACCTTGATTGGTATAGGGACGGTATTCATAGTTTTGATATTAATCAGTTTTATTATTTCATGCCTTTCACTTATTCCGAAGCTTCAGGAGCGGTTAGCAAAGAAGAAAACCGATGATACTTTGGCAGTTGTTTCGGATAGCGTGCCGGATAGTGCTCCGGCACCGGTTTTGGTTCGGGAAGAAAGCTATCAAGAGACGGATAATCTGGAACTGGCTGCCGTCATAGCCGCTGCTATAGCGGCAAGTGAAGGAGCGGTTTCGGCGGATGGATTTGTGGTTAGAAGTATTCGTAAAATAAGCAGAAGCAGATAAATATTTTTGATTGATTGATCTGAATAAGTCGAAAAAGTAAATAATTATATGGAGGATATATAAAATGAAGAATTATACCATTACCGTTAATGGCAACGTATATGACGTAACAGTTGAAGAAGGAACAGGAGCTTTTGCACCCGCAAAGGCTCCCGCAGCAGCAAAGGCGCCGGTGCCTCCTCAGGCAGCAGCGCCGAAAGCGGCACCGGCAGTGGCAGCGCCGAAAGCGGCAGGAACGGGAAGCATCAGAGTGGAAGCCGGTGCGGCCGGAAAAATATATAAGGTCGAATCCAGTGTTGGGCAGGTTTTAAAAGCCGGTGACCCGGTGGTTATTCTGGAAGCCATGAAAATGGAAATTCCGGTTGTTGCCCCGAAGGATGGAACTGTTGTAAGTATTGACGTAGCAGTTGGTGATCCTGTTGAAGCGGGTGCTTTGCTGGCAACGATGAACTGAACGTTCGGGAAGCCGGGCGGTAAGTATCAAAAACAACAGGAGGTCATCAAATGGAATATATAGGTACTACGCTAAATAACCTGCTTCATCAGACAGCATTCTTAAACCTGACATTAGGAAATTATCTGATGATCTGTATTGCGTGTCTTTTCCTTTATCTTGCCATACGCAGAGGATTTGAACCGCTTCTTTTAATACCGATAGCATTTGGGATGTTATTGGTTAATATCTATCCGGATATTATGATGAAACCGGAGGATTCATCCACCGGAATTGGCGGCATGCTGTATTATTTTTATCTTTTGGATGAATGGGCGATTATGCCTTCCCTAATCTTTATGGGAGTTGGGGCGATGACCGATTTTGGGCCTTTGATTGCCAATCCTAAGAGTTTTCTGTTGGGTGCGGCGGCGCAGTTTGGTATTTTTGCTGCTTATTTCGGAGCTATATTTCTTGGATTTAATGAGATGTCTGCCGCCGCAATCTCCATTATTGGCGGCGCTGACGGTCCAACCTCCATATTCCTTGCCGGGAAGCTGGGACAAACCGCCATATTAGGTCCCATTGCAGTGGCTGCATATTCCTATATGTCACTGGTTCCCATTATTCAGCCACCGGTGATGAAGCTGCTGACAACGGAAAAAGAGCGGAAGATTAAAATGGATCAGCTCCGGCCAATTTCCAAACTGGAGAAAATTCTTTTCCCGATTGTGGTGACAATTGTAGTATGTATGATTTTACCGACAACAGCTCCGCTGGTCGGTATGCTGATGTTGGGCAACCTGTTTCGGGAGTCCGGTGTGGTAAGACAGCTGACGGAAACGGCCTCTAATGCAATGATGTACATCGTTGTTATCCTGCTTGGTACTTCTGTCGGCGCGACCACCAGTGCTGAGGCGTTCTTAAATTTGGATACGCTTAAAATCGTGGGTTTGGGATTAGTTGCCTTCGTATTCGGTACCGCTGCCGGTGTCTTATTTGGCAAGCTGATGTGTTGGGCAACAAAGGGAAAGGTAAATCCGCTGATTGGTTCTGCGGGAGTTTCGGCGGTGCCAATGGCCGCCAGAGTTTCACAAAAGGTTGGGGCGGAAGCGGATCCCAATAATTTCCTGCTTATGCACGCCATGGGCCCCAATGTGGCCGGTGTTATCGGAACCGCTGTAGCGGCCGGTACTTTTATGGCAATCTTCGGGGTATTCTAAGGGTTACTGTTCACACCTATGGTGTTCACAGCAATACAGGGTGTGAACAGTAACTTCTATAAAATATAAATATAATGGAGGAAATCGTAAATGTCAGAACAAGTTAAAAAGCCGATTAAGATTATGGAAACAATATTACGTGATGCGCACCAGTCCCTGATTGCCACCAGAATGCCTACCGAAATGATGCTTCCGCTCATAGATACCATGGATAAGGTTGGCTATCATGCGGTAGAATGCTGGGGCGGGGCTACATTTGACGCGTCGCTGCGTTTCCTGAAGGAAGATCCCTGGGACAGATTAAGAAAACTGCGTGACGGATTTAAGAATACCAAATTGCAGATGTTGTTCCGCGGTCAGAATATTTTAGGCTACCGTCCGTATGCGGATGATGTTGTGGATTATTTTGTTCAGAAGTCTATTTCCAACGGCATTGATATTATCAGGATATTCGACTGTATGAATGATCTCCGCAATCTGCAGGAAGCGGTAAATGCCACTAATAAGTTTAAAGTGCAGGAGGGAAGAGGCCACGCCCAGGTGGCATTGTCTTATACTCTTGGGGACGCCTATACGCTGGAGTATTGGGTGGATATGGCGAAAAAGATTGAAGCAATGGGGGCGGATTCTATCTGTATCAAGGATATGGCGGGACTGCTTTTGCCTTTCAGCGCCACCGAACTGATAACAGCAATGAAGAGCGCCACCAGCCTGCCGATTGACCTGCATACTCATTATACGTCCGGGGTGGCCAGCATGACTTACCTGAAAGCGGTGGAGGCCGGTGTGGATATCATTGATACGGCAATCAGTCCTTTCGCTCTGGGTACATCCCAGCCGGCAACGGAAGTAATGGTGGAGACCTTTAAAGGCACACCTTACGATACCGGATTGGATCAGTCCATCCTGGCTGAAATTGCCGATTATTTCAGACCTTACCGGGATGAATGCCTGCAGAATGGTCTGCTGAATCCCAAGGTAATGGGCGTTGATATTAAAACTTTGTTGTATCAGGTTCCCGGCGGCATGCTTTCCAATATGGTGAGCCAGTTGAAAGAGCAGAATGCGGAAGATAAATACTATGATGTATTGCAGGAAATTCCCCGGGTTCGTAAGGATCTTGGCGAACCGCCTTTAGTTACCCCTTCTTCACAGATTGTGGGAACGCAGGCCGTGTTCAATGTCCTTATGGGAGAGCGCTATAAAATGGCAACAAAAGAAACCAAAGCGGTTCTCAGAGGCGAATATGGCCAGACCGTAAAGCCGATGAATCAGGAGATTATTGATAAGGTTATTCCCGGTGAAGAAAGAGTTACCTGCCGTTATGCGGATCTTTTGGATAATGAGTTGGATAAGCTGGAAGGTGAAATGAAAGAATGGAAACAGCAGGATGAGGATGTGCTCAGCTATGCGCTTTTCCCTCAGGTAGC
>Ga0153972_1000188_pt1 | contig 18465 bp, 16 predicted proteins | sample TSGA056MetaG_FD_104732 | JGI IMG/M metagenome (GOLD analysis project Ga0153972, IMG submission 104732) | Attine ant fungus gardens microbial communities from Georgia, USA - TSGA056 MetaG | ecosystem: Host-associated > Fungi > Mycelium > Unclassified | place: USA: Georgia, George L Smith State...
AAAAGCTGCCATACCTAAAAATATCACATTATCACTGAAGATGATTCCCATATGAATCAGTGTTAACTTCCCTCTCCCCAGAAAGGCAGCGGCTTCTACTTCAATCATATTATGATGCTGTGCTCTGCCCAGAATCGGCATGGAAGATATAGCAACTATTATCGAATAAACAGCTAATGATGCGGATAGGTGTCTGGATAGGACATATTCGGCCTCGGAATAGAACCGGTTTATTACCATAAGTAAAATAATTAACGCTGTAAATTGTAATATGATACTCCCCATCATCTTTTTCTGAACCTGGAGAAAGATGAATTTACTAAAACTCTTTTTTTCTCTGACATAGCATCGTCGTTGTTCATATTCTTCCGTCACATGCTTTAGTATCTCCATCTTATGCTCTTCCCGAATTGGCACTGTTATTTCTTTTAGTACATCTTTAATATTTTTTTCGGTCATTGCTCACTCTCTCCTTCCACTTTTTTTCTCACTTTCCGAATAATAGACCTTAAATTCGTCTGAACCGTTCGATAAGGTATACCCAAACTCCTGGAAATCTCTAAAATAGTCAAATCACTTGAAAACCGTAAAATTGCAATTTCTCTCTGCCGCTCCGGCAATTTATCAATAAGCTTCATCAAAGTTAATTGACCTTCTGATAACTCATATCCTAATTCTATATATCGCTCTCTCGTCATGACTACATGTTCTCTTTCTGCAATAAGAGTTCTTTTCTTCCATATATCTTTACACGTATTAGCAGCAACAGTGTAGATATATCCCTTAAATTTTCCGGGTTGGTTGAAGTTTTGTATATGGGTCATTATTTTCAAAAAAGTCTCCTGTACCGCATCTTCTGCTGTCTGAACATCCGAAGTATGCCACAGACAGTATTTATATATCTGTTCATAGTATATTTGAAACAACTCCTGTAAACATGAGCTGTCACCTTGCTGTATTTTTCGAATCAACTTATCTTCTGGTTTCAATAAGTTTTCCTCCTAAGAACGTTCTCTATATATAATGACGATTGAACCTGGTATGAAGGATTTGATTTTTTAAAAAAATCAAAAGTTTTTATATAATGATTTGAGCGACATAAGGTATTTTTCAATTAAAATGCACTTTTACAAAATGAAGTGTGTGGGATTGCAATAACAATATAAACAATATTTTGATACTCATCCTCCACTTCGACCTGATAAATAGTGTACTATTTGGGATTTGATTTTTGAACTCTGTATTCTACTAGTAAAACTGACCTTTTGACGCTTAAATCATATAATGAAAAAGACATCAGATCAAAAAATAGTTTTTGCTAATGTCTTCATCATTTATTAAGGTGGTAGTCAGCTTAACAGTTGATAAAATATTACCAACTATATATTGTTCTTGATACACTACTACTTATGCAATATATAGACTGTGGGTGCAATTTAAAAAGGGTTTATCTCTCTATCAACTGTTAAACTGACTACCACCTTTATTAATTATAATATTATTACATTAATATGACAACCTTAAGAAAGGTATTTCTCTTCTAAATTGAACTGTTTTTCTATATGTTTTTCACTCGATAAAATCAAGCAGCGTCATCCCAATTTCATATATCTTATTCAAACTTCATTCTTATGAAGTTTATGGAGCATCTGTTTTCCCTTCTCTGAACAATCCACATTCCGCTTTCAATACAGGAGTCAATATCAGGACGGATTTGTTATACTTCTCCTCTTTTGTGACTTGAGCTTACAAGCCGCCACAGGTCATTTGCTCATGAACTATCTAGATACCCGTTTTGTACTATTTTGTCTTATTGTCTCAAAATTTTTACAGTACTCAGCCATAATCGTTTTCTCCAATTCTTTTTTAAACTCCCCATCTACCGGGTGAGCAATATCTTCCTTTTCAGCCTTTGCCCTGTTTTCTCTCTGCGGCATCCCCACAAACATCTTCCCAGTCCATGCCTTAATTACATGCAGCTGCTGTACGACAAAAGCATCCTGAATCTTCATGCTCACTTCTGCCTTAAAATCCCCATTCCTTGTTAATGGAGATACATTCAAATCATAGTAAAGCTCTTCATCTCCCCATGCACATTCCAAGTCTGCCATTTTCTCTTCTGGTTCAATATTTTCGTAAGCCTCTTTCACATTCTCCAAGAGTTCTCTCCTGAAATTACTGTCCCTGATGGAGAAGTAATCCTCATACTCTTTTGTTTCATAGTCCTGATATCTTGGCATTTCAAGAAAGAGATTACCGGCTTTCGACTCTTTTAAAGCAATCCCCTTTGCACAAAATTTCCCCTCAAACGTGAGGGATACGAACCCTCTCAAATTGCTGTCTTCTTTTTCCACTTTGTAAACTCTGATATTGTAATTCATAATAATTCTCCTTTTCTTGTTTTTTCTTTATTGTCCTATGCTCGGACGTCCATACAGATTAACATTTGATGCCCTAAACGGGTCATTGACCACACCTCTGGTTGTTCCGGACGCATGAACCATCCTTCCGTTTCCTATGTAAATCGCAACATGGCTGATATTTCGGAAACGGTTATTCACTTCATAGGAATAAAAAATCAAATCCCCCGGTTGCAGCATGTCCTCAGTTACTTCCATGCCATGCTCTGCGATATACTGTCCCTGTTCTGCCGCTGTCCCCGGCAGGATAATACCAAAATCACGGTAACAACGGAATACCAATGAACTGCAGTCATAATGTGTCGTCATCCTCAGTGTCAGATCCTGGCTGTATGGATAACCGACCTTTGTCAGTGCCAATGCTGCCACATCACTTCCTACACCAAAACCAGGCATTTCCGCACGAAAATCTTCTGACATCATTTCACATAAAAGTTCTTCCTGATCTTTTGTCAGTTTTCCTAATGCGATGTAATCCTCAAAGTTCAGGTTTTTCACATAGCTGCCTTTTTTAGTTACAGTGACCTCATTTTCATCTCCGTCAGCTAAGTATGCCTCCAGAGTTTTATGCCCCCATGCACTTGCTGCTGCATGATTATCAAAATAGATATCAAACTGTACTCCGTACCGGGCAAAGCTTCCGGTATCCTCAACCACATACTCTGTGCCGTTCATAATTACCTTGATACCCATTGGCAAAAAAGGATTACCGGCATCTACAGCTATCGTATGCTCTGCCTTTGGCATTGCACCGGAGGCGGTAGGTCCTCCGCTCCAGATTCCGCAGCAGATGCTGCAGGAGCAATATGCACTGGTTACAACATTCCCCAGGCTCTCACCGGCTTTTATCGTAGTGGTAACCGTTGTATCTTCAAAACTGTTCATTTCATCAAAGACTTCTTTCAGGTATTTTTGATGCTGTTCATCCATCACCACACCCAGATTGCCGGTTCCGTACTGCACCATATACACCATCATCGTGTCCATGTAATTACTCACATAATTTCCGTTCTCCATATGTAAATAAGAAACCGTGCCATTCTCACCGACATGGTTGGTCAGTTCTGCATTAAATTCCTGGTAATACCCGCTTAAAACCTCCTGTATCGAGGGTGTATCCTCACTTGGGTTCGGCATGAAAGCCGCCAGTGGGGACGCATAGAACAATACAACAATCAAAAGTACCGGAACCGCAGCTACTAACACCGTCCCCATAAGCGGAGCCAACAATCCAAGCAGAAACTTCCCCGCTGTTGCCAGCAGCACAGAAGCTTTCATTTTTACCATGTCTTTGATGACGTGTCCCAGACTATCCTGTTCCATGCCGCCGGTCAGCTTACTGATAATATATTGTCTTTTTCTTTGCTTTATCGCTTTTTTCTGCTGTTTCTTCCGCAATCCTTTTTTCTGTTCCTGCCAGTCTTTTTTTATCTGCTTTGCCTGCATTTTGGTATCCGGCTGGCGTACCTTCAGCTTCTTTTTCTCATGGGTATATTTTGCTTTTTCCACCGCCGTATCAACCGGACGTTTTGCCGTACCCATGATATGCAGGGCTTCATTGACATCCTCTCCACCGTCTAACTGTGACAAGACTGCCAAGCCACCCACTTTTACCCCTTTGAGCACCCGGGCGGATGCCTGGTCTTTTATCCGGATATTAGAGGATGCCGCAGCCTTCATTCTTCGCTTCCGTATCCATTGCTGTTTCAGGAATTGGTTTTTGTTATCCTGTACAGCAGCATCTGCAGGCTCAGATTTTTTATGAGTAGGAGATGATAACGGAATACCTGATAAAGGGGGTTTGTTTGATTTTGGGGAAGATTCTTTCACCCTGTTTTTTTTATGCCGCAGCCCTGCCTCTGCTGTTTCGCACGACTGCAATATATCTTTTTTGTTTCCTGCCCCCAAGACTTTTTTCTTCCCGCCTAAAAAATCCATCTCCTTCTTTTTAAAATAACTGTCCATATTTTTCTTAGGCGCGGCTAGTTTCCTCTTGTGAATCCTCACTTCTGCCCGTTTCTTTAATTTCACTTCCGGCTTTTTCTTCTCCGTAAATTTATCTTCCATCTGCATGTCTCCCTTACTTTATGCGCTCTAAGGCATACCAAAGGCTTTCAAATAAAAAGCCGCTTTGCCCTGCCAATTCCGGATATGGTTCCAATGCCGCAAGCTTTATCGGTTCATTATGCTGTCTGATCTCTTTAAAAATAACGGCTAAATCCTCCCGCCTGGTCTGGTAATCATCTTCATTCACCATGTACTGGCTGCTGAAAATAATCTCTTCCAACTGCTTTTCCTCAATTAACCGGTCAATATCTTCCGGTGACAGCGGCCGGCCAAGCCGTTCATACACCTCGTCCTTTAGCACTGAAAATTCATATAAATCCTGCTCATTAGCAGCTATCTCCTCCACACAGCCTTTTTCAATCATAAAAATGCTCTCGCTAGTAAGAAAAGCAGAAGGATTCCTGCCGGCAGTATCCCCACATGCTTCCTCCTCTGCCTGAAAGCAGACCGTTTCGGGCAGATAAATCTTCATTTCCCACGCCTCATATTGAAAGCCAAAGCTAATACGGTATTCTTCTCTCATCTTTCACCTCCTCCCTATGCTGCCGCAGCATCTGTTTGTGAGTCGTTTTCATTATCCTTATGGAAGGATACTTTTAACGGGCCTTTCCCTCTTTTCTTTTTGGCAAACCCGAGCTCCCACACAACTGATGCTCTATTTTGCTCTGCGGTGCGCTCCCAATATCAGCTTCATAAACCTCTGTTTTATTGAAGATTTCAAAAAGCCCGGGCAGCCATTTTTTCAGCATGACATCAATCTCAGCCTGTGATACCTCACGTCTTTCCCATCCGGCATCAATATCCTCCGCATAGATGATGTCATCAGCGATGGCTGATTTTTCCTGATCGGATAGAGGATATTTGTCAATGACATCATAAAGGTCGCCTCCCGTTTTATTTTCATAGGCATGAACGGCAACAGACAGCATGTCCTCAAAACGCGCCTCCTGATAATAGCCTTTAGGCGGTGTATATAACGATGCAAGTTTCTCTTCTCCGAGACTTTGTACTGCCTCTACATCGGCCAGTGTTTCAGGTGCGGCAAGGGTATTAAAAAACACTTCTCTGCCCTGCGCAGTCAGCCAGCCCCGAAAATAATCAAAGCTGTCATCAGAACATCCGCCAAGGATTACATAGGCCGCCGCCAACACCTTTTCTTTATTGGAAAGTTCCTGATATTCGTAAAAAATCTGCTGCCAGTGAATGATTTCAGATGCTTTAAGCTGTAAGAGGGATTTTAACAGCGGTTCATACATGTTTTGCCAGGAACCGGCTGTTTCCCTTGCATGATCAATGATCTGCCAAAATTGTTCCTTATCCATCTTCCCATGAGTTCTTTCATTCATAGATGCTTCGATCATAGCTTTTAACTGACTTGTATTCACTACCCCTACCCAATCATACGATGGATCAATCGTAATGGACGTATATCTGCTGCTATACTTATTGAAATAATCATCATATGCTTTATGGAATTCATGAAGGTATTCTATTTTTCTAATAGGGTTATAATTGTATAACCCCTTCCTAGAACCATGATAATCCTCACGTTCACATGCATACCCTATCCTTACGCCAATATCCATGGCTTTTTCTGCCTGTTCCCAGGTTAAATATGTTAACTCTTCCAAAGAGGCGGCATAAGTTGCCTGACCACCTATCATCAACCGATGTTTTGCCCGATCATTGGCCCGGTTTGCCTTTGCAAGCAACTCTATCCCATTTTCTTCTAACGTCATATTTCTCTCCTTATCTGGTTCATAACCACCCAGTATTCCCCGGAGGTTTTGAATGGTCTCTCTTTTGCAGCCGGACATATTGAATCTTCAGTTCAAATTATCTGTTGCATTTAAGTAACCTGCTTTATTACCACAGGTTATCTGTTGAAAAAAGATGCCATTACAGCATCCGTCAATAGTAAATTTCATTATCCTTATCAATCATTAATTCTATCTGCCCTTCCACGTTCGGGTCCTCCATCCACCACCTGAAAACCGCTTCACCGGACTTCCAGCTCCTGGTTGTATCTGACTTGCCTTCTCTTTTCCGATTCTCAAGCATCCGGTCAAATGCCCTGATATACGCACCCTTATAGGTTGGAAAAAGTGCAAATTCTTTATACCGGCTTTTCCCGGCCATCGGGCAGCCAATACAGCCGACACGCAGAAACCCCATTTCATAAAGGGGATTTAAATATATATGTTCTGCACGGATATATTCCCAAATATCCTGGTCTCTCCAGTCAATGACAGGATTACATACATGCTTGCTGTATACCCTGCATGACTCAAACAGCCGCCTGCGGTCATCATTATCGTTACTTAAAATGATTCTGCTCTTCTGCGGCTTTGCATTCCTCTCATAGATGCCTCTGCCGTTCTGGCGCTTTCTGCTCTCCGCCCAGCGGACTCCGGTAACAAGAAACCGGCCGTTGCCGCCGCTTTCCTTTAATATTTCACAGCAATACCGTGCAGTCCTGGTAGGCGGTATCTTTTTCTGTGGTATCAGCTGCCACATAGTCGTTGGCAGCTCCTGATAAACCGGTCGGTTGACTGCACAGGAAATTCCCATATCCTCTAATTCCCGGAATCTGTCCCGTACATAATAAATAGTCTGTGGGGCATCTGCCGTTGTCAGGTTATGAATCACCTCAAATGATTCACCGGAACGCATCAACAATTCCCGGCAGACTGCACTGTCCTTCCCGCCGCTGTCTGCTAAAACCAAAGGCTGCCCGTAGTGTGCAAAAGACATTTCACTTGCTGTCTTTATCCTTTGTATCGCTTGTTTTTCTAAATCCATTCAAAGGGAGAAAGATATCTTTTACATGGCCATAACTCCGTCTCCCCCTTTCTGATTTTATCTCGTTTTTTCTATTTTGTCTTTTTTCCTCTTCCCCGGTTCATAGCCGTTTTCGGCATATTCATCCACTGTCATTCCATAGCTCCTGGCCTCTGCTTCAATCTCGGCAAGCACCTGTTCTTTATATGTTTTTATCTCCTTACCCTGACGGTAATCTCTTTCATCCGGTATGGCCGGTAATTCACCGCCCGATGTTAAAGCAATACGGCTTTCCAAAACAAACTTCAGCACATCCTCCTGATATTCGCATCTTGCCTGTTCTGTCTCCGAATGAAGCGGGTGTTTTTCTGCCATTGACCTCTCTGCCAGTATCTTTTCTTCAATCTGTGCTAAATGGCAGAAATACTTAAAGTCAGGCAGTAAATACTTTGAAATATATGTCATTTGCCCTGTCATCTCTTTTAGCAGCTCTTCCGGGAACCGGCTTATACATTTTTTCCCTTCCTCTGTCTTGAATTGGCGGCAGTATGCTTCCATGTGCCCAAGCAGTCCGCCTTCCCCGTCACCAAAATCCTGTTCTCCGGCGTATGTTTCCCCTTTGCCTGCAATCTGATAATAAACCGTGAATTTTGTCTTATCGTAACCTTCATACCCGCCATCCTTTTTTTCCCTGCACCGCTCCTGGTCTAATCTGGCAAAGGTCTTATCTGCTTCATAAAGGGAAAAAACAACGCCCGCTTCAATACCAGTACTTTCGCCCCACGCTGCCCGGACAACCGGCTCCTGCCCTTTCGGCCAGCTGATGTCCGATTCCTTCAGCAGCTTCTGTAGATGCCCCGCTTCCTCCACAATCCTTTTTGGTCCTGTAACATGGGAAAGCCAGTCAATGAATACGTTTTTCCCATCTGCCAATACTTCCATCATCACCTTGTTAAGATGATGCTTTTCATCTGGGTAAAGTGCTTTATAGGCGTGGAAATCTATTTTCTTTTGAAGGTCACATATTTTTTTTGCAAGTTCCAATGCCCCGGTCTGCTGCACCGGCCGGCTCAGCTTCCCCTCTTGATCTAACAGCCTGGCATCAGGCAGCAATGATACAAGCTCCTTTGCGGTATCATGTAAAGTAGCATACGCATCCGTAAACAGACCCAACAGATCCACATCGATGACATTGCCATTCAGTACCGGATATGCCATGCCGTCAATCATCACTCCGATTCCCTTGACGGCGTTTAACCTCTCTGACGGGATATTCTGATAAATCTTAACGGCATCTTTTAATGTCCGGATATGGTCATGATATTCACCGTATCTGGTAAATTCCATGCATTCTGCCACATAATACGTTCTTTTATCACCTGTCATTTCCCTGCTCCTTTCACTCACCGGGAGCGTACTGCCCTGTCGGCCGCCATATGTATCTCCGTGTCCTTTGCGGGCAGTATGCCTTTCTCCCTAAAGCTGTAATAAACTCCCGGCTCTCCGGTAATGATGTGATCTAAAATTTCTATCCCCAATAACCTGCCGCATCCCTCCAGCCGTCTGGTAATATTCCGGTCCTCCTCGCTTGGGGTACAATTCCACGAGGGATGGTTATGAGCTAAAATCACACTGTTTGCATTTGACAGTATGGCTGACTTAAAAACTTCTCTTGGGTGGATCAGTGCTGCATTTAACGTACCCATGCTGATAATGTTCATATTGATGACTTGAGTTTTTGTGCTCATATTCAGGCAGCAGAAAAGCTCCCTGTCATAGCTGCTTAATGCCTCACTCAGGAATTTTGCAACCTCCGCCGGTGTATTCAGCTGGCTCCTGCTTTTCCATGGTTGTTCTTCCACTAACCGGACACTCACTACTTTTAATTCATCCATCCTGTTCCTCCCCACCACCCCACGTAATCTCTAGAATGATTCCTTCCTCTAAATCTGTGATCATCTGCTCTAATTCTTCCATTGTTGCATCCATTAATCTTTCCTCCTCTTTCAGCGTTGTCTTGGCATCTGCGGTTCCGGCACTTTTTCTTTTTCAGCTGCAGGTGCCGGACTTTGTCCACTTGGAACGGCCAGCTGATGGAAATGCTCGACCGAGTGAATCGCCTGTGCCGTTTTTTTCTCCATCCCCTCTAACTGTCGTTTACAGAATGACAAAGTTTTTTGCAGACCGTGAAGCACTCCCCTGTCATCATTTTGTTTGACTGTTTCTGCACTGCTTCCGCTCCGCTCTGCCGCATCTTCATTTTTACCGGTCATCACCTTTGTGAAATTTCCGATATGGCCTTTGATTTCAGCCGCTTCTTTCTGCGCCATATCCAGCCGCCGCATCCCTTCACCCAATGAAGCCGCCGCTTTATTCAAGCATCTGCCGATAGATTCCAGCGCCTTGCGGACATGCAGGACGTCAACCGCTTTATCGACAGCCCTGATTCCCTGTATTTTCACATTTTGAACCGCATTGCCAATATCCTGATATACCCTGTTTTTCATATTCCGGCAAACCGTTTCTGCTTTTTCGATCTGTTCACCTGCCAATGTGATGCATTTTTCCAGTTTCACCTTCAGCGTCCGGTCCTTTATGGATTCCATAGTTTCTCTTATATACTGGATTTCCTCATAAGCATCACCTAACTGAGCCTTCAGATCTTTGATATAGGACATTAACTGTTCAATGTCTTCTATTTTAGCTTCCGCCTCCGGATTCTCCTGGAAAAGTTCAAAAAATTGTTTTAAATGTTCCTGCTCTCCAAGCGGAACACTGAATAAATTGCTGATACAAAATCACCTCCACAAAAAAAGATGTCATTACGCCTCGGCAATCACATCCTTACAAAATTTCATTGGTTCCCTATTCAATGAATCTTTTTATTTCCACTCTTTTACACCTGAAAAATCAATCCTCATGGACTTCCACACGATGCTCCGTCTTTTCGTGTAAATTGGTGTTGAAAAGTGCATATAATGGATTCTCTGTTGTCTTGTTCATCCTGTTATCGAAGGGAACAATGATATTCCCATGGCGGATAATCCCCGTGCCGGAAGGTGCATTATTCACATAGCGCAGCTGCGCTTCCGGAATACCTGCCACTTTTGACAGCTCTGCACTGTCCACGTCTGCCTGTTTCAGCAGTGCAATAAATTCACTGTTCGCCAACATGGTCAATGCCGTGTAATTCTGCATCATATCAGTAATATTCTGTGTGATACCGGTACACAATCCACCCAGCTTCCGCACTTTTTTCCATAACGTATACAGATATTTGGCACTGTATTCTTTATCCAAAACAGTGTGTAATTCATCAATATACAGCCAGGTGGCACGTCCGATTTTTGCGTTAGCAGCAATCCGGGCCGTGATGTTCTCAAGCATAATCAGGGTAGAGATGGCACCCAGCTCCTTCCCCAAATCACGGGTACCGTACACCACAAACCGCTGTTTCACATCCACGTTGGTCTGGTTATTGAAAATATTCAACGATCCATTGACGAACAGTTCCAGCCCCAGGGCAATATCCTTTGCTTCCACTTCCGGCTGATGAACAAGCAGTTCATAAAACTCTGCCATTGTCGGGACGTGCTTCTCCTTATTTCTGATGATATCAATGTACAGTTTCCGTATACAGCGGTCAATGATGGATTTATGCCGGCTGTTTAAGCTTTCCCCATAGCACTGCTCACACAAGCCTAACATGAACTCCCCTTTGTCCCGGATAAGCCCCTGAGAATCTTTCAGATCCAGCGACCATACATCCATATCCAGAGGGTTAATGCAATGCTTCGTATAGGTGGATAAATTGACAATAACCGCCTGATCGCCCAGGGCCTGCGCTATGTCAAAATACTCCAGGGTCGGGTCAATAATGATAATATCATCCTCCGTCCCAAGGAATACCTGGAGCATTTCCGATTTGCTGAAATAGGATTTGCCCGACCCGGGTACCCCAAATACCATGCCGTTCCCATTGGCCAGTTTTTTCCGGTTGGCAATACAGAGATTCTTTGAAACCTGATTGATGCCGTAGACATTGCCGTCCTGTTCATTTAACTCCTGTACATTGAACGGCAGTAAGGCAGCAATATCCCTGGTCAACATGGTCCTGAGTGTGGATACCTGCCTTATGCCGGTCGGCATGACCGTGTTCAACGCTTCCATCTGCTGGTAATAATGGGTTTCGATCTGGCACATTGCCCCGTTTCCGATGTTTTTAACGGTCTCCGTTACGCTGTCAAGCTCTTCTTTTGTATCCGCCATGAGCAGCATTGTCACGCCGACATAAAACAGATTCTGGTCATTTTCCCGTACATCATCCATCAGTTCTTCTATTTTCTTTTTTTGGACTTTTTTCCCATAGGAGATGTCTGATGAGAAATCGTTGTTCCGGTTACGGACGCGCTGCTGCTTTAATATGTCATTTTCAATGCCCAGATATTTTTTCTGCAGAATGCGGTTCGTGATATCCTTCGGAATCGGTATGATGTCGATCGTTGTCATGCTGTGTATCGGCAGGTTGGTGAGCCTGCCTATAAAACGGTCTGATAAAGCCGACGGATACCGCTTGATAAACAATGCCCGGCACTTCTTACGCTCCGTTTCAAACTCCCCGGGATAGAACTTCATATAGCCGCCGGCAATATCATTCTTAAGATCGCCGCCCCGTTTATACAGGCTTTCAAAATCAAACTGGAACTTTTCTTCATCTCCGATACGATAAAAATTACATAATATACGGATCCGCTCTTTGGCCTCAAAGGGCATGATTGCAGAACCAAGGTCTTCAAAGTTCTGCTTCAAGGTGGCTTCAAATGTTGCAAAAAAAGCTTTTGCCTGTTCATAGGTCTTTCTTTCCACCGTAACCGTCAGATACCGCTCCTGCTCAATGCCCTGCTTCCCCTCAACAATACGGCGCTCCGTGTTTTTGTTATAAGCAGCACGCAGCCAGTCGTAAGCATCGTCTTTCCTTTGGAATAGAATATTTTCCCGGAATTCCTGCATGTTTTTATTCCGGTTATTGATCGTTATCTTAAAGCTTACATCAATCGCATTGACCGTTTTGCAGTACTGCTTTAAAATTTCCGCCTGGTCTTCCAGGCTGGCCGTCACATAATTAATATCCAGAAAGCCATACGCTCTCGAATATTTTCCCTTCGCCACCTCAAAAATGCCGTTTGCTGCAATTCTTGAAATACCCATTGTCTGCTGTACGGACTTTGGCGCCTTAACTAATTTATCGGTTTTCTTTAGTTGTTCAAATTGGTTTGTAAATAAATTCAATCCTTCTCCTTTCCGGCAGACCAGGGATATACTTAAAGACCCCTGTCTGCCATGCCAACTATTTCCCCTTCCATAAGAGGGAATTTTACTATTCCATCACGCTAAGTCTTTTAGCTTTCCACCAGACGGCTGCTGCCGTTATCACTGCCAGTGCCACCAATACTCCGGCGATCAATAGGACTGCTTTTCTTTTCACATCCCTCATGTTGGTCTTTCCCTCCTTCCCTGACTGCTCTTCCTCTGCCTTTTCTTTTTCCCCTGCCATAAATGCTTCCATAAGCTCCACTACATTTTCTGTTGATGCATAGATAAGCGGGCGGTTAAAAAAAGTAAAATGTATCATCTTATGTAAGAACTGCCGGAACGTCAGCCCATGGTAGTTGTAAAATCCGCCCATTGCCAGGGGGACTACGGCCGGAGTTGCAATATAGCAGCTTGCCGTCAGCCCGACCTTCTTATACAAAATCAGTATAATCAGTGCACCGGCTCCAACGGACAGTACGCTGAATAAAAGCTGTTTCGCCGTCAGCCCGAGCGCAATGGTCTCTTTATAGTGCTCTAAACTTTCACTGAGTTCAATTTCCATATTTTAATTTAACCAAAATTTTTTCAGAGGCAGTTTTGTTTATCTCCTCTGTTTTTTGGTATCTCCTTTCTTACGTTTTCCGTTGCTTTTCAGGTTTTTTGCATCTCTTTTGGATGATGTTCAGCATATGCTTTTTCATATTCTGCATACCATTCAGGAGCCGGTTCCTTAAGCCGTTCCTCATTAAATTTATATGCCGGAGACTTCCCATCTAAATAAAATCCGATTGCTTCCGCCTCCTTGTATCCTTCTACAATCCAAGTGCCTTTGAAGTCAGGCTCTGTGCGCCTTTGACGGAACCAACTGTGAGTGCTGCCGTAAACGTCATCTCCCCAAGATAGATCAGCGTCTTCGCCCAGTCTTCATAGTCCCCTGTGAAGCTCGGCAGCCCGGAACTGATAAATGCATTGCACAGCATGATTGCCAATGCCATGGTTACTGCCTCAAACACCACTGATATGGTATATTTCATATAGCTTGTAAAGGTGCTGCTAATCCCTCGGTTTCCTGCCAGCGTGCTGCTTGCAATCGCCCCATACGGCACAACAATCATGATTTTCAAAAAACGGAAATACACATTGTAGATTAGGAAAAATCCACAGATCAGCACAATCAAAGACACGAAGACTGCCAGTATCAGAAAGACAATACTGGTTCCGAATCCTAACTCCCTGATAATCTCCGCCTGTGCCGAATCAATCTTAATTTCTGTACTCTGGCTGCCTCCAAGTAGGTTGACCAAGTTTCCGCAGGATGTAAACAGGGCTTTTACAATGGTCAGGTTATAAGAAACAAGCCACTGTGCAATCCCGATACGCATCAGCATACGCAGAATCACCTCAAAGCGCATCTCCTCCCGAATATCCACGGATTCCGAACAGAAGCCGATAACAAAAAACAGCACTACAAGACTGGAGCCGATGGCAACAAAGATTGGATTTATGCTTGTTATGACACGCCATGGCCCCCCGCCTTTAAACTGCTGCGGTGACTGCCCCAGCAGCTCAAACACAAGTCCTACCTGGGCATTCCAAAACCCGAATACCACTTCCAGTAAAGCCAATATTGCTTCTCCCAGTTTAAACATTTATTCTCCTTTCGTGCCGGGTGATCAGCTGATCCCCAGGAATGTAAGGACCGCGGAAATCGCCGCCATAATCAGACCAGCCACAATCCCTTTAATAGCACTGTTCATGGTGGAAGAATCCTGCTGCTGGTATGCCTGTGCAAATTCCATCACGTTTTTCGCTAAGATAATAACTCCCACTGCTGCGATAATGCTTAAGACCAGGGTTTTTAAATTGGTAAGCGGTGCCGTAACACTGTCAACAGATGCCAAAACGGTCTCTACGAAGCAGGGTGCCGCCAAAAATGTCCCTAAAAGGACCTGTGCCACTTTACGTCCCTGTTTCTTTTTATCTGATACTTTTTTTAATTTCATATATTCTCCTTTCCGGTAGGCTAAAAAAACAGTTTTAAAACCTGTTTTTAGCAAAATAAATTCAACTTAAGATTTCTAAAATCAGTTTTAATTTTTCTCTTTTGTACACTGCATCCGCAGCTGCTTCATCTTCTCTGCGGAGTATGTAACATCCGCATATTCTAATATCTGATGATAGGAAATCCCTCCTGCAATCCCTGCATGTATTTCTTCTAATTGGGATTCGCTGTAATCATCGCTTCTTAGCCTCTCCATCAGTTTCTGTTCATCATCAGATGCCTGTTTCCCGGGATTGGCTTTTGGTTCCTTCCCTATCACATTTTGTGTCCTCACCTCCTTTCCGGGTCTGATGCCTTCTGCCCTGTTTTTCCCAAGCTCTTCCTCGGTATATATCTTCTCCGGTATCGGATTCAACCGGAATATCTCATCCATGGAAACCGCCAATATCTCGACCTGCTCCCCTTCCTGCTTCTTTTTCGTATAATATTCCAGCGATTTCTCACCAAGCAACCGCACCCTGCTGTCCGGTTCCTCCGTCTGGTGTACATAAATATCACCGTCCCCATCACCGGATTCCTTAAATAGCGGGTGTGCAAAGGTATTGTACTTACGGTCCAGAATCGGGTCGCAGCCCCTGATCATGACAATGCACTGATTGTTATCCAGTTTCCTTGTTTCATCAATGGTTAAAAGTTCACGCCCCAGGACATCAAAATTCCGGCTGCTGCTCCCATTCCTGCCCTTTGTTTCACCGCTGCTGCGCTTATCAATCGTGCCTTTTCCAAGCCCTTCTGAGAGATACTTATGCGTTGATTGTTCGTTACCCCCAAGATAAATAAGCGAATCACAATTTCCCGGAATGGTTTCCCAGGTATCCTTAAAAAGTGCCTTAATCTGTGCCAGATTCTGTATGATGATAATGCAGGAAATCTCCCTGGAGCGCATAGTGGAAAGAAGCGAACAGAAATCATCCGGAAGTGCGACATTTGCAAATTCATCCATTGCAAGTGTGACATGAATCGGGAGTCTTCCGTTATAGTGAAAGTCTGCCTGGTAATACAGCTCCTGAAACACCTGTGAATAGAGCATGCCTACAAGAAAGTTATAGCTTTTGTCCGCATCCGGTATCACACAGAATAAAGCGGTTCTTTTGTCCGGACTGCCTTCCACGCCGGTTCCGATTTCCGCAATATCCATCTCATCTTTATCCAGAACCCTTAAAATCTGCGGATTCTGCAAAAGCCCCAGCCGGGCATTCGCACTGATGATAATGCTCCGCACGGTATCACCGGCACCACGTACCACCTTGTTATACTGGATAACTGCCGGATGGTCTTCCCCTTTCTTCCGTTCCAGCCGCCTAAAACGCCTGTCCAGTCCGGACATCGAACCATCCCCCTTGACTTCGGCCTCATTCAGAAGCTTTAAGACCATACGGAAGTTCCGCTCCTCCAGTTTACATTCCAGCCACACATACAGGAATATCGCCTGCAGATACAGGGCCTCCGCTTTTTCCCAGAAAGGGTCATTGGATTGTGCATTCTTAGGCGTCGTATTGGCAATCAGGTTGGTAATCAGCCTGACGATATCCGTTTCAGAGCGGATATAACGGAAAGGGTTATATCCATTGGAATGGATCATTTCCACAAGATTCAGGACACGGACGCGATAACCGTGTGCCTTTAAAAAACCGCCGCAGCTGCGCAGTATCTCCCCTTTGGGATCGGTGATAATAAAAGATGAGGTCATCTGCATTAAGTTCGGCTTCACAAAAAATAGCGTCTTACCGGCACCGGATCCGCCGATCACAAGGTAATTCAAATTCAGCCGTGTCTTCCTCGTATTCATGGACATCCTGACATTTTGGGAAATGATACGGTTCTTTGACTCATCCTTATCCCCGAACTTTTTTGTGATCCGCTTCGGATTTGCAAAAACAGCCGTGCCATATTCCTTCCCATGCATATAGTTTTTCTGGCTTGTCGCATACAGGAGGATAAGAATAAAATAAATAAAAAGCCCCACGGCAATTGCTTTTAAAGAAGTTTCATTCCAATAATCTGCCACAGGGACTGCCATTACAGTATTTAGTTTTTCCATAAAACAGTTAATGTCCTGCCCCGGCTGACAGCAGTAATTAAGAAGGTATCCCAAATAGCCGGCGGGTATCACCCCAATGATATACAGCCATACCGATGTTTTCTTTCTACGGTAATTGATAGCTCCCTACCTCCTTCTTTCCTTGCCGCCGGCAGAACGCTTCGCTGCTTGGATGGCCTTCTGGGACTCCTGGTATTTTTGTTTTTTCTTTCTTATACGTTCCCGTTCCTGCCTGTCCTTTTCCTTCTTTACCGCGTCATAGCTCTGCGCATAAAGCTGCTCACCACTGACCTTACGGACGAACTGGTTCTCATCCGTTAAAACCGTATACGTTTTCTCTTTCTCAAGCGTTGTGTAAATAGTCTTGTTGTCATTGATCCATGACATATCTTCTTTCCGGAGCCAGATATGTTCATTCTTTTTATATGGGATCCTCGTCTTGATATGGTGCTCGGTCTCCTGCGTGACCATTTTTCGGTCGATCGTGATCCCGTTCACTTTCAAATCGTCTTTCGACTGTTTTTGTATGCGCCGGATAGTTTCAAGCTTCTCACTATCATCATGTGATACTCCTGCTCCCTTTGCCGCAGCCTCCGGGAACCACGCCTTCCACTCATCGGTGTGGGCAAGGGCAGCAAATTCCTGTTCACTGACTTTCATGTTCACCCCTCCGTCCGCACCCAGTTCCAATAAATCATGCTTCTGCATATGCTTCACTGCCGGCCAGATCTCCATCCAGGTCATATCCAGCTTCATACGGACATCACTCACCTTACAGCCGGGGTTTTCATAAAACTCCTTTGCCAACAGCTGATAGTCACGTTCCCCGAACGGCTGCTTTTTTCCGGCATCCTGCACCATTTTTTCTAATTCCTCCGGCTCCCCATTTGAAAAATAGTCATCCATCGTTTCAATTTTGGAATCCTTCAGCATCTCCATGATGACCTGCATGCGCGGTGCCGCCTGGCTATGGAATAATATCTCGCTCATACCATCCTTTTTGTTAATATCCGGTAAAATGGAATAAAGAATTTTATGCTTGTCAGCTAATTTCTTAACCGTCTTTAAATCCTCTGTCCGGAACTTAAAAACCTGTAAATCACCGCCATTTTTCAATAACTTCTTTACGGCAGTTTTACCGGAAAGCTTTTCCTGATCAATCAATTTTTTCAGTAAAGCAAAAAACTCTTTAACAAACTTCCAGCTTGCACCTGTCAATTTTGCGCAGATCTCCACACCTTCATAAGACACCCTGACGATCTGGGCTACATCTTGTATTTCACTCATTATCTTACCTTCCTGCGTAACCGGATTTTTGAGTCGGGTTTTGTTTATGTTGAAGAGTTTTCAACATAACTTGATTTTTTATCATCACTATTATGTTCATGAACATCAACCGGTTACCCGTTCTCCTTTCCTCTGAATTTTCTCTTTTTTCTTCCCCATAATAAAAAGGACTATCTCTACCATAGCGATAATCCTTCCTTGTCTTTTTGATATTCAATTTATTAATGTTTTTTACACCTCCTGGTCAAATTTTGTATTTAATCTATATAAAAAACCACAGAACGTTGTTGTCTTATCGCCTTGTGGTTTGAGTTGTTAATTATGAAATTAAAATTATATGAATTAAGCAAAATTGGCTGTATAGTCGATATTAAACATAATGGGAAGGTCAGAATCTATAAGATATTCCTTGTCTTTAACTTGAATTGGAACCCACACAAATAATCTTCTATCATTTTTAGGTGTATTAATGCCTATACCCACCTTTCCATCAT
>Ga0153972_1000189_pt1 | contig 18464 bp, 14 predicted proteins | sample TSGA056MetaG_FD_104732 | JGI IMG/M metagenome (GOLD analysis project Ga0153972, IMG submission 104732) | Attine ant fungus gardens microbial communities from Georgia, USA - TSGA056 MetaG | ecosystem: Host-associated > Fungi > Mycelium > Unclassified | place: USA: Georgia, George L Smith State...
ACGGCTCTTTTTCCCAAAAAAGCCGAACCCTTCTGACCGCCTAAAACTAAAAGTACAAGGCAAGGACGGTTTCATCCTGGGTAAAGAACACGTCGACCTGCGTTACGTTGAACAACTTGCCGATTCCGAACAAACAGGAACCCTCGGCCAAATCTTACGTTATGCCATTGAACATTACGGAGGACAGCAAAAAGAATTACCCACTATCATGAAAGCCATCACCACCCTTTTACAAACAAAAGGCCTAAGTGCCTTCTGCGGCTCCCCCCATATCCGTTCCGGCTACGCAATGCCACGAACCCAGGAAATTTATGCCTGTTTTAACCGTTTCCGAGAATAAAACCTCTCTTACCGCCAATACCAGCCCGGAAGCAGAAGCCCTCTGCCGTCAGAACAGTACGCTGGCTTCTGCTTCTGGGCATCCGCATTCCCCTATAACCTACAGTATATCCCCATGAAACTCCTGCAAAGACCGAACACTAAATCGTTTCGTCTCTTTAGCCGCCTTAATCCCTTCCACAGTAGCCTTCGCCGCCGCCATAGTAGTCATATAAGGAATCTTATACTTAATTGCTGATTTACGAATATAACTATCATCTACCGCCGCTTTCTTCCCCGATGGCGTATTAACAATCATGCAAATATTCTGATTCATCATCTCATCCAGAATATTTGGCCTTCCTTCATTAATCTTAGCGATCTTCTTCACCGGCAGACCCGCTTTTTCAATTAACTCATGGGTCTTTCCTGTTGCCATTAGAGAAAGTCCACACTCATACAACCCTTGTGCCACTTCAACTACTTCCGGCTTATCCCGATCATTAACACTGATCAATACAGTCCCTTCCTGTGGAAGAATTGTCTTCGCAGCTTCCTGGGCTTTGTAGAATGCCTCGCCAAATCCACTGGCAATTCCAAGTACTTCCCCGGTAGAACGCATCTCCGGTCCCAGAAGAGGGTCTACTTCCTGGAACATGTTAAATGGGAATACAGATTCTTTCACACCGTAATGTGAAAATTTCTTTTCTTTTAATTCTGATACCGGTGAAGGTCTGCCTGTCAGATAAGAAGTCATGATATCTGTAGCTAGTTTTACCATTTGAATGTTGCACACTTTTGAGACCAGCGGCACTGTACGAGATGCTCTCGGATTGGCCTCCAGCACATATACGGTTCCATCTTCAATTGCATATTGCATATTCATCAGGCCGACAACATGCATTTCCGCTGCGATTTTTCTTGTATAATCCTTTATCACAGCAATCTGCTCTGCGCTTAAGTTTTTGGATGGCAGAATACATGCGGAGTCACCGGAATGAACGCCGGCAAGTTCGATATGTTCCATAACTGCCGGAACGAATACATTCGTCCCATCGCTGATAGCATCTGCCTCGCACTCTGTGGCATGGTGCAGGAAACGGTCAATTAAAATTGGTCTTTCCGGGGTTACGCCGATTGCCGCATTCATGTAATAAGCCAGTGCTTCATCATCGTGAACTACTTCCATACCACGTCCACCTAGTACAAAAGAAGGACGAACCATAACCGGATAACCGATTCTTGCTGCAATCGCAAGGGCTTCTTCGGTATTCACGGCCATGCCTGCTTCGGGCATTGGGATTTCCAGCTTATCCATCATTTCCCGGAAAAGATCACGGTCTTCTGCCAGATTGATTGTTTCGGGTGTGGTTCCCAGAATATTTACGCCGGCTTTTTTCAGGTCTTCTGCCAGATTCAGCGGAGTCTGTCCGCCAAATTGGGCAATTACTCCTACTGGTTTTTCTTTTTCGTGAATGCTCAGCACATCTTCCAATGTCAGTGGCTCAAAATACAATTTATCCGATGTGTCATAATCAGTTGAAACAGTTTCCGGATTACAGTTAACGATAATTGTTTCAAATCCCAACTCTTTTAATGCAATAGCTGCATGAACACAGCAGTAATCAAATTCGATACCCTGCCCGATGCGGTTTGGCCCACCGCCCAGGATCATAACTTTTTGACGATCTGCATTGACCGGACTTTCATCCTTTATATGGTAGCTGGAATAATAATATGCACTGTCTTGGGTGCCGCTTACATGCACACCTTCCCATGCTTCTACGATTCCGGCTTCTACTCTGGCCGCACGGATATCGTCCTCTTTTACCGCCAGTAACTGACTTAGGTATTTATCAGCAAAGCCATCCAGCTTTGCCTGACGCAGTACGTCGGCTGACGGAATCTGACCTTGATACTGCTTCAGAGATTCCTCTTCTTCTACTAGTTCTTTCATCTGCTGGATAAAGTAATGTTTTACTTTGGTACATTCGAAGATTTCATCTACAGTTACTCCTTTCCGAAGTGCCTCGTACATTACAAAGTGACGTTCACTGGTGGGCACAGAAAGCATTTTCAAAAGTTCTTTCTTGGACTTCTCACCAAAATCTTTTGCACCACCCAATCCATGTCTGCCGATTTCCAGACTGCGGATTGCTTTTTGGAAGGCTTCCTTGTAAGTCTTACCGATGCTCATAACTTCACCTACTGCACGCATCTGCGTGCCCAGTTTATCTTCGGAGCCTTTGAATTTTTCAAATGCCCAGCGGGCAAATTTAATTACTACATAGTCTCCCCCCGGAACATACCGATCCAGGGTTTTATATTTGCCACATGGAATCTCATCCAAAGTCAAGCCGCTTGCCAGCATCGCAGAAACAAGGGCAATCGGGAAGCCGGTTGCTTTGGAAGCAAGGGCTGAAGAACGGGATGTTCGGGGATTGATTTCAATTACGATGATACGGTCAGATACGGGGTCATGGGCAAACTGCACATTTGTGCCACCGATTACTTCGATAGCTTCAACAATCTTATATGCCTGCTCCTGAAGGCGTTTCTGTGTTGCTTCTGAAATGGTCAGCATCGGTGCTGAACAGAAAGAATCACCCGTGTGGACACCAAGAGGATCAATATTCTCGATAAAGCATACTGTTATCATATTATTCTTAGCATCACGAACCACTTCCAGTTCCAGTTCTTCCCAGCCAAGGATAGATTCTTCCACCAAAACCTGGCCAACAAGGCTGGCCTGCAGCCCGCGAGCACAAACCGTCGTCAATTCTTCTTTATTATATACAAGACCGCCGCCAGCACCGCCCATGGTATATGCCGGTCGAAGAACAACCGGATAACCCAGTTTATCTGCACTTATAAGCGCCTCATCTATGGAATAAGCCACTTCACTTCTGGCCATCTCAATCCCCAGAGTATCCATGGTCTTCTTAAATTCAATACGATCTTCACCACGCTCAATAGCCTCTACCTGAACGCCTATAACTTTTATATTATATTTATCTAAAACTCCCGCTTGCTCAAGCTCAGAGCATAGATTAAGCCCAGATTGCCCCCCTAGATTTGGAAGCAAGGCATCCGGACGTTCCTTTTCAATAATCTGCGATAAACGCTCTACATTCAATGGTTCAATATAGGTAACATCTGCCGTCCCCGGGTCGGTCATAATCGTTGCAGGATTAGAATTCACAAGCACGATTTCATATCCCAGATTCTTAAGTGCTTTACAGGCCTGTGTTCCTGAATAGTCAAATTCACACGCCTGTCCAATAATAATCGGACCGGATCCTATGATCAAAACTTTGTGGATATCATTTCTCTTCATTTAATCACCATTTCCCTATTCTTTTGCATTTTGTATTTTCTTATTTTTCTTCACGATATATTATAGGGAAAAGATTGCACTTTGTCTATGGTTAATTTACATTGGAGTCAACACCTGAGTCTGCTAAAACATCCCGTTCTATGGATATCACGGAAATTTCTGTATAAATACCGGATATTAATCTGTAAAACTCAAAAGAGGGAAAGCAAAATCAGCTTTCCCCTTTGTTCATTTTCATCCGTTTTTTATTACTGCAGTGCAGCTGCATACCACATAATCTTCTCCTCCGTAGCCTCCTCCCGGTTTATCCCTCCCGTTATTTTCCCCTCATGCATCACGATAATCCGATCACATAAGGACAGTAGTTCAGGAAGCTGTGGATGAAATGTCCATAGTGCCTTTGCTTGTCAGGATTTTCCAATAAGATTTCTCTATTCTCAATCAGAAAAGTCTATTCAATATCCTATTACTGAAGTTTGTGTATTTTTCAGATGATATTCTTTAAGACCTAACATATGGTGATACATAGCATCCTGTGCTTTTGTTACATCATGATCTTTTACAGCTTCCATGATCTCACGGTGTTCCTTAATAGAACATTGAATACGTAAATCGTCCATTTTTGCATAAAAAAGCATACGATTTGCCTGGTCTCTCAAAGTGCCAAGCATTGTTTCAAGTCGTTTATTACCTGTATTACTTGAATAAATATGATGAAAATCTTTATCTGCTTTTGCAACACCTTCATAGTCATGTTCCGCATACGCTTTTTCCATTGCTTCTACCGTATCCTCTATATCCAGTTTCATCGCTTTCGTAGCATTTTCCATAAAAAGCTTAATTGCCAAAACATCTAATACTTCACGTAAAGTGTAGGTTTCTTGAATATCCTTTGAGTAAATTGGAGCAACCGCCATCCCTTGGCCCGGAGCAAAAAGTACAAGTCCTTCGTTAACAAGTTGTGTTAAGGCTGTTCGGATAGGTGTTCGGCTAACGTTTAATATTTTGCCTAAATTTCGTTCAACCAAAAGTACACCTGGCCGGAGCTCATTCGATATTATCATCTCCTTAAGTTTGCTGTAAGTGTACTCCTGTTTGCTTGAAAGTAATGGAATTCCTTCGTTTTGCATATTTGTTTGTCATACCCCCTATTAGAATTATTTTTCAAGTCCAATGTATACCATGTATCCAATATTAGTATATCATCTTTTCATAATTAGTAAAGTACTGTCAACAACTTATGCACAGAAACACCTTACGGAATTGTCGCTTTGTAAACAGTGACACGTTCAGCTGTGTTGGCTGCCCGGACGCCACTGCAGAAAGATCGGTACTTTCCGCAATCACCTATTCAGTTGGTTTTATCCAACGGTTCGATATCCTTCCAAACATTACCTTGTGCATTACTTTCCACACATGCCTTTACAAACCGAAGCCCCTTTACTCCATCTGCTACGGTCGGATAAGTATAGCTCTCTGGCGTTCTGCCTGTTAATCTGGCCAGCAGATGCTCGCAAAATGCATGATAAATATTGCCAAACGCCTCAAAATATCCTTCCGGATGTCCTGCTGGCAGCCGACTCATCCGAATACTTTCTTCATATAGATACTCACGGTTCGCAGACAAATGCTGTGTGGGCTCATTATTTCTCGTGAATTTTAGCAGCCCTGCCTGATCATGGCACCATTCCAGCGATCCTTTTGTACCAAAAACACGAATTTTAACACCGCACTCATAACCTATAGCAATCTGTGAAGCCCATAAGGTTCCTGAAACTGCGTTCCCAAAGTCAAGCAGCACTGTGGTATTGGTCTCCAACGGCAACTCTCCGGGATAGGTGTCAAACCGGGCCAGCACCCGCTTAAGTTCCAATCCCGTTGATTGTGCAATAAGCTGCTCCAGATGGGTCCCGATATCTCCGGTACACAAAGAAATTCCTATTATCTTAGGGTCAAAACGCCATAAGGCCTGATCTGATTTTTTCTGTACTAAAGAAGCGATTACCCAATCCTGTGGATATTCGGCTGTCACATGCAGGATATCTCCAATCTCCCCTTTTTCAATCATCTCACGCATCTGACGTATCACTGCATAACCCGTATATGTATATGTCAGCCCAAACAGCAGATTCCGTTTCTTTGCAATACGTTCCAGCTCTTCACCCTGTTCCAGGTTAAAAGCCAGCGGTTTATCACACATAACATGGATATCATGCTCCATAAAACATTTTGCAATTTCATAATGGCTGATATTGGGAGTCGCTATAACTACAAATTGAATTCCATCATCTCTTTGTGACTCTTTCTCTGCCATTACTTTATAATCAGGATAAATACGGCTCTCGTCGTATATATGCCAATTTCTTCCTGTCTCCAGATTCTTTTCTGCATCCCGAGTAAAACACCCCGCTTTTAAAACCGCCAGGTCATCCATCAAAGCGCCATGCCGATGTACATTGCCAATAAATGCCTTGTTTCCGCCGCCCAACATTCCAAATCTTAATTCCATAGTTATACACTCCTTCCACCTTAAATTATTTTATAAAATTAAACTTCTATCGGATTCATCTTCTGGGACTTTGATCGTTTTATATTCTGGAAGATGCCATAATAGATTTCAACTATTTTGTTTACGCAGCGTATCTGACATAACGGCAAATACAATAACAAGACCGGTTACAATTTGCTGAATATGGGTATTTACATTCAAAAGAGATAATCCATTTTTAATTACTGTTATAAGCAGCGCACCTATAAGTGTGCCCAGGATCCGTCCCTGACCGCCTGTCATAGAAGCACCGCCGATAACCACTGCCGCGATAGCATCCATCTCATAACCTTCCCCCGCTGTTGTTTGTGCTGTAGCCATTCTGCCAATATAGATAATACCGCTAAGTGCAGCGGTAAACCCGGAGATGGTATAGGTTGCCAGTAATGTTTTATTAACGTTGATACCAGACAAACGAGCGGACTCCATATTGCCTCCGGTAGCGTAAATATTTCTCCCCAGCCGCGTATGTCTAAGCATCCACCACGCGATAGCATAGGCTACGATCATAATGATTATCGGCATTTTGACAAAACCGATTTGTCCGTTTCCGATAAATTTTGTTAAAAACGGAACACTGGTAATAGGTCTTCCGCCTGTAATAGCAAGTGCAAAACCGCGTGCAATTGACATGGTACCGAGCGTTGCTATAAAAGCAGGCAGTTTTGCTTTAGAAATCAGCAAACCATTAGTACCTCCACAGACCAGACCAATGCAAATTCCTCCAACAATACAAAGTATTGCATTAAGCAGCGTATCCGCAAAACCCATTTTCTGAAAAAGCATGCCGCTAAAAATACCTGTCAGACCAACAATGGATCCTACCGAAAGATCAATACCTCCTGTCAGAATGACAACCGTCATACCAATGGCTACAATACTGTTAATCGTTGTTTGCAAAAGTACATTTGTAACATTGGTTCCTGAAAGAAAAACTCCTTTGGAAATAATTGTAAGAAATATGCAAAGAACAATTAATCCTACAACTACAAAGTATTCCGATGCTTTAAAATCTCTTTCCTGGTTTATATTAGTTTTCATCTATAATTCCCTCCCATCGCAAGTTTCATAATCTTATCCTGGGCAACGTCCGCTCTTGAAAGTTCACCTGTAATGACACCATTACTCATAACTATAACGCGATCGCTCATACCAATAACTTCCGGCAGCTCTGAGGAAACCATGATGACAGCACTTCCGTTTCGAGCCTGCTCAATCATCAATTTATATATTTCTACCTTGGCGCCTACATCAATGCCGCGTGTGGGTTCATCAAAAATGATCACATCACAGCCGGCATATAACCATTTAGCCAATACCACCTTTTGCTGGTTACCCCCAGAAAGATTAACCGTTTTCTGCGATAGACGAGGTGTTTTAATACGTATGGCATCAACCATTTTACGCGCAGCATCCTTTTCTTTTTTCAGACTAAGTACTCCTTTATCAATTATTTTACACAATGCAGCCAGTGTAATATTTTGTTTGACATCTAAAACCAATACAAGCCCCTGACCTTTGCGGTCTTCTGTTAAAAAACCGATTTTATTTTTAACCGCATCTTGAAATGTTTTTATTACAATTTTTTTACCGCGTAAATAAATATCACCGCTTTGACGCGGATCTGCTCCAGTCAGAGCCCTCATAAGTTCCGTCCGACCTGCGCCCATTAAACCGGCAAAACCTACAATCTCACCGCTCCGCACAGAAAATGAGCAGTTTTTCACTTTGTCAGTCGTAATATTTTCTACACGTAACAATTCCTCTCCAACAGGTATCTCCACTTTTGGATACTGTTCAGTTAAATCACGCCCAATCATGGCTTTGATCAGAACATCTAAGTTCATATCTTTTTTTAATGGAAATGTTTTAATATATTGGCCATCACGCAGCACGGTAGCCCGATCACCGATTTCCAGAAGTTCCTCCATCCGGTGCGAAATATAGATGATTCCTACACCCCTCTTTTTCAGCCGGTCAATGATGAAAAAAAGCCCGTCAATTTCTTTATCTGTCAGGGAAGAGGTCGGTTCATCCATGATCAGAAGATCAACCTTCCTGGAAACAGCTTTTGCTACCTCCACCATCTGCTGTTGTGCTACACTTAATTTTCGTACAGGTGTGCGTGGATTTAATTCAAGCTGCATATCATCCAGTATTTTCTGGGTCTGCTCATACATGCTTTTCCAGTCAATTCCTATCCCCTTTTTCGGTATACGGCCGACAAAAATGTTTTCCGCAACGGAAAGATAAGGAATCAGGTTCAATTCCTGATAAATGATATTAATTCCCATTTCCTGTGCTTTATGCACATTTTCAATTTCAACAGCCTCACCTTTGTAATAGATATTACCGCTGCTTTTTTTATGCACTCCGCAGAGTATTTTCATTAGTGTGGATTTCCCTGCACCGTTTTCACCCATGAGCATGTGTACTTCTCCGCTGTTAAGTTCAAAATGAACCTTGTCAAGCGCTTTCACACCGGGAAATTCCATGCTGATATCTTCCATTTTAAGTAAATCTCCTGCTGCCAAAATCTTCACCTCTCATTCCGTAAAAGCGAATGAAGAGCAATCATTCGCTTTTATTTGACTGCTCTTCATAGCATTAATTCTTTACTCGGTATCAACGTTATCAATTGTCAGTACTACTGTTTTCGTATCAATTTCATCCGAAAATGTAGTGGACGGATCCTGGCTCTTCTGCACAGCTGACATGATCGCGGTATATCCCATATCGCCGGCAAACTGCGCAACATCTGCAAAGACTTTTCCATCTTTAATCGCCTGGCGTCCCTCTGCAAGTCCATCAAATGTCATAATAGTAATCTGATCCAATTTCCCTGCATCGGATACTGCATTCGTAACACCCATACCCATCATATCACTGGAAACGAAAATAGCTCTTAAATCGGGATTGGATGTCATGATATTCTGTGTCTGATTATACGCTTCTTCCATTTCCCAGTTTGCCGTCTGTGACGCTACAACTTCCATATACGGAAAATCTTTAATACCATTCAAAAAACCTTCTTTCCGGTCAATGGCATTTCGCTGTCCGGTTGCCCCTTCAATTATTGCAACTTCAACGATCTCTCCGGCTTCGCCCTCAGCTGCAAATTTTTCTGACAGAGTGATGCCGCCAAGCGTCGCAGCCTCATAACTGTTCGTACCTATAAATGTTTCAACTTTGCCACCTTGTGCTTCCAGTTCCTTAAGATCCAGCCTGGAGTCTACGATAAATACTGGGATTTCGGCCTCTGTTGCTTTTACGACTGCCGGAATCAATGCTGTTGCGTCAGGAGGTGTAATTATAATAGCATCCTTCTGCAGCGCAATAGCATTTTCTACATAGCTGATAAAATCTTCGGTGCTTGTTTCGGTTTTCGGCGCCTCCGCTATACAGTTTACGGTTATTCCCTGTTCCTTGAGTTCTTCAATCGCCAATTTCATACCGTCTTCCATATCTACATAAAACGGATTGGCAAGCGACTGCATGATAAACACGAAATTATATTCTTCGTCCGCCGAAGCAGTTTCGTCAGTATCAGCTGTTTTGGCAGTTTCCGGGGGCGATGTTTCGTTCCCTTCTTGCGGCGATGCACTTTCACCACATGCAACCAGGGTAAAGCCCAATATCAGTGACAAAACCAAACCTAATAAACCTTTTTCTCTCTTCATAGCTTTCCTCCGCAATAATACAATAATTTTAATAGATTCCGGCAAAACACATCTGCTATATACCTGGTTTTTAGTATCTGCTTTTCTGAAATCAACACATCTCTAATCCACCACTGACATTAAGCGCTTCACCTATCGTATATCCGCTTGACTTTGAACACAAAAACAGCAACGCATTCGCAATATCATCTCCGGTGCCATGTCTTTGAACAGGAATTGCTTTTCTATATTTTTCTCTTGTTTCTTCGAATGAAATATTTTCGATTTCCGCCTCCTCATACAAAGATTGAATGTGCATCTCCGTGTACATATTTCCCGGGCATATTGCATTTACAAAGATATTATGCTTTATCGCTTCATAAGCAAATGACCGGGTAAAGTTCAATATGGCAGCCTTTGAAGCGCAATAGACCGCGAAATAGCCATAACCACGCTTAGCATAATATGATCCGGTGTTTACTATATGCCCGCCCGTCCCCTGTTTTATCATCTGGCGGACTGCCGCCCTGCTGCCGTTAAAAACACCGCGTAAATTAATGTTGATCACTTTATCAAATACGCTGTCTTCAATATCCGCCACTTCGCACATTGCTTGATTTACACCGGCATTGTTGAACATTATATCTATCTGTCCAAACTCCTGTACCGTTTTTTCAACCAAAGAATCCACTTCAGCAGCAATTGCCACGTTTGTAATCACCCCCATACATTTCGCACTTTTAATCTCAGCCCCCAGTATCTTAGCTGACTCCAGAACCTCTGGGTTGATATCCGCCAATGTTACATTACATCCTTGTTCCATAAGCCGCTTAGCACAAGTTAAACCAATACCCCTTGCCGCTCCTGTAATAATAGCAGCTTTTCCTGAAAATTCACCCATAATCACCTTGCCTCCTTACTCAAACGAAATTTGTATTTTAACTTCTTTACCTGACATATCTGCTGAGAGAATATCAAAAGCTTCCTTCGTTTCTCCGACTTTCATTACACGCGTGACTATTTTTTCTACCTCTATTCTGCCGGATGCAACAAATGCTACACTGGCTTCAAAGTCATAGGTATTAAAGCACCAGAGACCGCAAAGGTTATAATCCCTGTATGCCCAGTCAAAAACAGGCAGTGATACTTCAGATACCGGAAGTCCGCTTTGAACATACATACCTCTTTTACGCAGTGACGCGAATGCATCTCTGATCGCCGCTTCGGCTCCGGTACATTCAATTGCTATGTCGACACCATAGTCATCTGTGAGTTTCTTAATCTCTTCGCCGACATTCACTTTGGCAGGATCGAAAACCAGGCTCGCCCCCCACTCTTCACAGCGTGCGCGTCTGCCGGGCTGTATTTCCGTCATATAGATAAAAGAAGCTCCTGCTGCCTGCGCTCCAAGTAAAGTCAGACTGGCAGTTGGTCCTCCTCCTGTTATTAAAAGCTTATCTCCTATCTGCAGGTTTCCTCTCCGAATTCCATACAGCGCAACGCAAAGAGGTTCAATGCAGGCTCCCTGCTCAAATGTCACGTTATCAGGCAGTTTTACAAGCTGATAATCCTTTACTGTACAATATTCTCCAAATCCGCCGTATGGCCATTGCAGACCAATCGCAGCAAACGATTCACACAGGTGCTCAAGACCCATTCTACAGTATTTACATTTGCCGCAATGCATTAATGGCATCACGCAAACCCGATCTCCTACCTTCCATTGCTGGTTATCCACATCCCTGCCAAGCTCAGTGATCACGCCTGAAAACTCATGTCCCATTACCAATGGACCCATGTGCCCTGTCAGCGGATGCGGCTTATCAACCCATAAAGTTTGAGCTCCATAAACATATTCATGAAGGTCAGTACCACATATGCCACAACGTTTTACCTGTATCAATGCTTCATCAGCTGCTGGTTTTGGAACTTCAAGAGTTTCGATTCGAATATCCTGTTTGCCATACCATCTGGCTGCTTTCATCTTCATAACTCAACTCCTTTCCACTATACACTGCCCTAAAGTATGAAATATTATTGTAATAGCAAAAACTTATAAAATAGGACACATCATCAATTCTTCTTTCGGGAACTTTGATACAATCTGCGGACCATCTTTAGTAATCACAATCATATCCTCGATTCGAGCACCCACATGACCTTCTCCGTCATATGTCTCAACAGCAATCACCATGCCCTCTTTTAGTTCAACCGGATGTTCCAGAGAAAATTTTCTTTCAATCATTGGCCGTTCCCATAAACAGACACCAACACCGTGTGCAAATGCTAAACCAAAAGACTCTCCTGCCTGTTTACACCCCCAGTGTGTGTGATCTGGCCAGGCATTGACAATATCTGCAGTAGTATTTCCGACAATACACTTTTCAATACCGGCCATCAGCATTTTGTAGGCACTGTCATACACACGCTTAGCCTGATCTGTGGGGGTACCACAGCACAGTGTTCTGTAATAGCAGGTATGATATCCGTTAAACAATGTACATATGTCAGCGAAAACCATATCTCCAGGTTGAATCAGCCGGTCTGAGGACAAATGAGGATGCGGATGGGCGCGTGTTCCAGATGTCATCTGAATGTTATGAATCCACTGTGAACCTGTCCGATGCAGCTCAGCAGCGGCGACTGCCTGTAACTCGTTTTCCTTCACTCCAGGGCGCAGTGCACGAGCCATCTGATAGAATGCACCGTCAACTGTTGAAGCAGCCTGCATCATAATTTGAATCTCATCTTCATTCTTAATCTCCCGGGCAGCACACATAATTTCTGTTGCATCACCCAGTTTATAGCCACGCTGTTCAAGAGTTGTCATTAATTGTCCGTCAATCCTGTCTATGCCTATAGGTGCCTTGATATCCAAATGGTTTTCTTCCATAACCATGCGTAAGTCTGCTTCAAACTTATCCAAATGCCCGCCATTGTCTCCCCATGTCATGGGAAGAGCACCAAACATGGTTGTATTGGCGGGATATGCCCGATCGGCAATCCATGAACAGTTAATTCGCTCATTTGCCACTTCCGAACCAAAACCAAAGATGTAAGGCTTCCCTCCTCTTGGGACAATCGCATATCTTCCCATGTTATCCACTTCTGGTGATGCTACAGCAGTTGAGGTTGCATAGCGTTTGTTTTCCGTCGCAAACAGAATCAAACATGAGAAGTCTGTTTTCTCAAGAAATTGCTGAACTCTGCCTTCTCGGTATTCTCTCATCCGATTAAAATCAATCCTGTCTTCATAGTCAACTTGCATCATACCTTTTGTTCCATAAATCATAGATACCACCTCCATATATTTTTACTTATTCCATTATTAACTTTTCTATTATCCGTCTCATTTTTTGGTATGCATGGTATACCATATAGTATAGACTTTAAAAAATGAAATGTCAACATTACTCTACTATTTTTTATTACTAAAAAACTGGGATTAATTATATGCATTATGACCACGGTTTTACACCTATTATTTCGATTTTCCCGGTGCGTTGCAACACATACCTTCGCTGTCATGGGCTGCCTCCATAATAGCCTCACAAATTGTTGGATGCGGATGAATCGTATCTGATAACTCCTCAATGGTTCCCTCACAGCGCATAACGGCAGCAATTTCCCCAATCATATCTGTAGCTCTGGGTGCCAGCATTTGCGCTCCGAGTATTTCACCTGTTTCAGGGTCACTAATAATTTTAACAAATCCATCATTTTCGCACATTATAATTGCTTTGCCATTTCCAGCAAGGTTAAATGTACCAACATTTACAGGGCGGTCCGCTGCATCTTCGGTAATACCTACATATGCAATCTCTGGAGATGTGTAGACACAGGCAGGGACAATTTTATAATCCATGCGTTTCTTTTTTCCGGCGCAATTTGCTGCTGCAACCATCCCCTGGGCAGTCGCCACATGGGCGAGTTGAATTTTGCCTGTAATATCACCAATGGCATAAATGTTCGGTATATTGGTACGCATTTCTTCGTTCACTTCCACAAAGCCGTGATTTTCACGAATACCTGCTGTTTCCAGGCCGATACCAGCGGTCTGCGGCTGACGTCCAACACTTACGACACAGCAGTTTCCTTTTGCCTGCTTAGATTCTCCCGCACACTTATAATCTACCAAAACGGTTTCACCTCCGTATATAGCGGTTACTTTAGCTCCTGTAACAATTTCAACGCCGCTTTTGGACAACTTCTGCATAAGTGCATTGACAATTTCTTTATCTACACCTGGCAGGATGGATGGCATCATCTCAATCACAGTAACTTTGCAATGAAGCATGGCATACAAGGTTGCGAATTCAATTCCAATTACACCGCCGCCAATAATAACCATACTTTTCGGACCAGTGGTAAGTGAAAGCACATCATCGCTGGTCAGAACATTTTCTTCATCAATCCCCCGAATTGGCGGTTTCACCGGAACTGAACCAGTAGCCAGAATAATCTTGTCTGCGGTAATGATTTCGCCGCCTACGTCAATAGTATTGGTATCTTTCAGCATTCCGTACCCTTTTTTCACATCTACATCATGGGATTTTTCCAGATATTCAATTCCACGGCGCAGTTTGCTGACAATTATATCTTTACGGGATATCATTTCCCCGAAATCAAAAGAGTTAACAGACAGATCTATGCCAAATTTCTTTGCATTATGTATGGTGTAATAAAATTCCGCACAGTGTAATAGTGACTTTGTAGGAATACAGCCACGATTTAGGCAAGTTCCGCCAAGTTCTCCCGCCTCAATAAGTATCGTTTTAAGTCCATATTGCGCACAGCGGATAGCCGCTTCATACCCCCCTGGCCCGCCGCCAAGGACGGCAACATTATATTTCATATCATTCCTCCTTAAATCAATAGCCCCGGATTTTCCAGCAGTTCCTTAACGCGGCGCAAAAAAAGTGCAGCTGGAGCGCCGTCAACAATGCGGTGGTCATAGGTCAGGCTCAATTGCATCATCGGCCGGATTACGATTTCATCGCCCTCTGCAACAGGCTGCTTAACAAGCTTTCCAACAGCTAAAATTCCTGCTTCCGGAGGATTAATAATGGCTGTAAAGCTATCCAGATCATACATTCCAAGATTAGAAACCGTAAACGTTCCACCTTTATAATCATCGGGTACAAGCTGATTGCCTTTGGCTTTTTGAACCAGTTCGGATGAGCAGAGCGCGATCTCACGCAAATTCATTAAATCAGTATTTTGTATTACAGGCACAATCAATCCTTCTTTTACTGCAACAGCCATTCCAAGGTTAATATATTTCTTCTGAATGATTCCTTGGTCTCCCCATGAGGAATTAATCTCTGGGAATTCAGTTAAAGCTTTTGCCACACACCGCAATACAATATCGTTGTAACTCACCTTGATATTTGATTTCTTAAGCAACTCACGCAATCGTACCGCTTCTGACATATTGACTGATATGCGATGGTTTGCCTGAGCCATTTCAAGCAAGCTCTCTTTCATGCGTGATGCTACAACCTTGCGCATTCCACTGAAAGGAATAAGGACTTCTTCTCTTTGTTCCCTGCTTTGACCTCTGAGTGCCACAGTATTCTGCACGTCAGCCACGGTTATTTTGTTATGAGAACCTGTTCCGTCAACAGACTGTAAATCAACATTTTCCCTCGCTGCAACTTTTCTGGCCAATGGCGTTGCCTTTACAGCAGATATCGGAGTAAAATTCAGAACATCACGCTCAATTATAAGGTCATCCGGACCGGAACCGGTAACTTGATGGATATCAATCCCTCGTTGTTCGGCAGACAGTTGTGCACGCGGTGTGGAAAAATTTTCATCGGATGCATGCGACAGCGCTGTTTTACTCACATACTGTACAGCTTTCCCTTGATTCTCCTTAGCAACATCGGTTTGAGCCGGAGTGTCTTTACCCGATTCTGCAAGCATTACAGAGATATCTTCTCCGACATCACCAATAACCGCAATCGGCATGGTTATTGGGACGGTATCTCCTGCCGGATGCAGAATTTTCAGCAGTGTCCCATCTGCAGCCGATGGAATGCTGATAGTCAGCTTATCCGTTTCCATTTCAAATAAACTGTCACCTTGGGCAACCTGGGTACCTTCTTCTACAAGCCAGCTGATAATTGTACCCTCTGTCATCTGCAGCCCTTGTTTGGGCATAATTACAAATTCTGCCATGTTCTATATCCCTCCTAACGATAGCAAACAGCTTTTGCCGCATCTATAATATCCTTAACACTTGGCACAACCGCACTTTCAAGCACAGCGTTAAACGGAAGCGGACAGGCTTTCGCGCCAAGGCGGATCGGAACTGCATCCAGATAACGGAACGCGCTTTCTGTCACCTGTGAAGCTACTTCTGCCCCCCACCCGGCATTGCGGTGTGCTTCGTGTACAACAACAAACCTCCCTGTTTTCTTGACCGATGCTACGATGGTTTCCATATCAAGCGGCACAAGTGTGCGTGGGTCAATAACCTCGGTCTCAATACCCTGTTTTGCCAGCTCATCAGCAGCTTCCAACGCTCTGCTAACGTACAGCAGCGACGCCACAATTGTCACATCTTTACCTGCGCGCTTAATATCTGCCTTGCCGAATGGAATAATATAATCCGGGTTGTCGGGAACCTCGGATTTTAATGCATATAACGCTTTATGTTCAAAAAACATTACCGGGTTATCATCTCTGATTGCCGTCCGCAGCAGCCCGGCAGCATCGGCTGCAGTAGACGGGCAGGCTACCTTAAGACCCGGTATATGCATGAAGAAGGTTTCCAGACTCTGGCTGTGTGTTGCAGCATTTCCACGCCCGATACCTTGTTGTCCTCGAATGACCAGAGGTATTCTGGGTTTCCCGCCAAAGACATAACGCGTTTTTGCGGCCTGATTCAGAATCTGGTCGGCAGCAACTAACGTAAAATCCATATACATAAGTTCGACAATCGGGCGCATCCCAGCACATGCTGCCCCGATTCCAGCTCCTACAATACCCGCTTCCGATATCGGTGTATTACGGACACGCGCCGTTCCGAACTCTTTATATAAATCTCTGGTGCATCCAAAAACACCACCTAAGGTCTCAATGTCTTCGCCCATGATAAACACATGATTATCGCGTCGCATTTCTTCCGCAATCGTATCACGGATTGCCGTCGCATATGTTTTTTTACTCATACTGCCGCCTCCTGTTTAATATAAAAAACATCCTCCATAACACTCGCTGGATCTGGTTCCGGACTGTTGATTGCATACTCCGCAGCATCATCCGCTTCCTTTACCGCGTCATTTTCAATCTTGTCAAGATCTTCTACCGTAAAATCACCGTTTTCCAGCAGCTTGTTACGAAACATCTTAATTGGATCCCTGCCCGTTTTCCATTCTTCAACCTCTTTTTTTGTTCGGTAAGTCTGAGGATCACCTGTCCAATGCCCCATATGGCGGCAGGTTTTGCACTCTATAAGCGTTGGTCCTTTGCCCTCTTTTGCACGCTTTATCGCAGCTTCCGCTGCTTTGTACACTGCATAAACATCGTTGCCGTCAACTGTTACACCGGGAATATTGTATGATGTACTACGTATGCTAATGTCTTCAACAGAAGTTGATTGCCAAGTCGGTACGGAAATACCAAACCCATTATTTTCACATACCAGAATAACCGGCAGTTTCCACACACTTGCAAGGTTTAAGCTTTCATGGAATGTCCCTTCATTCGATGCCCCATCTCCAAAAAACGAAACTGCAACCTGGTCGCTGCCCCGCAGTTTCGCTGCCAATGCTGCTCCCACTGCAATCGGTATCCCTCCGCCTACAATCGCATTAGCACCCAGATTGCCTTTTTCGAAGTCAGCAATGTGCATCGAGCCACTGCGTCCTTTGCAATATCCTGTAGTCTTTCCCATAAGCTCCGCCATCGCCCGGTCAAGGGTTGCCCCTTTCGCAATACAGTGCCCGTGACCCCGGTGCGTACTTGTAATATAATCCTCATCTCTTAAAAGCGCACATACTGCAGCAGCAATGGCTTCCTCACCAGCATAAAGATGCACTGATCCGCGGAGCTTATTCTGTTCAAACAAACTTTGCGCCTTCTGTTCAAAATGCCGAATTTGATTCATTGTCTTATATATCCACAACTTACGTTCTTTTGAAATCATATATACCATCCTCCCTCTGTTTGAATTAATAATTACGCTGTTAGCAAATTCCAGTTGAAATAGTGAAAATACAGCATTATAGTTCTTAGTGTCCTTTTTGACTGTCATTCATCATTAAAGCACTTTGGTATACGTGGTATACCACTCATGCAATAATAATAACATCTTAAAAATAAAATGTCAACATTTCTCCGCTACTTTTCTGAACGAGTCTGCACGAGATGTAAAAATGTCCCGATATGCCACACGTGAAAATATCCCATTTATTCCAATCTCGGCATAAATGGGACATTTTCACGTATGACTCATACTCTCCAGGAGAACAGCTGCACATAATACAGTAAAAGTTAGCCGTAATTAACTTCCCTTAACCGCATCTTTCATCTTCTTCACATACGCATAAATATATGGACCAGCCGCATCCCCATACTGCGCAATAATCTTCAC